>WNFR01009031.1_pt1 | contig 14624 bp, 13 predicted proteins | sample 5400221 | NCBI WGS metagenome assembly WNFR01 (sample SAMN13153357, study PRJNA577476) | soil metagenome | isolation source: 40 cm soil under Madrone tree | place: USA:California | collected 2016-06-14 | reverse complement strand
TTGTTTGCCTGACACATGATGTTGATCACGCTGGAATCCGGAATCACAAGTGCGATCACACCATGTTTGGATTTCTCTACCGGGCCACCATCGGTTCGTTAATCAGCTTTTGCAGGGGCGGAAGATCGGCCGGGTACCTAGCTGCCAACTGGATGGCAGCTTTTTCTTTGCCTTTTGTTCACCTGGGTCTGGCTAAGGATTTTTGGAATCAATTCGACCGATACGTTGACCTTGAAGAAGGTCTTAATTCCACGTTTTTTGTCATACCAAAGAAGGGGGACCCTGGTCGGAACGCCGACGGACCTGCGTCGGCGAGGCGGGCAGCGCGCTACGGCATTGCGGACATCGCAGATCAGGTGCAGCGGCTCATCTCTGCTCGTCGTGAGATTGCTCTCCACGGAATTGATGCGTGGCACGACGTTGGAAAAGGCCGGACCGAGCTCGAGACCATTCAGCACCTAACCGGCGAATCCGAAATCGGAGTGCGCATGCACTGGCTTTTCTTTGATCAAAACTCCCTAGGTAAGCTGGAAGAGGCGGGATTTTCTTACGATTCAACGGTTGGTTATAACGAGACGGCCGGTTACCGTGCCGGCACGACACAGGCCTTCAAACCGCTCGGCGCGGCGCGCATGCTTGAGTTGCCAATGCACATCATGGACACGGCGTTGTTCTATCCGGACCACATGAATTTGTCGCCGAGACAAGGCGAAGGTGTGGTCGGCGATTTTACAGCCGATGTAATTCACTTCGGTGGTGCGCTAACAATCAATTGGCATGACCGCAGCATTGCGCCCGAAAGATTGTGGGACGATTTCTATGTGGGGTTGATCGAGGACTTGAAGAGCAGAGACGCGTGGTTTCCAACTGCCTCGCAGGCGGTCTCGTGGTTTAGAAAGCGCCGGTCGGCGGTTATTGAGAGTGTTATCTGCGAAGGTGACTCGGTCCGGGTGAAGGTATCGATCGATCACACTGACGCGGATCTACCCGGATTAAGACTTAGAGTTCACAAACCGCCAGCCCGATCGAATGCCAGTCTGAGGCAAACAGATCATGCCAATTTCGTCGAGATTGAATTTAACAATTCTGCTGAGTTTGAAATCCGAAATCAGGGATTTGAAATCTGTCCTCCGACCTCTGTCGTCTGACCTCTGTCATCTGTTCTCTTCAACTTTTCAACTCTTCAACGCTTTAACGCTTCAACTTCCATGAACGAACCCGAGCTTCGCACCATCGGTATCGTCGACGTCAGATTCGGAAAGAATGTTACCGTCGTGCAGCCCGTCAATCTCTATGGTTGCAGGATCGATGACGACTCTTTCGTCGGTCCTTTCGTCGAAGTTCAAAAGGGAGCACAGATCGGAAAGCGATGCCGCATCCAATCGCACGCATTTCTTTGTGAGCTGGTTACGATTGGGGACGACTGCTTCATCTCGCACGGGGCAATGTTCATCAACGATCTCTTTGTTGAGGGACGTCCGGCGGCAAACCGCAGTCTCTGGCGCCCGACCAAGCTCGGCAACGGTGTCAGCGTCGGGACTAACGCGAGTATCCTCCCGGTCACCATTTGCGATAAGGCCGTGATTGGCGCCGGCGCAGTGGTCACCAAGGATATCACAGAGCCCGGTGTTTACGCCGGCAATCCGGCTCGTCTCCTGCGGAGGCTCTAGTTCAGAGGACAGAGGACGGGAAGGTGGAGGAGGCATGAAACAAACTGTAATCGTCGTCGGTCTCGGAGAGGTCGGCAAAGCATTGATGGAGATTGTTAAGAGCAAGCATCAAACCTTCGGCGTAGATATCAATCTGCCTGCGTCGGTGTCCCGCTGCGATATTATGCATATCTGTTTCCCGTTCCACAGGGACAAGTTCGTTGGACAGGTGGTAGAATACATTCATCGGTATCGACCTGCTCTTAGCATAATCGATAGCACGGTCGCTCCTGGGACCACCCGCAGCATTGCGGTTGAATCCGGAACCACTGTCGTAAACAGCCCTGTTCGGGGGAAGCACATTCGGATGCAGGCGGAGATGCTCCATTATGCAAAATTTGTTGGAGCACTTGACCAAGAGGCAGGACGGCGCGCGGTGGAACACTTCGAGGGGTTAGGGATGAAAACGGAGCTGCTCGGGTCTCCCGAAGCCACGGAAATTGCCAAGCTAACTGAAACCACTTATTTCGGGTTGATAATCGCGTGGGCCCAGGAGATCGAACGCTATTGCGCGTCGATCGGTGTCAATTACGACGAAGTTGTGTCGTTCTACGATGAAATTAAGTTCTTTCCGCCGGTGAAATATTTCCCTGGGGTGATTGGTGGCCACTGCGTGATGCCCAATATCGACATCCTGCTGCAAAAATTTCCTTCAGGTCTTTTGCAGGCCATCGTGCAGTCGAATACACTTAAACAAAAAAGTCTAGGTCCAGACGGATGGCTGGAATCGAATGCTGATCATCAACGCTGACGACTGGGGCCGTTCGCGGGCCGAGACGGACGCGGCTCTTCGGTGTTGCAAAGAAGGAAGGGTCACTTCGGTCAGCGCCATGGTTTTCATGGAAGACTCCGAGCGCAGCGCCGAGCTGGCAAAGGAGAATGCGCTGGACGTTGGGTTGCATCTCAACTTTGCCGAACCATTCTCGGGCCGGGGTCAACGCAGCAAGCTGCACGGATTTCACGAAAGAACAGTTCGCTATCTCATGGGGAATAAATACGCCCAGCTTTTTTACAATCCGTTCCTACGAGAAGAATTCGCCTATTCCTACCACGCGCAATCCGAAGAATTCGCGCGTCTATATGGCAAACCGCCATCGCACATCGACGGACATCACCACATGCATCTTTGCGGGAACGTTCTTTTGAGCTCGCTAATACCAGCCGGAACTAGGATGCGGCGAAACTTCTCATTCTGGCCGGGAGAAAAAAGTTTGCTAAACCGAAGCTATCGAGCCTTTGTTGATTGGTGGCTGGCTCGAAGATATCGCCTTCCGGATTATTTCTTTGATCTGACGCAGTGCCTTCAGGGGAAGAAATTAGATCGAGTGGCAGCGTTGGCGAAGTCAAACAACGTTGAACTGATGACACATCCCATCTCGCAGTTGGAATCGGCCTATCTTCTGAGCAATGAGTTTCAGACGCTCTTCCAACGGGTTGAGGTGAGCAGCTATGTGCTTGTGTGACTGGCAAGGCAGCAATAACGACGAACTAAGCTTACATGAATAGCTCAGCAATCTATCTCGCGAGCATCATGGGTTTGCATTTATCGCCAACAATAGCTCTGCTTTTCACAATTGGGTTCATCATTTTTCTTTTTCGACGCGATTTTCGAGAGCAACCCAATGTGACGAGTGCGCTGTGGTTGCCCGTGATTTGGATGTTACTCATTGGGTCGAGATCCGTAGTGCAATGGCTGGCTGTGTTTGGGGTGCCAATTGGGCGGTCGGTGGAGGAAGGCAATCCGCTAGACGCGCTTGTTTACTTCATGCTGATTGCAGCTGGTTTTGGGATATTAAACCAACGGCAGATTAGTTTAGCTGACGTTTTTCGGCACAATGGCTGGCTGATGGCTTTTCTTATCTATTGCTTTATTGCGATCGCTTGGTCGGACTATCCTTTCGTGTCTTTCAAACGCTGGATCAAGATTTGGGGGCACCCGGTAATGACTCTTATTCTTCTCACTGAAACGGATCCGCAAGAGGCAATTGTGAGATTGATGAAGAGAAGTGCCTACGTGCTGGTTCCCATATCCATTTTGCTTATCAGATACTATCCGGGCATAGGGCGGGGATTTGATGCCTGGACGGGGGCACCGACGAATAACGGAATCAACACCACCAAGAACGAATTGGGCTGGATGTGCATGGTCCTGGGTCTTTTTTTCTTTTGGCATCTGCTACAGACTTTGAAGAACGAGCGGAGCAGGGCCAAACGAAACGAACTTCTTCTGATCGGGGGATTCCTCTACATGATTTGGTGGCTTCTTCTTAAGTCAGACAGTTCGACTTCTTTAATATCCTTGCTGGTTGGAATGTTGATTGTGGTCCTTCTCGGTCTGCGGACTGTAAACAAAAGGTTGATCAGCCTATATCTCGCGATAATTGTGGCTACTTTGGCCGTAAGCGAACTTGCGCTTGGTGTTTTTGGGCACGTGGCGACGCTTACAGGCCATAGCGCGACGCTTGCTGGAAGAAGTGAGCTGTGGCGTGACTTGTTGTCAATCCATACCAATCCTATTTTTGGGGTCGGTTTTGAAAGCTTTTGGTTGGGAGATCGGCGGCAAAAACTTGCGGAACTGCATTGGTGGCAACCGAATGAGGCTCATAATGGTTATCTTGAAACATACTTAAACCTAGGATCGATTGGCGTGTTCATCTTAATAGCGTGTATTATCGCAACGTATGGGAAAGCACGTCGGGACCTTTTGATGAATATCCAGTTTGCCAGGTATCGCTTCGGCTTTTTGGTTGCGGTAGTGTTACTTAACTGGACAGAGGCTTCGTTCAGAGGGCTAAGCCCGGTCTGGTTTGTCTTCTACATTATAGCTATGGACTATCCGCAACATCAATTCGCACCTGCACAGCCTTTCGCCTTTGAGCTGTCCGAAGGGGAAAGGGAATTGGTGTATACAGAGGTCAAAGCCCAACGTTCTGAGGGGTTTGAAGGCGAGAAAGGTGGGGACGGCTCGATTTAGGCACGATTCTAGCTATTGTGATTTCGTCCGACAATTATAATCACCCGGGAAACCTCATGATTGAAGTATATAGTTCGGCTCAATCGAAAAGGCGGCACCCCCTAGCCCCCCTGGCGGGTTGGTTTTTGTTTGGCCGCAACTCAGTTATATTGCCGCTTATCGCCACGCTGTTTTTAGTTGTTTCTGCCTCGGCACAGGCCGCCTCTATTACAGCAGCCAGCCCTTCTCTTGCTGATGTAAAAACGGCAGTATCTTCCGCAGTGGATGGCGACACGGTTGTTGTTCCTGCTGGAACGGCGAGTTGGACACAGAGCTTAACCATTACCAAGGGCATTACCTTGCAAGGTCAAACAACAATCACCGGCGCAGGGACGGCTACGCCTACGATAACAGATTCGACAATAATTCGGGATGATACGCCCAGGAGCGGGCATATCCTAGTCTTCACTCTTACTCCCTCGCAATCAGCACGTTTAACTGGCATTACGTTTGCACCCGGCACGACCACTTTATCGGGTCAAACGGATGGCGCTATTCAATTTGCCAGCTACGGCACCTCCGCCAATACCGGCGTGAGGATGGATCATTGTCATTTGGCATCGCTATACCAGGGTAAATCTGTCCAGTGGACTGGGTGGATATATGGCGTTATGGATCACAACGTCATCGAATGTCGAGGAGGCACCCTCTCTGTATTCTTTCAGGAAGATAGTTATGGGGGAACGTCGAACGGACAGTTTGGAGAAGGCGCTTGGGCTGATTTTCCGTGGTACGGCACTAATAAGTTCGTGTTCGTAGAGGATAATAGCATCATCGGCCCTTCTACTGGGCCACAGACTAGTGCAAACTTTGATAGCTGGAAGGGCGGACGATGGGTCGCTCGCCACAACTATTTCAAAGATAGTTCTCCGAATACTCACGGAACCGAAGGTAATGCTCCTCATGGACACCGCGCGTGCGAGATTTACGATAACACATTTAACTGGACATACGCCCAAGGTTCCCGTCTACTCCGCTCCGGCGGGATGCTTTCCCATGACAATACGTGGATTGGCATTGAAAGCACCGACCGCGCTCACACGAGATTCGGGGTCTTTCGGTTAATAGGAGCGATCGGCAATGATCTTACCAATTGGGGTCTTGCCACCGGCGTTAATCCTTGGGACGTAAATGATGCTCACGGTCGTTACGATAGTGGTACGACAACGAGTGGTTCAATATCTGGCAGCACTGGCACGATTACGGATACGTCAAAGACTTGGACCGCAAATCAGTACGCGGGTTACAGCGTTACCAACACCAACCCTAGTTCAGCGTGTTTCAATCACAGCTCATACATCATCTCGAATACGCAGAATCAGTTGACGTACTACTATTACAACAGCGGTGATCGCGGAGCGCCATTGGTATTTAACGCCGGGGATACTTATTCGATTTATCGTGTTCTTACCGCAATAGATCAGCCTGGGAGGGGCAAAGGCGATTTAACCAAGCTTGATGCAAATTCTAAGCCATTCAACACGACTACGAATTCGCAATCGTGGACGCACGAAGCCTTAGAGCCAATGTTTTCGTGGAACAACGTTTTTAATAACGACGATATTGGGTTTAGTAACAGCGGAGTGCCGACCGAAGTGCTCAACCGCGAATATTACAATCTGGGGCATGGCTTTGCTCCAGACACAACTCCCTCACAAGTCTCTTCAACATACACGGCCTCCCTCAACGGAGTAAATTACACCGGGACTTTTACTTATCCGCATCCGTTGGTAAGCGGCGGAGCCCCACCAGCGCCTCAGAATCTGCACACCGTGCCGTAAGAATCCCCAGCGGGTGGGTTGGGAAATTTTTGGAATAATTTTCAGCGGTCTTAATGCATCAACGATTCAAGGTTGTAACCTTTTAACGATTTAACGAAATCCTTGTCCTCTGATCTCTGTCTTCTCTCGGGGCTGTATTGCCCCTGGGCAGGAAGCTGAGCCGGCGGCTGACCTCTGATTTGTCTTTTGTTCTTCATTGAACGTTGGACGTTTGCTGGGCTCGCTGTCTGTTGGTTTTCAGCCGTCTTAATGCATCAACGATTCAAGGTTGTAACCTTTTAACGATTTTAACGTGACGTCTGTTCTTCGTCTCGAGCATATCGTCAAACCGTGCGATCGCATTTTGGTCACCGGGTCGAACGGTTTTATTGGTGCAAAGGTAGTCGAAACGCTTTTGGAATACGGCTTTGCCAACCTTCGCTGTTTCGTTCGTCCATCCAGCCGCCGTCAGCGGCTCGAAGACGTTCTGAGGCGATCTGATGCAGGGAAAAATGTCGAACTGATTACGGGCGATCTTCTTTCACGCGACGATTGCCGAAGAGCAACCGAAGGTGCTTCGATCATTTACCATCTTGCCGCCGGAATTGAAAAGTCATTCGCCGGGGCTTTCATGAACTCAGCGCTGGCCACCCGAAATCTGATCGATGCGTTTCTTGAACACGGGCGGCCGAAGCGGTTTGTTAATGTGAGTTCTTTTGCAGTTTACTCGAACTTGAAACTGAAGAGGGGCGCGCTCTTAGACGAGACTTGCGATTTGGAGGACGCACCTCAAAAACGATTTGATGCTTACGGCTTTGGAAAACTCAAACAGGAGGAATTGGTCAGAGAATATGGCGAGAAACACGGCCTTCCCTATGTCATCGTCCGTCCGGGAGCCGTCTTCGGGCCGGGCAAGCGGGATCTAACCGGGCGCATAGGCATTGATACTTTTGGATTCTTCATCCACCTCGGCGAATCAAACCCTTTGCCTTTGACGTTCGTAGACAACTGCGCTGAGGCCATTGTGCTTGCAGGTCTTAGGGCGGGGATCGACGTAGAAATCTTTAACGTCGTGGATGACGAGCCGCTTACCAGCAGGCAATTCTTTAAAGCCTACAAGAAGAAGGTGAAGCTCTCGTTTTCCGTGAGCGTTCCCTACTTTCTCACATACGGGATATGCGTGCTGTGGGAGAAATATTCTGAATGGTCAAAAGGTCAGCTTCCTCCGGCGTTCAACTGTCGTCGCTGTGCCGCTGAATGGAAGGGGAACCGCTACTCTAACCAAAAACTTAAGCACAGACTAGGCTGGGAGCCAAAGGTGAAAATGAACGAAGCTATGGCATCCTTTTTGGGCCAATTTGAGTCTAATTCTAACCACTGATTACACGGATATACACGGATGATCTTTAATCAGGAAGCCAGGAAAGCAGGAAAAACAAATACACTGGCGAGATGGAACCGAGATGATGTTAATCGATTGCGATATGAAGGATTTGATGGCTTAACGTGATGACGCTGTCCTCAGTCATCCTGTCTCCGGTATCTGACTTCTGATTTCTGACCTCTGATCTCTGGAGCTATGCTTCGCATCGCGATAATCGGTTGTGGCAAAGTTGCCGATCAGCATGTCCAGGCCATTCGCCGGATCGGGGATTGCGTCATTGTAGCTGTCTGTGATCGAGAGTTGCTCATGGCCAAACAGCTGGGGGAGCGTTTTGGCGTCTCGGGGTGCTTTTCTGACTTAGAGGAAATGCTGCAAGCGACCGGCCCTGATGTTGTTCATATTACGACTCCACCGCAGAGTCATTTCTCGCTTGCCAAACAATGCCTTCAGTCAGGGAGTCATGTTTATCTGGAAAAACCTTTCACGATCACAGCGGAAGAAGCAGAATCACTGATCGAGCTGGCTGAAAGTCGCGGTTTGAAAATAACTGTAGGACATAATTACCTATTCACGCTCGAGATGCTTGAAATGCGTCGGCTCACGAGAGAGGGATTTCTTGGCGGGAAGCCCACTCACTTGGAAAGCTATTGGTCGTATGATCTGGCAGACATAAGTTACGTGGGACCGGTCCTTGGAAATCGCTCGCATTGGGTCAGGCAGTTGCCCGGGCAATTATTTCACAACATTATCAGCCACGGAATTGCCAAACTGGCTGAGTTTCTTGATGATGACTTGATCGAAATTGTTGCTGAGGCCCACCAAAGTCAGCACCTTCGGAGCCTCGGTGGAGCGGAAGTCCTGGACGAGCTCAGGGTCTTCATCCGGGACCAGCACAACACAACGGCGTGGTTCTGCTTTTCGACTCAAATCAAAGGGCTTAACCAGTTGCGCCTTTACGGCCCGGCCGGTTCATTACTGGCGGATATCATCACCGGAAGCTTGATCCGAAACAAGAATCGGTCCTATAAAAGCTATCTCACCTATTTCGTTCCCCCACTCCAGGCGGCGCGTGAGCATCTTAGAAACGTGCGCCTCAACATGATCGATTTCTTTCGCAGGCGACTCTATCAAGACTTCGGAATGAAGGAATTGATCGAACGTTTTTATAATAGCATTCGTGAGGGAGGCGAACCCCCAATTCCCTACCGGGAAATCGTTTTAACGGCCCAAATCATGGATGAAATCTTTGCTCAGATCTACGGAGGCAAAGCTAAGAAACCGCCAACTCCGGTGAATCGCGACCTCGCGGAAGAGATACTTAGCTCGCCACGGATTAACACAGATTTTCACGGATAAAATCTGCCATTTGTCCTTTCTCTGTATTTCATCCGTGTTCATCTGTGGCAAAAATGAAATACGTCCTCGTAACTCCGGCGAGAAACGAAGGTGCCTTCATTGAAAAAACGCTTGACTCGATGGTTGCTCAAACAGCGTTGCCGGAGCGCTGGATTATAGTCGATGATGGTTCGAAGGATAGAACTTCGGAAATAGTCGCGCGCTACAGTCAGCGCCACCCATGGATTGAACTTGTTCGCCGCTCGCCCCACCTTGACCGTAGCTTTGCCGGTAAGGTGCATGCCTTCAATGCCGGGTTGGAACGAGTCCAGCCGCTTCAGTTTGAAATCATTGGAAATCTTGACGCGGACATTTCGTTTGATCCCGATTACTTGGAGTTTCTAATGCGAATGTTCTCCGAAGATCCGAAACTTGGGGTCGCTGGAACCCCATTCCTTGAAAATGGTTACGATTCGGCCCGAGACAGTTTCGAAGGTGAGAATCATGTAGCTGGCGGCTGCCAACTTTTCCGGCGTGAATGCTTTGAGGAGATCGGTGGCTATACCCCAAATCGGGCCGGCGGAGTTGACTGGATTGCCGTCACGACAGCGCGAATGAAAGGATGGAAGACAAGATCCTTTGCCGAAAAGCGGTTTCATCATTATCGAACGCTGGGCACTTATTACCTTGGAGGTTCGCCGGTTTGGCAGCTCTTTCGTGTGGCTTACCGGATGACAAAGCGGCCGGTTCTAATCGAGGGCCTGGCTTTACTCTCCGGTTATTGCTGGGCGGCCTTGCGGCGTATGAAACGGCCAGTAAACCGCGAGTTGATGCGCTTTCACAGGCGTGAACAGCTGAAAAAGCTGAAAGCGATTCTTTGGGCTCTTCTAAGATTTAAGAAGGTCGACAGTTTTCGCCTGGTAACCGAAGGCCGGTCGACCCGTTGAAACCTTAAATTGTTGAACTGGTGACGACGCCTAACGAATCAGAGGGTGTTTTCCGAATCACTGATCACAAGCCAGTCTAGGGACCGAATAGAGAGATCAGAGGTCAGCCGTCATATAACAGAGGCCAGCAGAAGAATGCAGGCGACAAACTTAGCTGAGACGCTCCCGAACGAGGTAACGAAAGTGTTGAGCGGCTTCACTAAATGGCTCAGCGTCTACGGGGACAAATCGTGGGACCACCAGAGTTTCTTTGCCGGTCCTGTCGGCAGACGGGCCAAATCGCTTTACTACCGGAACCGGTTTTGGGACACGGCCGCGGTTGCTCCCATGATCTTTTTTGAGGCGTTCCTCCCTTCCGCGCGACGATTATTTCATCATCCCATCCGATTTCCGATCGCCGATGCTCATTATGCAATGGGATTCGCATGCTTATATGAGCTGAGCTCTGACCTCCGACATCTGCAACGCGCGATGCACTTTTTAGATGAGCTAGTTGCGTCGCGTTGTTCTGGTTTCGAGGAGTATTGCTGGGGCTATCCCTTTGATTGGGTCACTCGGAACGGAGTTATCAAAGAACAGACGCCGCTGATCACCACTACTCCTTACGTCTACGAGGCTTTTCTCCAAGTTTACGAAATCTTTGAACACGCGTCCGACGGCCCTCTGTCCTCTGTCCTCTGTCCTCTGGATCGTCGCGACGAGTGGAAACTGATCCTCGAATCGATTGCGCGCCACACCGCAATCGATATCAAGGATTTCAGGACATCGGAAAGGGCCAGCAGTTGCTCCTACACTCCTTACGATAACGGCGGAGTCATCAACGCCGCCGCCTACCGCGCTTTTTTGCTGGCGAGCGTCTCCAAGGTCTTGTCTAAAGAGGAGTATTGGCCAATCGCGGAACGGAATCTGAATTTTGTTTTGGAAAATCAAAACGGTGACGGTTCATGGTATTACGCGGTCGACGGAGTGCGCGATTTCGTGGACCACTATCACACCTGTTTTGTGATGAAAGCACTGGCGAAGGTCCACGCTATTACCAGCCACGCGGCAACGCTTGAGGCATTGCGCAAAGGGGTGAGTTTCTACCTAAATAATCTCTTTGACGCAGACGGTCTTCCCAAGCCGTTCTCCAAAGCGCCGCGCCTGACCGTTTATAAGCGTGAGCTTTACGATTGCGCGGAGTGTATCAATCTTTGCCTACTCCTGCGCGATCGTTTTCCTCGCCTACAGACAACTCTGGAGACGGTCGTTCGAGAAATTTTGATGCGCTGGGTGAAGCCGGATGGTTCATTCAGATCGCGTCGCCTGTATTTGGGCTGGGACAATGTGCCTATGCATCGCTGGGGCCAGGCGCAGATGTTTCGAAGCTTGGCGTGCTACCTCCGCGAAGCAAAGAAAACTGAAAAAGTCGGTGCTGAGATGCGGAAAAGGGAAACAGTCGCCGTCGGGAGTGCCGGCCTCGTCTAGGCCGTGACCTCTGACTGCTGACTGTGGATAACTCGTGAGAAGTCAAAGTTGAAACCGCCAATGACTCCTCTTCGTATTTTGCAAGGCCCCGAGCACCAGATGCTTGTCGATGCGCACTTTGAATCGCATGTCGCTCAATGGAGGGATGTTTATGAACAAGCCGGGGTCGAGGGCGCGATTTATCGAAAGCGTTTGGAGATTGCGTTGAGCTGGATCGACGAGCTTTCGATTCCGGCTAGAGAAAGGATTCTTGAAATTGGATGTGGTGGCGGCGGTTGCACAGTAGCACTGGCCCGGCGCGGCTATCGCATCCTGGCGATGGACTCTGTAACAGGGATGCTGAATTCCACGCAACAGCGTGCGGCTGACGCCGGGGTCAGCTCCTCGGTTGCGACTAGCTTGGGTGATGCGCATAACCTGGCTTTCCAAGATAGTAACTTTGGACTTGTCCTGGCAATCGGTGTCATACCTTACCTTCACGCTCCGCAGAGAGCTTTAAGAGAAATGAGCCGAGTCCTTAGACCTGGACGCTTTCTATTAATCACCGCGGGCAATCGCTGGAGCCTCAGCAATATCCTGGACCCCTGGCTTTGCCCTCCAGTCCAACCTGCAAGGCAGATTGTGCGATGGATGATGCGGCGCTGTCGAATACCACAGCCAGCTCCCTTCAACGTACCGATGCGACGGGACTCTCTGCGCGAGTTAAACGGATGGCTATCCTCCGCAGGTCTCACCATTATCCAAGCAAGGACAGTGGGATTTCCACCCTTCACGGTTCGTTTTCAGCCGATTTTTGGAGAACGAACTTCAATTAGATTAAATTACTGGCTACAGAGGCGAGCCGATTGCAATGTGCCAGGAATACGATCGTGTGGGATGGACTATATGGTCTTGGCCAGAAAGCAGAGAGAGGCCCGAGGTCAAAGATGAAGAGGCAAAGGTCAGCGGATACAAGAGGACGGGTAGATATTGCAGGTCGGAGGCCAGGCGCTACCGGAGCACCAAACGTTCGGAAAAAGACTTAAGTATGGCCGAGAAAGCGATTGTTGGAATTAAGAATCGCATTTTACAAATGCTCGCGATGTCATTGCCCGGCGGAGGGAGGCTTCGTGTGGCCCTACATCGTTTGAGGGGTGTAAAAATCGGCGACAATGTCTGGATAGGTAGCGAAGCGCTTATCGAGACGGCATGTCCGCAATGCGTAAAAATCGGAAGTCGAGTCATCATTGGGATCCGGGCAACTATTCTAGCTCATTTTCAAGAACTGATGGGAGTCGAGATCGAGGACGACGTGCATATCGGCGCATGCGCAGTGATCTTGCCAGGCGTCACCATCGGGGAAGGTTCCGTTGTGACCGCGGGAAGTGTCGTTACTACTTCGGTACCGCCGATGACCGTAGTCCAGGGTAATCCTGCTGTCCGAGTTGCCAAATGTGGAATCCCGCTCGGACTTCACACATCCCGGCTAGAGTTCATGCGTAAATTGAAAAAGCTCCACCAATCTGCGTCATAACAGCTAGCCAGTTCATCATGGACACCGAAAACATAAGTTCTGAACTGCGAAATTTTGTGCGGCAACGATTCTCCATCCCGGAAGATGACCCGGATTTCACAGATGACGTTGATCTGTTTAACTATGGATACATCGACTCAATTGGAGCTGTAGAATTGACTGGATTTGTGGAAGGACAATTCGGGGTTAGGTTTACGGATTCGGATTGGGTCAACTTTCCTCTGAATAGTATTCGCGAGATATCAACGTTCATTGCAAAACACATAAAAGGAGAACTGTAACCATGCCGAGAATTTCGGTACCCATCGCACAGATCGATTCTGACATTCGTACCCAGCTCGAATATGCGCTCACGTTTGTGTCAGAAGAGATCCTTTCGTATGAGATCAATACCGCAGGCTCGACTATTGAGGCTGAAGTATCTTCGGAAGCTGCATGTGAACCGGCCTCGCGAAAGATCCAGGAACTTGTTGATCGGTATCAGAAGCGCGAGTTTGGGTTACCTAAGGCAATCGAGTTCAGGGAGGAACGCGACTTACCGATAATCGACGCCTGGGCTGGGTTAATCGATCGCAAGTGGGTAACACCTGTGGGTGAAGGTCACGTTGTTTTGCGCGGGATGGCAGCTCAGTTACTGAGCTTAATAGAGGCCAGGATCGACCGTGTTTTCGCACGGTTCTTCGGAGCGGAACGCGAATTTTATCCTGCGACGATCCTCTGTAAGACACTTGATCGGATAAAACACTTTACGTCATTCCCGGAGCACATCGACTTTGTGGCACATCTCAAGAGGGACTTGGATGTGTTAAACGGCTTTTCTGAGGACTGTCGGGCGAACGGATGGTCGCCAGCTGCGCACAACAATCGAATGGGAGAAAACGATTTCGCCATCTGTCCCTCCTGTTGTTACCACTGCTACGAAGGGATGGAAAACTGGCAGCTAGAGCCACCTGGAAGGTGCACAACCATGGCGGTTTCCTGCCACCGGTTCGAGGGAACCAATCACCGGACAATGAGTCGGCTCAGAGCTTTTACTCAACGTGACGTGGTTTGGGTTGGGCACCCGCCCTTCGTCATGGACGGTCGCGCAAAAGCGGAAGAGATGATTGTGCAGTGGGCTAAGGAATGGAATTTGGTAGGCAGTTTCGAGACGGCCAACGATATGTTCTTCACGAAAGATTATGCTATTAAGGCCTCTTTCCAGCGACAACAGCAGGCGAAGAAGGAGCTAAGACTCCTGATTCCCGCTGAAAAACAATCAATCAGTGTTTTCTCATCGAATTTTCATGCTGCTACCTTTGGCAAAGCGTTTAATATTACTCTGGATGGGCGACCAGCGACGAGCGCCTGCGTCGGATGGGGCTATGAGCGGTGGGTCTATGCGATTTTTAGTCAATTTGGGTTCGACGTTAACAAATGGCCAGAAGCATTGAGGGAAGAATTTGAACATCATAGGGACGGAAAGCCGCAATGGAAGTAACTACGATTGAGGAGTT
>WNFR01004312.1_pt1 | contig 14630 bp, 9 predicted proteins | sample 5400221 | NCBI WGS metagenome assembly WNFR01 (sample SAMN13153357, study PRJNA577476) | soil metagenome | isolation source: 40 cm soil under Madrone tree | place: USA:California | collected 2016-06-14 | reverse complement strand
CGGCGGCCCGGGCTCGGGTCCAGTCTGTTGCACCAAAGAGCTTGAACCATTCCTGCCGGTGCCGCGCGTTGTCAGAATCCCGACAAGTCGGGATAGCGACGGCGTTGATTCGCCAGCCTTCAAACTCGATTCCGACTACCCGCAATCGATCGGCCGGGTCAAAGCCTTTCTCGGCAACTACGGAATGATGCTGCGAGCTCTGTCCTACATCCTCACGCATGGCTACGACGGTCTGCGCGAAGCCACCGAAGCCGCTGTGCTCAACGCGCGTTATATTGCCCACGGTCTGGTTCCGGATTATGAAAAGCCTTTTGACTCGCCCCCGATGCACGAAGTCGTCTTTACCGACAAACACCAGGCGCGCAAAGGGGTGCACACGCTCGACATCGCCAAGCGCCTGATCGACTATGGGTTCCATCCGATGACGATCTATTTTCCTTTGATAGTCTCGGGAGCCATGCTGATCGAACCCACTGAATCCGTTGGACGTCAGGAACTCGATCAGTTCATCGAGGCGATGCGTTCGATCGCGCGTGAAGCGGTTGAAGATCCGGAATTAGTTTTGAATGCGCCGCAGTCGACCCGCATCGGCCGCCTGGACGAAGCGGCGGCGGCGCGCAAGCCGGTGCTGCGCTGGAAGCCAAAGCAGGCGGCGAGCGCGATCTAGACTAGTTATCGATTCCAGAAAAGGAGAAAAGCAACCGATGGCTGCACAACAACCCTGGACCGGCATACAAGTAGAAACCAGTTTCTTTCCCCTCTCATTTTTTCTTTATCTCTGTACTCCGACCATCGTTATTGATGGAGTAGCCCACCGAAGGCCCTGGGGCTCACATTCTTTTCAACTGCCTGGCGGAATGCACACCGTCAGGATTTTCTTCGGGTACCTCTTCATGTCCACTTGCGGGGACAACTCGATTAATGTGGTAGTCCAGCCTAATTGCATTCACCGCATCAAATTCGAGATGCCGCCGTGGATGTTCTCGAAAGGCTCGATTAGAGAACTGCCGCCATACATCTTCCCTAACCAATAAGAGAGTCCGGCGAACAAAGGAGATCTGCGCATGCAAGATCGAGAATGGCAGATCGGGTTGGTTGGGACGTTTGACGTCGAGAACTATGGCGACCTCCTATTCCCTCTGATAGCTGAGGCAGAGTTGACCCAAAGACTCGGCCGGGTCCAACTCCACCGATTTTCATATCACTCGAAAAGGCCGCCGAGCTGGCCGTACCCGATCACCTCGCTAACGGAACTCCCGCAACTCGTAAGTACCCTCGATGCCATTCTCATTGGAGGGGGTTTCTTAATCCGGTTCGATAAAGAAGTTGCTCCTGGCTATGAACCGCCTACACGTTCCATTCATCATCCGACTGGCTATTGGCTGACACCTGCATTGGTGGGGCTGCAACACGGTGTTCCCGTAGCCTGGAATGCACCGGGCATGCACTGCAACGAGGTTCCTGTCTGGGCCGAGCCTTTAATGAAACTGGTTTTGGAACATAGCCCTTACGTGGCAGTACGTGACCAGGCATCACGAACTGCACTCGCACGTTTTATCTGCTCCAACCGAATTTCAGTGGTGCCGGACACCGGGTTCGGTGTCGGCCGGCTGGTCGAGAAAGAACCGACTGCTGCGTTCCTCAAGCTGCGAGAGACCGCAGGCCTGACAAAGCCCTACATCATCATTCAAGCCGCTCTGGGGTTAGAGCCCTTCCTTAGGTTCATCAAGGTCCATGGGAGGCAGTTAAGCAAGTTTCAGTTTCTCGTACTTCCGATCAGCCCGGTAATCGGTGACGATACAGCGAGTGTGGAAGCTGGACTGCCAGGGTGTGTGCGTCTGTCGGATTGGCCATCAATATTGGTGCTGGCCGAGTTGATCGGTCGAGCGGAGGCCGTGGTGGGGCACAGCTATCATCTGGCGATCACTGCGATCGCCCATGGCGTTCCCGTCTTTACTCCACAAGAACTTTCCGTGGGCAAGTACTCTGCGCTCCTGCCATTTGAGAGGATCTATCCTTTGCCGACGGAATGTGAATCTGATTCTGACTTGTTTCATTCCCGCATCGGAAAAGGAGATCCGCCGGCGCCTGTACGCGTTGCGTTGGAACGTCTCTCGGCGCACTGGGACCGCATCGCTAACATGGTCCGCACTGGACCAATCAACAGCCAGACGGCGAGCGGCCGGTTCTGGCAGGAGATGCCGGCCTTGTTGGAGTATCCGGCGGTTTCTAATTCCTACCGCGTCGCGGAATTGCAGAATCAAGTCGCGGAATTGCAGAATCAATTGGCCGAGAAACAAGAGCACATCGACAAGCTAAACAGACTCATCGGCCAAATAGTTAACTCGACGTCATGGAAAGTTACTTCGCCCCTGCGGTTTCTTGGATTCCGGTTGAAGAAACATCTGCCGGGAAAGATGCTCGACTTACACCAAATTGCGAAACAAAGGATGAACCGCGATCCGTATCCCTGGGCCGTTATCGGCAATCTGTTTGCGCCGGAAGACAAGGCCGCGCTTGCCAAATCGTTTCCGCGCGACCACTTCAAACTTGTCTCGGGTCGGGGTGGCGAAAAGGACTACGAGTACGAAGCGCGCGCACTGATCGCGATGGGAGCGGGAGCTGTTTCTTATGCAAAATACCTCAGCAAACCCTGGCAGCGGTTGGCTCAGGACTTTCTGTCACCGGAGTATCGCGAGGCCCTCTCTCTGCTGATCGGATTTGACTTAGCCGGCGCCCTGCTGGAGGTAAGCGTGTTTCACTATGGCCCCGGAGGTTTGCTCGGACCGCATTGTGATCTACCGGATAAAATCGTGACTCATGTGCTTTACTTCAATCAATCCTGGAACACTGAGGACGGCGGCTGTTTGACCGTACTAAACTCTCCTAACGCATCTGATGTCGTTACCACGGTCGCACCCATCATCGGTAATTCTGCTGTGTTAGTGCGTTCAGAAAACTCCTGGCATGCTGTCTCTCCAGTTGCCGACCACATCCGCGAATCGCGGCGCAGTCTGGCGGCGACTTTTTACCATCCCGGGTCTGTCAGTACCCTGTGGCCACCGGACGACCTAACGCCACTTCACCGGTTCGAAACTGATTAATCGGTGGTGGCCCGGTTCAATAGGACCAGCCTATGCTTCCCAGTCAGCGTTGCTTTCCGGTTGTGGCGAGAACCCTTCCGATGGCAGCTTGAGCAGCGCCAGACGCTCGACAATATGGCCATTGAGGAGATGTTCTTCGATTATCTCGGGGACATCCGCGGCACGAACCTGCGCATACCAAATACCGTCAGGATAAACCATAACTGCCGCTCCGATGGCGCAGAATCCTACCGAAGCGCACTCGGTTAGGACCACACTCCCGTTGGGGTTTTTGCCTTTTGCTGCTTTACCAAAAAGGATTCCGCGCTCTTTCAATTGTCGCTCAAACGCTTCGATTACCTCGGCGCTGCCGACTGCGGAACAGGATTTCCCTGAGCACACAAACACATGATGGCGAATAGGGGCAGTGGCCACCGGCGCGAGGGCACACAACTCTGCAGGGTCTTCGATGAATTCAGGTTCCGCCATGCGTTCACATGCTAGCACGAGCTTTAAAGAAAGATTGACCCTGAGACCTGATTTTGGTCCAGAGTTCAACCTTTAGGTTGCTGATTGCAGGAGCAAGCTAAAGCTTGAACTCTAAACGTACGACCCGGGCTGAGTCTTTGCGCGCAAACGATTCCATTGTAAGATTGATTTCGAACGGGCGACCGCTTGAACGACCGCATCAAGCTCCACGGCGGTCTTTGATGCGGACGCCTGATTTGATGTTCAGACATAGAAACGTCACGCTACGATGGCAGAACAACAGGTAAACGGACTGGTTATTCACGTCTCGTCGCTTAACGATCGATCGACGGAAGTCGTTATGCGCGAGCTGATTCGCATTGGCGCTTGTGAAGATTGCGACGTGAAGATCCGTCTACCGCAAGGCGCCATCAGCACTGGACCTGTGATTGAGCTGGCCCGCAAGAATGGCATTTATCGGATCGCCAGCATTGATCCCAATCTGGAAGTAAAACTGAACGGTCGATCAATCAAGCCTGAGAAGGGCATTCACGACGGAGACGAAATCTGGATCGGCCCGTCGGGACCTTCGATTCATTTTTTTCCGATCGCCTCAACTCCCGCCCTGGTACCGGGCCGCCGTGACGGTGCCCACGTTGCGCCCTTTATTGAACAGGCAGCAATGGAAGCCTCCGCGACAGCACGCCGCGACGACGCAAAGATTTTCCTGCGAGAGTTTACTCGCGAATTGGTTCGCGAAATCAATCCCAGTACCAAGATTATTGCTTTCGCCATCCTTATTTTGGCGGTAGTTGGCGCGCTTTACATAGGCTTTGCGCAATTCAATGAAGCCCGGCGCGGTCGCCGCACCATTGCTGAGCAGCAGGCCCAGCTCGTAGCCCAGCAGCAGCAACTACAACGCGCTAATGATCAACTGGGCAAGGTCATAGAATCCACCAATCGAATTCAGAACACGATCGCCATGGGTGAAATGCTCCGCCTCAATTACGGCGACGGCGTCTGCCTAATCTACGGTTCGTTCACGTTCGTCGAATCCGGAACTGGTCGCCCACTGCGCTATCCCGAAACGCAGACCGATGAATCCGGGAACCCGGTTCAGAATGGCAATGAACAGCCGGTACTGACTCCCGAGGGACGCGGAGCGATAGCTGAGTTTCCTTTCGTCGGAACCGGTTTTCACGTCGGCGATGGATTCGTCTTGACCAATCGTCACGTAACGCAGCCGTGGGAAGCGGACGAGCGGGCTCAGGCTCTGAACAGTAGCGTAAAGGGAGTCCCACGGCTAAAGAGATTGATAGCTTTCTTTCCTGGCAACACGCAACCGATCACTTTGAGATTTAAGCAGGCAGCAAAACCCGACGATATCGCCGTGTGCACGATTGAAGTTAAGGACTTACCGCCGAAATGTCCGGTGCTGCCGCTGGAAAAAGATCCTGGCTCAGTCGCGATCGGAAAGTTAGTCGTGACAATGGGCTATCCGTCGGGACCGGACCGCATCCTGGCCCTGTTGGATGAAAGTGAAGCCCGCGCAATTCAACAACGATACGGTTCGGTCGAGGCACAACTCGCGTACCTGGCCGAGAAAAGACTCATTACGCCATTGACGACCCAGGGCAACATCACCGATCTCAAAGTGCGGCGAATTGTTTATGACGCACGCACCGGCGAGGGCGGGTCAGGAGCCCCCCTGTTTGGGCCATCTGGCCGAGTGATAGGAGTCACGTTCGCGATCTTCACTGAGAATACGGCTTCGAACTTTGCTGTGCCGATTCGGTACGCCATTTCCATATTGGAGAAATCGGGGTGGAAAGGTCCACCGAATTTAGACGCCGATCAAAAAGATTCGGCTGCAGCTAACCAGACAAGCCGCTAGGCAATAATTTCACGTTGTGAGTGGCTGTCGACGATCAGTCTACACAACTGTAACAATCGTACAGACATCTGAGAGACAATTCTGGTACGTTGCTTGCGGAGGGTTTCAGCAGACTAGACAAGACGGTAGCCACTGAACACCAACAGTAAAGCTTGCAGGAACATCGCTCCTTTTGGAGCGTTTTTTCAAAAGGATGCCCGGAAAAACTCATCGCCCCAGGAGACACACCGCCCGGATTAATCCGGACGGTGTCTCTCTTCGAGCACTCTTATTAGCGGTCGTGATTGCGGTCTGGTGTGGCCAGGGCGCGGCGCAATCAACGAACCAATTTGTCGCTAGACCCTCTGCGCCGGTTAAGCCAGTTGAAACTGATCAGGCTATGACTGAGTCCGCAGTGCCAGTTGCTGGTCTGGCCGAGCGCCTGGGCGCCGGATCAGCGACCGACGCGACTTCAAAGGAATCATCGACTGAATCCGGAGCTTCGGGCGCAACGCAACCTCAATTCAGAATCGAACGCCTGCCCATAATCGGCGGCGCGGAATTGCTCACCATCTTTGGACGGTTGGACGGAATGCGGAGTAACGGCCTGCCCGCGCCGGAAGTTCCGCTGGTCAGCGTCCTGCGAGACACTTTGTCCGACAGCGATCCTGAAAATGATCGGCTTTGTTATGTCTGGATGCTTACCTACACTCAGCCAACCATGATGAAGCGAATTGCGTCCGCTATTCCTTTTTTTTATCAGCACGTCGGAAACAAGAAACAGGCCTCGAAGGGTCCACCGGCGCCGATTCTCGATCTGGCCAACACCAGCCGCCAAACGTGGAACCATTTCTTCTGGATGGGACTACAAAATGTTTTTCTGGACAGTTACGGGATCCCGTTGAAGGCCGCTAGTAGCAATTACCGCCGCAACGCCGCTGATTATCGCACCGCCCATGTGACACAAGCGCTGTCGATTCTCAACAACTATGAAAACCTGCGGCAACGATCGCGTGATGAAAGTGAACTTCTGGCCTTTCGTCAAAGTTCCGACGCGACTAAGACGACGACCAGCGATGGCGGTCTCAACGATACGACGACGCCCCTTTTACCCGAGCGATCGCCGGCCTTTACTCCTGGCGAAATGCTCGAGTCGCGGGCGCGGCTGATCCTTTCGGGAAAAACATTCGGCGGCTTTTTCGGACCGGGCAGGTTTTCCGACACGGTGGAAAAGCGTTCGATGGCTTCCGTAGATACCATCGGCCACAACTGGGAGATGCTGCGGCAACGGGCTGAAGCCGAGGGACTCTATTTTCAACCGTTGGCCATGCCGGATGGTCGCGCAACCCACGTTTTACTGTGGGTCTCCAGATCGGATCTGGTGAGTCAGGCAGGTCGACCCTTTAGCAAGCGCTTTCTGAACATCGCAGACCCCTGGCACGACGCGCGCTTGCGCAACTGGAGCGGCTATGCGCAGACGCAATACTTCGATTCGAACAATCGGCCGACGACTGCGAACAGCCCGGGCGCCCGTCCGTTGGAAATGATTCCTCTGGCCATCTACGGCCTAGATCATCCGAATGTTCCGGCCCTGTTGATCGACTTTCGGGACCGCTTAAATCCGAAAGGCCGGGAAGTGTCTCGTCGGGTCCTGAATGATCTAACCAGGAACATTTTTTCGCTCTCTGGGTTTAGCGATATCCCGTACTTTCTGGGCCGCAACGCTTATGATTTTGTTACCGGACGTCGCGGGATGGATTTGAATCAACCGTCGCGCTTGAAAAGCTACTCTGAATTGAAGCTTTTGCTGTCCTTCAATGGATCGCTCGATCCGAAGCTTCAGCGCGAGATAGAGCGCCGCCTGGAAATTGTCTCGATTAATCCGCTCAGCAATGACAATCAGAGCGAAATTCAACTCGCGCGGCAGCAGTACGATGCCCTAATCGATTTCGCTCGCCGGCCCGATGGACTGCCGGCCAAAATCGAACGTGATCGGCGAGCTGAGATGATTCCGCTTCAGCATGGCAGCCTGGCTCGTTTCTTCATTAATCTCGGCAACATTGTTTCTTTTGGTCATTATGTTCATCGTGAAAGCGATACGCCCGAACTGTCGGCGCGGATGGAAATCGCTCGACGCACCGAGCGTCATACCAATTTCCTGAGCGAGGTCGCAAAGTCATCTCCGCAAACCGAAGTGGCCTGGGACATGAGCAAGGTGAAACGTTCCTTACAGTTTCTGGCTGATCGAGGCGTCAGCGGCCGAGGATCAGCTGCGCGCTCGGCCGCTTTGATTTTTCAGCGCACCTCGGACGCGGAGGCGCGCCGGTTGTGCCTCGACGCCCTCTACAAAATCAATAGCAAGTCCGCAAAAAACGCGCTCCTGCGCCTCTATCGCACGGAGCAAACTGACTCCGAGTGGCGCCAGGCGATCGCCGAGCGCTTGCGTAAAGCTGTCGCCGAAGACGGTCGCATGAAGCCCGCCGAAGCCAGGGCAGTTCTCAGTCAGGTGGGCGCGCCGTGATGCACGGTTTTGCGAAGAGGCGTCAGACCTCGACCCACAAATACCTGGTGCGAATCCTCGCTCAGTTAACAGACTTTGTGCTGCTAGCGGTGCTCTTACCCGCTGCGACGACCGCGCAAACCCACACAAAGCGCGTAGTGGTGATTAAAATTGATGGCCTTCCCTATGAAATGGTCGAGCGTTTTGCGCGCGAAGACGACCCACTGACCGGAAAGAGCCTGCTGCCCTGGTTCGATAACGTCTTCTTCCAGAACGGCACGCGTCTCACAAATTTCTATGTTCGTGGAATGAGTCTGTCGGCGCCGTCGTGGTCGACGCTTGATACTGGCCAGCACCTGCAAATCAAGGGTAACGTCGAATTCGATCGTGACATTCTGCGTACTTACGACTATCTCAATTTCGTTCCCTTCTACTTCAAGCAAGCCACCGGTTCCAACGTGGACATGCCAGGGACTGAGGTACTCGACTCTCTGGGTGTGCCGATGTTGATCGACGCCTATGACAACTACCAGCGGATTCCGGGATCGCAACTCTACGGACGCGGAGCACGCATGGACACTCTGCGGAGGGCCGGCCAAGCAAAGTTTCTTCGCAACCCGATAGAAGTCGCGGGAGAATTCATAACCGGCCTCGACCTTCGCGACGCAGTTGCCGATCAACTTGAACGCGAGCTCATTGAGAATCTTCAGGACCCGCGAGTTCAATACCTGGATTACTACACCACTTCATTCGATCACGTAGCCCATCATAACAACGATCGCGCATCCCATCTGGCCGCCCTGCGCGACCTCGACGGCCTGGTAGGCCGGATCTGGACCGGGATTCAAAAGAGCCCGCTCGGTCCGGACACGGTGCTGATTGTCGTATCGGATCACGGCTTTAATACTGACGAGCACGTCATCAGTCAGGGATTCAATCTGGTGACCCTGCTCGGTAGTTACGCGGGCGGCGGACATCATGTGATAACCAAGCGGCGGCTGCTGATGGATTATTCGCTAAAGTCGATCAATCCTTTCGTGCCTCCGATAACGACGACAACTTCTGAGTCGTATTACCTTAAGAAACAGAGCGCTGCGTATCCGACGGCGCTTTTGGATTTCGACGGCAACGAACGGGCCGGACTGCATCTCCGCAATAGCGATCTTAATTTGCTCCATATCCTGCTGCAGCAACTGCAGCGTAAAGATCTCTCGCCCCAATTGCGCCAGGCGGTAACGAATACTTTCTTTGAAGCCATCGCGCGCGACAAAACGCACTGGCAGAGCGAGCTGGATCAACTCGAAGAAGAGCTGGGTGCCCTGGGCCACGCGATCGAGAGTCAGCGCGCGCTCTGCGAATCACAACCGAAGAAGTTCACCGTGCAGGATCGGGAACTCGGTCGCGATGACAACGCGAGGCGTGTTTGCGTCCTGGCAACGCAATGGACCGGGCAGGCGAAAGGCTATGCCGCCTACGTGGCGACGATGCGAAAGCTGTTAGGTTTGCGGCGGGAGAGCTTCGATCCCTCCAAACTCAAGATCGCCGAATTGATTCCCGAAGATTCGATGGGTCAACGCAACTCCGTCTATGATCTGCAAAATTACATAGTGGGCCCGGGACGTGACGGCCTGGTCTTGAAAAGCGATGGCTTGCTCGATCTCGAGCACAGCTTTCTGCGGATTGATTATCTGACGCTGATTCACGAGCAGCAGGTGCGCAACAACGTGCAGCAGGGTATTACAAATTGTCCGGTGGATTTTATCGCTACGCGAATTCCCCATGAAACCATCGCTCCGGCGCTGAGGCGGGATTTACAGCCTGATGATGATGTGGTCTGGCTTTATGGGGGACCAGACCGTCAGGCACTGGTGTTGCCGCGTGGCGAATCTCAGGGCCAATTGCGTTTACGCTACCTGCCAATCGCCCACCTTAAGCAGGATGAGCAGGGTGTAGTAAGCTTTGATCTTGTTCCATGGCAACAGGGTCTGCCGCTGCGCCTGCTGGATGATCCGCGGCTTGATGTCCCGCTCGATAGTCGCGTGGACTGGTTAAATGAGTGGCACACTGACGTTGAATGGTTGCATGCGGTGCACAAGACGCAATACTCTAACGGGCTTATCGGACTGCACGAACAATTCACGCTTTTCTCGGCCCCGGGAACGGATGTAGATGCGGCCGGGCTATCAACCGATGAAAGACTGCTGCACCGCTTTCGCCGGCGTCAAAGACGGCTGGTGGAAACCGATATGTTAATCTTAGCCAACAATCATTGGAACTTTGATGTGCGCGGTTTCAATCCGGGCGGCAATCACGGATCATTCTTTCGGATCTCGACGCATGCCACCTTGATGTTCGCCGGCGGCGAAGGCACTGGTGTTCCAAGAGGCTTGGCGGTGTCCGAACCGTACGACAGCCTGAGTGTGGCGCCGACGATACTGGCGCTGACCGGAAATCTTCAGAGCGACAATTCGCCGGTTCCTTCGCTGGCAAAACGCGGCTTTACAAGATTTCCGGGCCGAGTAATTCCGGAAATCACGGGTGCCGGTAGTGGCCAGCCCGCGCAATGAGCAGTAGTCAATGGAACGTTCCTTCAACGATCGGGCACTGATGGAAACAACCGATTCACCATCGGTCGCCAAACCGTCAACCGCTAAGCGCTCAATCGCCTGGATGCAAGCCGTAGCATTTTTGCTCGGTGCTATGCTGCTCGTTTATGTGATTCGCAAGGTAGGCGTCCAACCGATCTTTTCCGCTCTGGGGCGCGTCGGCTTTGGCTTCTTCTTCGTCGTTGCGATTAACGGCCTGCGGCATGTGCTACGCACCATTGCCATGAGCATCTCCGTTCCTCCTGAGCATCGTCGTTTTACTTTCATGCAAGCTTTCGCAGCGCGACTTGGCGGCGAATCAATGAGCTTTCTGACCTTCGCCGGTCCGCTGCTGGGCGAAGCCACCAAAGTAGCTTTGCTGCGAAAACGCGTACCTCTGGTTCATGGCGTCCCGGCGCTGGTTGTTGATAATCTGCTGTACAACCTTTCGGTGGTGCTGGTGATCTTTGGCGGCGCCTGCCTGATGCTGTTCGCTTATCCCGTGCCGGCGGTCGCGCGCGAGATGCTAATCCTGATCGCCGCTGTCGCGTTCCTCGGGTTGATCGCGGCGGCCATGGCGACGCGACGCCGCGTCACTCTCCTTACCAACATCATCGACAGACTTGGACGGGGCGGTTTCCGGCCCAGATTTCTGCGCACTCGCCGGCATCACATCTACCGCGTTGAGTTAACGGTTTACGGCTTTTACAAACGCCGGCGGACCGCTTTTTTCTCGATGATCGGGCTCGACCTGACCTCGCACATGTGCAGCGTTCTGGAAGTTTATGTAACGCTCAAAATGCTCGGTTTTGTCCCGTCCGTCGGAGCCGCCTACATCATTGAGTCGCTAACCAAGGTTATCAACTTTGCATTTGGTTTCGTGCCGGCAACGATCGGCGTTTATGAAGGCGGCACAGAGATCATTCTTAAGAGTTTGGGTTTTGCGGCCGCCGCCGGTGTCACACTGGCTATCGTGCGGAAGGCCGCAATTATCTTCTGGACCGTAATTGGTGTTTTCGTTATCACATGGCGCGCTGTGCCAAATGCCTGGCGCCGCGTGTTGGATCGCAGCCCTCGGCTACAAAAACTTATGGACAGTCTGGTGCTTTCAAACCTTGCTCATCGACCCGCCCGCACGGCCGTCAGTGTTGCCGGCATCGCGATCGGCGTCTTACTTGTGGTCTTCACCGTCGGTTTAACCCACGGTCTTTTGCGTGAACGCGGCAAACGTGAAGCAAACATTGGCGCGCAGATCATGGTGCGGCCCTCGGGCACGCTCGGACTGAGCGGAAACCAACCATTTTTGATGCCCGTCGCCCACGCCGCCGAAGTCGCGCGCATCGAGGGCGTACGCGCTACCGTGCCCATCGGCCAGAGTCTGGACCGCAGCGACTCGGGCTTTGGCTCGCGCCTGATCGAAGGAATTCCATTTGATCAGTACGCCGCGATAAATGGGTTGACGATCAAAGAAGGAAGAGGCCTTCAGGCTGGCGACGAAGTGATCGCCGATTCCGGGTGGCAGCAGGAGCAGAAGCGCCCGATCGCTATTGGCTCAACCATCGAAATCTATGAGCGGCCTTTTCGGCTGGTCGGGATTTATGAGCCACCCGGTGGGGGCCGGTTGAAGATTCCTTTGGCCACAATGCAGGACCAGGTGGAAGGGGAAAAGCATCCCAGCGATCGCCGTTGTAACACAATTCTGGTCGCCTGCGCGGATCCCGCCCAGCAGGAGCAAGTGGCCGCCCGGATCAAGGCCCGATTCCCGGACGATCAGATTATCCTTACGCGAGAGTTGCCCGAACTCTACATGTCCAGCGTGCCGGCGCTGAATATTTTTCTAAAAGTCGTAGTCGGCATTGCCGCGACCATCAGCATGATGGTGATTCTGCTGGCCATGTACACGACCGTGACAGAGCGCACGCGGCAAATCGGCATCCTGAAATCACTCGGCATGTCTAAGCGTTCCATCGCGTGGGTAATCGAACAGGAAGCAATTCTCGTCAGCGTGCTGGGCGTCTTTATCGGCGTGCTCCTGACATTGCTGATCCGCTTCTTCTTAATGCGCTCGACCACTCTGGTCGTCGACGTAGAGCCAAAATGGATCTTGATCTCTCTCGTGGTTGGCCTGATTGGCGGCTCAGTCGGAGCGCTCTACCCCGCGCTGCGGGCCGCGCGCCAGGATGCGGTTGATGCGCTAAGCTACGAATAGATCATCCGCCTCGATGGCCTCGCATGCCCCGACACAAATTTGCCACGGCCATCACCTGCATCGACGGACGTGTCCAACAGCCCATAACTGATTGGATGAAGTTGCACGCCAATGTGCACTATGTCGACTTGATTACCGAGCCGGGTCCGGACAAGCTGATCAGCGCCGGATCTACTTATGCCGTGGACGAAGTCGTTCGCAAGGTTTCTTTTTCGCTTACCCATCATGCTTCCACCGTAGTCGCGGTGACCGGACATCACGATTGTGCCGCCAACGCCGCCACCAAAGAAGAACACATCGAACAGATTCTTGAAGGCGTGCGAGTCGTTTTGTCTTATCGCCTCAATGCGCGCGTGCTGGGGCTGTGGCTGAGCGAATGGGAATCAGTCGAATTGGTTTGGGACACCCAGGAGCGCGAGCCGGCCCGAAGCTTCTTGTGACAGTCAAAAGATTCGAGCCGTGAGAGCGTCGATCGCGTAAAACGATTACGAATCAGTGGACGCCGGGAGTGATTTCAGCCGCACGAGTTTGATGCTCTTCGCCAGCCGGAACAATTGCAGCACGCGAATGCCCCACCAGTTGAAATCAATTTCGTACCAGGTCAGACCGTGACGGGCTGAGGTTGGGTGAGCATGATGGTTGTTGTGCCAGCCTTCGCCCCAGGTCAGCAGGGCTACCCACCAACTGTTGCGCGAATTGTCGCTGGTCTCAAACCGCCGCCGGCCCCAGAGGTGAGTCGCGGAATTCACCAGCCACGTCGCGTGCAGACCAAACGTTACGCGTAGAAATATCCCCCAAAGCATTAAGGGCCACCCACCGACTAAGACCAAAACGATGGCCAGCACAATCAAAGGCACGAAGTACACCCGGTTGAGCGACGCGATGAAACGATCGTGCATCAGGTCAGGAGCGTAACGCTCCAACACCTCGCGGCTATGCTGCTGGGCGGTGCCTGAAAGGATCCAGCCGATGTGTGACCACCAGCGGCCGTCGTGCGGCGTGTGCGGATCACCGCCGCGCTCGTCGCTGTGCGCGTGATGCATGCGATGCGTGGCGACCCAGTTAATGGGTCCACCCTCGAAAGAAAGTGTGGCGCAAATAGTCAGGAAATACTCGATGGGCTTAGAGACTTTGTAACTGCGATGCGTAAGCAGACGGTGATAAGTCATGCCGACACCGAGACTTTGAGCCACCCAGGCCAGCACCGCGCTGACAATCAGTGCCCGCCAGCTCCAATAAAAAAGCGCCGCAACGGCGCCGAGGTGAAAAACGATCATCCATATAGTGGTGGGCCAGCGAAGCCCCTGATGTCCCGCCTTAATTTCTTTGTTCATCTGCGGTCTTTCTTTCTTCTAAACCAGGGGGCGGCGATAAACTTAAACAGATGGTTGTGAATGAATCAACCTGCGCACTCGATCTGAAAACAGCACATCGATTTTCTGCGGCTCGATCACCGCCGTGACTTCACCAGGACCGTAGGTTGGATGCATCAAGTGTTGTCCGGTACGATAAGTGCGCGTGCGATCGTAGGGGGCGCTGGCTTTGGTGCTGGCGCCGGCAGCACGAGGGCCCGCGGCCGGCTTGAACGAACTGCGCACGCCACACTTGGGACAGCTCACCCGAGAGATCTGGCCGCGCTTAGTGATGGTGGCGACAATGTGCCCGCGCTCCTCCTGGCAGCGGGCGCAGAACTTGTCGACACGATCGCCCACAGCGTAGGTAGGCTTTTCCACCTTTGGCTCTTTAGCTGGCATGAAACAAGCGCGGTGTGTGCGGTGCCTTGTCACAGCACTAGCGCGCTCCTCCTGAAATAGGTCCGATTGAACTTTGATTGGAGTGCAGCCGAAGTTGCTGCACTCCAAAAAAGACGTACTACTCTGCTGCTTACCAGCGGGGCGCGCGATCGTTGCGA
>WNFR01004310.1_pt1 | contig 14633 bp, 10 predicted proteins | sample 5400221 | NCBI WGS metagenome assembly WNFR01 (sample SAMN13153357, study PRJNA577476) | soil metagenome | isolation source: 40 cm soil under Madrone tree | place: USA:California | collected 2016-06-14 | reverse complement strand
ATCATCGGCAACGTCCACACCTGGATGCTGCGCCGCCCCGAAGACAAGGACTACGTGCTCGCCCACCTCCCCGAACTCGTCGTCAAGGAAGTCCACGGCGCCGGCGGCTACGGCATGCTCATCGGCCCCGCCGCCACCCAGGCCGAGATCGACCTCTTCCGCAAACAGATCATCGCCACCCCCGAACGCTACATCGCCCAGCCGACACTGGCCCTGTCAACCTGCCCCACCTTCGCCGACCATAGCCTTGCACCCCGCCACATCGATCTGCGCCCCTTCGTGCTCTCCGGCCGCGATGTCACCATCGTCCCCGGCGGCCTCACCCGCGTCGCGCTGCGCGATGGATCGTTGGTCGTCAACTCCTCGCAAGGCGGCGGCACGAAAGACACTTGGGTACTGGAGACCTGATGCCTAGCCGTACCTCTGATCACCTGTGCTGGAACCTAGTGCTCAGTCGATCGCGGGTGCTGGAGCCCTGATGCTCAGCCGCACCGCCGACCACCTGTACTGGATGTCGCGCTACATCGAGCGCGCCGAAAGCCTGGCGCGCCTGGTCGATGCGCACTATCGAATGTCCCTGCTGCCCCACTCCGGTGAAACCCTGGCGCAGTCTCTGAGCTCGACCATGACGGCGCTGCACATCGAAGAGGCCTATCGGAATCGCTACGACACCATCGAACCGCGCGCCGTGTTCGAGTTCGTAAGCCTGGATCGCGAATTCAGCGGCAGCATCTTGAGTTGCCTGCGGGCCGCGCGCGAGAACGCCCGCGCCGTGCGCGGCTCGCTGACCTCGGAACTCTGGGAAACGCTCAATTCCACCTGGCTGGAGGCCCGCTCGCTGGTCTCCCGCCGCTCACCTCAGGCGGCGGCCGACATCGGACAATTCGTCGAATGGGTCAAGGAGCGCTCCCATCTGACTCGCGGCGTCACCATCGGCACCATGATGCGCGACGAGGCCTTTCACTTCACGCGCATCGGTACCTTCCTCGAGCGCGCCGACAATACCGCCCGCATTCTCACCGCGCATCAAAGCGACCTCGTCCCCGGCGCCAACGCCAGCGAAGTGCCCGACCCCTACGAATGGAGCGTGCTGCTACGCGCCCTGTCCGCCTTCGAGGTGTATCGGCGCGCCTTCCGCGACGTGATCACGCCGCTCAAAGTCGCGCAACTACTCATCCTGCGCGATGACATGCCGCGCTCGCTGCTGCGCTGCTGCAAGGAGGTCTACCACAACCTGCAGTCCGTGGCGAACGACCAGTCCGCCGAGACCGAACGGCGCGCCGGCGAAATGCACGCCATGCTGCACTTCACGCGCATGGAGGAGGTCACGGCAGTCGGCCTGCCGCGATTTCTCGAACAGTTTCTGGCGCGAATTCACGATCTCGGCGATCGCGTCGCATCGGATTTCTTGCTACCCCCAGCGGAGGCGTAAGCGTATGCAAATGCACATTCGGCACGAAACTCGTTACCACTACGAACGGCCCGTCAAATACAGCGTGCAAAGCCTGCACCTCACGCCGCGCCGCGACCTGAGCCAGCGCGCGCTCGCCTGGAGCATCACCGCCCCGGGACGAAGGCTCGAGCAAGTCGATGCCCACGGCAATATTTCACACCTGCTCACGATCGAAGAGCCGCTCCGCGAAATTCAAATCATCGTGCGTGGCGTGGTCGAAACCGTCGACACCGAAGGCCGCCAGGACGACGGCCCTCTCTCGCCGCTCGCCTATCTCGCCCCCACGCAACTCACCGCCCCCAACGATGAGCTGCGCGCGTTCGCCCAGGGCGCCCTGCACTCCCTCAGCGACCCCCGCGCCCGCGCACAAGCCCTCGCCGAGGCCGTGTTCGGCGCCGTGCGCTACAAATCCGGGACCAGCGACGTCCAGGACAGCGCAGCCGTCGCCTTCAAGAGCGGTGAAGGCGTTTGCCAGGATCACGCTCATGTCTACATCGCCTCCGCCCGCGCGGTCGGAATCCCCGCCCGCTACGTCAGCGGCTATCTCTACACGGGAGACACCAGCGACGCCGCCAGCCACGCCTGGGTCGATGTCTGGCTGGGCCCGGACATCGGCTGGCAGAGCATGGACGTCACCCACAAGCGCCCAGCGGTGCGCACCTACTGCCGTCTCGCCGTCGGCCGCGATTACCTGGATGCAGCGCCCGTGCGCGGCGTGCGCCAAGGCGGCGGCGGAGAAAAGATGGAAGCCAATGTGCTGGTGGCGGAGTCCGCCCAGCAACAATAGGGCGGAATCCGCTGCAGAATTTCCCGCATGACTTGTAGCAAAGAACTGGTCTACGAGGAGGCCGGAAAGTCCGGTGTGCCTCTGAATTACTAGGGAAACTCATATGAACAAGATGCTTTATCCGATCCCCGAGAGCTTTGCCGCGACTGCGCAAATCAAACGCCGTGACTACGAGCATATGTACGCGGAGTCCGTTGAGGATCCCGATCGCTTTTGGCACCGCATCGGTCGTCGTCTCGATTGGATCAAGGAGTTCTCACGGGTCAAGGACTCGAACTTCGCAGATACCGACTGCTACATTCGTTGGTTCGACGACGGGAAACTCAATGTCGCCAGCAATTGTCTGGACCGCCACCTGGAAGCCCGCGGTGATAAAACAGCGATCATCTGGGAGTGCGATGATCCGGACGTCGCGGAACGCATCAGTTACCGTGAACTTTACGAGCGGGTCTGCCGGTGCGCGAACGCTTTGAAGTCGCTGGGGGTGGACAAGGGGGATCGGGTCACGATCTACCTGCCGATGATTCCGGAGATTGCCATTGCGATGCTCGCATGCGCACGGATTGGCGCCGTGCACTCCGTCGTGTTCGCGGGTTTCTCGTCGGAGGCGTTGGGTGGTCGCATAGCGGACTGCGGCTCAACCATCATCATCACCGCGGACGAAGGTCTTCGCGGCGGCAAGCGCGTGCCGCTCAAGCAAAATGTCGACGGTGCGCTGAGCATCGAGGGTACGGCATGCGTCAAACACGTGCTGGTCGTGCGCCGCACCGGCGCGCAGGTCCCCATGTATGTGCCCCGCGACTCTTGGTACGAGGAGGTGGTGGCTGCTCAAGCGAAGTCCTGCCCCGCTGCCGTGATGGACGCGGAAGACCCTCTCTTCATCCTCTACACATCAGGGTCGACAGGCCAGCCCAAAGGCGTCCTGCACACCAGCGGCGGTTATCTCGTTTATGCCGCATTCACGCACCAGGCTGTGTTTGATCTGCGTGAAGAGGATATTTACTGGGCGACCGCGGATATCGGGTGGGTCACGGGACATAGCTACATCGTGTATGGCCCGCTTGCCAACGGCGCGACAACCCTCATGTTCGAGGGCGTTCCGAACTACCCCGACGTGAGCCGATTCTGGCAGGTCGTCGACAAGCACAAAGTCACAATCTTGTATTCGTCGCCCACCGCGATTCGTTCGCTGATGCGAGAAGGCGAGAAACCCGTGCAAGCATGCTCGCGCAAGTCCTTGCGTCTGCTGGGTTCCGTGGGAGAACCGATTAATCCGGAGGCGTGGGAATGGTATCACCGGGTGGTCGGCGATGGCCGCTGTCCAATCGTCGATACCTGGTGGCAAACGGAAACCGGGGGGATTCTGATCGCCCCATTGCCGGGCGCGATCGACCTAAAGCCGGGATCGGCCACCCTGCCGTTCTTTGGCGTGAAGCCGGCCATTGTCGACAACGAGGGTCGCGTCCTCGAGGGCGCATGCGAGGGCAATCTCGTGCTCCTGGACAGTTGGCCCGGACAAATGCGCACTGTTTATGGCGACCACCAGCGCTTCATCGACACCTACTTCAAGACCTTTCGAGGAATGTATTTCACCGGTGACGGCGCGCGTCGCGATACCGACGGCTATTACTGGATCACGGGTCGAGTGGACGATGTCATCAATGTCGCCGGTCACAGGTTGGGTACCGCCGAGATCGAAAGCGCCCTGGTCGCTCATCCCCTGGTCGCCGAGGCCGCCGTGGTTGGATTTCCGCACGACATCAAAGGTCAAGGGATCTACGTGTACGTCACGTTGATCGCCGGGGTGGAACCGAGTGAGCCTTTGCGAGCCGAGTTGCGTGCCTGGGTCCGTCAGGAGATCAGTCCGATTGCCACGCCGGATGCCATTCAATGGGCGCCTGCGCTTCCAAAAACCCGTTCCGGAAAGATCATGCGCCGAATTCTTCGCAAGATCGCCGCCGGCGAACACGGCCAGTTGGGGGACATATCAACGCTGTCGGACCCGGGCGTGGTCGAGCAACTCATCCAGGAGCGTGCGCTCGCAAATCTCGATCGCCGGAGACGATGAAATCCACCTGGGCCGCGATCGCCAGAGCGAGTACGGCATCGTCATCGGGATCGCGGCAGACGGGTTGTGCCAGGGGCGGCGGCGCGATCACTTCGGTCAGTTCACGCACCTCGACCAGCAAGCGCTCGCGCGAGGTGTTCGAGCGCACCAGGATGGCCTCGTACTTGGGCCGAGCGATCACCTCGGCCAACTCGGCGAGTAACGCCGGGCTGCTGATGAAGATCAGCGTGCCCTCGCGCACCCGATCGAGCAGCGCATGCGGTGTGCCGTGCCAGAACAGGCCGGATAGCACCACATTAGTATCAAGAACGACTCGAATCGTCATCCTTGGCTTGCCGCGCGCGGCGCTCCGCCCGTGCGGCCTTCACTTCCGCATTGATCTCGTCCATCGACATCGGCGCAATGCCCGCCTCGGCGACGCGGTCAGCAATGGACAGCAGCGCATCGGCGGCTTGCCGGCGTTTGATGGCCTCATTGAGCAAGCGCGCCAAGGCTTGCGAGGTTAACAGGCCGGCGGCGCGTGCCGCTTGGGCGGTGGCATCCGGTAACTCAATCTGAATCGTGGTCACGGTCTAAGCTCCTTGCGCGTTGACGCGCCGCTTCAGTTCCTCGCGCTCGATGAAGTTATCGAGTAACTGAGTGATCTGGCGCTTGGCCTTCGGGTCCAGCTTCTCGATCCGCTGCAAGCGTCGATACAGCTGCGTATCGGGCTTCTTACCCTTTTTGTGCGGTTTGATGCCGAGCAATTCATCGGCGCTCGCATCGAGCGCGGCGGCCATTTGGGGCAGCAGCGCAGCGGGTGCCTTCTCCGCGCGGCTTTCATAGTAGGCGATCATCCGCTGCGTAGTGCCGAGCGCGGCGGCGAGTTCCACTTGCGTGTAGCCAGCTGCTTTGCGCAGCTCGGTGAGGCGTGCGCCAAAATCACTGGTGCGCTCTTTGGCTTTGGGCATGACAACCAGTGTATATCCTTCTGCCGGCATTGAACAATACACATTTTGTGTATAACCCTCTTGACGGGTTGAGCAGCACGTGAAAGAAATCAGAGCAGCCCGTTCCGCCGAATCATGCGATTCATGAGATGCTCGAGCGCCGCATCGAGGTCGCCGCATTGACCCGTGTGTACGGGCGATGTCTGCACGATGGTGCTTCTGGGAGAGACCAGCCAGTGAAAGCGCTCGCGCGCCGACAGTTTGCCGATGGCCCCGGCGTCCGCCCCGCCTGCGCAGACCGCGGGAATGGCGGCGAGCGTGGTCCGGACGAGTTCGAGGTCCACGCCCGCATCCAGTGCCAGCAGCGCCGCTTCGTCGAGCTCGATGGCCGCCTTCAGAACCCGTTCGATGTCGCAGGACAGAATGATTCCGGCGTTGACGAACTCGCCGCGCTCGACGCGGGGCACGACCCTCACGATGGCATAGTCATAGGTGCGAAGATCGTGCACGGATCGCCTCCTGAACGAAGACATCGGAAGACTGCATGCGCAGGGTGAAATAATTCACATAGGCCTCCCGCTGCGCATGGATGCCTGCAAACCCCGGATCGTCCGCCAGCCAGGAGTCGGGGATGGATTGGACTATGCCCGCGAAGGTGTCCGCCGAGAGCAGCGATGACATCCGCGCGTCGACCGAGCCCAGGGCGCTCGCATACTTCAGCAGTACGTGATCCTTGATCAAGGTGAACGGTTTCGTCGCATGCTGATCGCGGCTGTTCCACGCGTGATGAAAATACAGGGACGCCCCGTGGTCGATGAGCCAAAGACGGCGATGCCAGATCAGCATGTTGACGTTGCGCACCGTCCGATCCACGTTGCACACGAAGGCATCGAACCAGACGATGGCCGACGCCAGCTCCGCGTCCGGTACGAGGACCAGGGGATCGAAGGTGACTGAGCCCGGCAAATAGTCCAAGGCGATGTTCAAACCCGCGCTGGCGTCGATGAGAGCATGGATCTCGTCGTCGGGTTCGGTGCGCGCCAGCTCCGCGGGAAGCTCGACGAAGACGATCTCCGGCACCGGCAGCCCCGCCGCCCGTGCAATTTCACCCGCCAGCAGCTCCGCGATCAGAGCCTTGGGCCCCTGCCCCGCGCCCCGAAATTTGAGCACGTACAAACCATCGTCGTCGGCTTCGATGATGGCGGGCAGCGAGCCCCCCTCCCGCAGCGGTGTCACGTATCGGCTGGCGGTGACGGTTCTCAGATTCAGCATGCCGCAAGCTTACCGGATCCGCGGATGCCGTATCGAAGGCCGGGTGCTCGTGCCTCGAACGGCTTGGGGTCGGCGCAGTTGGGCGACTCAGTCGGCGCATCCGACGAGCCGGCGGCGAACCTCTGCGCGCGACCCCAGTGCCGACTGAATGGCCACGGCGATTTCATACTGATTGCAGGGCTTTGCCAGCCTGAGAATTCCGAGGGACATGACATCCCCGGGAAGCTCCGCATAGCCGGTCGCGAGGATGACGGGCAGTGTGGGATAGTTTTCCTGAAGATATCTTGCGAGTTCCAACCCCGTCATTGCCGGCATGGCATGGTCCGTGATGACCACGTCGATGTTCACGCCCAAGGCCAGCTTGGCAATCGCTTCCGCGCCCGATTGCGCCTCGAGCGGCGTGTGCCCGAGATCCTCGATCATGGCCGACATGCCCGTCATCACCAGCAAGTCATCGTCGACGATGAGCACCGTACATGGCCCGATGTAGGGTGCCGGGATGGGAGCAGGACCGCCGTCGGCCGTTTGCGTCGGCGTTTTCGCCATCGGCAGGCACAACTCGATGGTCGTGCCCACGTTGAGCTGACTGTGGATGCGCAGCAGTCCTCCGGATTGCGCGGCCAGTCCATCCACCATGGACAAGCCGAGCCCCGTTCCCTTGCCCGGCCCCTTGGTGGTGAAAAACGGCTCGGTGGCCTTGGCGAGCGTCATCTCATCCATCCCGATGCCGTTATCGGCAATCCTGATGCGCACGTAGTCGCCGGCGCGGAGTGCGGCATCCGTGTCGTCCACGGAGTACCTGCCCGCCGAAATCGTCAGAGTGCCGCCGTTCGGCATGGCGTCGCGTGCGTTCAGCGCCACATTGAGCAGCGCCAGCTCCAGCTGGTTCGCATCCGCCAGCGCCGCCGGCAGCGGATCCTCGAAATCCGTCCGCAGCTCGACGCCGTGTCCCAATGCGCGCTCGAGCAATTCCTTCATGCCGCTCACCAGCAGCAGCACATCCACGGCCTCCGGCTTCAATTCCTGGCGCCGGGAAAAAGCCAGCAGGCGCTGCGTGAGCGCGGCGCCCCGTTGGGCGCCTTGCACGGCGTTCTGCAACAGGCGGTGACTGCGTGGATCGTCCGGCAGCCGCTTCTCGAGCAGGCTCAGGCTGCCGAGGACCGCCATCAGCAGGTTGTTGAAGTCGTGCGCCACTCCTCCCGTCAGCTGCCCGATGGTGTCCATCTTCTGCGCTTCGAACAGTTGCGCGAGCGCAGTCTCCCGCTCGTGCGTCCGTTCCTTGATCCGCAGCTCCAATTGCTCGTTGAAACGCTGCAGCTCGGAGGTTCGTTCCGCCACGCGCTGCTCGAGCTCCGCATTGAAACGCTCGAGTTGACGCGTCTTGCGGTACAAATCCACGAACACCTTGACCTTGGCGCGCAGCAGCTCGGGAACCACCGGTACCGGCACGTAATCGACGCCGCCGAGCTGATAGCCCCGCAGCTGATCCGGGTAGGTCATCAACACGGCGGAGACGAAAATGATGGCCGTCGTCTGAAAGCGGGGATGTTCCCGAATCATGGCCGCGAGCTCGAAGCCATCGAGATCCGGCATGCACACGTCGATCAGCACCAGCGCAATTTCATTCTTGAGCAGGCATTCGAATGCCTGGCTCGCCGAAGACGCCTTCAGCAAGTTTTCGCCGATCCCCGCCAAAATCGCTTCGTGGCTGAGCAATTTGGCCTGCTGATCGTCGACCAGCAAAATGTTCACTCGTTCGTGCGTGTTCATGCGATTGCCGGCTCAGCGGTGCAGCCACATGCGCAGCGCCGACAGGAGCTGCTCCACATTCACCGGCTTCGCAAGATAATCGGAAGCCCCCGCTTCCAGGCACTTTTCCCGGTCCCCCTTCATGGCCTTTGCCGTCAGCGCCAGGATGGGCAGCCGCCGATACGTCGGGGCGGCGCGAATCGCATGGATGGTTTCATAGCCGTCCATGCCCGGCATCATGATATCCATCAGCACGATGGCCACGTCCGAACGTGAGTTCAGCACGGCGAGGGCCTCGCGTCCGGTCGTGGCCGTGAGCACCTCCATGCCGCGCCGCTCGAGCACGCTGCTCAACGCGAAAATGTTGCGCGTGTCGTCATCCACCAGGAGGACGGTGCGCTTCAGCAAATCCTCGTCGGAGCTGTGCAGCCGCTGCAGCATGGTCTGTTTCGCCGGCGGAAGATCGGCCACCGCCCGGTGCAGGAACAGCGATGTTTCATCCAGCAGGCGTTCCGGCGATTCGACGCCCTTCACCACGACGCTGCGCGCCATGCTGCGCAATTGGGCGTCCTCGTCCGCGGACAGTTCGCGCCCCGTGAACACCACCACCGGCACGTCGCGCAGCGCCGCGTCGTCGCGAATCGTCTCCAGTACTTCGAAGCCCGACATATCGGGCAATTTCAAATCCAGCACCACGCAGTCGGGCGGTCTTTCACGCAACTCGGTCAATGCCGCCGCACCGGTGGCCGCCATCGTGATTTCGATGTCCGTAGAGTCGAGCAACTCCGACACGCCCATGCGCTCGGCCTCGTCATCCTCGACCAGAAGCAGGCGCTTGCGGCGCGCAGCCGCATAGGCCTTGATTCGCACGAACGCATCTTCCAGCTCGTCCGGCGTCATGGGCTTTTGCACATGCGCAAAGGCTCCGCGTGCCAGTCCATGATGACGGTCTTCGTCCAAGGTGACGATCTGCACCGGAATATGGCGGATCGCCGGATCCTGCTTCAGCTGGCTCAACACCGTCCAACCCAGCATGTCCGGCAGGAAAATGTCGAGTGAGATGGCCGTCGGACGGTGCGTACGTGCAAGTTCCAGAGCCTCGGCGCCGCGCTGCGCGACCAGTACCTTGAATCCCTGTTCCTTGGCGGTCGCCATCATGAGGCGCGCAAAGTGCGCATCGTCTTCGACGATGAGCACGATGCTGTCGCCCGGGCTCAGCGCGTCGCGATCGTCCAGGATCTGCTCGATCTGCCGGTCCGTGGCCCGCAGCGAAGCCGTCTGCGCCGCCGCATGCTGGGTCGCGTCCGCGGCGCCGCCCGATACCGGCTTCGACGCCGCGCCGCCCGCATAGGTCAGCGGCAGGAACAGCGTGAACACGCTGCCCTTGCCCGGGGTGCTGCGCAGCTGGATCTCACCTCCCAGCAGGTTCGCCAGTTCGCGGCTGATCGCGAGGCCCAAGCCGGTGCCGCCGTACTTGCGGCTGGTGCCCGCGTCCGCCTGCTGGAAGGCCTCGAAGATGATGCGCTGCTTCTCCGGCGGGATGCCTATGCCGGTGTCGGACACTTCGAATGACACCACCGAGGGCGCATGCCGCAGTGTCGGGTGGTCCGCGTTCCAGCCGCTGACCGCGGGCGCCACCGCGAGCCTCACTCCGCCCAAGGCCGTGAATTTGAACGCGTTCGACAACAGGTTCTTCAACACCTGCTGTAGACGTTTCGAATCCGTGACGATGCTGCGATCCAGATTCGGAGATATCGACACCTCGAACTGCAGACGCCTGTTCTCGGCCTCATGGCGGAACGGACGCGCAATCATCTCCAACAGGTTGCTGAAGTACACTTCTTCGGCGTCCACGGACACCGTGCCGGATTCGATCTTGGAAAGATCCAGGATATCGCTGATGAGGTTGAGCAAATCGGTCCCCGCGCCATGGATGGTGCGCGCGAACTCCACTTGCTTGACGCTGAGATTGCCGTCCGGATTTTCCGTCAGCTGTTGGCCCAGGATCAGAATGCTGTTGAGCGGCGTGCGCAGCTCGTGGGACATGTTGGCCAGGAATTCCGATTTGTATTTCGAGGTCAGCGCGAGCTCCGTCGCCTTCTCTTCGACCGCGCGGCGCGCCTGTTCGATTTCCTGGTTCTTGGCCTCGACCTCGACGTTGCGGTCGGCCAATTGCTGCGCCTTCTGCTCGAGCTGCTCGTTCGTCTGCTGCAGCTCGCGCTGCTGCGTCTGAAGCTCGGTGGCCAGCTGCTGCGACTGCTTCAGCAGCCCCTCGGTCTGCATGGTCGCTTCGATGGAGTTGAGCACGATGCCGATGGACATGGTCAGCTGCTCGAGAAACGACAGCTGCAGCGCCGTGAATTCTCCGAGCGACGCGAGTTCGATGACCGCCTTGACATCGCCCTCGAACAGCACCGGCAGCACGATCACGTGGCGCGGCGGCGCCCTGAACAAGCCGGAGCGGATGGGCACGACGTTCATGGGCATTTCGGTGATCAGCATGCGCCGCGCGTCGCGCGCGCATTGGCCTATGAGGCCCTCGCCCATCTGCAATTGCTGGGCGTAGCCTTCGGCCGCATCGTCCGCATACGCCGCCAGCAGCTTCAATGCCTGCGTCATGCCGTCGGCTTGGACCTGGTAGATGACGCCGTGCTGCGCCTCGACCAGGGGGGCCAATTCCGACAGCATCATCCGGCCCACGGTCGCCAGATCGCGCTGCCCCTGCAGCATGTTGGTGAAGCGCGCGAGATTGGTCTTGAGCCAATCCTGCTCGGTGTTGCGGTCCGTGGTCAGACGCAGATTCCCGATCATCGTGTTGATGTTGTCTTTGAGCTCGGCCACCTCGCCGCGCGCCTCGACTTGCACGGACCGGGTCAAATCACCCTTGGTGACGGCGGTGGCGACCTCGGCGATGGCGCGCACCTGGGTGGTCAGGTTCGCCGCCAGCAGGTTCACGTTGCCCGTCAAATCCTTCCAGGTTCCCGCCGCGCCCGGCACGTTGGCCTGCCCGCCGAGCCGGCCCTCGACGCCGACCTCGCGCGCCACCGTCGTCACCTGATCGGCGAACGTCGCGAGGGTATCGGTCATGTTGTTGATGGTTTCCGCCAACGCCGCGACTTCGCCCTTGGAGGCCACGGTGAGATTCTGCTTGAGATCTCCGTTCGCGACCGCCGTCACCACTTTCACGATGCCGCGCACCTGCTCGGTCAAGTTGGCCGCCATGACATTGACGGTGTCCGTGAGGTCCTTCCACGTTCCCGCGACCCCCGGCACCTGCGCCTGGCCGCCCAGCCGCCCCTCGGTGCCGACCTCGCGCGCCACGCGCGTCACCTCTCCGGCGAATCCGTTCAGCTGATCCACCATGGTGTTGATGGTGTTCTTGAGCTCGAGAATTTCGCCCTTCACATCCACGGTGATCTTGCGCGACAGATCGCCCCGCGCCACCGCCGTGGTGACCTCCGCGATGTTGCGCACCTGAGTGGTGAGATTCGCCGCCAATAAGTTCACGTTGTCGGTGAGGTCCTTCCAGGTCCCGGCCACGCCGGGAACCACGGCTTGCCCCCCTAAGCGGCCGTCGGTGCCGACCTCGCGCGCCACGCGGGTCACTTCGCCGGCGAACGAACGCAGCTGATCCACCATCGTGTTCAGTGTTTCCTTCAGGAGCAGGATTTCACCGCGCACGTCGACCGTGATCTTGCGCGACAGGTCGCCCGTCGCGATGGCGGTCGCGACCTCGGCGATATTGCGCACCTGAGCCGTGAGATTGCCCGCCATGGAATTGACGTTGTCGGTGAGATCCTTCCAGGTACCCGCGACTCCGGGGACCTCGGCCTGTCCGCCGAGCTTGCCTTCCGTGCCCACTTCACGCGCCACGCGGGTCACTTCTCCGGCAAATCCGTTGAGCTGATCCACCATGGTATTGATGGTGTTCTTGAGCTCGAGGATTTCCCCCTTCACGTCCACCGTGATCTTGCGCGACAAGTCGCCGCGCGCCACCGCCGTGGTCACCTCGGCGATGTTGCGGACCTGGCCGGTGAGATTCGAGGCCATGGAGTTGACGTTCTCGGTCAGATCCTTCCACGTGCCCGCGACCCCGGGCACGTTTGCCTGACCGCCCAGCTTGCCTTCGGTGCCCACCTCGCGCGCCACCCGGGTGACTTCCGAGGCAAAGCGGTTGAGCTGGTCGACCATCGTGTTCAGGGTCTCCTTCAGCTGCCGGATCTCGCCGCGCACGTCCACCGTGATCTTGCGCGACAAGTCGCCGTTGGCGATGGCGGTCGACACCTCCGCGATGTTGCGCACCTGCGCCGTGAGGTTGCCGGCCATGGAATTGACCGAGTCGGTCAGATCCTTCCACGTGCCCGCGACGCCGGGGACCTGCGCCTGGCCGCCGAGGCGGCCCTCGGTGCCGACCTCGCGCGCGACGCGCGTCACCTCGCCGGCGAACGAACGCAATTGGTCCACCATCGTATTCAGCGTTTCCTTCAGCAGCAGGATCTCGCCCGACACCGTCACCGTGATCTTCTTCGACAAATCGCCCTGCGCCACCGCCGTGGCGACCTCCGCGATATTGCGCACCTGGCCGGTCAAATTGGACGCCATGGAATTCACGGAGTCCGTGAGATCCTTCCACGTGCCCGCCACGCCCTTGAGCTGCGCCTGGCCGCCGAGCTTGCCCTCGGTGCCCACCTCGCGCGCCACGCGCGTCACCTCGCCCGCGAACGCGTTCAGCTGATCCACCATGGTGTTGATGGTGTCCTTGAGCTCGAGGATTTCCCCGTTCACGTCCACGGTGATCTTCTTCGACAGATCGCCGTTGGCGACCGCGGTGGTGACCTCCGCGATGTTGCGCACCTGCCCGGTGAGGTTCGAGGCCATGGAATTGACGTTCTCGGTCAAATCCTTCCAGGTACCCGCCACGCCGCGTACGTTCGCCTGGCCGCCCAGACGGCCTTCGGTGCCCACCTCGCGCGCCACCCGCGTCACTTCCGAGGCGAAGGCATTGAGCTGATCCACCATGGTGTTGATGGTTTCCTTCAGCTGCAGGATCTCGCCGGACACGGTCACGGTGATCTTCTTGGCGAGATTTCCGTTCGCGATCGCGGTCGACACCTCGGCGATGTTGCGCACCTGTGCCGTGAGATTCGAGGCCATCGAATTCACGTTGTCGGTCAAATCCTTCCACGTGCCGGCGACGCCCGGCACCTGCGCCTGGCCGCCCAAGCGCCCTTCGGTGCCGACTTCGCGCGCGACGCGCGTCACCTCGCCGGCAAAGGCGTTCAGCTGGTCCACCATGGTGTTCATGGTCTGCTTGAGCTCGAGGATCTCACCCGACACATCGACCGTGATCTTGTGCGACAAGTCGCCGCGCGCGACGGCCGTGGTGACCTGCGCGATGTTGCGGACCTGTGCGGTGAGATTGCCGCACATGGCATTGACCGAATCGGTGAGGTCCTTCCAGGTTCCCGCCACTCCGGGCACCAGCGCCTGGCCGCCCAGCTTGCCTTCCGTACCCACCTCGCGCGCCACGCGCGTGACCTCGGAGGCGAAGGAACGCAGCTGATCCACCATGGTGTTGATGGCTTCCTTCAACTGCAGAATCTCGCCGCGCACGTCCACCGTGATCTTTTTCGACAGGTCGCCGTTGGCCACGGCGATGGTCACGTCCGCGATGTTGCGCACCTGCGCCGTGAGATTCGACGCCATCGAGTTCACGCTTTCGGTGAGGTCCTTCCAGACGCCGGTGACCTCGCGCACCTGGGCCTGTCCGCCCAGCTTGCCGTCGGTACCCACCTCGCGCGCCACACGCGTCACTTCGGAGGTGAACACACTGAGCTGCTTGATCATGGTATTGACGATGTTGGCGGACCGCAGGAACTCCCCTTTCAACGCGCGCCCATCCACATCCAATGGCACCGTCTGGAGCAAATCACCGCGCGCCACCGCCGTCACCGTTCGAGTGACCGCGGTCGTCGGCCATAACAAGTCGTCGATGAGGGTGTTGACCGACGATTCCATGTCGGCCCATGCGCCGTCCGACAGGCCGAAGCGCACTCGCGTGCGGGTCTTGCCCTGTCGGCCCACGACCTCGCCGACCTGCTCGAGCTGCTGCGCGATCCGCTGATTCGCGGCAATGATGGTGTTGAATGTGTCGCAGATCTTGCCCGCGACTCCCACCTGCGAACCGGGCAGCCGGACGGAAAAATCCCCCGACTGCATGGCCCGCAGCACATCGAGCAATTGATTCAGATCGAGTTCCGGACCGCGTTCCGAAGCGCTTGGAGCGTGCCCGTTATTCTTTCTCCGGCGGGCGACGCTCGCGTTTACATCCATGACTCATCTCCACGCTAATCGCGCGAAACACGCCGATGTGCG
>WNFR01011328.1_pt1 | contig 14634 bp, 14 predicted proteins | sample 5400221 | NCBI WGS metagenome assembly WNFR01 (sample SAMN13153357, study PRJNA577476) | soil metagenome | isolation source: 40 cm soil under Madrone tree | place: USA:California | collected 2016-06-14 | reverse complement strand
TGGTAGGCCCAAACGGTCTTTCGATCGGCCGCACGTACATGCCCAAGTTCCTGCGCATCGGACTCCATCAGTCTAACGTTTCCGGATACACGTCAAAGGCATGGTGCGTTCGACGGGTTGGCTCGACGGTTTTCCTGAAGTGGGGCGCCGTCGAGGTCAATGGCGTCGGAGATGGGCGAAAGATTTCCTGGACGCTTCCGCCGAGGGCGAAAACAGTTCGTTGCGGCACGGAGCAGCGTGCGAAAGACTATGCAAAAACCGCCATCGCGCGGCGACGCAGCCATCGCTATGAACCGCTGGCTGGAAATATTGCGATCCGGCGCCGACACGCCGCTCGTGGCGCCGAGCTCGAACGAGCGCTCGCCACGATCCTGTTTGTCGATATCGTCCGGTCCACCGAAAAAGCCGCGCGGCTGGGCGATTCGCGTTGGACACAGGTGATGAATCACTATTACGCCGCCGTCCGTAGAGAGCTGAAGGCATTGCGCGGAAAAGAAGTCGTGACGACGGGGGACGGACTACTGGCGACGTTCGGCACGCCGGCTGCCGGGGTCCGTTGCGCGACCGCAATCCGCGAGGCAGTGCGCACGCTGGGGCTGGAGATCAGGGTGGGGCTGCACGCGGGCGAATACAAAGTGAGCGGGGCTGAGGTGTTCGGTCTCGCGTTTCACATCGGCGCGCGCGTCGCCGCGAAAGCGCGTGCCGGCGAAGTCCTGGTCTCGAGTGCGGTCAAGGACCTGATGTCGCAATCTGGAATCCGCTTCAAGGATCGCGGCGTTCACCAACTCAGGGGCGTGCCGGAGCGATGGCGCCTGTACCGGGTCGAACATTAAGGTGTCCTGCAAGAGTGGACACCGGTTTTGCAATCGGTTCGATGTTGCGACTGCAGGTGCCCAGAGTCCGCATGGCGGACGGCTGGCCGTTGGGAAAGTTCGGCGGCGAGTTCGGCCAGGGCACGCAGACTTACGCCGGCGCCGCACGGGCGCAATATGTTTGGTGATCTCTGAGGTTGGGTAGCTTTAATCCAGTCGATTTCGGCGAGCCTACTTTGCGTACAGAGCTTCACATGTGTCCGCTTGTGGCACGAAGCAGAAGTGCCGCCGGCCTAGCCCTGGGCCCGCTTTCAGGGTGACAGCAGACATCGGCTCGTCGGCCGCCTACGTCCGAGTCTGACCCTATCCAGACATCCGGTCCGATAAACTCCGCAACAGGGCGCCAATACAATCTCACGCACTATTGTCGCGGCGAGGTTGAGGCTTCAGTCGGGTAGCCGGCGTCCTGCCATGTCGGAAATCCACCCGCGAAGCGGTAAACGTGGGTATACACCCACAAGATCGCCTTGGCGGAAGTGTAGGCCGAATAGGGACAATACTTTCCCATGCAGGAAAATACGATCTCGTCGGCCTTGCCAACGACTTTCGCGAGATTGTCCTTGGACAAGCGGGACGGCAACGAGAGATTCTTGGCGCCGGGAATGTGCGCGCGATGGAAATCGCCGGCGTTGCGCACGTCGATGAAAACCACGCCGCGGTCGCGCAGGGCCTTGGCCGCCGGAGCGTCGATCTCTGTGGCGCCCACCACGTGATACTCGCCTTCGTTCTTCACGATGAGTCTCTTGTAATCGGCAAGTGCTAGATCAGCCTCGGCGCCTTCGGGAACACCTGCTTTGCGCAGTCCTTCCTGCAGCCGGGCGCGGTAAGTATCGTCATAGTTGAAAACGTCGTCGTACCACCACCATCCCATTTCCTGGACGGTCAGTGGGTCGCCGAACTGGGCGGTCATCGCGTCGTACTTATCGACAGCGTCCTGGACTCCTTCGCGGGTCCTTGCCAGGGCGCCGTCCACACGTGACCCACAGCGGACATGGCGCGGCTCGCAATTCTCATATGGCTGCTGCCCTCGATCCCCCGGTAACGGCGCGTCGCCGGACGATCGGGTCTCCGGAATCTGATCGTGAAGCGCGCTATCCGAGGTACTGGTCCGCTCACTGTGAGCGCGTCGTCCTGGTACTGCTGATGTTTGCGTTGATCTCCCTCTTTTCTCTGACGCAGATTTGCATCCCTGTTCGTCAGCTTCAAGCAACCTCTAGGTAATCAGGGCCAGAATGCGCGCCTGTGCACCACGCCTACTGGGCGTAGCCTCCAGATAACGGGCGATCAATGCGTCGCCGCCGAGGCTCAGGCCCGCCCGGTGAATGGCGAACATCAACTGGACTACAATCAGGAAGAAATAGGTCCATGGCCATTCGCCATGCGCATGATAGAGACCAAGCCACAAATTGATCGCCATGGCGGCGCCGATCAGACCGCTGAGACGAACCGCGGTCCCCGTCATCAGCGATATCCCGATGAAGATTTCGGTGGCGTAGACCACCGGCGCGAACAGCAGGAAATGCGGCTGCACGATATACTGAACGAAATCGCTGTGCAGCTGGAAGGCGGCCCCATCCACCATTTTGCCGACCCAGTAGCGCAACCCTCCGGACCCATCCGGCAAATCGGTATAGGTCGGTGGCAGCTTCCATAGGCTTTGCTGCCACCACATGCAGCCGATGAAAAAGCGCAATGCGAAGGTCGATAGATCTTTGAGATTGCGTTGGCGGCGGTCTCGACCGAGGTTGAGACTGGCGATAGTCAGGCTCGCGATGGCCAGAAGAATGAAGACATAGAACAGGGCGGAACCAGACAGGAACTGGATCGCGTCGGTGATTGGATTCGGTCTCATTGCGAATTACTCCCAGTTTGGATGCTTAAGTGCGTTGGATTCGGTAACCGATCAAACTCCGATCCACGCGCTTCAGCCAATGCGATGCGTCAATGCGCCGTCCAGCCGCCGTCGACCGGCAGGGCCGTGCCGGTAATCGAGCCGCTTGCATCGGTGCTGAGGAAGACGGACAGCGCGCCCAACTCCTCCACCGTTGCGAAGCGCTTGTTCGGCTGTTGGGCGAGAAGTACGTCGCGGATCACTCTCTCCTTCGAGATTCCATGGCTCTTGGCCTGGTCCTCGATCTGTTTTTCGACCAATGGGGTCCAGACATAGCCGGGACAGATGGCATTGCATGTGACGCCGGCTTCGGCCCCTTCAAGCGCGGTCACCTTGGTGAGCCCGACAACGCCATGCTTGGCGGCGACATAGGCTGCCTTGAAGGGCGAGGCGATCAGGCCATGAGCCGAAGCGACATTGATGATCCGGCCCCATTTGCGCGCCTTCATGTCGGCGAAAACCAGGCGGCTGGCATGGAAAGCGGCACTCAGGTTGATAGACAGGATTGCGTCCCATTTGGCGGTCGGGAAGCTTTCGAGGGGCGAGACAAACTGAATACCGGCATTGTTGACCAGGATATCGACCTTGCCAAAGGCGGCATTGGCCTGCTCGACCATGGCGGCTATTGCCTCGGGCTTGCTCATGTCGGCGCCGTCATAGCGTATGGCGACAGAAGTCTCCTCGGCCAAGCCAGCCCGAATCTTGTTGATTTCTGTCGCATCGCCGAAGCCGTTCAGCATCACATCGGCGCCAGCCTGGGCAAGGGCCCGGGCGATACCAAGGCCGATGCCGCTGGTCGAACCCGTGACAATCGCAGCGCGACCCCGCAGGGGTCGGGCCGCGACCGGCGAATCGCCCGTCTTGGCCTTCAGTTCTGGCAATGTCATCAACATGACCTATTCTCCTGTTCCATGGGTTGGGCCCGCACCCTTTGCAAGCAATCCATTTTGGCGGCATAGGTGTCCTGACCTCCAGGATCACGGAAAGGTGCGCGGTTTGGAAATGCCGTTGGGATATTGTAATGATGCCCAATGGTCATCGGCTAAAATCGGGGGTGCCCGGCTACCATGAATCAGCAGTTTCGTTGCGCCGAAAACTAGTGGGTGCACCCTAAGCAGGCGGCTATTTCGGATCTGAGGTTGGACGGAATCGATAAGGGAGATCCCGCTTCCATGGAAATGCATCAGATACGTTACTTTCTTGCGGTCTGCGACAGCCTGAACTTCACCCGCGCCGCCGAAGCCTGCAACGTCACTCAGCCGGCGCTCACCCGAGCCGTCCAGAAGCTGGAGGAGGAACTGGGATCCCTGATGTTCCACCGCGAGCGCAGCCGGACCCACTTGACCGACTTTGGCAAACTGATGCGCCCGCATCTCGAGCAGATTTCAAAGAACGCCGAGCAGGCAGCAACGACCGCTAAGAGTTTTCTGCGGCTGGAAGAAGCGCCCTTGCGCTTAGGCGTGATGTGCACCGTGGGCCCGACGCGCTGCATCGGACTGTTGGCCCAATTCAACAAAGAAAATCCCGGCGTCGACGTGACCTTGAGCGAGGGCGTTCCGGAAGCTCTGACTGAATCTCTCCTGGCCGGCGAACTCGACATTGCCATCATGGCCCAACCAAAAGAATTGGATGGCCGGCTCAAGATCGACCCGATCTATAGAGAGCGTTTCGTTGTCGCCTTTCCGCCCGGCCACCGCTTCACACACATGAACGCAGTCAAGACAAGCGATTGCGGCGGCGAATCCTATCTCGTCAGGGTCAACTGCGAATACATCAATCACTGGGATGACTTCCTGCGCGCCAATCAGATCAAAATGCGCGAGGCCTATCGCAGTGAGCGTGAGGATTGGATCCAGACAATGGTGATGGCCGGGATGGGGATCTGCTTCATCCCCGAGTTCTCGCCCGCACTCCCCGGCCTGCAGACACGCCCGCTCATCGAGCCGGAGGTCTTCCGCCAGGTCTCGCTGACGACGGTGCCGGGGCGACGATTTTCTCCCGCTGTCGGGGCCTTCGTTCACGCGGTGAAGCGCTACCCCTGGCAGGTGTCCCGGCACTAAGCGCGCCGGAGACCGTGCCGCGGCGGGCGCGCTCGGCGAACACCTCCTTGGCTGCCGCGAGGGCATTGAGAGCCGCCGGAAAGCCGGCATAGATTGCCATCTGCATGATGACCTCGACAATCTCCTCGCGCGTGCAGCCGACCTCGAGTGCGCCATGGATATGAACCTTCAGCTGCGGCAAAGCGGCCAGGGCCGTCAAAGCCGCCACGGTGGCGATCTGGCGCGACTTCAAATCGAGACCGGGGCGCCCATAGATATCGCCGAATGCGAATTCCACCAGGTAACGGGCGAAATCCGGCGCGATGTCCTGAAGGCCCGTTAGGATCCGCTCCACCTGGGCCCGATCGATCTCCGAGAGGCGGGCCACCCCGCGTTGATAGCGGCTTTGCATCTCCTCCTCCTAGGCGGCCGCTGGCGCCGGCCGCGGCGTTTTGAGCAGTGTCGCGAGACCAGCCGCTATCGCGAGTGCGATAGCGAGCCCCGCGACGCAGGCGGTCCAGCCGAGACGATCGAAGACCTGCCCTAGCACAGCGCTGCCGGCCAACCCGCCTAGGAAATAGCAGGCGAGATAGATGCCGCTGGCTGCAGCTCGGTCGCCTGTCGCGGCGCGGCTCACGAAGCCTGTCGCCGTCGCTTGGGCAAAAAAGGTGCCGACGCCGATCAGCGCAAGCCCGATGAGCACCGGCGGCAGTATCGGCAAAAGGACGAGTGGAAGACCCACTGCGGCGGTTGCCAACGCTGCCCAGAACGTCGGTCTCGTGCCGAAACGTGCGGCCGCGCGGCCAGCGAAGGGCGTTGTCAGGATCGAGGGCAGGAAGACGAAATAGACGAAGCCGAGCTGCATGGGCCCGAGCGCGAGGGGGCTTCGCACCAGCACGAAATTCACATAGGTGAAGGTGCCGATGAACACGAAAAGAATGAGAAATCCGACGGCGAAGCTTGCCGGCAGTTGCGGGTTCTGGAGATGCTCGCCGATAGCGGCCAGCGGCGAGCGTTGCACCGCAGCGCTCGAGGCCATCGGCGGTGTCCGTTTCAAGGTGAAGTAGACGAGGAAGGCGCCCGAAATGTTGAGAATGGCAAAGGCCAGGAAATTTCCAGCGAGCCCGAGATGATCGGCGAGGGCCGCCGACATGAGCCGGCCGAAGAGATTACTCGCCACATTGCCTGTGATATAGGCGGCGAAGGCGCTCGCGGTCGCCCCGGCGCTGCAGTTCTCCGCCAAATATGCAAGCGTCAGGGTGAAGGCAGCAGACATGAAGACGCCCTGGGCCACGCGCAAGGCCGTGAAGCTCGTAAGATCGGGGGCGAAGGCCAGAAGAGCGGTGGGGATGGAGAGTAACGCCAAGCTGACGAGCACACCGAGACGACGGTTGAGCTGCCGGCTGAAGAGCGCAACGAGCAGACCCGAGATTGCCATGCCGAAGGTGCTGGCGTTGACGGCCACCCCCATGGCTGCAGGGCTCACGCCATAATGCCGCGTGAGTGAGGGCAGAATGGCCTGGGTCGCGAACAGGTCGACGACCGTCAGGAAGGCCGTGAGCCCGATCACGAGGCTGCGCAGCGCGCCAGCAAGAGAGCTTTCGCGAGCCGGCATCGCTTGGGTGACCGCAACGGAAATCGTCTGGGTCATGGCCGAAAGCCTCCGTTAGCTAGGTGGCGCGACGCGCGACGCTGGGGGGACCCGCTTGTCGCGCCCCCAATGGACACCGCGACGCGGCGGCCGTTACATGTTGGTGTCCTTAGGGTCGTGCAAGATGTCAGCAGAAATCAGCACGACGGTCGTCTTGCCGGTGTTCTTCCACCAGTGCGACACGTCGGCGTCGCGCGACCACTCTCCGGCCTTATGGACGATCGGCACGGCGCAGTCGCTGGCGTATTCCGTCACTGTGCCCTGCACGATGTAGATGATTGCGGGGCGATCCGCATGGCTGTGCCAAGGCACTACACCGCCGGGCTGGATCACCAGACGGCGCATCCGCAACTGATGATCGTTGAGCGCGACCATCTCTTTCGAGAGGTCAATGGAGGCCAAAACCGTGTCGGTGACCCCAACGGGCTTCGTGGCTCCAGCTTTCTGGCCTTGCCTGTCGGCCACGACCTTGCCAGCCGGACAAGAACCGGCGAAGGCCGACGAGGACACGAGCGCCATGACGAGCGCGGTGGCACCCGTCGCGGCGAGTTTTGCGAAACGTTGATTCTTGCGGGCGAAAGTCATGGTTAGCTTCTCCTGTTCCAAATGGAGCCGCGACGGTTCGCGCCTCGGCATCGAGAGCAAGGATCGCTTGCGGAGCTCTCTTTCGGAAATGCCGTCTGACTATTGATTTGATGCTCTCGCATCATCGCCTTGAGGCGCAGGCCGAACGCAGGGACATGCGTCGGGGCGCTCTCGCGCGTTTCAGGGCGGCCCTCAGCGGTGCCGAAGCGGGCGACCCCAGCGCTCAAGCAGCTGCGAGGATATCAGATAATTGAGATCGGAGGAGAAGGTCGGTCCACTGATGCCCGGGCGCCTGACGGCTTTAGTATTCGCCGTGGCCGATTTCCATCCGGCACCGACAGCGTGCAGCGCCCGAGAACGACCTTTGGATGATGGCGACCGATTGCTCGGCGGCGCCGAAAGGCCTCGCCAGCATCGCTCCTACTCTGCAGCCATCGGTGTGCTTGCTCCGGGCTCATGCAGAATGACGCCATCGAGCAGGTCGAACTCGCCCTGCCACGGGGACTGCTTGAGCGCACGCGAGGTGGCCTCGTAGCCAGACTCCCAGCGCATGCGAATGCCGGAGGGGCTGAAGTCGACGTCCTTGGTGTGATTCTCGGCTTCGAGACTCGGCGCCAACAGGCGCACCACATGCATCTGAGTCGCGCAGCCGTAGCCCGCGAGCTCCTGCATTGCCTCACTCTTGCGCGCGTCCTCGGGAAGCTGTTTCACGAGCTGGCTGATGACATGGCGCAGCCGGTGCGTTTGTTGCTGGCGGGTTATGTGACTCGCGATGCGACTGGAGTACTGGACGTCTTTTTGCCGATGCAATACATCCCCGATTGACCCAGGTTCCTCCCCCTGGGGATTCCACAAATGGACCGCGAAGATGAGCGAGCTGCGCCGCGGATTGTCGTCGAAGACCACTTCGGTCGGCGTATTGGAGAGAATCCCGCCATCCCAATAGAGTTCTCCGTCGATGCGCACGGCTGGGAACGCCGGTGGCAGCGCACCGGACGCCATGATGTGCTCTACTGCAATTTCGCCATCGCGGCTGTCGAAGTAGCGCATCATGCTGGAACGCACGTGCGCCGCGCCGACGGTGAGACGGGGCGTGCATCGATTGATGATCGAGAAGTCGATCAGATCATTCAGTGTCTCGCGCAGCGGCTCGGTGGAGTAGAAACCGGCGCGATCGACGCCGAGCGGAACATGCGAGCCGAAAAAAGCCGGCAGGTTGGGCCTGAAAAACCCGGGAATGCCGGCGGTCACCCTCGACATGTAGGCCATGGTATCGGCTATACCGCCAAATGCTGGAAATGCGCTCCACGGATTGGGCTGTTCCATGCGGCTCCAGAATTCCTTGAGTCTCTCAAGGCGATTCTGCGGCTCGTTGCCGGTGATGATGCCGGCGTTGATGGCGCCGATCGAGGTGCCGATGATCCAATCCGGTTCGACGCCGGCTTCGTGTAGCGCCTGGTAGACGCCGACCTGGTAGGCGCCGAGCGCGCCGCCGCCCTGGAGGACCAGAACCACTTGGCCCTTCGCCTTCTGTCGGTAGGCATTAACCCCTTGGTGAATCATCATATTGGGCCTCTCGGTCATGGCGGCGCTCCATCGATGAACATTTCTGCATTCGACTGGGCCTTGCGTGGCGCCAACCCGGCGCTACGACGGAGTTTGCGCAGATCGGGCGAACGCCGAGAAATGCCGATTGGCTATCGATTCGATAGGGGCGAGCTATGATTTGCCAGCCCGTGCAGTTCATGCGAGGTGCCAGCGGCATCACGCCGTAATTCGCGAATTGCTGATTGCTATGGGCACGTATGCGACAAACCAACTCGGTCAGCACGGGTCCGGTTCTGGGTGCTTACCGGACGTTTGGTCGCCCGCCAGCCATGTCGCAGTTTGACCCGGAGCGGACTCGGGCATTCCGTTCCAGTGTAAGTTTGCGCGTTGGGGTCCTAGCCGGAAAACCCGGTCAGCAGCCGGTTGCATTCGGCGACCAATTTTTCGTTTGGCATGCGGCCATCCGCATCGCGCGAGAACTCCGGCTTTAGCCGGTTGAGGAAGAACATTTCGAGCCTGCGGTCGTGTTTGGTCTCGATGGCGCCTCGCGGCTCCAGTTCGAATAGCGTCTTGACATTCCCGGCCACGGTTTCCGAGACATTGATACGGCCGGCGGCGCCGTTTGCCTCCATGAGCGCCGCCGTATTTACCGCATCGCCCCAGATATCGAAGGTGAACTTTCGCCGGCCGACGACGCCCGATATGACCGGCCCCGTATGGACGCCCACACGCAGTTCCAGCGCCGGCAGCCGCATCTTCTCCCGCTGCGCCTTCATGCGGGCGGCGGCGGCGTGGAATTCCAGCGCCGCAAGACAGACATCGATCGTGTGCCGGCGGCTGGTCGTCGGCACCCCGCCAACAGCCATATAGGCATCGCCGATCGTCTTGAGTTTTTCCAGCCCATGGCGCGTTACGATTTCGTCGAACGCTGTGAAATATTGGTCGAGAAGCCCAATGAGCGCGACGGGCTCCATGCGTTGGGCCAGTAGCGTAAAGCCCTTGAAATCGGCAAAGAGGATCGTCGCCGATGGCTGGTATTTTGGCTCCACCTTGCCGTTCTTTTTCAACTCTTCGGCGATGGAGGCGGGAAGGATATTGCCGAGCAGTTCTTCGCTGCGCGCCTTCTGGACGGCCAGATCCGCATGCGCCTGGTCCAGCTCCTTCACCGCCTCGCCGAATTCGACAAGCCTTCGACGCAGCTCCAGCAAGTGCATGATCTGACGCGACAGGCGTCGCAGCGACTCGGCCTGTTCGACAGTCAAGTCATGCGGCTCGAAATCCATGACGCAAAGCGTCCCCAGCGCATAACCCGCGTCGGTGACAAGCGGCAGGCCGCAATAGAACTTGAAATGCGGTTCGCCCGTGACAAAGGGGATTTGATTGAATCGGGAATCTTCCCGTAGATCGGGGGCCACGACCATCTCAGTGCCGCAGACCGTGGTAGCGCAAAAGGAAATTTCGCGGGGGCATTGGCTGAAGTCCGGGGGCAGGCCATATTTGGCCCTCAGCCAAACGCGATCGTCGTCCATGAAGCCGATATAGGCCACGGGGCACTGGCAGATCTGTGCCGCCAGCTCGCCGATATCGTCATAGGCGATGTCCGGCGCGGTATCGAGGATGTTGAGCGCGCGAACCGCAACCAGCCGGTCCGCCTCGTTAGCAGGCATTGGAAATGACATCGCAGCACCTCTCTCAGCATTCCGGTCGAACGCTTAGCCCGTGCGCTCTCCCAGTGTGCGCGGAAGATATCAGATTTCAGGACTGATCCTACCTTCTTGAACGCCATTCATGGTTTTGCTTGAACCCCGGATAGGCGAATGCCACTTCCGGAACTGGCACTTCTGCGACATCCCGCGACAGGTAAAGGATGGCCGTTTGACCCTGAGCGGACTTCGCCGCCCATAGACTATTAAGGGGACCCACGTACACTTCGCTATACTGCTTGCTCTTACATCTCAGGCTGGCGGAGATAGGGAAGGACGAGAAATGATCACCAGGGACCTGCTCGTCGCTAGCCAAATTGACCATAGCGTTCGGGAGTACGACGGGACAACCGGCACCTTTGTCAGGGTGGCTGCGTCCGCCCTGGGCGATCCGCTAGGCCTCGTTACCCTAAACCGCGACCGTCAGAAGGCCGGCCTTTCAGCGCCCCGCTTTGTCTCGATATTGCTAATGTTGCTTTTCGCAAACGCCGGCGTGGGCTTTGCTCAGCAGGTGAATTGGAACGGCACCTGGGTAGGGAACTGGCAGACAGGCCATGGCATTCAGGTCATTTTTGCCGGGAACGATCTGATCGGAGTCTATTGGCACGACGGCTATGTCGAGGAGACCGCGGCAAGCGCTTCGGCCGATGGTCTGACAATGACGATAAGCTGGCCAGGGGTGCGAGCGGTGCTGACCCGGGATGGGCCGGAGGCAGCCCATATCGTCATCCGCGAGACAGGGCGCCCGGATACCGCTTTTGCGCTAACCCGGGATCATTCCTGATCGCGGCGTTTTTGTAGAAAAGTGTGGCTCGCCACCCGTACGCAGGATTGCGCTAAGCTCGATGTTCGCTTCTGGCACTATTCTGACATCCCGCGCCCGGTAGAGGATGGCCGCTTTTCGAGGAGAAGCGGAAGCTGGGGACCAGGAGGTCACAAGTCCGAGTTTGACCCCGGAGCAGACATCCGTTCGCAATGGCTGAAGTGGCTCAGCATGTGGCTAAAACAATGAGGCTGCAGTAAGGTTCAATGGACGATACTCGCAGCAGACAACGATGGAGAAGCGCATGGCCGGCAGGGTCTCGCTCATACTTTGCGCAATCCTGGCCTTGCTGACCCTTGCAACCGCTCATTCGGCCCAACCAGCGGGAAGCGTGATCTATGGGGTGGACTTTGCTGGGTTTCCCGGAGGATCCGCCCTGAATTGGCTCGGCTCCAAGGGATTTGCCCCGACGCAGGACGCGAGCAACACCAACAGAGTCGCCTATTCCGTTTCGGGCAATGATCTTGTGCTTGCGGCCAAGACTCAAGCCTTTGGCCTCCTGCTCAACGAGGCGCAGGTCCGAGGCTATTCTATGATGCATATAGAATGGGGTGTCGACGCTTTCCCGCCGGGCGCTTCCTACGAAAAGGGCATCCGAAGCGAAGCCGTGATGGTCTATGTCTTTTTTGGCAAGAAAAGACTCTCCAGCGGATCGCTCCTTATTCCCGATAGTCCTTACTTCATTGGCCTCTTTCTGTGCGAATCGGGATTGACGAACGAACCCTTCAAGGGCAGTTACTTTCATGCTGGCGGTCGTTATCTCTGCGTTGACCGGCCAGCTCTCGGCAAATTAGTAACTTCCGACTTTCCAATCGCCGAGACCTTTATGCGCGTTTTCGGCAAAAACGAAGCGCCCGACATCACCGGATTTGGCATTGCGATAGACACCGGTAGCGCCAAGGGAAATGGGGTCGCCAAGTCATTCGTAAGGAAGATAGAGTTTCTCCAATAGCCTGTGGTGTTGACCGGCTCCCGATTGCGTAACTGAGTTCTACATAGAAGCGGAACGTGTATTTGATCCAGCCGGGCGCCCGCGTAGCCATGACGAAGCGGGGTGGTTGTGCGACAGTGGAATTAGTCAGATGTCTGCTGACGACTATCATCCAGCGATATTTAGGCGGACCGGAAGTTCATCTGGAGAATGTCAGGTTAAAGAAGGTCGGATCGGTGTAAGGCGATGGCGCGCTCAGCGGCGATTTCGCCTCATTTCCTTTGGTAATTTGAGGAGGGTGACTCGGTGGAAGCGATTGCGGAGGGCGTAAGGCAGATCATTTGCAGCGAGCTCAAGATCCCCCTCGAGCGGTTGACCCCGGACACGGCATTGCAAGACATCGGTGTCACTTCGCTGGATTTGATCTTCATCATCTTCGCGCTGGAGGAGAAATTCAACATCAGCATCCCCTATAACGCGAATGAGGTGGCGGCCGCCGGTGAGAGGGTAACCTCGAAAGTCGGATTGGAAAAACTTGAAACTATCGCTCAGATTTCTGCGGCCGTGAAAGGGCTCATGGACGCCAAGGCCCCCAAATGAACCGCGTCGTAATCACGGGGATCGGCGTCGTATCTCCCGTGGGATGTACTCTTGAGGAGTTCTGGCCGGCTCTTGTGGAGGGTCGCTCGGCCATTGGCACATTCTCGATCGCTCGAGGCGAACGGCTGAAAACACGCGTCGCGGCGCAGGTTTCCAAGTTCGATCCCGCGGAGCTTTTTGAGCCCAAGCAGCTCGGCCTCATAGATCGCTTCTCGCAGTTCGCCGTCGTGGCCGCGCGGGCCGCCGTCCGAGATTCCGGCTTGGACATATCCGAACAGATGGCCCTCGAGGCGGCTACGGTTATTGGCAGTGCCTGCGGGGGCCAGACGACGTTGGATGACTCCTACTTCAAACTCTATTCTGAGAATTCGCCGCGCCTACACCCGTTGACGATCCCTCGATTGATAGCGAATGCGGCGGCAAGCCAGATATCGATGGACCTTGGCCTGAAGGGCCCCGCTTTTTGCGTGGCAACTGCCTGCGCATCGGGCACCCATGCAATCGGGCTGGCGTTCCACATGCTTCGCTCCGGCCGGGCGCCCTTCGCCCTCGCTGGTGGCGCCGAAGCCTGCCTGACGGCGGGGACGATCAAGGCCTGGGAAGCGCTTCGCGTACTCAGCCAGGATACCTGCCGGCCCTTCTCACGTACGCGATCGGGGCTGGTGCTGGGCGAAGGGGCAGCCGTCCTGCTGCTGGAGGAGCGCGCGCATGCACTCGCTCGGGGAGCACGTGTCTACGCAGAAGTCCTGGGATTTGGCATGGGCGCTGACGCTGGTGATATCACTACCGCTGATCCCAACGGTGCTGCACGGGCCATGCGAGCCGCGCTCAAGGACGCGCGAAAAAATACGGATGATGTCGACTATGTTAACGCGCATGGCACCGGAACGACGCAAAACGATCGATCGGAGACGGCAGCGCTGCGAGACGTTTTCGGCTCGAATGCCAAACGCATCCCCGTGTCTTCCAGCAAGGGCGTGCTCGGTCACGGACTTGGCGCCGCCGGTGCATTCGAGATGGCGGCGACCGCGCTTGCCCTCCATAGGCAGACGATTCCACCGACCGCCAATTTCGAGGAGGTCGATCCCGACTGTGATCTCGATGTCGTACCAAATATCGCTCGACAGGCCGAGGTCAACGTTGCGATGTCGAACTCCTTCGCCTTCGGCGGCCTTAACGCGGTGCTCTTGGCCTCGCGGGCTTGAGAGGTTGAGGCAAAAACCATGGACAAGCTAAGCCTGCAAAACCCCCTGTTTGCCACCTACGTCATCGCTGCCACGCTCGCCGAAGCGGCGCATCTAACTCCGCGCCAGTTCAGTCGTGCGTTCCGCGCCGAGACCGGCCAATCACCGGCCAAGGCGGTCGAGAACCTGCGCGTCGAGGCTGCCCGGCTGATGATGGAGCGGAGCCGCCATCCGATCGACGTCATCGCTCGGCAAACGGGCTTTGCCGATCGCGACCGCATGCGCCGCGCCTTCCGACAGCCGCCGCAGGTGATCCGGCGAAACGCGCGTGCGGAGGCAATGGCCTGGCCTAGGATCGTCATGCGGTGCCCGGGACACGCGCTACCTCGATCTGGTCGCCGAGGCGACGGATGCGCAGGACCTGCTGTCGCTCGCCGATGGCCAAGGGAACCTAGATCAGCTGGGATTGGCCGGGCGGCAAATGGCGTCATGGATCGGGAACGCGAAGTCTCCCGCGACTTCGAAGATGTCCTTGATTCCGATATCATGGAGACGGGAGAGGACGTGCTGTATGACCGTCTTGTTCATGTCTCAATCCTATTGATGGCAATCCCAATGGATCGATGGGAGCCCCATTCGATTGGGGGTTCAGGACTGGTTCGGTGTGACTAATACCAATCGCCCTAAGTTTTGACCGCTGCCCACTCCCGGGCGGTTATCGAGGTCACGCGGTCGCCCTCGGCGAGGAACGCATTCCAAGCCTCGCAGCATGCCTCGACGATGTCCTCGTAGCTCTCCCAGACCCGC
>WNFR01004307.1_pt1 | contig 14634 bp, 10 predicted proteins | sample 5400221 | NCBI WGS metagenome assembly WNFR01 (sample SAMN13153357, study PRJNA577476) | soil metagenome | isolation source: 40 cm soil under Madrone tree | place: USA:California | collected 2016-06-14 | reverse complement strand
TTCAGACGCCACCTCGCGATGACGCCCTTGTGCTTCGCTAATCCTTCACCTCCATCAGGTTGGACAGGGGACTTCCACCCCCAAGCTATCGAACATGCTGGGCACACTACTAAACCGCTTCGCGGTAGTTCTTTGATTTAAACTACACATGTTCAATTTTATGCCTCTTGGCCAGAAGTAACGAAACGCTCAGATTTGACACATAAGCGGACAAACCACGAACTCAGGCCGCCTTACGAGCGGCATCGGGCGCGGCCCTGAGCGGGCGGAATCCGTCAGAGTTTTCCGTGGCCGGTCGCTCGGCGCTCCAGATGTAGTCCCCGGTGAGGTTCACATGTTCCCAGCCGAGCGGGGATAGGTGAGCGAGTAGCTGGTCCGGAACATCCTCGGCCTGGCGCAGCGCGGCAATGGCGCGCTCGAGGTATCGCGTGTTCCACAGGATGATTGCGGTGACGAGAAGGTTCAGCCCGGAAGCGCGGTGTTGCTGGTTCTCGTAGGTGCGGTCGCGGATCTCGCCCAGGCGATGGATGAAGACGGCCCGCGCGAGGCTGTTGCGCGATTCGCCTTTGTTGAGCTCCTGGCCGGTCTGACGCCGCAGTTCTCGATCTTCCAGCCAGTCGAGGGTGAACAGCGTGCGTTCGAGCCGCCCCAGCTCGCGCAGCGCCGCGGCGAGGCCGTTCTGCCGCGGGTAGGAGGCGAGCTGGCGCAGGATCAGAGAGGCGGTCACGGTGCCCGTACGGATCGAGGCGGCGACCCGCAGGATCTCCGACCAATGGGCGCGAATTAGGGCAACGTTGATGCGCCCGGCGATCAGCGGTTCGAGCGACGGATAGGCCGACGCCTTGCCGAAGCTATAGAGACGCCGACTCTTCAAATCCGGGATTCGCGGCGCGAACTGAAACCCGAGCAAGGAACACAGGGCGAAGACATGGTCGGAATCGCCGCCGCCATCGGTGTGGTGGCGACGGGCCACGACCTCGCTCTGGTGGTAGAGCAGCCCGTCAAGGACATACGCGGCTTCGCTGGCGGTCGCCGCGATCACCTTGGTGTGGAACGGTGCGTAGCGGTCGGAGAGGTGCGTGTAAAACTTGACCCCGGGCTGATCGCCGTAATGGGCGTTGATGCTGCTCGCGTCGCGGCCGAAGCCGCCGGCCTGGAAGAATTGGCCGTCCGACGAGGAGGCGAAACCACTGCCAAACACTGCCGCAAGCGACTCGATCTGCTGCTGGTTGATCAGACGTCGGAGCGCCAGGGCATAGGTCTCATCGCGGATGTGCCAGTCGGATATCCAGGCGAGCTGGCCGAGACTGGCGATGCTGCACGCCTCGGCCATTCTCGTCAGGCCGAGATTGAGCCCGTCGGCGAGGAGGCTCGCCATGAGGACCTGCGGGTCGGCGGCAGTTTCGCCGGTCCGCAGATGGGTGAAGCACTCTGTGAACAATGTCCATCGCGCCACCTCCGACAGGAGATCGGTGATCCGGATGCGCGGCAGCATCGCGTAGAGGCGGGCGGCGAGGGCCTCGGCCTCGGGCGGCGCCGATTTCTTGATCGGCGTGATCTTCAGCACGCCCTTCTCGAGCGTGACATCGGGCAGCAAGCCGCCCTTTGCCTTGACGTCGATGGCCGCCAGCCGCTCGTTGAGGAGAGCGCGGCGAGCGGAGCTAAAACGCTCGAAGTCGGCGTCAACCGCTACCGGCAAGGTGCCGCCTCGTTCCAGCTCCTTCAGGGTCTCGCGGGAGATCAGGCGTTCCTCTAAGGCGCGATATCGCCGGCTGCCGACCACCCAGATGTCGCCGGCCCGCAGGCGGTCGCGCAATTCCGACAGCACGCAGAGTTCGTAGTAGCGCCGATCAATGCCCCCACCGCGGAGCACGTGGCGCGCCCAGCGTTCCCGGACGAAGCCGATCGGCGCAGATTTCGGCAGGCCGGGCACGGCCCTCCGGTTCATATCGCGCAGCATGTCGATCGCGCGCATCAGCGCCGCCGCGGCCGGCACACCTTGGAGGACGAAGGCATTGAGGAAAGCCGGAGCCCAACGGCGGATGCCGGCATAGTGTTCACTGAGCATCTGGTAGGGATCAAACTCTTCCGACCGCGCCAGCGCCCCGGCCTCCGCGACGGTCGCGAGGAAGCGGTCCCAGGGGATTACCGCGGTGATCGCGTCAAAGGGGTCCTGCTTGTTGTCGCGCGCCGCGATCAGAGCGGCGCCGACGCGGGCGTAGAGGCGGACCTTCTCGTTGATGGCGCGGCCATCGGCCTGGAAGGCTCGGGCATGCCGCTCGTCGGCTTTGCGGAACATCGTCCCGATCAGCCGGTCGAACAGATTGATTGCCTGGTCTGTCAGGCTGGCGGCGAGATCGAGGGTGACGGCGACCAAGGTAGCATGCCGGCGCTGGCGCTCGTAGCCGGCGATATGCTGTGCCGTGGTACGGCCGGCTTCGCGGGCGAGTTGGGCAAGGCAGGCCTGATGCACACGATGCCCGCGCCCCGGATCAAGACCGGCTGCGCGGACATGGTCCAGTCGCTCGATCAGACCGAGCATCGCGCCCGGCTTCGCCGCTTCCGGCATCTGACGCAGCCAGGCGAGCCAGCTCTGGTTGGTTTCCGCCCGGCGCTGCGTCAGCGCATCTAGTCGACGCCGCTGCTCGACGGAGAGCCCATCGGTCAGCCGGCGTTGGACCTCGCGACGCGCCTGATAGCGGGCTTGGATGCAAAGCCGCTCGAGCGCGCCGGGCGATGGGACGACGATTCGGCGCCGCCGGCACTCCTCCACCACCAGCCCAGCGAGATGCGTAAGCCGGTCGTTTTCGATCGCGTGCGGCAGCAGCCAGCCGGCCAGATCGGCAGCAGGACGCGTCCCGAAGGGCCGAAAGCCGAGACGGTCCTGCAGTTCGGCCGCATGGCGCCGTCGGTTCCGCTCCTCGGCGAGATAGTCCTCGATCGCCTCCGGAAGAGCGTCAATCTGCTCTGCGATGAACAAGAGAAGCGACCGCGGCGGCCGCTCACCCGCCCTCAGCGGACGGCCCGGATAGCGCAGATAGCAAAGCATGAGGGCATGGCCGAGGCGATTATGGTCGCCGCGACAGCGACGGATCGCGGCGAGGTCCGCAGCGAATAATGTGTAGTGGCGTACCAGCTCACGTTGATCCGGGGGCGGATCGAGCAGCGCGGAGATCTGGGCTTCGCTCAATTGCTGTCCTCGCATCACCCATGCCTTCCCTGATCCTGAGACCGGCAGACCAGCCGATCCAGGCCAGGAAGTCGACCAGGGTCTGCGATTCGCGCCGAAGGAGCGGCAGACCGCCGCCTTGATGGCGCCGCGATATCTGAAGCGGCCAGAAACCGTGACGGATCCCGCTTAGCGACGCGCCCGATGCCGCTCGCAAGGCCGCCCGAGTTCGTGGTTTGTCCGCTTATGTGTCAAATCCAGGCGTTTCGTTACTTCTGGCCAAGCCGGCCGAGGGCTGGGGTTTCGTCATCTGTGAGTTCGAAGCCCTCCCCGATCGGGTGGTTATCGTGGCGCGCGCGGGGGAGGCGGGAGTGCGGCGGGATGCCGCATAAAGGAGCGGACCGGCGCCGTTGCCGCTTATTTATCGCTTATTCGATCTCTGCTTATTTGGTCTGATCATCATCTAATTCTTTGAAAAGATTGGCGCGCCCGAGAGGAGTCGAACCCCTAACCCCCAGATCCGTAGTCTGGTGCTCTATCCAATTGAGCTACGGGCGCGTGCCGAGCAGCCGAGCGGGTTGCGCGGGCTGGAGATAGCTACTCCAGCGGGCGGCGGCAAGCAAGGCGGATCAAAGGGCAGGAGCGAAGGCGTGCTTCATCGCGATGATCACGACCCGAGAATTGCCAAATTCATATCGCAAATATCTGAGCCGGTGGGGTGAGCGGCCGTACCAATGAGGTAGCCCGCGAGCGACAAAGGTTTGATAGATATTCAACCATAGGAAGACGATTTGCTGCAGATTCGCTGCAGGTGTCGCGAGCCGCAATCGCCAATTCAACCGTTGGTGCTGCCGGCGGCTAAGCATCGGGGCTTGCTGGCCTCCTTCCGCCCAGGGACGAGATAGCGGCATGAGCTTTGAAACGTCAGCGGCCGACGGAATTTCAGTGGACGATCCGCAAACCCGCGCCTCGGTCATGCTGCTGCCCGGGCGCCATCGGCGCGCCGAGGGCGGACACCCCTGGATCTATTCGAACGAGGTGCGGATGGACGACGGCGCTAAGGCGCTATCGCCTGGTACCCTGGTCAACCTGCGGCGGGCCGATGGCAGCGCGCTCGGGGTCGGGATGTTCAACCCGCACAGCCTCCTTGCCGCCCGCCTCCTCGATCGCGACTGCGGTCGCGCAATCGACCGCCGCTTCCTCGCTCGCCGGATCGAGCGCGCGCTGAGGTTGCGCGAGCGGCTTTTCGGGACGCCATATTATCGGCTGGTCCACGCCGAGGCCGACGGGCTGCCTGGCCTTGTGGTAGACCGCTTTGACGGGGTTCTCGCCGTCCAGACCAACGCCGCGGGCATGGCCCGGCTCGAGCCGCTGATCCTCGATGCGCTCGACTCATTGCTGACGCCTGTTGCCATCGTCTTGCGCAACGACAGCCCGGCACGGACATTGGAAGGATTGCCCCGTGAAGCGTGGGTGGCCAAAGGCGCGCTCACCGGGTCCGCCCTCGTCCACGAGAACGGCGCCGTATTCGGCGCCGACCTGCTCGGTGGCCAGAAAACCGGCTGGTTTTTCGATCAACGCGACAACCGCCGCCTCGTCGCCACACTGGCGCCCGACGCGCGCGTCCTCGACCTCTATTGTTTCACCGGCGGTTTTGCGGTCCAGGCGGCGCGCGCCGGCGCCGCGGCAGTGCTCGGCGTCGACAGCTCGGAGCCGGCGCTCAGCCTTGCGGCCAATGCCGCAACGCGTAACGGGGTCGGCGAAATCTGCGCGTTCCAGCGCGGCGACGCCTTTGCCGAGACCGGCCGCCTCGCAGCCGCGGGAGAGCGCTTCGACATCGTCATCGCTGATCCGCCGGCCTTTGCGAAATCGCGCAAGGAGGTGCCGGCGGCGCTGCGCGGCTACCGTAAGCTGGCGCGGCTCGCCGCCGCGGTGACCGCCAATCGTGGCTTGGTGTTTTTCGCTTGCTGCTCGCATAATGTCGGCGAAACGGAATTCGCCGAGGCGGTGAGACGGGGTCTGGGTGACGCGGGCCGCGACGGACGTATCTTGCGGATCGCGGGTGCCGATGCCGATCACCCGATCCATCCGGCATTGCCTGAGACCGCGTACCTCAAGGCAATGATGTTGGCGCTCGACTGATCTCGCGAGCCGAGGGTGCCGGCAGGGTCAAGCGAAAGACCGTGCCGCTGCCGGTAGTTGAGACCAGGGTCAGCTCGCCGCCATGCGCCCGCGTCAGTTCGCGGGCGATCGCCAGGCCGAGCCCGCTGCCGCCCGGTCGGGCCGAGCCGAAAAACGGCCGAAACAAATTGTCTTGCGCCTTCGGCGGGAGCCCGGGACCATCATCGGCGATGTCGATCGCGATCACCCCGTTCTCGCGCACCGCGGCGAAGCGCAGCTGGCGCGCGCCGGCCTCGACCGCATTGCGGGCGAGGTTCAGCAATACCCGGTAGAGCTGATCACGGTCGGCCTCGATCACGAGGTCGGGCGGGATCGTGCATTCGATCGCCATGCCGTCTTCGGAGAGCTCGAGATCTGGGGCGACTTCGCCGATCAGCGATGCGAGTGGAAAACGGCGCGGCACCAGGGGCGGAGCGCCCTCACGGGAAAAGTCGAGGGTGCGCGTGCACAACGCGACGGCACGATCGATCGCGTCGAAGAGGCGTGGTGCAACGCGGCGCACTTCGGGCGCGGCACTGACGGCAAGACCGTCGGTGACGAGCCGCGCCGTCGACAGGATACTGCGCAGATCGTGATTGATCTTGGTCACCGCCGTTCCCAGCGCCGCCAGCCGCGCTCGATGGCCGAGGGCCTGGCGAACGGTCCGTTGCAGCACCGCCAACTCGCGCTCGGCTACACCGATCTCGTCCCGCCTGCCGCTCGCCGCAATCATCCGCGAGGCGTCCTCGGGGTCCTCGCGGAAATTCATCATATTGGCGGTGATCCGGCGCATCGGGCGAACCAGCAACCATTGGAGGCTGACATAGACGAGCGCCGCGGCGACCAAGGAGATCACGATCGACAGCTCGAGGATGCGGACCCCGAAATCCCACATCTCACCGCGCAGCGGCGCTTCGTCGAGCAGCACCTCGACCGTCTCTGCGCTGTCTGTCGTCGACGGGCCGAGAACACGCAATATCCGGGTGTCGTTGCCGAACAGGGTGCGGAAGGAGCCCCGGATGGCCAGCAGGATGTTCGGGCGGGTGAGATCGATGGTGGCGTCAGGTGTTGGCGAATTGACGCTTTCGAGCCGCAATACCGTACCGTTCGGGCGATAAAGCGCGACACCCCGGGCGCCGACCTGGGCGAGGAGCTTGTCGGTGAGGCTCGGATCGAGCGGTCGGGCCTCGCTCGCCTCGAGTGACAAGGTCGCAATGTGCCCGGCTGCGAGGCGATTTTCGAAATAGGTCATGCGGAAGCGGGCGACCGAGGGGACGAAGATCAGCACCTCGCCCAGCATTACGAAAAAAATTGTGAGGACAAGGAGACGGGCGGACAGGCTCTGCGGCAGCATGTCCAGCTCGCGTCAGCCGAAGCGCGCCAGCAGGCGCACGAGCCGCCGGGTGCGCGCCGAAAACAGGGTGGGCGTATAGAAGCTGCCGGCAGCGCGCTTGCTCGCCTCGCCGCGCGTCGGGTAAGGCACGATCAGATTGGCCAGAGCGCCGATCTTGAGCTTTTGCGAAATCGCCAGGGCCCAAGGGAATATCAAATCCCCGGCCCCAGTGCCGAGAATCGAGGCGCCGAGGATGCGCCCGTCGCGCCGGGTGACGACCTTGACCAAGCCCACCGTATCGCGCTCGGTCTGGGCACGGTCGTTCTCGTCAAAGCGCCAGCGCAAGACGCGCACCGCGCCATCTGCGGCGTGCGCGGCGGCTTCGGTCAATCCGACCTGGGCAAGTTCGGGATCGGTGTAAGTGACCCAAGGCAACGCCCGGTAATCGACCTTCGCGGGGAGGCGGAACAACGCGTTCCGGATGACGATTCCGGCATGATAGAGAGCGATGTGAGTGAATTGCGGCCCGCCGGCGACATCGCCGACCGCAAAAGCCCGACTGTTGGTGGTGCGCAACCGCGCATCGACCGTGATGCCCTTCGCGGTCGCCACAATTCCGGCGGCTGGAAGATCGAGTGCCTCGGTGTTCGGCCGCCGCCCCGCAGCGACCAGGAGATGCGAGCCGGCGATCCGCGAGCCATCCGCAAGATCGACGTGTATAGCCTCTTCGTCGCGCTCGATCCCAACGATCTCGATTTGTGGGTGAGTGGTAACACCCTCGGCGGAAAGTCGCTCGGCGAGGCAGGCTGTGAGTTCGGGATCGTCGCGCGGAAGTAAAGGACCCACATCGACCACCGTGACCCGCGCACCGAGCCGAGCGTGCGCCTGCGCCATCTCTATCCCGATCGGTCCGCCACCGATCACGATCAGATGTTGGGGCAGTTCGCGGTTGGCTAAGACCGTCTCATTGGTCAAATAGGGGACGCCGTCGAGCCCCGGGATCGCGGGAACCGAAGGCTGCGAGCCGGTCGCGATCACGAAGCGCCGCGGCCGAACCTCGGTGTCGCCAGCGCGCACCGTGTGGGGATCGGTGAAACGTGCCTCGGCGCGCAGTACCCGGACGCCGAGCCCTTCGAAGCGTTCGATCGAATCGCTCGGCGCGATGGCGGCGATCACCCGCTGGATGCTGTCGCCAACCGCAGCAAAATCGATGCGCGGTGGAGCATAGGCGATGCCGAGGGCCGCGCCGCGCCGTCCAAGGTCCGCAACGCGCGACGCGGCGAGCAGCGACTTCGACGGCACGCAGCCGAAGTTGAGGCAATCGCCGCCCATCGCGCCGCGCTCGATAAGCACCACCTCCGCACCCATCTGAGCCGCGCCGGCGGCGACCGCCAATCCGCCCGACCCGGCGCCGATGACACAGAGATCCGGGGCAAAGGGCAGACTCATGCGGTCCGTTTGCCGCGCCAGTGTTTATACGCGACCGGGATAAGGGCCAGCAGGGCGAGCCCGATGATCGGCCCGAGTACGTTCAGCCGGAGCAAGACCCCGAGGCCCGGCTCCTCGACGATGTCGCCGAGACCGTTGCCGAGGCTGGCAAAGACGAAGGTACCCGGGATGATGCCGAGAAGCGTGGCCATCACGTAGGTTCGCAGCCTGACCCCCACCAATGCCGGAACCAGATTGACGAGCCAAAAGGGGAAGATCGGCACTAGCCTCAGCACCAGCAGATAGTTGAACGCATCGGCGCGAAACCCGGCCTCGAGCTTGGCAACGAGCGGCCCGGCGCGCTGCGCCAATCCGCCGAGACCGGCCCGGGCGGCGAGGAAAATCGCGGTGGCCCCCGATGTGGCGCCAATGATTGCGCACAGCATACCGATCCAGGTCCCGAACAGAAAGCCGCCGGCGATCGTCAGCACCGCGCCGCCGGGCACCGACAGCGCGACCAGAATGCCGTATGATGCAATGTAGACAAGGTCAGCGGCAAAGCCCCACCGTTTAACGAGGCTGCATAACCAACCGCGATTCTCGGAGAGGGTGGTGAAAGTCAGATATTGGTGTCCGCCGGCGGCGATAAACGCGATAGCCGTAGCCACAAGCAGGCCCAGCGGCACCAAGCGTCGCACTGAAATAGTGTTTTGCGGTGAAGTCCCGTGCGGCATCGATGTCATCGCCCTACCAAAGCGGGCACCGATGTTAGCGCGTCGGCAGCGGCCGGGCGGTCACCTTCGTGTGAAGCCGCGAAAGGCTCGGACTCTGGATTGGAGACTCAAGAAAGCGAGCGCGAGATCCGCGCGCAATGCCCTGTCGGCAGGGAAAAAACCCGTTTCAGCACCCGAGAATCTTCCCTCCGGCTTCAGAAATGTTCCGTAAATCGAGGTCTTTGGACGTGATTGTCCGAACTGGCGCACGGTTTACGGGTATCGTCGTTAATTTCTCGGATAATTATTGCAATTGTGCCGGCATTGTTGCAATATGACGCTGCATCGCTGGTTTCGGTACGGGCGATGCGCACCGCCTCGTCATCGCAGCAGGCTGGCGCGGCTGAAACCCCGGTCACGGTGACCGGGGTTTCGTTTGATTACGCGCAAGAACGAAATCTACTCCGGAGCCGGAACGCGTCGCCACAGGCGACCGCTTTCGAGGAGCTGCCACGCGGCCAACGCGGGCAATCCGATGACGAGGTCGCGCGCGCGCTTCAGCAGCGAAAGAGCGAGAGCCATCTCCGGGGTCAGCCCAAAACTCTCTCCGAGTATGATATAGGCTCCTTCCTGGACGCCAATGGCGTTCGGAACCGCAAAGGCAACGCTGCGGACGGCGTAAACCAACCCTTCGACCACCAGCACCGCGCCCCAGCCGAGGGGTGCACCGGCGAATTGTAGCGCGAGCCAGGCCTCGGCCGTAGCGGCGATCCAGCAGACAAGGTGGAGACCCAAACTGATGCTAAGTCCGCCTCGCCGCTCGTAGATAGCGGCGATTGCCGCGTGGAGCGTGGCCGCACCCGCCGCGGTCCTGTCTGCCCAATCTAGGCCGATAGTCCCGGCGAGGCGATCGAATAGATCGAACCCGTATCGCTGGGCGTACAGCAAGCCCGCTGCGAGGATGATTGCGGCGGCGAGCCCGATCGCGACAGGAACTTCGATCCGCGCATCGGATGTCAGATGGACCAGCCAAAGAAGCGCGAGTCCGGTGAATGCGATTTGGGAGAGAAATTCGAGAGTGACATCGACGATCGTGCTCGCCGCCGCGGCGCCGCCCGGGACGCCGGCGAACACAATCGCCCGCGCACCGAGAAGGTAACCGCCGACCTGTGAAAGCGGCAGTACTTCAGAGCCGGCATCCCGAACGAGACGCCCCCAGATCGAGATCCATAGGCTCGTCCCGGGCAACAGCGCCCACCAAGCGACCCCCATTACGGCGATCAGTACGACGTGGATCAGGCAGATCGTTCCGAACCCCGCCCAACCGACGGCGAGCAGCGAACGGATCACCGCGTCGGCGCCGAAATAAACGACCAACACGCCGATCAACGCCAGTCCGGCGAGGGCGGCGACGGCCGAAACGACCCTCACGCGCGTTTTTCTCGCGCCGCGCCTGCAGGGGGCCGCAGCCCGGCCAGCGCAATGCCGGCGAGCCTCGGCAGAAAATGGGGTTGAAGCAACTCGGGGTCGAAGTCCTTCATGCGCCGCGCATGTTCGGCGCGGCATTCCTCGACAAAGCCTCGGAACGTAAAGCCGTCGAGAAACACCCCCGCCTGCGTGGCCGAGAAATCTTTGCCGTCATTCGCATCGCGCCCACGCCGGACGGTACCGAGGAGGCGGCTTATCGCTCTGGCATAGTAATGCGCCGCCGTCGCGGCGCGCAGCCATGGGGCGCCCCATCCGCGGGCGACCTGGTGCCATGCCATCCAGTTGATGAAGAAGACGATGTGCCGCGTCTCCTCATGGATCAGCTTCTCGAAGATCTCGAACATCGCTTCGGGAAGAAAGCCGGAACGGCGCGCGATCTTGAACACGCCGAACCCGAGAAACGCATCGAGGCACTCACCGTAGCCGAAATCGGCAAACGCGCGCAGCGGGTCACCGCTCGGCACCTCGGGCTGGCGCTCCTCGGCGGTGACGCCGTAGCGCCGAATCATCAACCGCAGCAATTCGGCATGACGGGCCTCTTCGAAGCCCTGGAGCATGACCGCCTCACGCACGAGCGGATCGTCGATCGTCGCAGCGTAGGCGGCGACGATCGCGCCTGCACGCCGCTCGGTGTACAGCACCTCCTGCCAGAAAGGGATGCCGCGCAGGCGCTCCAGCGCAGCGGCATCGAGATCGGGCCATGCCAAGCTCTCGGGCTCGAACCGGCAATGACTCGCGATAAACGCGTTACAGAACCGCTGCTTGTGCTCGTCGGAGCCGATTTTCATGACGTTGCCATGGCCGAACCCGACCGCCGCATAAAACGGCGGACGAAGCGTACGAGAGAAGGCACCACCGTCGGCCGCAACAGCCGCGGGTCATAGCCGGCGAGGCGGCGATCGTTCTCCGCCAGGCAAACTTCGATCAGCCCTCTGATGGAAAGATCGGCGGCGCCGACAGCCTGGCTACCTGTCAGGGTGAAGTTGTTGTCCTGAGGCACCATTCCTCCCTCCCCCGCGCCGGCACCATCGAACCCCCGCGCGATGCCGATGCGCTCCCAAACCAAAAAAGCCCAGACCGCGACGATCTTGGCCCAAAAGATCGGGCGCCGCCATAGCGCCAGGTTACGCCGATGCCAGGCCACCCAATTGACAAAGAAGAGAATGTGGCGGCCTTCCTCCTGCATGACCGGCTCGAACGTGTCGACCAAGGCCGGCGGGAAAAATCCCGAGCTCTTTGCCATCGCGAACAGGCCGAAGGCAAAAAAGCTATCGATGCATTCGCTGTAGCCGGTGACCATAAAGGCCCATTCTGGATGGCGCGGGCTGAGGTATTCGGGTTCCGGCGCCAACCGGATGCCATAGGCCCGGACGAGATTGGAAAGAACCTCCTTGTGCCGTCCCTCCTCAAAGCCGTCGAGCTCGATCGCCTGCTGCAACAGCAGATCGGTGATCGTTTGGCCGTAGCTCAGAACGCGCAGGCGTGCCTTGCCCTCGGTTTGCACCGCAATGTCCCAGATCGGCAGATTGACCAGTCGGCCGCGCGCGTCGGCCTCGAGCGCCGGCCAATCTATAATCGACGGCTTGTAGGGATTGTGGGTGTCGAGCAACATGCGGCAGAAGGCGGTCTTGTGCGCCTCGCTGCCAGGGACAATCGGCCCCGGGCCGGTGGCCGCCCATACCCGGGCGTTACGGTCAGCCGCCGCGACCGCCGCGTCATCGAACATGAGCTGCCCCTCTCCTCCACCAATTGCCATCGACGCGAAGCCCCTCGAACGGAACTGCCGATAACGGTTGCCTCCCTGGCGCAGTTCCGAGCTACCGTTGACTTGCCAAAACGACTCCCCTATATAGCGGCCTCCGCTCGACAGAAATGTCCTTATTCGGAGCCGGTATCGTGAAGCGCACTTACCAGCCGAGCAATCTTGTTCGCAAGCGCCGCCACGGCTTCCGGGCTCGCATGGCGACCGCAGCCGGGCGTAGGGTGCTGGCGGCGCGGCGGGCAAAGGGCCGTAAGCGTCTGTCCGCCTGAGCCCACATCTCGGCTGTTCTCACCTCCCGGTCGCCCCGATTTCGATGGGCGGCAGACTTGTAACCCTGAAGGCCCGCGCCGATTTCCTGCGTGTCGCTGCCGCCCGCCGCCGAGCGGTTGCGCCGGGCCTCGTCCTGCAGGCCGTGCGGCGGCCGGAGAGATCGAACTGCGGCGAGATCGTACGCGTGGGGTTCACCGCAAGCAAAAAAATCGGCAACGCCGTCATTCGCAACCGCGCGAAACGACGGTTGCGGAGTGTTGCGGCTGCGATCCTCTCGCGTGAGGGAAGGCCTGAGACGGATTATGTCTTGATTGCGCGCGCGACCACGGTCGATCGGCCTTATGGAGCCCTTCTCACCGATCTGAATGAGGCATTGCGCCGAATCGACCCGGACCAGAGAAAGCACCAATCGGGTGCGGCGGAGGCAGGGTGAGATGGATCGGCAGGGCCTTCAGAGGCTGACTGTTTTGGTATTGCAAGGGCTGATCCGCATTTATCAGCTGCTTCTCTCGCCGCTGTTTCCGCCCTCCTGCCGGTATCTACCGAGCTGCTCTAATTATGCGATCGAGGCAATAGGGCGGCACGGTATCATAGTCGGTATTGGTCTTGCGGCGCGGCGGCTCGCCCGCTGCCACCCCTGGGGCAGCAGCGGCTTCGATCCGGTGCCCGAACCCCGCGACTCCGATCGGCTATGGCCGGGCGTGGGCCGCTGAGACCCAAATGGAACAGCGCAATCTCCTGCTCGCGATTGTGCTCTCGGTCGGGATACTGATCGTTTTTCAGTTTGCCTTTGAACGCATGCGCCCGCCCCAGCCTCCCGGGTCACCTCCGGGGACGCCGGTGGCGACCTCCCCATCCCCTGCGACCGGATCGGCGCCCCCCGGCTCGGGGGTTTCCGCCACAGCTCCCGCAGTCGCTCCGGCGAAACCCGCTCAGACGCGCGAGGCGGCACTTGCCGAGCAACAGCGCGTCAAGATCAGCACGCCGCGGCTGCACGGTTCGATCGACCTGTTGGGAGCCCGGCTGGATGATCTGACGCTCGCCAATTACCACGAAACGGTCGACCCAAAGAGCCCGGAAGTCGTCTTGCTTTCGCCGCCCGGCACCGAAAACCCCTATCTCGCTGAATTTGGCTGGGTCGCAACTACTCCGGACATAAAGCTGCCAGGGCCGGAAACCCGCTGGTCGGCATCCGATGCTCTGTTGACGCCGACGACCCCGGTCACCCTGACCTGGGACAATGGTCAGGGGCTTCTCTTCACGCGTACTGTCAGTGTCGATCAAGATTACATGTTTACAGTGCGAGATTCCGTCCACAACTCTGGCGACACGCCGGTCAAACTGTCGGCGTACGGGCTGATCAGCCGCACCGGTACACCGCAAGTAGCGGGCTATTACATCCTGTTCGAGGGTCTAATAGGCTACCTCGACAATTCCTTGCAGGAGGTCAAGTATTCCTCGCTCAGCCCCGGTAAGCCGCTCGATTACGGATCGAGTGGCTGGCTCGGCTTTACCGATAAATATTGGCTTACCTCTCTCATTCCGCAGCGAGGCGTAACGAGCAAGGCGCGCCTTACCCACGCGGTCGATGCCGGGGTGGATCGCTATCAAACGGATTTTCTCGGTCCGGAAGAGACAATTTCGCCGGGCAGCACCGCCCAGTCTTCGGCGCGCTTTTTTGCCGGCGCCAAGGAGGTAAGCCTTCTCGACGCCTACGAGGCTTCCGGGATCCCGCTCTTTGACCATGCCATCGATTTCGGCTGGTTCTACTTTCTGACCAAACCGATCTTCCTGACGTTGCAGTTTTTCGACAAGCTGTTGGGCAATTTCGGTCTGGCTATCCTGCTGTTTACCTTTTGCGTCAAGCTGCTCTTCTTCCCGCTCGCCAACAAATCCTACAACGCGATGAGCAAGATGAAGCTCTTGCAGCCCGAGATACAGAAGTTGCGCGAGCGCTTCCCCGACGACAAGGCCCGGCAGCAGCAGGAGATGATGGCGCTCTACAAGCGCGTCGGGGCGAACCCGCTAGCCGGCTGTTTGCCGATCGTGATCCAGATCCCGGTGTTCTTCTCGCTCTACAAGGTGCTGTTCGTCACGATCGAGATGCGGCATGCGCCGTTCTACGGCTGGATCCATGATCTTTCGGCGCCTGATCCGACCTCCGTCGCCAATCTGTTCGGTCTGCTGCCCGCCTGGCACCTGATGATACCGGGCGTTGGCGATCTGGCACATCTGTTCGCGATCGGCGTCTGGCCGCTGATCATGGGCCTGACGATGTTCTTGCAGCAAAAGCTCAATCCGCAGCCGGTGG
>WNFR01005904.1_pt1 | contig 14635 bp, 10 predicted proteins | sample 5400221 | NCBI WGS metagenome assembly WNFR01 (sample SAMN13153357, study PRJNA577476) | soil metagenome | isolation source: 40 cm soil under Madrone tree | place: USA:California | collected 2016-06-14 | reverse complement strand
CTCCGTTCCGCTCAGGCCGTCAGCCGCGAATTTCAGTACGCCTACCGAGAAATTCATGAGCTGGTGCTGGCCAAATCTTCCTCGGGCAAGCTGGCACGCCTACTACTCTCGTGGGTGAACGGCCGGGAGCCTGACGTGGCCCGCGAGCTGCGCATCCACACTCCTGTGACCCATGAGGAAATGGCGCAGAGAATTGGAGCTTCTCGCGAGACTGTGACCCGATTGTTGAGCGATTTGAAAAAGAAAGACCTGATCAAGCTGGATGGTACCACTCTGGTCATTAAAAACCGGACAGCACTTGAAGCGTTAGCGATGTAAAGAACTGCTTTGGGCGCCAGACTGCGGCCGGGTTCCTCCTCCCCCGGCCGCCTTTTTTGAAAAAGGCAGCTTCGGCTCAGGTGTTTCGGGATCGGAGTGCCTCAATTCAACCTACAAGCCGAACAACTCTCTCAAGCGCTTCGTTTGCGCCCGGCTGACGGGAATTTCCGTCTGCTTCTTGTCATCCATGCGGAGCTGGTAAGAGCTCTTGAACCAGGGCACGACTTCCTTTATTCGGTTGGTATTCACCAAGTAGGAACGGTGGGCGCGCCAGAATAAATTCGGATCCAGGCTATCAAACAGCTCTTCGAGAGTACGGCAATTGGATTGGCCCTCCATTCCACTCGGGCCACTGGTCACCACGCTGATGATGCCGTCCTCAATCGAAGCAAAGCAGATGTCCTTTTGACTGACCAGGAAAAGTCGTCCCGCAGCCTTCAACAAAATCTTGGATTGCTGCGGTTTTTGCGACTCGAGCATCCGGACAAGCGTGTCCAGCTTGTCCGAGGAAGGGTTGCTGGGTTCAGTCATTGCTCGCGCACGCTCGATCGATTGAGCTACTCGCTTGCGGTCGAACGGCTTCAGTAGATAATCGACGGCGTTCACTTCGAAAGCCCTTACGGCGTACTGGTCAAATGCGGTCGAGAATACGATCTTTGGGAGAGTAACTTTCTTGTCGAGCAGCTTCTTGATTACCCCGAAGCCGTCGAGACCCGGCATTTGAACGTCGAGAAACACCAGATCAGGATTGTGCTCGCGGATGAGGTTCACGGCTTCCAGGCCGTTCTTGCCTTGGGCCACGACGTCTACATCGCCAATGTTTTTTAAAAGATAAGCAAGTTCGTCGCGGGCGAGCTGCTCATCGTCCACAATGACCGCGGATAGCGACACTCTACACTTCTCCTGGTAACAGAAAAGTATATCTGATCGAGCTCGCGACAGAGCTGCTGGTTGATTCCAAAGCGGGTTGAGCTTCATGGACGCTCTGAGCCGGTTACGGCAAACGGTTACACTAGCCTTTCATGAATGTAATTTTCGGAATCAACGCTGTTGCGGAAGCCCTGAAGGCGCGCGGACGTGCATTCGAGTGGGTGGGAGTTGCAAAGGAGCGGAAAGACTTGCGTTTGCAAAGGCTGATTCAGGAATGCCGGCAAACCAGCATTCCCGTGAGATTTCTGCCGCGCGTAGAACTCGACCGGATGGCCGGGAGCGGTTCGCATCAGGGAGTTGTCGCGATCACTTCGTCGAAACAATATTCCGATTTGGACGACGTAATTGCAGCTAAGCGCGGCGAATATTCACTCGTCGTGGTGCTCGACGGCGTGGAAGACCCGCACAACCTCGGCGCAATCCTGCGAACAGCCGACGCTGCGGCGGCAGACGGGGCCGTGATTCCAGAGCGGCGAGCGGCCGGCATTACAGGGACGGTGGCGAAATCCTCTTCCGGAGCGAGCGAGCACCTGCCGGTCGCGAAGGTCACGAACATCGCCAGAAGCCTCGAAGACCTTAAGGCCAAGGGACTCTGGATTGTGGGACTTGATGAGCGTGGGAAGCAGCGTTATGACGAAGTGGACTACAAGATGGATTGCGCGGTAGTTCTCGGAGCCGAAGGCAAAGGGCTTCACGACTTGGTAGCTAGAAAATGCGACTTCCTGGTTTCAATTCCAATGCTGGGGAAAGTTACTTCACTCAATGTTTCCGTCGCCGCCGGAGTCGTTCTCTATGAGATCGTTCGGCAGAGATACCCGAAATCGCAATGAAGCCTCTCCTCTGTGCGCTTGGTCTCCTCTGCGGTTTGACGGTTCGAGCGGCTGCACTTGAACGCGAAGCGTTCACATTCATCAAGTACGACCTGAACGCTCGAATCGAGCCAGAGCAACAACGGATCGGAGTCCGTGGAAAAGTCGTGCTTCGGAACGATTCTGATACTCCGCAAAAAAATCTCTCGTTACAGATTTCTTCGACTCTGAACTGGAGTTCGATCCAGCTCGAAGGAAAGCCGGCTGAATTTCTTTCACAGGCCTATACCTCGGACATTGACCATACGGGAGCACTGACCGAAGCGATCATCACATTGCCGAAGGCGATAGCGCCCAAGCAGACGATCGAGCTGGAAATCGGTTATGAGGGTGTGATCCCGCAGGATACGACTAGACTCACGCGAATCGGCGTTCCTGCTGACGCGGCGAAGCACTCTGACTGGGATCAGATCGGCGCCTCGTTTACCGCGGTGCGCGGAATCGGTTACGTAGCGTGGTATCCGATTGCCACGGAAGGAGCGAACTTGTCCGAAGGAAACAGTGTGTTTGAAGCTGTGGGCAGGTGGAAGCAGCGGGAAGCCAGGGCGGAAAGTAAGATTGTAATGAGCTACTCGGGTAGCAATGCCGAAGGTCCGCCACAAATTCTGTGCAATGGAAACCAAACTCATCAAGGCACGTTCGAGGCAGGTGCAGGACAAATAGCTATTCTCGACTGTTCGTTTGTCCCAGTAGGCCAGGCAATACCGACCTTCACCATTGGTCATTACTCGGACATCGATCGTGACATAGTTTCGATTCACTACCTGCCCGAGCACAAATCCCGCGCCGAGGATTACGCGCTAGCCACCGAACAAGTTGCGCCGCTGGTGAACAAATGGTTCGGCGATCATCGCGAGAAGGTGGAGATGAAGGCTGAAGTCGTTGAACTTGCAGATGCAAGCGCCTCGCCTTTCGAAAGCGGCAACATGCTCCTGATCCCGTTCAATGAGAAAGACACCGGGTTCTTGCTGTCAGCGGTGCAGCAATTGACGCACATTGCCTTTCCTTCTCCGCGCGCTTGGATATATGACGGGCTCGCCGGCTATGCGCAGGTAAGATATGTGCAGGAAGAAGAAGGTCGGCAGGCGGCGATTGACTATCTGCAGCACCACAGCGACGTGCTGCTCCAAGCGGAAAAGCAAGCGCCGGGCGACGACAGGAATAAAGCGGCAGCCCATTCGCTCATCAATTCACCGGATGAGTTTTACGTGCAGGCGAAGTCGATGAACGTGTGGTGGATGCTTCGTGACGTGGTTGGCGAGGACGCGCTCACAGCGGCGCTGCACCATTACAAAGCGGCAGATGACAAAGATGCGTCGTACATGCAGAAGCTGATTGAAGCGCAAGCGCATCGCGACCTGGAGTGGTTCTTCGACGATTGGGTATATCGCGATCGTGGGTTGCCCGATTTCCATATCGTTTCCGTTTACCCGCGGCAATTATTGAATGGCGGCTACATGGTTACGGTCACGGTTGAAAATCTCGGCGAGGCCGCTGCGGACGTCCCCGTAACCTTACACCTCGAAAAGGGCGAGGCTTCAGAAAGGTTGGTGGTGCCTGGAAAGTCAAGGGCTTCGGTCCGGATTCAGGCAGCATCACTGCCTCGGGAGATTACGGTGAATGATGGCAGTGTGCCTGAGAGCGATGTCAGCAACAATGCGTATCGTCTAGAATCGGTGCCGCAATGATTTTTCTGCAAGCTGGTTGTACGTCCAGAATTTTTACAACCTAACACTAAAATTCTCTTTCCAGCGGAGGAGCTTTGGCCTATATCCAATTTCTTGGCGCAGCCGGAACAGTCACTGGATCAAAGCATTTGATTAACACGTCTGGCGATCCAGTCGGCAAGAGTGGAATGCAAGTTCTGGTCGATTGCGGGCTATTCCAGGGACAGAAAGAGTGGCGTGAGCGGAACTGGCAGAACCTCCCCATCTCAGCGCGCGACATCGAATGTTTGATTCTGACGCACGCTCATCTTGACCATTGCGGCTGGATTCCGCGTTTAGTGAAGCAAGGCTTTCGCGGGCCAATCTATGCCACTTCAGCGACCATCGATTTGTGCGGCATTATTTTGCCGGATTCCGGCCATTTGCAGGAAGAAGACGCAGAGTTTCACAACCGCCACAAGACCTCACGGCATGATCCCGCCCTGCCGCTTTACACACTCGAGGAAGCGCAAGCCTGCTTGCAATATTTCAAGGCTGTGGAATTTGGCGAGGGGAAACAACTGTCTTCCGAGATGTCGTTTCGGTTCGTTCACGCTGCGCACATTCTGGGATCGTCGATGGCCGAGATTATCCTCACGCCACCAGGCGGACATCCCACGCGCATGCTCTTCACAGGCGATATCGGTCGTGTACACGACCAGAATGTGGCCCCAGGCAAAGTGGTGTACTCCGGACCCCAGACGGGCGAGAGCGCAGACGTTGTAGTCATGGAATCGACCTACGGGAACAGGAGTCATCCGACAAATGATCCGAGGCCTGAGCTGGCAGACCTGATTCGGAAAACAGTTGAACGAGGCGGCAGTGTGGTTGTGCCGGCGTTCGCAGTGGAACGCACTCAGAAATTCCTTTTCATGTTGAAAGAATTAATGGAATCCGGCCAAGTCCCACGCGTACCTGTTTTTTGCGACAGTCCAATGGCGATCAAAGCGGTCGAAATTTTCCTGAAGCACACCGAGGAATACAGCGACGCCACCAAACAACTGGTGAGCAAGTATGGTTCGCCGCTGAGATGGCAAGGTTTCACGTTTGCGCAAACCGCGGAGGAATCCAAGAAGATCAATGAGTACACATCTCCGTGCGTCATTATTTCATCGAGCGGAATGGTCACCGGCGGACGCATTCAGCACCACTTGGCACAGCGGCTCCCAGACCCGAAGAATACGATCATCTTTATAGGATTCCAGGCGCCCGGCACGCGAGGGTTCACCATCAAGAGCGGCGCGCCCGAAGTTAAAATCCTCGGCCAGATGATACCCATTCGTGCACAGGTGGCAGCCTTGGAACAGTTCAGCGACCATGCTGATACTCCGGAACTACTCGAGTGGCTGCATACGTTTTCGGGCAAGCCTGACGTAACGTACCTTGTGCACGGTGAGCCGAGCGCCTCATCACAGCTCCAGGATACGATGACAAAAGAACTCGGTTGGAACGTTCAGATTGCGCAATGGATGCAGAAAGTGGATGTGAAATAGACTTCCCCACAGAGGTTCAGAGACGCAGAGAAACCAATCGAATATTTGTCCTGAGTTTGGTTTTCCTGCGAGTTTTATTTTTATCTGCGACCCTGTGCCTCTGTGGTCAAGGCTTTGATCCTCATGACCGAAGACGAACTGACGAAGCACCTCGATGCGGCAGCGAAAAGTCCGCAGCAGATTGCGGCAGCGGTGTCGGGCCTCCCAGATGCGGTCCTGCGATACAAATCCTCGCCTGGGAAGTGGTGCATTCTGGAAGTTCTAGGCCATCTTGCCGACATAGAGATCGTGTACGCGCATCGATTTCGTCAGATGCTGGCGGACAAGGATCCGATCATCGCGCCCATCGATCACGATGCGTGGGCGCGCAGTCTGGATTATTTGGAAACACCGGCTCCTGAGCTGGTTGCGCTTTATGGCTTAAATCGTCACCACACTGTTCAGCTATTGCGCCGATTGAGGCCGGGGGATTTGGATAAGGGCGCTTATCATCCGGAGTTCAACAGGAAAGTTACTGTTGCAGAACTTCTGGAGAAGCTGTCCGCGCATGGACCGAACCACCTGCAGCAAATTGAGAAATTGAAAAGAGCAGCAAATTCGTAGCGCTGTATCAGTGATGCGCCTGCGTGAATCGAACCAACTCCTCTAATTTCCTGAGTGCGGCGCCTGAGTCGATAGATTGCGCCGCGAGGGGAAGGGCGTGATCCATGAGGTCGGCCTTTCCTGCCGCAACCAGTGCGGCTACGGCGTTCATCAAAACAATATCTCGTCGTGCAGATTTTTCGCCGCCTAGAATATTTCGAACGATCTCGGCATTCTCAACCGCATCACCGCCGGCGATTTGTTCCAGCGACGCGCACTTTAATCCGAATTCGTCGGGAGTGATTTCGAAGGTGCGTACGGATCCTTCGCGCACCTCGGCGACACGGGTCGGCCCGGTGATGGTGATTTCGTCGAGGCCGTCGAGTCCGTGCACGACGAAGGCGCGATGCGTTCCGAGCATGCTAAGCGCCTCGGCGACTTTTTCCACCAAGTCGAGCGAATAAACTCCCACGATTTGCGCCGAAGCACCTGCAGGATTGGTGAGCGGTCCGAGAAGATTAAAAACTGTACGAAGACGGGTTTCGCGGCGAACTTGCGCGACATATTTCGCTGCGGAATGTATGGCTGGAGCAAACAAAAATGCGATACCGACCTGTTCCAGGCAATCCGCCAGCAACGCAGGCGGCAATTCGATATTCACGCCTAGGGCTTCCATCACATCGGCCGCGCCGCATTTTGCGCTCATGCCCTGGCCGTCGAGCTTAGGGGTGGAGCTGCGATTTCCGTGCTTGGCGACACGGACGCCAGCGCCAGCAACAACGAAAGCTGTGACGGTTGAGATGTTGAAAGTTCCGGCTGCATCACCGCCGGTGCCACAAGTATCCACGAGGGTTTCGCGACCGGTGCCACTTGCGTCAAGAACAGAGTTCGCATGGACCGGGATCGGAGTAGCGGCTGCGCGGATCGCTTCCGCGAAGCCGACGATTTCTTCGACAGTCTCGCCCTTCATGTGCAAGCCAACCAGCAGCGCACTAATTTGCGCGTCGGTGCACTTGCCAGACAGGACTTCGCCCATCACCGCGCGCGCTTCATCGCGCGCGAGGGACTCGCGGTGATTCACAATGCGGTGCAGGGCTTCGAGGATCATGTGAGTGCAAAGATTGTAAGGCAAAAGCACTCATCGCCGGTTGACCTCAGCCGATCATCGCGGTCGCGACGGTGTACTTTGTCAGTGAATATACGTAACTCCAGCGGACATGCGGTTAATGATGAGCGGCTGGCCAACCATCTCCACGTATAGGGTCCACGTTCCCGGCGGGACCACCGATGAGAGATCAAGCGAGTTCGTGTTGACGCCTAGATTCGTGGCTGCTACATAGAGATTGTTACTGGCGTCGGCGTAGTAAACGGTGAAGTGGTGCACTGTTGACGTGGAAGCGTAGGTTGAGTCGGAAGCGACCAGCGACCAACTCAAAATGTTGCCGGCGATCGAAGAGTTCACGGTATAGCAGTTGTCGACGCCATCCTCAATGGCTGTACCTTCTTCGTAGTCATTCCAAGTAACAATCTGCACATAGGGAATCTGCGGATTGGATCCGCCGAAATATTTTGAGATTTCATTGGCGGTCTTCAAAAGCACCTGACCGCACTGTTGCGCGACAACTCGATTTGCGCTCCAGGAAGCGTTGTAGTCATCGAAGCCCTTATAGAGCGCACCTATGGTCAGTTGCGATGGGCGAGTCAAGCCCGCGCTGTAAAAGTTGTCCAGGTAAACCGGATTGGCACTGGTGCCGGATCCCCACCAGAACTGTTGCGTCGAACTGTAGGCAGCAGGCTGAACCCAGCCGTAGCGTCCGCCATCATAAGCGTTGGCTGTAAACGAGCCGAACTGGAAAACGTACTTGAACGGAATTGCGTAGGTGTCAGTGTGCGTCTTGACGGCAGACCAGACCGCGTCCCAATCAGCTGAGGTCAAGATCGGCCAATCCGATTTGCCGCCGAAATAAGCGACGACCGGCTGACCTGCGTCGGTCCAGTACGCGGCGCTGTTCGCGTAATGGGTGTTGATGTAGTCCATCTCCGTCATGAGTGCATTCTGCAGGCAGGTGATGGTTGCGCTTTCAGTCTGACCTGATGTTGGGCAAGTTGACTTCAGCGCGCCCTTGTCTTCCATGATTCCGAATTTCAGCGGATAGCCACTGCGAGCGTTCAAGTCGGCAAATACGGTGTTGGTAGTCGTAAGATTAAAGCTCTGTTTGGGATCGAGCGATCCGTAATAATCCACCAGGTCGATATCGCAACCCTCCCTCAGCATGAACGAATTTTGAGCAGCAACCGTGGCTGAGGAGTTCTCGTTATAACCAACACTTTTGTGGCTGCTGAGGCCAAACCAGGGCTGGTATTCGCAGATCAAGCGACCATTCCAGCCGGGATACAGAAGCTGCTTGGCGCTGAGGTTCGAGACGTGACCTGCGGGTGAGCTGGTAACCAGCGTCTGGCCGCCGATGTCATTTGGATTCGCGTTAAAGCCATCGAAGAACGCACTGCAATAAGAGAGATTGCCTCCGGGATCAATCGAAGATGAACAAAGGCTAGTGTTGTTCGATGTCTGCTGAGCCAGAGTTCCTATTGAGGCTGAACCGCCAGCGCCGCCGGTGAGAGTGAGGCCTGAAGGAGTCGCGGTGAAAGATGCTTTCGCAAATTGCGTGTTGTATGTGACCGAAGTCGATAAAGGATAGTTTGATAGCGCTCCAGCGAGTTTGCTTGTCATGGTTATTTTCGTTTTGGCAACGGTCGCCGTTACTGGAGATGATGCTGTGTTCAGCTTCGCCGCAAGAGCGTTAGCGAGTTGTGTCGCCGTCTTCTGTGACCCGGTTTTGCTGTAGGTTGTGCTGGCATTGAAGCCGCTAACCGTGATCGTGATCTGGCCCGAATCGTAAGTTGGGCAAGTGGAATTGCCGCAGGGGTAGATCGGACCTTGCAGCGATCCGCTGATATTTACCCAGCCAGTTCCGGGCGTTTGTGCCTGCGCCAATTCGAGAGTAATACAAAATGAGGTGAACAGAACCGCGAGCACGCGCGAGCGCAGCTGCATTACAAAAACCTCAACCCTGAATTGGGCTTGAACGGGCTGGCCCCACGCGAACGGAGTTACAGCAGCAACAAGTCCTGAGTGGATGAACGCAAGTGTACGAACTTCTTAGGTTCCAGAGAAGAACTTTTTAAGAAAATCGACGTGATATGCCCGAAAAATAGTGGTTTTTCAGGTGTTCCACTTAGAAAGTGAGGGCAAAGAGAGGTTTCGATGCTTACGCAGCCTCCTGCTTTGGATGGCTCCGGCGGTAAAGTCCGAATCGCGGCTCCATGGTTGCAATCGTACAGAAGGCGTAGAACAATGCGGCGTTCGCGGGAATGTGCAGATTGAAATCCAGCAGGCTATGCACAAGAATTCCGCTGATGCCGAGCGTGGCCGCGAGCGCCACCGAACCGTTCAAGTCTGATGGCCACTTTCGAGTTCTTCGCAACGCCGGCCGCAGCGTCGCGATGAGAAACCAGATCATGATTCCAAATCCAATTACTCCGGTCTCAGCGAGTAACTGCAGGTAGTCATTATGGGTTTGGTCAACAATCGAATTGGTATAGAAGCTTCGGAACTGAGGGTAAATTTCGCCGAACGTCCCCAGTCCCCAACCGGCAATCGGCCGCTTCAGGAACATGTGGAAGGTGTCGCGATTGATTTTCAAGCGAATGTCGGCGGTTATCTCGGAGCGGTGATTCGCAAGAGTTGAGACGCGCTCGGAGACTTGTCTCCCGTCGATCCACATCACCAACAAGATTGACGAAAGGAGAAGGCCCGCCATAATCAGGCCTGCTCGGCCTCGCGAGCGCTCTTTGAAAAGAAACCAGAAGAAGATGGCGATCTGGACGGCAAACGCGGCCATGCCTCCACGGGAGTTCGAGAGGAAAATGGTCGCTGCCATCAACACCGCCACGGACGCCGCTGCCCACCTTTCCCGGCGATGCGCGAAGCGGGTAAACGCGAATACCAGCGGAATCGGAAAAAGCATTTCGATTAGACCCGCATAGTGGTTGTGGTTTACGTAAGGTCCGTAAATCCATCCCCCGGAACGCGGTGTCCGAAACCAATAGAGCTTGCTCGGGGAACTCAGGCTCTGTAGCAGCGCAAAAATCGCGATGGCGCCGCCGTAAATTACCAACGCCGTTGCCACCGTTTTCAATTGCTGGGTGCGAGTGAAGCACTGCACGATCAGGAAACAGATGAGTCCATAAGCGGCATATAGCAAGAATTCAGACACTGTCGCGTATTGGTACACAGTAATTCCCGTAAGCATCTGAATTCCTGCTAGTCCCATGAACGCGATTGCGGGTGCGAAAAGTTGGCTTGAACGAATGCTGGCGCGATCGGCTTTTAAATGACCCAATGTCCAAACACATAAAAGAATTATTGATACCGATTCCAGAATCAATATTGCCCAGGGTTCGACAGCGCCGAATGCAAGGGGGCAAAACAGCAGCAGAGCCGTGACACCGTAAAGCCCGATTTCATTGGTAATCGATCGGACTGGATGCGATTGAACAGGCGTTTCGCGAAGTTCGGGAATTGACAGAGCCGCGCTCAATTGGCCACCTTCTTCGCCGGCGATGATTCTTCCATCCGGATCAGTTTCAAATCATCGATCCAGAGCTTGCCTCGAATGGGGCTTCCGGCAGGCACTCTTGCGATGCGGACGACGATCAGGCTCGTGTCAGGCCCGGTGACAAAGCGGCCGCCTTCTGTTTTCCAAACATCGGAGTCGCGAAGGTCTTCGCTCATGAATAGCTGGTTTTCGCTGTAAAGATCCTGAATGCCGAACTTCGGTCCGCCTGCGCCATCCATTTCTTGTGCCTTATAGAAGGCAGAAAACTCATATCGAGTATTTGGCTCGACGGGAACCAGTTGACGGATCCCCGCGTCCTCGATACCAGGTCCGTCGAAAGTGATGCGAAGCGATCGCGTGCCGGAATGGGTTTCATTAGGGTCGAGATTCAGACTGACTCCATTAACTTTCTGGTGCAGCCAATCAAATCCACCGTTCAGAATTTCCATGCTGAAATCGCTGTTCACGAGAAGATTCTCTGAAGAGAACTGATAGGCAGCAAGTCCTGACAGACTGGCGGATTGTTGCCATACCAGAGCGGCCTGCGAAACATCGTGGTGTGCGATCAGGTAGCGCATGTAATCGAACAGATATCTTTGACCCACCGCTTGCGGCAGAGAAAAGGACCTCTCCCATACCTTCGCGGCCGCGGCGCCTTCATTGATTGAAACCAGGAATTCCAGCAGAGATTCGTCGACATTTGCGGGGACTACGTTCTGGAGCAAGTAATCGATATCTGGGCGAATCTTCCAGCACGCGCGTGCCGCCAGCGGTGCCATGTAGGAATCGTTCTCCATTACTAGGCGGAATTCCTTCATTGCATCTTCGGTGGAGCCCTGCGCGAGATAGAGATTGGCTGCCTGCCACGCAATGTCGGGAGTTCGCGGCCCCGCCACCAATGCATGCTGAAGTGCTGATTTCTCTCCATCGATATCCCCGAGCGACTGCAACGTCACGGCGAGATCCAGCCAGTAACGCGCCCGGTTCGGGTTCAAGGCGGTGGCCGATTCCAGCCAAGGAAGCGCCGCTTGTGGAGACTGCTGCGTCAGCAGTTCATATCGTCCAAGGCTGTGCGTGTACTCCGCATTGCCCAGGCTGAACCTGACGGCGCGCCTCAGGTGTGACGCGTTGGGAACAATAGAGAAATGCGCGCCCAGAAATTGGACCGTGACGAGCGAAAGGTACAACGCTGCCAGAACCAGAAGTCCTGCGGCAGCACCGAATTTCTTCGCGGGGTGGCGAAGCTCGAACTGCATGTTAGTAAATCCCGTCGTTCTGCTTACGAACCAGTGGAGGCCGCACGAGCGGCATCCTGCTCTGACCCGGTCATCTCTTCGTCGTAATATCTTTGTCCGTATTTGCCCTGGTACTCGTAATAGTAGTAATAGTCCGGAGAATTCAGGTTGACTGCGTTCATCAGCACCCCAGCCACGCGCGCATTCACCTGGGCCAAGATGTCGCGAGCCCTGCGCAATGCGGGCTTAGTCGTTTGCCCGGAGCGGATCACGAGCACAACTGCATCAGCGCGCGTCGAAAGCACCACCGCGTCAGTGACCGAAAGAGTGGGGGGTGTGTCGACGATGATGTGATCGTATTGCTCACGCAATTCCGCGAGGATATCGAACATCTGGGCTGATGCCAGCAGTTCCGCTGGATTCGGCGGCGGAGTGCCGGCAGGAAGAACGAACAGGTTCGGCAGTGACGATGACCGCGCCGTGGCCTGTTGCAGCGTTGTGCCTCCTGTGAGGACGTTGCTCAGGCCTGCCCGCGGTCCCATTCCCAACGTTTTGTGAATGCTGGGTCGGCGCAGGTCGGCATCGATGAGCAGAACGCGAGTACCTTTCTGCGCCAGCACAGTGGCAGTGTTAATGCTGGTCGTCGTCTTTCCTTCTTGCGGAAGCGCGCTGGTGATCAGGATAATTTTCGGCGGCGCCCCTACTGACGTAAGTAGAAGTGAAGTGCGCAACGCCCGATAGATAGTTATCAGCTCTACCGCTTCTTTGGAAGCGGCGACTGACAATTGGCGAGAACTGATTTCGGCGTTGGCTTTTGATCCGAGCGGGATCATGCCGAGCGAAGGCAGCCCGGAAATCGCCTGGGCTTGCTCAGGCGTTCGAACTGTGTTGTCCACCCCTTCCAGAAGGAAGGCTAGACCAATGCCGCTGGTCAGTCCGAGGACAAACGCAAAGCCGAGGTTGCGGGGGACATTGGGTTCTGCCGGGTCGGCTGGGGTACGAGCGATGTCCACTTGCCGGATGTTGTTCGAGCGAAGCCCTGCAGTGACGCCGGCCTCTTTCAATTTCTGCAGCAGGCCCTCATACAATGTGCGGTTGGTTTCGAAGTCGCGCTTCAGGAGGCTGTATTCGATCGCGCTCTCGTTCAGTTTGTTTGCCTGCTGCTTCTGTCCCTCAAGGGCAGCGTGCAACATGTTCTCCCGTTGCTGCGAAGCCAAGTAATCCCCTCGCAGGCGGCCAGCGACCTTCTTCACTTCATTTTGAATCTGGGCATCAATCTCCTGCACTTGATTGTTGAGCTGGGCGAGCTTGGGATACGCGGGCCCAAACTGAGTGCTGAATTGTGCGATTTGGAGTTTGAGCTCGCCTTTCTGTTCCTGTAGTTTCTCAAGCAATACGGAAGTATTCTCAGAGCTCTTATCTTGCATTGTTCCCGCGGAAACCGCGGCAGCAGTTTCGGTATCGCCGGCTTCCGCCAGGCGGTATACAGACTCCTTTTGCATCCGTTCGGACTCTGCTACCGTAAGTTCCTTGTTCAGTTCGTCCAATTTCGCGGTCGTAATGTTCTGCTTGTCATCGATCCCGAGTATTTGGTGATCTTTCTGATATTTGACGAGCTTTTCCTGTGAGGTCTCGACCTTCATTTGTAAATCAACAAGTTGACGCGACAGCCAATCTGAGGCTTGCATCGTGGACTCAAAACGGGTCTTAAAGTTCTGCTCAATGTAAGTATTTGCCATTGCATTCACGACCCGCGCGGCCAGTTGCTTATTCGGGCTGCGATAGTGAATGTTAATGACGCGGGTGTTAGGTTCGAGCATCACGCGCAGACTTCCTTTGAATGCGCCCAACAGGGCATTTGCCCGAATCGAATCTGGCTCAAGCGCGTCGGTTGTCAATTCCAGCGAGCCGGAGGATGGCGCTCCGTGCCCGCCAAACTCCGGCAGTCGGTCAAGATTGAGCTGCTTGATGACTTGCAGCGCCAATAAATCACTGCGCAGAATTCGTACTTCGGTATCGAGGTCGGTGGGATCGTAGTAATCGGCACCTGAGTTGGTCGCGTCTCGCAAGCTTTGCAGCATGGGATCGGGCTTGTTGATGGCAATGCTTCCCACGGCATCGTAAATCGGGGTAGTCCGCAGCGTAGCAATCAGTACCGCACCGAACACAAGCATCAATGTCCCAAGTACAATCCATTTCCGCTTGATTAAAACGCGCAGATACTCGCGGAGAATCGAATCCTGGGTCGACAACGCTGGATGGATTGCAGCGAGGTTTCGATTGATTTGCATGGGCACGGGACCCACCTCACGCAACATCGGAGTGCTCGATTGCGTTAATGCAGGTTCCATGTGTCTCCCTTAACCCCGCACAATCTCCGCGCTCGACGGAAAACGCCGCAGTTCAACGCGATAAATTCAGTATGGCAGAGAACCTTTACAACTGGCCTTGATTGAATTGGTTCCGAGCTGCAAAAGAAACAACATTCACAGGGAACGGTTGATGAGAATGGCTATACTTAGCCGAGAACGCGCGATCTGCACGCGAACCACGCGAAAGAGCCGGCAAAAATGCAAATGGATTGGTCACAGCAAGTCGTTCTAGTAACCGGGGGCACGGGATCTTTCGGCAGGAAATTTGTGGAAATCATGCTGAAAGAATATTGTCCGCAAAAGTTGATCATCTTCAGCCGCGATGAAATGAAGCAGCATGAAATGCGTGCTTCAGGAATTGACCATCCCAGCTTGCGCTATTTTCTTGGCGATGTGCGCGATCCCCAACGATTGGAACGCGCCTTCTCGGGCGTGACGGTTGTTGTTCACGCAGCAGCCCTGAAACAAGTGCCGGCCTGTGAATACAACCCGTTTGAGGCCATCCAGACCA
>WNFR01004732.1_pt1 | contig 14635 bp, 13 predicted proteins | sample 5400221 | NCBI WGS metagenome assembly WNFR01 (sample SAMN13153357, study PRJNA577476) | soil metagenome | isolation source: 40 cm soil under Madrone tree | place: USA:California | collected 2016-06-14 | reverse complement strand
GGGATGCACGCGATGCGGCTGTCGATTTTGTGCGGAACGGTGTAAAGGCCGGGCGCGCGATCGAGGGCTGGCAGGTGGATCGCGCGGCGCGCGGTGTGATTCGCAAAGCGGGCTTCGCGAAATATTTCGTCCACCGCACCGGCCACAACATCGGCCAGGAAGTTCATGGCACCGGCGCGAATATGGATGGCCTGGAAACACGCGACGTGCGGCGCGTCATCCCCCGCACGTGCTTTTCAATCGAGCCGGGAATTTACCTTCCCGAGTTCGGCGTGCGCAGTGAGGTGAACGTCTACGTGGAAGTAGGAAATGCCGAGGTGACAGGCGCCGTGCAGACAGAAATGCTGGCGCTTTTGGAGTGAGGACAATCGACGTGAGCGAAGCAGTCAAGACCGAACCGGGGACAGGCAGTCCAGCTCTAGGGATCTCCGCCGCGCTGGCAGGTTGGGCCATCCCCGGCCTTGGACACCTGCTGCTGCGGCAATGGGGAAAAGCGGTGGTGTACTTCCTATGTGTCGGAGGATTGGCGTGCGCTGGTCTGGCCATGCGGGGCGGAGTCTTCGGCGGGAATCCCTCAGACCTGTTTGATCGCCTCGGATTTATTGCGGACCTGGGCACGGGAGGGTTTTATTTCCTGGCGCACATGATCCAGAGCGCGGGGCCGGATGTGCCTGACACATTTTGAGGCTTTGACTTTCTTCGCGTTCGTGGTGTCCGTAACCTTTGCCTTTCTGTCCAAGCGCGGGACGGTGGAACGCGCGAAATATTTCGCATGGGCATTCCTGATGTTCCTCTTGGTGGCGATTGGAATCGGCTGGCTGATGTTTCCGTTTTCGCGATAGCCGTTTCTCGCCGCAACCTCCTGCGCCACAGCGTTTGACAGTTTTTTCCGCGCGATGCTAGAGTGAATTACACCAAGCCGAGGTAGCTCAGTTGGTAGAGCAGTCGATTCGTAATCGACAGGTCCCCGGTTCAAGTCCGGGCCTCGGCTCCATCTTTTCTCCAAGCCATTGAGCATCAGTTAGTTAACCGTCTGGCTTTTTAGTGTCGTCGGCGTTTTGCGAACATCTGCGAACAAAACCTCAGCGACTTTGTCTACCGCGCGTCTTTGTGATTCTGGAATTGCGTGCGTGTAGACGTTGAGTGTAGTCTCGAGATCCGAATGGCCGAGAAGAGCCTGGGCCGTTCGGAGCGATTCACCAACTTCACCGAGTATCGTTGCGTGCGTGTGCCGAAAGCTGTGCCAGGTGATCGCCGGCAGTTTCAGCGCATCGCACGTTGGCCGCAACACCCGGCGAAGTAGGTTTTTCGGATTGAGTGGAGTTTGTTTACGAGTGGCGAATACGAGGTCCTCGGGGCTGGTCTGCCTCGATTGAGCCCGCTGGACCTCAAACGCCTTTCGCACTCGATCACTCATCGGTACGTCTCTTCGACTGCTCCGTGTTTTCGGAGAACCAAATTGTCCCTCTGACACGGATTCGCGAATCTGTATGCTCCCGCGCAGCAGGTCGAGGTACTTCCATCGCAGCGCAAGAATTTCACCGATCCGCATACCTGTTAGAACCGCGACCAGCACAATCATGTGGCACGGTTCGGGCAGGGCAGTGAGCAGACGTAAAACTTCCGATGAATTGAGATACAGCCTTTCGGTTTTCGGCCCGCGATCTCCGATGCGAATTCCGCGAGCCGGATTGAGTTCGATAAAGTTCCAATCGACCGCGGCTTGCAGAACCTTGCTGAGTGCGGTTCGCATTCCGTGAACGCTGGAACCTGAAAGGCCGGAGTTGCGTTTCTCCGCGAGGAAGATCTGAACCTTCACTCGCGTAATATCGCAAAGCCGGGTTGTTCCTAGAGCGGGCAGTACGTGGCAGCGCAGTTGCTTGCCGTAATAGCGAGCGGAGCCAACCTTCAAGGTTGGCAGCGTCGCCGGCTCCCACTGCTCGCGCACGAACTGCTCAAGGGGAATTGTGAATTGTGGAAGTTGACGGCCCTGATTAATGGGCCGCAGTTTAGAATCTAAGATTTTTTGAGCCTCACGTCGGCTTGGGATTTCATTCACCGAACCGAGCACTTCCCAACGCATGTGTCTGCGCAGTGTGCCGTCCGGTGTGATCACGTCTTCCCTCCAGCGTGCGACCCAGGACCTGCCACGGATAAACAAACAGCCTCTCTGGTATCGGCGGCGAATGGCGGACTCCTTTCCGCTGGTTCGCGCGCCCTTTCCCTCGGCTGATACTCTACATTGCGAGTCAAGCATTTTACTAGGCTCCGCTCCGCTGCCGGTCCAGCCACGCGAGCACGTCCGCCTCGCGGAAGCGCCAATACTTCCCAAGACGAAAGCCCGGAATGCGGTCCACGCTCCGATTGCGCGTGCGCTCGTACACCCAGGACAAGGGGACGCGCAGCAATTCGGCCACTTCTTCAACAGTGAGAAGCGTGCGAGCGTTTGGCACTCTCTTGACGGCCTCGGCCGCCAGCGCGCTGCCGTTTGGTTTGGCTTGAAGACTCACCATGCCGCTTCTACTCCTTCACATTCGGCACGTTCCGAAAACGTGTCTTTTTCAAAGGTCTATCCTGCCTCCACACGCGGACAAAACAAGCCGCGCGACTAGCGTGCTGGGCTGGAGCGACCCCACGAATTCTTTGGGCGGCTGAAAGCCCCCAAAGGTGGGGTCGCTCCAGCCCAATCCGGTGTTTTGCCTGCGCCCAATATGGAATGTCGCGCCATGCGCATCCTCAGCGCTCCGCAGTACTTCCGTTCACCACAGAGGTGAACGGAACGCCCGTCAAAAAGTGATCTGTGTCTTTCATGCCACGTTCACCGTGCCTCGTTCGTTCCCCGACAAAATTCAAAACGATTGCATTCAATCGGCGCTCCCGTGCGTCCGTAGAGCAGTCGGCGAGGGAGTCTCCTATCTATAGAGAGGCAAAAAAAATGGAAAATGTCAGTGGGAAAAGTTGGTTTTCTTCGGTGTCGACGAGTTGTGCCTGCCCTACTCAGAATCCTGTCCCTCGCCACAATTCAAAATTCGTTTGAAATGAATAGCATGCGCGGCTGCCTGTAACATTGTTACCAAAAAGGGAGTTAGGGGAGTGCGGAGTTTTGTCGAAGCACAACGGGGAAGTTCTCATCGAGTGCCTTGCCGAAGACTTGACAGTTAAGTTTGGCGGGGGATTTTCCAAGAGCAATTTGTGGCAAATGCGTGACTTTTGCCTCGGTTTGGCAATTCTGCAGACAGTGTCTGGAGAATCTCAGGGTTCGGCGCTCGCTGATGCGTCGCAAGGGAAACTCCTCTGCGGTCTCTGTAAGTACTTGAGTTTCCAGCTCGTGGGATCCTGTCAAGGCCGGCTAGGAAGCAAATCGTTCCCACCCCGGGGAATCCATCGCCGTAGTATTCGTACGGCGGAAAGAGTGCGGCCCCAACGAGACCGCACGCTTTTCACTTCGCGTACCCCCGAAGTTTCTTGAGGAGCTCGTAGGAACTCAAATGTACAATTTGTAGGAAGGCCGGAGTCCGTCCTACTTAGATCGATCTGGGAATTAGCGAGCCTTGATTCCTAGGTGAATGGAGACTAAAGTGTGCCAGGTTTCGGCGGAAAGGTGCCCTGGAAAAATGGAAGCCCCAACGTCCACAATGAACCTGATCAATCGGTATCGCGGTGGGGAGGAAGAAGCTTTCTCCTCCTTGTTCGAGAAGTACCAGCGACGTCTGGCCGTTCTGATTTACTACAAGCTTGGTTCCGGATTGCGCCAGAGCTTCGACGTGGACGATATCTTGCAGGAGACATTTTTCGCGGCTTCCGAACAGATGGCGACTTTTTCTTACCGATCGCCGGGAAGCTTCATGTCCTGGCTTTCGGCGATCGCTGATCACGCCATTATTGACGCAGCGCGTTTCCAAAACCGACAAAAACGCCGCCCCGCAGAAATGCTGAGGCTTCGAAGTGAGAGCAATCCGGGAGGTCCAGAACCTGTCGACACGAAGACGCCCAGCCGCTTGTTTGCTCAGGAAGAACAACTGAAGAAATTACTCGAAAGGCTTACTGCGCTGCCAGCTCAATATCGCCAGGTTATTCTCTTGGCCAAATTCGAGGGTCTCTCCACATTGGAGATAGCCGAGCAAATGAAGAAACGCCGTGAGGACGTGGCCCTGCTGCTTCACAGGGCTCTCAAGCGCCTCCGAGAATCCGAGACAATCCCTCCGCAAATATGAGTGTACTAGACAGCAAGAACGCAGTCCCGGACCCAGAGGAACCGGCCAGTGGCGCGTCTTCCGACCGCGAACAGCGAGTGGCACAAGCCTTGGCCGAATTCATTGACCTCCAATCTCACGAAGAAATAGTGGACTTTGAAAGCTTCTGCCGGGCCCGTAACGACTTGCAGCCAGAACTGCGGGCAATTCTTGAAACCCTTCTTGAAATCGACCATATATCGCAACCTCCCGAAGGCCCCGCCTCCGAAGAGGACTCAGACGAATTTCCAGAAAGGCTTTCTGGCCACAGGATCCTGAGCAGAATCGGCTCCGGAGGGATGGGGCGCGTGCTGCTGGCTTTGGACGAAAGGCTTGGACGAAAAGTTGCCATCAAGACACTGAACCGCAGGTACCGGGACAATATCCCTCTCCGCACTCGTTTCATGAAAGAAGCACGGGCCATGGCCCGGCTGAGCCACCCCAACGTTGTACGCATTTACAATCTGGGTCTTCCCGACGAGCCACCACACTTTGTGATGGAGTATCTCGAAGGGAATTGTCTAACTGATGCGGCGCGCGCTTTGTCTGTAGCCCAAAAGGTGCAGCTAATGCATAAGGTGGTGCGTGCGGTCGGTTTCTTGCATGAGCACCAAATCGTGCACCGTGACTTAAAGCCCGGCAATATCCTTGTCGGACCTGACCTCGAACCGAAGCTGTTGGATTTCGGCCTTGCCTTGCAGGTAGATGACTCTGCGAAACTGACTCTGGCAGGGGAGGTCATGGGCACGCCTGACTATTTTTCCCCCGAGCAGGCGCGAGCCCAGGGGGTACTCGACGCCCGGAGCGACATTTTTTCTCTGGGCACAATCCTGTATGAGCTGTTGACTGACACGGTGCCATTTCGTGGACAGAATTTTGCGGATCGAAGCCGTGCTATCTGCGAGGAAGAACCAGTTTTGCCCCGCAGGCTGGATCCTTCCATTCCTGGGGACCTGCAGAACATCTGCCTCAAGGCGCTGGAAAAAAATCCTGCGGACCGTTATGGCTCGTCCCAAGAAATGGCCAATGATCTGGAACGTTTCCTGGCCGGCGAACCCGTGCTAGCGGTCCCTTTATCCTATTCGCGCCTGACAGGAGCAAAAATTGAGCAACATCTGCGCGAGTTGCAGGGCTGGAAACAGGACCACATCGTGTCCGAGTACGAATTTGATGCTCTTCGCAAAAGTTACGATCGCCTAGTCGAGCGTGAAGATGCATGGATCATGCAAGTTCGCCGACTCTCGCTGGCCCAGGTCACCCTGTACCTGGGGGCTTGGGTTCTGGTTGTGGGCGCCGCGTTGATTTTCCTTTTCCGTTACCCGGCACTCTCGGGGACGCCGGCCGTTCTTCTTGTGGGCGCGGCCGCAGCAGCAACGGGATGGCTCGGCATCCGATTGTGGCGGGAGGCGCGTCTCCAAATATCCGTGGCCTATCTGCTTGCGTCCTGTCTGCTGTTGCCTGTCACGTGGCTCGTCATCATGGGAGAGTACGGGTTTTTCACGGCGCTAACACAGAATCGTGAAGACCTGGAACTTTTCTCGAAGTCCGACGCATATAAGTTCACGACGAATGCCCAACTCTGGTGGTCCATCGCACTTTCGCTTCCCGCATATCTTTGGCTACGCCGATTTACACGTTCTTCCGTGTTTTCGCTTGTGTTCGCAGTGATGAGTGCGCTGCTGTGCCTGGTGACCCTGCTCCGCATGGGTATGCTCGAATGGCTGGATCAGGATCTGGGCAAGTTCTATTTACGCCTGATCCCGTTCGCTTTCCTGTTTTTCGTTATCGCAATTGCTCTGGAGCGGTTTCGAAAAGAAGCGGATTCGCGCTACTTTTACCCTATCGGCGTCATCTTTACTTATGGAGCGCTCAGCGGTGTGGCAGCTTATCATAAGCCTTTTGCGCACTGGCTCAAGTCATTGGCGCCATGGACCCGCGGGCAGGTGGAGTACTTTTTCATCCTTAACGCCGCCATTTATTTAGCTTTGAATATGCTCTTTGAAGGATCTCATACCCCGCAGATGCGCGCGGTGGCAAAATCATTTCGCTTTGTGATTCCCGGGCACGTGATGACCTCCCTGCTTATGCTCGGCCTGGCGGCCTCCGACCTATGGGACAAATCACCCAAGGACATTGCGTTCAAGCATGAAGCTCGAATTTTCGAGTTCCTATTGCCCGTTGTAGCGTGTCTGTTTGTTTTCGGGAGCATCCCCAAACATATGAAGAATTTCCTAGCCTCCGGCCTTGTTTTCCTGGCTATCGGCATAGTTCGTCTGCAGCAGGACTTCTTCAAGAATCGCGCTGCATGGCCCGTACTTCTGCTTTGGGCGGGGGTACTGCTCATGGCCGCGGCTGCAAATTATTCCTCAATTCGCATGGCGCTTGTCCGGTGGACGCGCCACAGGCCTTAGCCTTTTCTGCTCCAGACCAGTCGAAGACTGCAATTTCATCCCATGGATGTCGCTATCCAAAATAGGGGCTGATGGTTCCGAGACCGGTCGAAGTAAACCGGCAATACCCTTCAGCCGCTTCGGAATGCACGATGGAGGCGAATATGAAAATCTGCAGAGTACTCCTTCCTGTCACTCTTGCTCTGTCCCTGATGGGTTGCGGCGACATCGACAACCCATTGGTTCTCAGTCTGCAACCGCTCTTCACCGACCAGGACGTGAATTTCGACCCCGCCCTGGTGGGTGCATTTCAGGAGGAGACGCTGACATTCACGTTCAAGAAATCAGGAGACACGGCCTACAACCTAATTGTCACGGAAAAAGATGGGGAGCAGGAAACTTCGGGAGCCTTCGATGCCCACCTCGTGCGCCTGGGAGGTTTTTGGTTCCTGGACTTTTATCCCGCCGACCCCGACCTGTCAGCCGCTGGTGATTTCTACAGGTTCCACCTAATGAGAGGACATTCGATCGGGCGTATCTGGATCGTGGGCAATGTCGTCAGGATTGCATTGCTGGATGGCGAATGGGTGAAAAAGGGCATTGATGAAAAGCGTCTGGACATCAAGCACGAGATTTTCGACGACGATATCCTTCTGACCGACACCACACTTGCCTTTCAGGATTTGGCTTCCCGCCACGGCACCGACGAAAAAGCGTTCCCCCACATTTTGGAATTGAGGCGACTGGCGGATTCACCAGAACAGCTGATAGCCACGCCCGAAGAGGGGAATTAGTGTGCCGCACCCAAAACCCACTTTGGCCGGAATCAATCCTCTGTTCACACCCCAAACGCACCCGATTCGTGCGTCCTGTGGCAGAGATGCTTTCCGCTCCTCACCGGCGGAGTTTCGGGACACCGTCGAAGCCGCTCAGCGGCCGTCTTCCAGCGCCGTCGTTCCGGCGATCCGCACCCGTCTGCATTCCTGGAAAGAGATTGCTGCCTATTTGAAATGCGAGGTTCGAACGGCGCAGCGATGGGAGAAGAGGGAGGGACTCCCGGTTCATCGGCACATGCACAGAAAGCTCAGTAGCGTTTTCACTCATCCGAATGAGCTTGACGAATGGTGGGTCCGACGCTGTTCTCCCGCGATGGAGAAAACTTTGCAGGCCAGCGTCCTGGAGGGTCGCTCTCGAATAGCCGTGTTGCCCTTCGAAAACTTATCCGATCATCCTGGACAAGCGCTATTTAGCGACGGCCTGACCGAGGAGATCACCACACAACTCGTCCGCGTGCTCCCGAATCGGGTCGCCGTCATTGCAAGAACTACCATGTTCCAGTACAAGAACGCGGGCAAGCATGTGAACCGAATCGGGCGCGAACTCCGTTTGAACTACCTGTTAGAAGGAAGTGTACGTCGGAACGGCAATCGCGTTTGGATCACGGCACAGCTCATAGAAGTCAGCGACGAAACTCACTTGTGGGCGAGGGTCTATCGAGGCGACATTACGGATGAATTGGGGACCCAAATCGCTGCCGCCCGACGCATTGCGTGTTCCTTGAAGGCAGTCCTGGCCTTGCACGTGGAGCTCGCTTCCTCCCTCGAATTTCACTCCAAACAAGTGTGAGAAACAAGAATCTGCAGAATAGCAAGGAAAGACTATAATGCGCGGGGGGAGAGGGTAAAGATGGCACAGTCATTCCTTCAAAGATTATTTGGTCAAAGGAAGCGGAGCCGCGATGGCCTGTCGCTGGGCCTTACCGCAACCGGTGATCTGGCTAGACTCACGGAGCTGAAATCTCAGGAGCCTCAGCCGAAGGTGCAGGACGTCCCGCCTGCAGCCAAGCGAAATTCCCTGTTCGCATTCGTAGACCCAAAGGATCCTTTTGCAGCGGGTGAAATCGCAGGCGAGGAACTTCCCGGTCCAATCCTTTCGATCATGAGTGCCCGGAAGTTCGGCACTCTTTTCCTTTTCCACACGCCGCATACCCGCGAGAATGCCAGGGCGACAAGAAACGAGTTGTCCAGCAGGTATCCGGAGTGCCGCGTCCAAGTTTACGAACTGCCCGTCTCAGATCCAAAGGACTACTCGTCGTTGATGGGTTCCCTGGCACGGTTGATACGCGGATTGACGCCGCTGCCTGAGATCGGAAACAGCTATGTATGCGTTTCGAGCGGTACGGCTGAGATGAGGGCTGCGTGGTTTCTCCTGACCTCACTGGGCGTCTTGCCGGCGAAGTTTCTTCAGGTCGGCTCGCCGGCACAGCCGCTCTTCGGCGGGGCCAACGTCAAAGAAGTGCAAATCGGCATGGGCAACTGGGAGACCATCCGCTTTCTCGCGATGCCGGGGCACTATTTCGGCCACTTGTTCGAGCGAGAGTTACGTAGAAAGCCTGCTCCAGGGATAACCAAGTCGCGCCCGCGAGAGGGGCTAAAGGTTGGTGAGTCCCCCTTAGAAGAGGACTGGGGGGCATTCGGTGATGCAGATGAAGGTGCCGCAGGCGAGACACAGAAATCCGCCCACGAGGACCTTACAGGGAGCTTCGGATTGGGGCCGACCGATTTCGCGGCATTGGAGGAGGCTGCCTCAGCCGAAGCCCGGGCTGTTCCCGGTCTCGACGACGCTCTTCAGGAACTCGGAATTCATGTGGGGTCAGCGGTTCTTCGGCACACTGCGGAACAGGCGGGCATTGCGGCGGGAAGTCATCTGCCCGTTTTGCTTTTGGGGGAAACAGGGACGGGGAAAGAACGATTCGCACATCTGATTCACAAGCTGAGCCCCCGCTTTAGCAATGCCCTTGTCGCCATCAATTGCGCCGCGATTCCTGAGTCGCTCGCGGAAAGCTACTTGCTCGGTCATGTGAAGGGCGCCTTTACTGGTGCGACTGACAAGAAGGGGATGTTCGAAAGCGCCGACCGCGGTACTCTCTTCCTCGATGAAATCGCCGAGCTGACACCTGATGTTCAGGCCAAGCTGCTGCGCATTATCCAAGATGGCGTGGTTCAACGGCTCGGGAGCACGGCACCCAGGCAAGTAGACGTGCGAATCATCGCGGCAAGCAATCGTGATCTTCGTAAGGAAGTAACGGCCGGGCGATTCCGCGAGGACCTTTATTTCCGGCTGGAAGTTGTACAGATCAAGCTTCCGGCGTTACGGGAGCGCCGTAGTGAAATTCCTGAGTTGGCGGTGGCCCTGCTCCGTCAGATCAATCAGCGGAGGCACAGACCGCGTCAACTTTCCTCGGGAGCACTCATGCGGCTCGAGCGATACGATTGGCCTGGAAATATCCGCCAGCTATCGAACGTCTTGGAGAGGTCCGTACTCTTTGCGCGTGGAGACGGTATCCAAGCGGATGATTTGCTGATCACTGACGATCATCCGGAGAAGGATCCCTTGGCAACCCTGCCGGAACCATACCCGGGGTTCTCAATCGAAATTTATGTGGCACAGGTCCGGAAGCAACTTTACCTGCGCGCGCTGGCTAAATGCAATGGAAACCAGGCTGAAGCGGCAGCGTTGCTTGGTGTTTCTAAACAGGCAGTCGGAAAATTCTTGGCCGGGCAATCCGACAACGCAAGTTGACCGCCAGTAAACATCGGTTGTCTCTATCCGCTTCGTGGTCCTCGCAAGTGATTGATTCCGCGCTGTTGTGATTTGGTCCGCTGCGTGCACCCTTTCAAGATGGATGACATATCCCCAGGCGGGCATCAACGACATGTGGACTCTTCAAGAAGAATTCTCGCGCATTGAGATAGGCCGATCTTCGCAGTTCCGGAATCTCACGCTCTTTCCATTGCTCCGTCGAGGCGTTCCCGTTCAAGAGCTGGAGTACCTGCTTCTGGAAGATGGGATAGCTGAGGGAAAAGTCCGCGTGACCGAGCTGAACGCAGGCGGATCTGTTCCGGAGCTACGTCTTGAAAACACTGCGGACCTTCCGGTTCTGCTCGTGGACGGAGAGGAACTCGTAGGAGCGAAGCAGAACCGCGCCCTGAACCTGACCATCCTCGCCCCTGCGAAGCACACGACGATAATTCCAGTCTCTTGTGTCGAGGCGGGACGTTGGAACATGGCATCGCCGGATTTCATGCCGGTCGATCACGTCATGTACACAGGAATACGCTCAGAGCGTTTGTCCCAGGTTACGGATTCCATGCGTTCGCGTGCCTCGCACGCGTCCGACCAGGGGGCGGTCTGGAGGGACATCGCTGCCAAAGCGTTCCGCCTCAAGGCTACGTCGCCAACCGGTGCTATGTCTGCAATCTATGATCGCCACGCAAGTTCCGTGGAAGAATTCGCTCGCGCCTTTAGCTGCGAGGAGCGGCAGTGTGGAGTAGCCTTTGCGATCGGCGGCCGCCTTCTTGGGTTGGACCTCTTCGATCACCCCGAAGTAATGCGCAGGTTCTTCCAAAAATTAGTCCGGAGCTACGCACTGGATGCCCTGGACGCGGTTTTGAAGGCGGACGAACCAGCGAGTGTCGAGACAATGGCGGGCTTCGTGGCTCGAATCGGCGCAGCACCCAGTTTTTCGGAGCAGGCTTTGGGTCTCGGAAAAGATGTTCGGTTCAACGGGCCCGAAATATCTGGTGCGGCTCTCTGGGCCCAGGAGCGATATGTGCATATTTGCACTTTTGCGAAAAATGGCCAATACCCGCGGCGGGGCTTCTAGATGCGTCGTACTGTGCCGCAAGCAATGTCGGGAACCACAAACAAAATTCCAGGAGAGAACAAAATGAAAAAAATGAAAGTTGAGGAGGTTGGAATGAAATCACATCTTTCCAAGGCGCTTATCCTTATGTTGAGCGCTTTTCTTACGATCCCCGTGGTTACCTTCGCCGGCCAGGCAGCCGCAGGCGGGGGCGACAGCCAAAATAACGAAATTGCGATTACTTGCGGCGACCAGCCAGGTAACAAGAGCATTTCTGGGGTTCTCGCCCATCTCGATCCCACCGAGCCACACACCATCCGCGTCTCAGGCACGTGCAAGGAGAACGTCGTGATTCAGAGCTTTGACCGGCTGACACTGATTGCAAATCCAGGCGCCACGATCAGCGACGCTTCCGGGGGGAACGCGGCCGTGGTGGACATCGAAGATTCTCAGCGAATCACCCTCCAGGCCTTCACCGTGAATGGTGGGGCAACCGGCGTTGTCTGCGGCCACCACAGCTTTTGCCACTTCAAAGGAAACACAATTCAGGGCGCAGTGAATGGCGGTGACGGTGTGGACGTCCAACAGACTTCTCAGGCGACTTTTGAAGGGGATGTCATTCAATTCAATTCTGGGGACGGATTGGACGTCGCCGATGGCTCCTCGGACGCGTTGGTCTCGGGTGCGAAGATTCAGTACAACCGCGGTGGCGGTATCTTCGTAGGTCTAAATAGTACTCTTCGCGTTAACGGGACACAGATCGTAGGTAACGGTGGTGGCGGAGTGGCCATTTTTAACTCCTCGGTCGCGCGGTTTGGAATCGGCAGAAACCCCGCCAACGCGAACATCATTACCAACAATGGAGGTCCCGGAGTACTCGTGCGGGATGTTTCTTTTACCTTGTTCGGGCCGTCCGGGAACATGGTCATCGCGAACAATACGAGCACGGGCGGAACCGGCTTCGATGTGGATTGCGAACCCAAGCTTTCTGCCACTCGGGGGGCCACCTCCGACATAGGCGGCGGCACAACAAACTGCGGGGCACCGTAGCCTAGGCAGCTTTCGTTCGAGGCACGCTCGCGGCTTCAATGAAACGAGCGGTCACATATCTTGACAGTGTATGTTTCTGGAGAGCACCGTACATCGGTCCCCCCAGAGATTGAAATTAGGCCTGGATCGAGGCGAAGCGCTGTTTCCCGTGAGGGAGTTCAGGTTCCCTCGAAATACAGTGACTCCATTGTCATATCAAAAAATGAGAGGAGCATTGCCATGAAAACAACTCGTGTGTTAAGGGCCTCAGTGTCTGCGATCTTGCTATCGTTGTTCCTGCTTCCAGTGACTGCGCACGCGCAGCCCTGCACGGCGGTGGTGGACGGCGGCACGAGTTACCCAAGCATTAATGTCGCGCTGGCGCATTTTGCGGCGACGAATGCGATTGGCCAAACCGGCCCCGGCACCATCACTGTGACCGGTACATGTACGGAAAACGTTTCAATCAACGACGCCCGGTCTGTAACGATCGTTGCGCCTTCGCCCGGCGGGGCTTCTGTTACCGGCGGGGCTACCATCGTGGGGCCGCTGGACAACGACGCATTCGATATTTTCCGGTCCCAGCACATCACACTCAGGAACCTGGAAATTAAGGGCACATTTAGCTCCACAGTGGCATCGGGCGGCGGTGGAGAGGGGGTGTTCCTTACCCAAGCCTCCGAGGTGCACATCTTCGGGTGCGACATTCATGACAACCAACAGGCGGGAGTTGATGCGGAGATTGGTTCAATCGTCTTTCTCATCGGCACGACAATTCAGAACAACACCCCCAACGACGGCTTGGATGTGATCGGTAATTCGAGCGCTATCGTGAGAGGAACTACAATCCAAAACAACGGCGATCCGCTGGTCGGTGGCGTTGGCGTCTTTGTCGGGGCGAACTCGGTCGTCCGCCTTGGCCAGCAGACGGCGGATCTAATTCAGAACAACGCAAAGATCGGGATTCTGGCACGGAACCTGAGCAATGTGAATTTGGGAGGGGGAGGAGGCACAACCATCCAAGGGCACCTCACAAACGGGATTGTCCTCCAGGAAGGGAGCCATTTGCAGATCAATGGTCCTGGTGGGAGCGTCATCCAGGGAAATGGTTCTGCATGTCCACTTGATCCTACCTGCGGTGGGGTCTCTGCCAGCCAAGACTCGACGGTGGACCTGACCACCGGAACCATCAGCGGCAATCACGGGTCCGGCGTCTCGGTGCAGCAGGGCTCCAACGTCCAGCTGACCGGCGCTACGGTCTCGAACAACTCGGGAGACGGTGTCCATATCCAGTCGATTTCCATCGGAAGCTTCGCTTCTGGAAACACGATAACTGGCAATGGGGGAGCCTCAGTGTTTTGTAGCGGGAGGTCGTTGGCCCTCGGTGACCTAAGCGCATTCTCCAACGTAAGATGCGAGGAGATTGGACAGCAGACCGGGCACGGGCATGGGGAACCGGACAAGGACGGGCACCGGTAAAGTCGTATCTAACGCTTGTCCTTCCGGGAGCCCGCTGCTACGGCTACCCCAGCGCCGGGCTCCGCGAATGCAGGGCTGCCCCAACCTATCGTTTGAAGAGCTTGCCAAGAAGCTCGGCATCAATTTCTGTAAAGCGACGAATGGAAAAGTATGGGAAAAGGAATGCAGGGAAGTTTTTGAGAGAGAGCGAAGACAATGACCGTGGTCGAGTCGCTTATCGCTACGATTGTGTCTCTGCGTTCTCAACAGGGCCACGCCGGTGAGATGAAGTATCGCCATTTTTCTGGCGACTACAGTGGGCTCGTGTCCAACAAGAAAGGTCGCTACGCGGAGGGAACTGAAAGAGGCAATCCCACGACACAAGTTGCTTATTCGCGTGGAAAAGATTTGGGAAAGAAGTCCAATTCGTCAAAAGCTGGTTAAGTCGCACAGAATCAACGGGCGGTGAATTTCACAACGTTCTCATAACCCGAAGGTCGTTGGTTCAAATCCAACCCCCGCAACCATGGGCGCTAAGAGGCTAAACCTCGAAGCGCCCTTTTAGTTTACGTTGCGGTGACCGCCCGTAACCCCTCTAAGCGTAGTTGCCGTTAACATTACTCAGCTTTGTTTACATTTTAAACAATCGCCATGTTCACTCTCTCCGGAACTGGTTGAAAATCTCGGGCTAGCCAATCTCGCAATTAACTAGTCTGTCTGCTTATTATCTGTTTCCTGTAGACAGAGAAACGAGGGAAGAGGCCCCGTCCGCCGCCGTGCATGGTCCTTGCAGGTCTTCTGCTAATTCTTCTGTCAAATGTCCCCTTTCATTCGTCAACATTGTAGGTTTGAAATAATGTGCATAGCGTGATGCAACGTTG
>WNFR01004305.1_pt1 | contig 14635 bp, 11 predicted proteins | sample 5400221 | NCBI WGS metagenome assembly WNFR01 (sample SAMN13153357, study PRJNA577476) | soil metagenome | isolation source: 40 cm soil under Madrone tree | place: USA:California | collected 2016-06-14 | reverse complement strand
TATAACGTGCCGACCACGGGTCAGGTGGGATTGCAGAACACCGCGGCCGAGTTCCTTCAGAAGAGCCACATCGCGGCGCTGGATGTGAACTACGACCTCACGGCGAATTGGTCCGTTGGAAGCAAGTACGCGTATCGCATGGGACAGGAAAGTCTGAATCGCGTGAACCCGAGTTTCTTCGACAACCGCGCGCAGCTCGCGGTGTTGCGCGTGGACTGGCGGTTCCTCAAGGAATGGGATGGCTTGGCGGAGGTACGAACGCTTAACCTGCCGGATATAAATCAACGGCGCCGCGGCGCACTGGCCGCGATCTATCGTCATATTAGCAAGAACCTGAAGGCCGGCGTCGGCTACAACTTCACCGACTTCTCCGACGACCTGACCAATCTGAAGTACAACCACAAAGGCGTATTTCTTAATCTCATCGGGACTATGTGACGGTCGCTTGGCTTCGCTGGGCAGCGGGCATGCTGGAGTCCAGCCCCTCTTTCGAAGAAAAATGTACTGGTACCAAGATTTTTCCGTACATTTTCGTTTTTTGAGGCTTCTGAGTATATAGGGAATGTTGTTCAATTGCCCTCTTGCGCTGGGTGGAGCCGTCCCACTTCGGTCAACCGCCTGGCTTGATGGCGTACCGCTCGGTGGTTCCGAGCCGCACGCGAAGGTAGAAACCCTGTTGACGGACCCGAGTCTCTAGGTGTGCCCACGAACTGGGGTTAAACGAACAGATATCGCGCTATAGGGCTTTCCCCCTGTCTCGCGTCTGAGATTGCCGCCCTTGAGATTTGGAATCCTCTGACTATGAACATCACACCGACGCATCTCGAAGCCCTCAAAGCCTCGGTTACACGAGGTCGAAGCCCAGTTTCTCTACCTCGTTGCAACACATTCGGGCTACTTCACGCCCCGCCAATTCCTCGCCTTTACTGGGGCTCATGGGGTAAGCGCACCACTACTTTCTGGAGAAAGCTTCAAAGTCAGAAGCAAGTCTGGCGAGTGGATTCAGTAACTTAGAGTTAGGAGGTCGTGGGTTCGATCCCCACCGCCCCTACCAAATCTTCATTATTTTTCAACGAGTTGCAGAAAACTTAGCTCCAATTCAGCGGGTTAGCTCCAAAACGCGGCTTGCAAGAGAGTCCACTGCTCGCCGCTGTGCGTCACCAATGACGTGCGCGTACTTTTGCAAAGTGATACGCGAATCGCTGTGACGCATCTGACGCTGAACCACCGATGGCGCTACACCATTCTCAATCAGTTCGCTGGCTGCCATGTGCCGGAAAGCGTGAAGCGCAGCGCGTTCAATCCCCAATTCTTTCAGAGTCTCTTGGAGTTTGAGCGCAACCTTGTTTCGTACCATCGGCTTGCCCACTTTGTTGCAAAAGAGAAGGTCTGCCTCGTTCTGCCGCCAATGATTGGCGAGGAACGTTCGCAGCCGTTTTTCCAACATTTCGGGCATTGGCAGATCAGCGGAGCTAGACCTGGACTTCGGTGCGTGCATCTGCCGCGTGGCCGCGTCCAACGTGCGGCGAATGCGGATTATGCGCTTTTCGAAGTCTATGTCACTGCGTTTGAGTGCGAACACTTCACCCCCACGGCAGCCGGTCAGACCGAGAACAGCCCACAAGGTTGAATAGGGCTCTTCGCTTGCGTTGATGATTTGCTTCGCCTGCTCAGCCGTGAAGAAGCGTTCTTCTTGCTTCTCACCTTCGCGGGGCAGAGAAAGAGCAGACCTGTCAAACACAGCCGGAATGTATCCCCACGCCTTAGCTGTCTTGAGCAAACCAGAAAGCGTCTGCAACACGTTGTCACAGGATTTTCTAGTCAGCCCTTTGGCTGTCAGCGCAGAGATGAATGCTTGAACGTTCCTTGTGTTGATGGCCGTCAGTGACATTTCACCCATCGTTGGGAGAATGTGTGTGCGCAGATGGCTTTCCGCTGCCCGCACCGTTGAAGGCTTGAGCGTTGGTGCCACGTTGTGCTTCCACTCTTCCACAAAGTTCTTGAGTGTCCTGCCAGCCTTGGCCCTTGGTATCGCCACAAGGTTCACCGCATCAAGATACGGTCTGAGTGCTTCGATGGCCTGAAGCTTTGTCACATGCTTCACGGTTCCAAGCACCACTGACCGTCTTGCCCGACGAATTGTTCCGTCTGTTTTCACGCGATCTTCTCTGAAGATTCCAACCCAAACCTTGCGTTTCTTTCCTCTACTGATGATTCTGCCTCTCTGATACCGCCTTCGTGGCATAGATTGCTCCATGCCCACGTTGCACGGTGCTGGCGAAACGATAGCATCGGAACCGGCAGAATCCAACAGGATGGGTTGCTCAGGAGTCCCCCGCCTTTGGGATGTCCATTGAGCGGATGAGGTAAGGTTAGACATTCAGGCGCTCGCGCAAGTATTCGTCTGATTCCGTTCAAGAACGTGCTCTATCGGCGGCATCGCTAAGCCCGGCAACTCTTTTGTGGTCGCGCATGCAGGCCAGAGCCCCAAACTACGAAGATCGCGTTTGTCTGCGTAATAGGTGCTGCGCGCCGAGACGGTCCTCAGGTGACTCATTGGTTCTGTCCGCATGCGTTGGACAATTCCGAGAAGGCGCGTGGCCTTACGGTATGGAAAGGCCTCGTCGAGGAAATTACGGGCTAAATCCTGAGGCACGAATCTCAGATCCAGGCACATCCTGTTAAGAGTTTCAGTGAGGCAGGCATAAGCAAGGGCGGGCTCCAGAATGTCCTGCAAAGTGAGGTTCTTTTTTGCGAGGCGGCGTTCTAAGAATCGAGACTTCTTGCGAAGTTGAATCTCAAAACGCAGAATCCCTCGTGCTTCCGAAACGTTTTTCTTGTCCACCTCCAGGATCTCTTTGTGCTTGTCATAGACACGGACCCTTCTGCTGTGATTCCACCACTCCACTCCACCATAGCGATCTGTAAGGCGGTGATGTTTCAAGAAACTGACGGAGGCAAGGGTGCTCACGTAATCCGAGAGTGCATTTCCAACGAAAAAATTATGACAATAGTCGACCCGCTGGTACGCAGCTTCTTGAAGTTCTGGAATCTCGCCTGTGACATGGTCTGCGATGAACTCATGAAGAGCGGTCAATGCAATTGCTGGATCATAAATGCCAGCTACGTTGTTTCCGTGGATCAATTTCGGCAGGGAGCTTTCAAAGCTTAGAATTCCAGCATCACCCATTATTGCGATGCGCACTTGAGGGAGGTTGAGTGTGCGAACGACGGCTTTTATATCTGTCTTCAGCTTGGGGTCGTAGTATTCGCGGGTCCGCGTTTCCCAAGAGTTTCGGCTTTCACTCTTTGGGACATATGGACCTTTTTCGAATTTGCCCGCCACCGTGTCGAACATTCCCACCTTTCCATTGCCCTATGTCTGGCAGAGTCCAGATTCCTGGACTGATTCCCACGTGATACTTAGTGCGTGGGAATCAGTACCGAGAACCCGAAGCCCACCCCAAACTCAAGAACAAGGCCAAAGCCCCCTCTTCCCCCGCCCTCTCCCCGCGCGAAAAACACGCGTGGGGAGAGGGAGCGCGTTTATCCTCTGGGCCTGCATGGGCGCATCCGCCCCGATCAAACTCCTCGGCGGAAGACCAGGCCCGTCGTTCCGAGGTCCACGCCTGGATTGCTCGGATTTGCACCAGTCTTCCACCGAAGCTCTTTGAAAATCCTTTTTGCGTACGCACATCGGAGGACGATGACACGCAGCATGAACGCCTCAACACGCATGAGACTGTCGCTTGGAACTCGCCCGTGGGTTGTGCGGGTACTGCACAAACGAAAGTTCTTTCCACAGGCATCACGATTTCGGGAAGACGGCTTCAGACTCATCTGAACATTTCACCCATGGCACAAAAGTTTGCGCACCATAAAGCCCTATCGAACCTCCTGGTGAGTCCTTGATTCCAAGTTTCCAGGTAGGACTTTTCGCCGTCTGCCAACAGGGAATGATTTCCCGCACTGGCCACATCGACAAACGTGATCTTTCAATGGTCGTCGGGCGCGCGTCGCAAGTACCTTCGCAGCCAGACGGCAATCGTCAGAACAGAAGCGGGTCTTGGAGGGTGCCCCACAGACGCCACAGGCAAAAGGCGGTGGGTTTTGCGCCTGGCGCATGATTTCGTCTCCCGGTTGTTTGTTCTCTTCGGGCATAAATAGAAATAGCCAGCCAAATCAAACTTTGGCTGGCTGAATCTCTCGTTCCAAATCTCGCTGGCCGAGGAGCTAGCTGGCTGAACACGCTTGTGCTACTTGGTCCCGGTTGAAATCACCTCGTTAGGTTTATTTAAGAGAAGTTTGTCCTGTTTTGTTCTAATCAAGACGTAGTCTCTTGTTTGGTCTTTCGTCTTGAGCCGTATGACCAAAGGCAGTTGATCGGGCTTGAGTTCAAGTACGCTCATAATGATTTCGAGGATGCCAGATGAAATGCTGGACGACTAGGGAGAAACAGCGTGGCTAGCTTATTTCTCTGTAGTGACCAGAGATGAGCTTGTTGGCAGCCTTCAGATGGTCGCGCACCTTGGAAAGTGTGGATTGTACGGAGAGGTTCGGAAAAACTAATCTCGCAATTTCGCTATTGCGCTTGCCTTCTTTTTTAAGGTCCCAGATTTTAAGGTGAAGAACATAATCCTCAAATCGGCGTCGCCTTCTTGGGAGTTTGACACCCCGTGCGTCCATATCCCTCCTGTAGTTCTTCTGAGCAAATTTCAGGATGACGCTCGTGTGGTCCAACAGGTCTTTCATTGGCGAGTTTAGGTCAACTTGTATCAGCAGAAGATTCTCGAAGTGCCTGGTGACATTGCCTGTGCCCAGGAAGCCCATTCTCTTGAGATCGCCGATCGAGGGAACATCCGCTTCCATGGAACTCGAAATTCTGGTTGGAGGGAATAGTGCCCCTTCGTCGTTGCCGTCGTTTTCGTGACCTTGACGCCATTCTTCCAGGCCGAATTCGGGAGGAAAGAGGTCGGAAACTTGCCATTTTCGACAAAGCTTGGTTAGGACGGGTTCGACCTTAGTCAGGAAATATCTCTGTTCCGATTTCGTCCAGTTTGCACGGTCCATTTCGCTTGGAGGCCAACGGCGGCCCTTGCGTTTTAACCAAGCTCCAAAGCAGTGCATGAACTCGTTATAGTCAGCGCAGTATTGCGGATTACGACGAAGAAATTCCCACCTATACAGCGCGGCGTTGAATTGGTCGCCATGGGAAAAGAAAAATGTATAGAGTCCTCTTGAGGGTGCTGGCTTCATGCTGGCAAGAACATCGTAAGACATTCACAGCTGATCGATATGCACCCGCGTTGAAATCTCGTTCGAAACAAGCAACTCGCAATTAGTTGAGGTAGGCCTGGGGCCACAACAGTAGCCTCCCGGGGGGTCGCGGCCCGCACACGTGCTTGTCGCGGTTCTCACTGGGGAGTAAACCGAGGGCTTGTTTCCTTGCGCGTGCGCTCTCCGGTACACGTTCCAGGGATTTGCCCCTCGGGGGTATTGCCGCAGGTGCGTCCCGGAGGTCGGCGAAATTGGGGAAAACTGAGGATTGCCCACGCGCGCGCACGCGTGGGGCCCCTGGAGTTCCGTAAGAACCCGCTTCCATCAACGCACGTGCGAGAGAGTGTGCCCGGGGGCTCAAAGCTAAAAGTGTGCTCCTGCTGCAATTGCGCATACGCGCGCGCGCGTGCGCTCCCCGGTACCCATTCAGCGAATTGTCCCTTGTGGGTGCTTGCCGCACGTGCGCCTTGGGGGGTGACGCAACATGAACCCCGAGTTTGGGCTTTGTAGTTCAAAGGAAGGGCTACAAGAACCCTAGACCGCACGTGCGTCACGTGACGCATTGCATCCCAAGGGTACCTTCGGTCATCAGCTCGGCGGATTTCGAAGGAGTCCGCCACTCGCACGAATCAATAATTCATATGTCGGTGCATTAGGTGACATATCGGGTGGCACTACCGAATCAAGCGACAACTCAGGTCTTTCGACATTCGTTTGCAACCATTTGCTGGAGGAAGGTGATGGCATTCGAGCCATCCAGGAACTTCTGGGGCACAAGGAAGTCCAGACCATGATGGTCTACACGCAGGTACTGAATCGTGGTGGTCGAGGGTTCCAGAGTCCCCTTGATCGCTTTCGCTTCTGGAGTTTCGAAAGGGCACCCCGCTAGAAGGGCTGCCACTCGAATGGAAACATTTTGCCCGCTTGAGCCGAGTCCAACTTCAGCCCGACAAGTTCGGTGGCGTGCGCCAGCACTGGATCTCGCCCTTCGGAGATGTCTTTCGCCGTGGGCAACACGACCTCATCGGGCACCACACCAGAGTGTTCCAAACTCTTGCCGTCCTTCATGATCAAGTCCGCGTCAGTTATGGAAAATCCATAGAAGATTTTTGTATCCGTACCTTGCGATGCCCCGTAATACCGGGATTCCATAACACTCCCAGAAGTGCGATCTCCAATCACGGTTCCCCGCTGTTCGAGTTGTATGACTCTCGCGAATAGCTCCGCCGCCGAAGCGCACTGGCTGTCCACGATCACAACAATCTTCCCAGAGAATGCCTTATCACCTCGCGACTTGGCCAGTTCCGGCTTTAGCTCTTTGCGGCCGATCCGATCGGCAATTTTCACGTCGTGATCGAAGATGTTCCCCACGACGCGTTCAAGAGTCTTCACCAGTCCGCCCGGGTTGCCGCGAAGATCGAGGATCAGGGACTTATGTTTCCTCGCGAAGCCAAACATGTTGTCCACTGCATCATCCGTCATATCGAATTCTGGCATCTTCCAGATCATTACGTCGCCCAATTCGATGTACCTCTGGCGCAACAAATGATCAGAGTCTTCTCCCTCACGGATGATTTGCCACAGATCTAAGCCTTCGGAGTCCGCCAAATTGAGCATTACTTTCCCTTTGCGTACCTTTGCGTCCACCTTAACTTCGCGCTCCGCGTCATTCAAGTTGCGCAGCCGCAGCTGTGAGCCCGGTCGAGGCGCCAATCGATTAAAGTAGTAGTTCATTTTCCAGAGGCCATCCCGGTCTACGGTGTAGCCATTGTATTGCAATACTTCGTCGCCGGGATGCACCTTCGACTCCGCATCGGTCCCGGGACGTACCCGCGAGATGAACGGCTTATCTCCGACAATCTGGATCCGAAAACCGTAGTCCATCTGCATCGGGCGTGAGGGCGGCTGAAAGAACGTGTGCGAATCATTCAGCGCTTCCAGAAATCCAGCGACCACAGTCAATCCCTGACCCAAGGTGACGGCTCTCTTCATTTTTTCCTGGAACTGATGGTAGCGTGCATCCCAATCGAACCCGTGGATCTTTGGATCATAATAATTCTTCTGCACATTATCGTAAGCTTCTTTTAGCATCTGCCGGAGGCGCTCCTCGGTGATCCTGTCCATCTTTTGCTGGGCGTGCAGGCTACCTAACGGCGCCAGCAACAGAACTGCAATCAAGGGGAAAACAAAGGAGGAAAGATGCCTTCCGAACATATGCACCTCTCGAAGACCGACCTGGACTTGATTGGCCAAGAAATTCGATCACTTAGCTGGAATTTCCGTTTTTGATCTTCCGACCGAGCGAAGACTATACACCCATTTGCTTCCAGCCGAGAGGTTTGAGCACAGTTGTTTGCAGAAGGGGTCCCTCTTTGCCACTTTGGCTAGCGCGTTGAGTTCTGCACACCACTGCGTAGACTTAGTCTAAGTGGGCCCTTAGAATAGGAGTGAAGGGGAGTGAGTTCAGTTAGCGACGTGAACATATGAAATCCAGCGAAGAATGTTTCAAGTCATTCGAATCAATAGTAGCGGAACAAGGTCAATTCAATTTGGCTTTGCAGACTGAAGCTGACACACGGGCCCGGCTTATCACCCGTATTTTGCGGGATGCTTTGGATTGGCCCGACGCTAACGTGTCACGCGAAGAGCACGCGAATCCTGGTTTCATGGACTATGTTTTGTCATTGCAACGAAGAGTACTGGTTGTCGAAGCAAAAAAGTCTGGAGACACGTTTGAACTGCCACTCGATGTCTCCACGTCAGCAAAATTTACCTTGGCCGGAATTCTCCGCACAGTTAAGAATCTCAATAAATATATCGGACAAGTGCAGATTTACAGTTTTAATAACGGAATAGAGTATGCATGTGTCACAAACGGTCTGCAGTGGGTAATTTTTCGTGCTGTCCGTACCGATGGTATTCACATCGGTCAAGGTCGAGTGGTCGTCTTCAAATCGTTGAAAGACATCCTCGAAAGATTTGTGGAGTTTTGGGGCCTACTTGCAAAGCAAAGTGTAGAGAATAATTCCTTGCCAAGAACCTTTCAGCCATCAGATGCGGCTGTATTTCAATATAAGCGTGTGGGGGACGAGCTGCATCTTTATTCGGAAAAGGTAACCAGAAACAGACTGAGTCCCGATTTCGAGCCATTGTTGCGCGAATATATGGGAGAGATCGCAACAACCAAATCCAAAGAAAAGCTCCGGGATTTGTTTGTGAAGAGCCGCGCTCTGGGAGAAGTACTTAATGCTGTCGAACATAAGATGAATCTCTGCTTGTCCAACACATTAGCTACTGCGAACCGCGTGTTCCAGGCGCGTAAGACCGAGGACCTACGATCCGCCGTCCGAGAAAAACTTGGCAGAAGCCTCTCTCTTCCTCCCAAGGGCGAGGTGTTCCTTTTGCTTGGGCGTGTCGGTTCGGGAAAGACAACTTTTGTTAACCATTTTCTGCGAATTGATCTCAAGGACACATTTGAGAAGCACTTTCTCGTGACTTTGGATTTTCGGTTGTTAGAGAAGGGACAAGATATCAGGAAGTTTTTTTATGAAACCCTGAGGACCACACTGTCGAGAAACGATCTTTACACTCGCGAATCCTCCAAGCACCTTAGGCGGGTATATGGGGCAGAGCTGAAGGAACTCTCCGTGGGTCCGCTCGCCGGACTTGAACGGACAAGCAAGCGGCGCTTTGAGGAAAAAATCGCAGACTTCTTGATGGAAAGATATAACGACGCGGAAAATTACTTTACTAGAACACTGCGCTACTTGGCAGACAAACTTGGCATTCGCTCTGTTGTAGTTTTTGACAACGTCGACCAACTGGATGCTTCACTTCAGCAAGAGATATTTACTTTTGCTCACTCGTTCACCGCCAACACTCACGCCTTGGGAATCCTAACCATGTGGGAAGAAACATATCTACGGTCAAAACGTGAGGGCGCCCTCGCGGCCTATCAGACATCAGCCTACGTCATCCCACCGACCAGTGTCGTGGATATAATTGAGCGACGCTTAGAATATATCCTCAAGAATCTGGAAGACGGCGGAGAGGCCCGCCTGCTGTTACCAAACGCCACTTCGCTCGCCGATGTTCGTGAGTTCGTTATTCTGTTAAGACAATCAGTCCTTCACAATAAGAAGAAGACCCGGTTTTTTCTAGAGTCAATTGCAATGGGCAATCTCCGCCGTGCAATGGAAGTCTTCTCCGCCTTTGTAACTTCGGGGCATACTGATGGTGACAAGATGCTGTCGATTAATCGGACTAACAAACAATACGACATACCCTTGCACGAATTCATAAAGTCTATCGGACTTGGAGATCAGCGGAGTTATCAGTCAAACTTGAGCGCCATACTGAACCTCTACTCGATTTCCGATGAATCGCGACCTTCGCATTTCACGAAAATGAGATTGCTAGAATATTTGTTTTTTCATCGCACGCGATCTTCATTCGCATATGGCATGGGTTTCATGCCAACCGAAACGATCAAAAACGAGTTCGCAAAAATCGGCACAAGTGAATTAGATACAGTTGAATCGCTCAAGCTTCTCGGAAGCTATGCGCTCGTTGAGAATGATATCTACGATTTTAAGTTAGTTTCGTCTGCATACCGAATCACGCCGGCGGGTCGATACTATTTGCGTTTTCTAACGGGTCGTTTTTCTTATCTAGACTTGGTATGGCAAGACACCCCGATATCGGATGATTCTACCTTTCGCATTCTTAAGAAGCTGATGCCGACCAAAGACATGGATGAACGATTTGGGCGGGTTACTTTGTTCGTTCAATACCTGATCAACGAAGAAGAGAGGGAATATCCTGCAATAATGTCGACCAGTGAATCCCTCCCACTCCGCAAAAAGTTGACAGTGTCCGTTCTCTCTGAGCTGGAAGAAGACAAGGTGTTCATCCGCGAAGGCATTAGCAGGCGAAAAGGCAGGTACAAAGGGGAGACGACCCCTTATTCTTCAAAAGAGGCTGTTCCCCCAGAAATGGACAGCAACAGTTAGGAATCCGCCCGCAAGTTCGGCTCAAGTGCGTGGCACACCGGTAGACTATCGGCAACTCCTACTAAGTCGGGGAACCACACAAGTGGTTTCAGGTGTCCGCTAGGTGAGTTTGAGACTCCTGAACCAACTTAGCTCCATTTGGCTCCAATTCATTTGGTTGGCAGTGGGTAGCACCGAGAAAACGTAGGACTTAGTGAATTTAGTTAACAATTCGATCCCTGCGGCCCTCAATCGATCACGCCCCATGCCAGATATGGCTGTGAAATGGACTCGATGATGTCGTCCGGGTCTTCGGTCAGAGTGAGGTTTTCGCCGCTCACTACTTTGAAGCGAACGTTCACCTTGATGTAGGGGCATTCGGTATTTACATAGGTTCGCTGCGTTCGGGTGGAAATCCCGCCTTCCGTTGTAAAGACTGTAAGCAGGTCCTTTCTTCTCATGCCAGGCTTGATCTTGCCAATTTGACGCAAGACTTTCGCGATCCACTGTCTTCGCTCTTGGGTAAGCTCAGCGCTCATGCGAACAGACTCGTCTTGAATCTGCGCTCCGCTTTTGGCCCATTGAGGAAGCAAACCTTCGTCTGATGGTTCAGACAGTCTTTCAATCAGATGAGCCGTTGCTGAATCGTACAGCGCATACGTTACGTGGCCATCGTTCGGCACCGAGGAAACCGCAACCTGTTCGCCATCTTTCCAAAAATGCCAGTCCAGAATCGGAGTTCCTGGTTCAATGACTGCTTTGTGGCCGCCTCTCCGATAAATTTCTAGTTGAAGCGATGGCACAGTATTGCCGCGTTCCTCATCGCGCATCACTCTACAGCCAACAGTCTGTCGATCATTGGCCTCGTGGACTTCCGAGCAGTGCTTCGCATTGGCCATCCGAATGAGCTGGCCTTGGTCGGAACTCACGTAAACGTTTCCTTGATCGTCCAACTTCGCTTGCTTGGTGTACTCGGACTGCTGTTCCTGGAGCCTCCCAGTCGTTGATGCAACTACGAGGTTAACTAGAAATGTGACGGAAACTAGTTTGCTCATGGTTGAACCTTCTTCCGAGTCGAGCTTAAGGACGTTAGATTAGACGCCGATCCATAACACGAGTTCCAGGCTACCCAAAGGCAGACGGACGTCACGCGTGAACTGGCGAAATTTAGCTCCATTTGGCTCCAATTGATTTGGCTGGCAGTGGGTAGCACCGTGGAAACGCGGGACTTAGTAAAGTGAAATAACAATTCGATCCCCACCGCCCCTACCAACCATCCTTTTTACCAACAATAACCTAGCGATTTGTCGAGGCGGCAGAAGGCGGCAATAAGAGCCTCAAGGGTGGCACCAATGGCTCGGAAGTACGGATTCTTGCGGTGTTGTACGAACGTCGGTCACTGGACATCCGTTACACGTCCGAGCGCGATCAGTGTATCCCTTCATTTCCTAGAACTGCGGCAGGACCGCGATCTGAAGGTGGGGAAGAAAGCGCGCTCTCCCGGCGGCTATAATCTTTGTGTGAGCACCGATTTCCTGGATCGCCTGGCTACTCAACTTAGAGCCAACAAAAGCGCTGCTTGCCGCCGAGCAATTCAGCGGATTCTCGCCATTGTGAAGAACAATTTTAATGACGGCAAATATAAGAACGACGTTGAAGCGGAGGCCGACTTCCGAGACTTAGTGGATCGCGAGGAAGGCTGCAAATGAGCTGTTCTGGCCCGACTATCTGCTGCCGGCAGCGTGAATTAATTTCAATTCAACGAACGCAAAGGCGGAGAATTCGGTCTTGCTTTCGTCTCATTCAGCCTCGATCCTCAAGGTGACCTAAACGTCCTAGAATCTCATTGAGTTTGCCGGCGTATGCGGACAAGCAGATCGGAAGACTTCATTTGCCAGCAGTATTCCTCAAAGTTCGGGCGCGGTCCCTTCCAACGAAGGTCCTCGACGGTATCAAATACGGGCACATCCAGTCGCAGAGTTGCAAGGGTGCGAAACAAGAGGGCGTCGCTCCACGCGTTGAATAGCGATTCGGAGAGCGAGCGGGCCTTCCGGATGGACGGATGCCATTGTCGCCAATCCTTCGGAATGCCTTCAAGGCGGGGGTACTGAGATAAGGTAAGAGCCGCAGCCTTTACGCCCCATCCCGGGACGCCTGGAAAGCCATCTGCAGTATCGCCGACCACAGCCAGGTAGTCCGGAATCGATTGGGGCCTCACTCCAAACTTGGCCACAACTCCTGCCTCATCGCGGAGGATATCGCGCCTGCGGTCAAGTTGAACGATTCGTGTGCCCACAACACACTGGCTGAGATCTTTGTCCGGCGTACAAATGAGAACCTGCCTCACACGATCATCTTTAGCAGCTTTATCGGCGGCAGACGCGAGCGCATCATCCGCCTCATAGCTGACCATTGGCCAAACCACAACTCCCATTGCCTTCAGCGCTTCCTCGAGAACAGGGAACTGGGAGAGCAACTCTGGAGGCACACCTTCACTGGTCTTGTATCCAGGATATAAGCCGTTCCGAAACGACTCCACGACATGATCGGTTGCAACGCCAATGTGGGTTGCACCGCGCTCGATCATGGACAAAACGGAGGTCAGGACACCACGGACCGCGCCGATTTCCTGCCCGTTTGAATCTGCGACGGAGGGCACCGCGAAAAAGTGCCGGAACAATTCATATGTTCCGTCAATTAGATGCACATCCATGTCGGCACCGCAATTAATTGGACCCGGATTCGCCTTTTGGTGTCAGGCAATGTGGAACTTCTCACGGCGGTGGTAACTTCAATCAGCGAAGTTAAGTTAAAAGAAATCAGTATGCGCGTGTCAGCGGCACTCATACGTGGAACTTTGTCGATGAAAGCCGCTCCTTTTGACATCTTCATGAAAGACCTTCTCGGCACCCACGGTCTGGATAGGAGCGCTGCAAGAGCTCAAAACGGCAAAGTTGCGCGTCACGGAATTGGTGGTGCGCTCGGCCGCCGGATACTTCGTTTTCTGCCAGGAAAGCCAACAAATCGTACGCGACACGGCGTCGCGCTTGGCTGAGTTAGCATCTAGCGAACCGACAAAAAGTGGTTTTCTCTGTCCGTAGAGTCAAGGACAAGGCGTTTGCCCAGAACGTCATAGTGATGGGAGACCGTCACGTGTGACCGCACTTACGACAAACACGATTAGGACTTTCATTTTTGCGGTCGTTCCAATTTGTCTGACTCGCACGGCGTGTCCTGTGCAGAGCCATTCGCTTGGCGATGCACCAGCGACGGCTTCGGGCATCTCAAACCTCATTTCAACAACCTCTCCTTCGGGGTAAAAACAATCCGTCACGAATTGGACTCCTCGCCCCGAAATATCCACAGCCAGGGCTGACCGTTCCGACATCGAAGACTTCCAGACACGATGTTTCAGCGGAACGCTGATTTTGTGGCGTATTGCTGAACGGCGCTCGCGGACAAATTCGCGGCGTGAGGCAGGCATAGGACTCCCCCGAAAGGAATTTAACTCAAGCGGGGAAGGGGGCGCTCTGACTGGACAAAATCGGCTGTTTTCCACGGCCTGTCAAGTAACAAACGCTTATTAGAACGAAAGTACTGCACCGAACTTGAACGCCGCCTGTGAGGCAATTTCACTGCTTGGTATAGCAAGCAAAAATTTCAACAAACTCACAACCCGAACGTTGGTTTGACGTTGCTAAGGAGACCACCATGGTGATTGGGAATCGCTTGAAAGAATTGCGCGAATCAAAAGAACTCTCGCAGGGCGACATTGAAAAACGGACAGGCTTGCTCCGGTGCTACATCTCGCGTGTTGAAAACGGACACACAGTTCCGGCTATCGAGACGCTCGAAAAGATGGCACGGGCCTTAGAAGTGCCACTGTACCGCCTCTTTCACGATGGCGAAGCGCCAGCATCATTGCGCAAGCTGAAACCTACGAAGGATGACGAATTCGGAAGCACAGGCGGCGAAGCCGTTTATCTCTCCAAACTGCGCAAGTTACTTGCGAAGATGGAACCTGACGACCAAAAATTGTTGCTGCACATGGCCCAAAAAGTCGGAAGAGGTTAGCCCCGAACCGTTCCACGGTTCCGCTAACGACGGGCCTTGGAAGTATGAGACCTTTCTTGTTCTTTTAGGACACACTCCGCGATTTCGTCGTCGAGTTTTTTAATTTCCAAAGCGAGCTCATGCTTGTGCGAGTGCTTTGTGTATTCGTTGAAGAAGTGAATCTCTTCTTGTTTTTAGAACATCGCGCTTTTTCTTCGAAACGTCTGGAATCGCTGTTATGTTGTGGTCCATTCAGTGAGTGTGCGCCCTGCCGTTTCCTATTGATATGCGAAAGTTGGAAATTGTGAACAAGA
>WNFR01004304.1_pt1 | contig 14637 bp, 7 predicted proteins | sample 5400221 | NCBI WGS metagenome assembly WNFR01 (sample SAMN13153357, study PRJNA577476) | soil metagenome | isolation source: 40 cm soil under Madrone tree | place: USA:California | collected 2016-06-14 | reverse complement strand
TGATCGTGGGGGGATTTCTGGTGTTCCTGACAGGGTATCTGATCGGCAGCTCGTGACGCGAAGCATTGTGATAGGCCCCACAGCTTAGCGGTGGAAGAAAGCGCCGCAAACCAGAACACCCAAAACTTGGGATGCTCAGGAAAAAAGCGGCTGCGTCCGATGGACGCAGCCGCTTCACCATGCGGTAGGTGCTAGGACGAGACCGATAGGGCTAAAAGGGTCCGACGTTCCAGGGACCGGCGGTCGGACGAGCGGCTCCATTCTTATCCAAGGCCAGCGGCGCCAGGTCACCAACCGCCAAATCAGAAAGATTGATCCCATTGCCTTCCCCGACGGTGGCCAGGAGCGCGAGCGCGGGGTCCGTGCTCGTTTCGCTGGTGACGACAGCCAAATTGACGGAATCAGAAGCTGCTGTCAGGTCGGAGCTAGTGACGCTAGCGCCAGCGAGCGTAGCGCCTGAGGGTCCAGTTACGGAAGAGAAAGCCGTGGTCTGGGCCGCGCTGATGAGCTTGGAGGCGGAATCGCAATGGCAAGCGCTCTGCCACTTAGACAAAACATAATTGTAAGTACCCTTCCAGCCGAACGTGTTACGGTCTCCCAAATCAGCGAAGAGATCGTTGTAGACGTTGTTGTTTACGCCGGTCGAAGTAAGGGTCGTGCCGCGTTGGATGCTTATGTCGCCTACGCCTCCGCTCAAGATATTGTTGACAGCGGTAAATTGCAATTGATTGTCGGCATAGATGGCACTGCCAGAGCCGTGGCCACCGGCATTGAGGGAGTTGTTGTAGGCCGAGTTTCCAGTGGCGGAACCGCCCGGCAGGCTGGTGGAAGCCGCGGAAAACCAGACGGAATTGATGGTTCGTGTGGAAGGGGTCACAGAGGTGTTGTTGTAGACGGCGACGTGTTGGATTGAGTCCTGAAGGAAGATGTGAGCCGTGACGTTGATGCCGAAGTCGCCGTCGAAGGTGTTGCTGTAAATCGATCCGCTGGTTACCGTTCCTCCATTCTGGCCCCAGAGGTGAACGCCGTCATGGTGGTAAGTGTTGGTAGAGGAATCCCAGTTGGCGAAATCATGAAAGTGGTTGTTGTGAATGCTATAGCCGCCAACTTTGCCGAGGGAACCAGAAGCGACGCCGTGATCGACGTGATAGATATTGGAATTCTGCAGCGTGAAATTATTGCCGTCACCAGCGATGGCCCAGGAAGCGTCATGACAGGTGATGTGGTTCACGGTGAAATGATTGGCGAGATGCCAGTAGACGCAATTGATCGAATGAGTCGGCGCAAGATCAGAGGACGAGGTGCGGACATATAGGTTCTGAATCGTGAGATTTTGCACGGTACAACCGTTGCAGGCCGCAGCATGAACGGCCACGGAGTTCTGGTGATAGGCGCGACCTGTGCCATTCGCCGTGTTTTCGATGATTCCGTTGGTTCCACCGTCGACGACGATATCGCTGACGTTGTCCATATGAATGGCGCCATTGCCTGACCAATAGGGCGCGGTAAGGACGGTGTTGGTCAAGAATTTTATGGTGATGGGGCTGCCTGCTGCACCACTGCCGCGGACAATGAGGAGTTCTTCCCCGGGAGTACCTTTGAACACGCCGCAAAGATATACGGTGGTGCCAGCGCTGATCTGATGCGAAGCTGTGCCCCAACTTGTGGAGTTACTGAACCACGCGGCGGAGAGCGCATCACTGCAACTGGTGCCTCCGGCATTGCTGCGACTTGCGTTCTGGGCCACGTAAAATACCTTGGCATTGGCAGCAGCAGCGCTTGCTAGCGACGCCGCAGCTAAGGTAACAACAGAAATGACCTGACGTAAAAACATACTCATACCCCCGACATAATTGGTTTTTGGCGGTATTCGGGCCAAAAAAACGCGGCGGTCGCGACCGAGGGCACCGCTTCAAAGAAGCGGCGCCAACCGCAGCGCAATAGCAGGGTCTGTCCAACGAGAAGTGGCCGAGCAAGGCGAGAAAGCTACCAGTGCGTGTGTGCCGGACCAGAACCGCGCAAAAAAACTAGCGCCATGAAAAATCCAACCCGATTAATGTCCCTGAACTGTGCCGTTCAGGATGTCGAGATTGTGTGTCAGCGAGAGTGGACGAGACTAGCTGTACAGGGGTACAGAATCGGGGCTAAAGGGGGCCCCCGTCTTTACTACTAGATATCAGTAAGTGCGGAGATAAACAGACTCAGTCGGAGTGAGCGGGGAGGGGAGCGGGAGCGGCGCCACGCGCGCGATGTCCCTGCAGCCAGGTCTGAATGCGATCCATGTAAATGTAGACGACGGGGGTGGTGAAAAGAGTGAGCATCTGGCTAAGGATGAGCCCGCCGACGATGGTGATTCCGAGAGGGCGGCGCAGCTCTGAGCCGACGCCAGTGCCAAGAGCGAGCGGGAGAGCGCCAAGGAGTGCGGCCATGGTGGTCATCATGATGGGGCGAAACCGAAGCAAGCACGCCTGGTAGATGGCTTCGACAGTGGGCTTGCCTTCCACGCGCTCTGCCTGGACAGCGAAGTCGATCATCAGAATGGCGTTTTTCTTGACGATGCCAATCAGCAGGATGATGCCGATCATGGCGATAATGCTGAGGTCCAAGTTGGCGAGTCGGGCGGCCAGAATCGCGCCGATGCCGGCGGAAGGAATCGTGGAGAGGATGGTGATGGGGTGGATGAAGCTTTCATACAAGATGCCGAGGACGATATAGACGGCGCCCAGGGCGGTGATGAGCAGAACCAGCTGATTGGATTTGGCGTCCTGAAAGGCTTGCGCGGTGCCCTGGAAAGTAGCGTGAACCGTGTTGGGCACGCCGAGCTCGAGACGAGCGGCTTCAATATGCTGAATAGCCGGATCCAGGGAAGCTCCGGGAGCCAGGTTGAAGGAGAGCGTGATGGACGGAAAAAGGCCCTGGTGGTTCACAGAGAGCGGCGTGTTGGAATACTCGTAATGCGCAAAGGCGCTGAGCGGAACGAGATTGCCGGACTTGGAAGGAACGTAGATCGTCTTCAGGGCATCGGGACTCTGTTGCGCTTGCGGGGCGACTTCCATGACGACGTGATACTGGTTCAGACCTTTGTAGATGTTGGAGACTTGGCGCTGGCCGAAGGCGTCGCCGAGGGTATTGTCGATATCCTGGACACTGACGCCGAGGCGGCCAGCGGTATCGCGGTCAATGACAATGTTGCTGGCAAGACCGCGCATCTGCTGATCGGAATTGACGTCGCGTAATTCGGGGATTTTGGCGATACGCTGCTGGATGATGGGCGCCCAATGAGTCAGATCCGACAAATTATCGGCCTGTAGCGTGTATTGGTATTGCGCGCCGCCGAAGCGACCGCCGACGGTTAGGTCCTGGACGGCTTGCAGATAGAGCGCGGCGCCAGGAACGTGCGAGGTGGCCTTGCGGATGCGGGCAATCACCTGGTCGGCGCTGAGTTTCCGCTCATCGAGCGGCTTTAGCTGGGCGAACAAGCGCGCGGTGCTGCCGCCGCTGCCGCCGCCGGTGAAGGAAGTTACGGAATCGATGGCAGGATCCTTGGCAACGATATCGGTAAAGACGCGCATCTTCTGCGACATGGCGGCGAAGGAAAGATCCTGGTCGCCTTGAATCATTCCGTTGAGGCGGCCGGTGTCCTGCTGCGGAAAAAACCCTTTTGGCGTGATGACGAAGAGATAGACGTTCAGGCAGACAGTGCCGATAGTGACCAACAGAATTAGAAATTGATGGCGCAGAACCCAACGCAGACCGATGTCGTAGGTGCGCAGCATGCGGTTAAACAGGCTCTCTGAAAGACGATAGGCACGGCCGTGTCGATCCGTGTCGTGCTTCAAGAAGCGCGCGCACATCATAGGCGTGGTGGTCAGCGAAACGAAGAGCGAAACGCCGATGGCCACGCTGAGCACCACGGCGAATTCGCGAAAGAGACGGCCGACGATGCCGCCCATCATCAAGATGGGAATGAACACGGCCACCAGCGACGTGCTCATGGAAAGTACAGTAAAGCCAATCTCGCTGGCCCCCTTCATGGTGGCTGCAAAAGGCTTCATTCCCGCTTCGATGTGGCGGGTGATGTTCTCGATGACGACGATGGCATCGTCTACGACGAATCCGGTGCAGATGGTCAGGGCCATGAGCGAGAGATTGTCGAGCGTGTAGTGAAAGAGATACATGACGCCGAAAGTGCCGATCAGGGAGAGCGGCACGGCAACGCTGGGAATAATGGTGGCCCAATAGCTACGCAGGAAAGCAAAGACCACGAGGATCACGAGTGAAATGGAAATTATCAGGGTAATTTCGACGTCGTGGACCGAGGCGCGGATGGTGGTTGTGCGGTCAATGGCGACATTCAGGTGCAACGACGGAGAAATCGACGCACGGAGACGCGGCAGCAAGGCGAAAATGCGGTCCACGGTCTCGATCATGTTCGCGCCGGGTTGGCGAAAGATGGCAAGCATGACCGAAGGTTGATTATTGGTGAGGCCGAGGTTGCGGGTGTCCTCGACGGAGTCGTTGACCTCAGCGACGTCACGTAAACGCACGGGCGCGCCCGGGTGGCCCGCGACGATCAACGGCTGATATTCGTACGCTTTGAAGAGCTGGTCGGTATCGGTGACGCTCCACATTTTCGAGGGATCGGACACCGAGCCCTTAGCAAGATTGGCATTCGCGGCTTGCACGGAACGCCGAACGGTTTCCAGACTAATGCCATACGCGTTGAGCTGAGTAGGATTCACTTCCACACGAACAGCTGGGCGCGAACTGCCCCAGGTGAAGACCTGCCCGACGCCTTCCACCTGGGCCAGCTTCTGCGCCAGGATGGAGTCGGCGGCATCGTAGATTTGCGGCGGCGGAATATTTTCTGACGTGAGCGAGAGCAAAAGGATTGGCGCGTCGGCTGGATTCGCTTTGCGATACCCTGGCTGGCCGGGCAGATCGGGCGGAAGCTGGCTGCGCGCGGCGTTAATGGCAGCTTGCACGTCGCGTGCGGCGGCATTGATGTCGCGATTCAAGTCGAATTGCAATGTGATTCCGGTGGAGCCGAGGCCGCTGGAAGAAGTCATCTGGGTAACGCCAGCGATCCTGCCGAACTGGCGCTCGAGCGGAGTAGCCACGGCCGAGGCCATGGTCTCGGGACTTGCGCCAGGAAGATTCGCGCCCACGGAAATTGTGGGGAAATCCACTTGCGGGAGCGGCGCAACGGGGAGAAAGCGAAACGCCACGATGCCAGAAAGAAGGATCGCTAGAGTGATGAGCGACGTCGCCACGGGCCGGCGAATGAAGGGAGCGGAGAAATTCGAGGAGAGGTTCACGAGCTAGTCTCCGGTAGCGCCCGCGGGATCGCCATGGGGAGGTCCAGGCACGGCCTCATCGATGGGATTGCCGATATGGAATTGAAAGCGGCGCGCGATCCAGTCGAATGCAAGATAGACGACCGGCGTCGTGTAGAGCGTCAGAATCTGGCTAAGGATCAGGCCGCCGACGATTGTGATTCCCAATGGACGGCGAAGCTCGGAGCCCACGCCCGTGCCAAGCGCGAGCGGCAAGCCACCCAGCAGCGCGGCCATGGTGGTCATCATGATGGGCCGGAAGCGCAATAGACACGCTTCGTAGATGGCATCGAGCGGCGCCTTCCCTTCCTTGCGTTCCGCCTCGAGCGCAAAGTCAATCATCATGATGGCGTTCTTTTTCACGATGCCGATCAGCAAGATGATGCCGATCAGCGCGATGATGCTGAATTCGGTGCGGCACAGAAGCAGAGCGAGAATTGCGCCCACACCAGCGGAGGGCAGCGTCGAGAGAATCGTGATGGGATGAATGTAACTTTCGTAGAGAACGCCGAGGACGATGTAGACCGTGACGAGCGCAGCCAAAATCAAAATCGGCTCATTGGAGAGCGAGCGGAGGAACGCCGCGGCAGTTCCCTGGAACGTGGCCTGAATGCTCGGCGGCATGCCGATTTGATCTTTGACGTTGTTAATGGCGTTGACGGCTTCACCTAGAGCGGCATTGGGAGCAAGGTTGAAAGAAATCGTCACTACCGGGAATTGTCCCTGGTGATTGATGGTCAGCGCCGTGCTGCTAGGTTCATATCGGGTGAACGCGCTGAGCGGAATCTGCGTCGTGGGCGTCGCACTCACCGGCACAGTCGTCGCGGTGATAGAGGTGCCAGAACCGGAGGAAGGCGCCTGGCCGGCCGACGAGTGCACATAGATATTTTTTAGATCATCCGGGTGCTGCTGGAACTGCGGATCTACTTCCAAGACGACGTGGTACTGATTCAGCTGAGTAAAAATGGTGGAGACCAGACGCTGCCCGAAAGCGTCGTACAGCGTGTTGTCGACGTCGGCAGGAAGAATGCCGAGGCGGGAAGCAGTATCGCGATCGATGGTGAGCACCGCGAGCAGACCTTGATTCTGCTGGTCGCTGGCGACATCACGCAACTCGGGCAGGCTTTTGAGCTTGTCCATAAAACGCGGCACCCAATATCCCAACTCCTTTGCGTCCGCATCTTCCAGGCTGTATTGAAATTGCGTGCGGCTGACGCGATCTTCCACGGTCAGGTCTTGCACCGGCTGCATGAAGAGAGAGATGCCGTCTATCTTGGCAAGCTCCGGCTGAAGCCGCCGGATTACGTCGGAGGCGGAAATCTTTCGTTGCTCGAGAGGCTTGAGGTTGATCTGAATGCGGCCGCTGTTCAGGGTGGTATTGATGCCATCGATGCCGATGAAGGAAGACAGACTCTCGACGGCAGGGTCCTTCAAAATCACGTCCGCCAAGGCGCGCTGCCTGCTCGACATGGCAGCAAAAGAAACATCCTGCGGACCTTCCGAAACGCCGAGGATCACGCCGGTGTCCTGCACGGGGAAAAAGCCCTTGGGTACGTAGATGTAGAGAAGGATGGTGCCAACCAGGGTTGCGGCGGTGACCAGAAGCGTAGTGGTACGAAAGCGCAGCACAAATTTCAGCGTGCGGCCATAAAACGCGATGATGGAATTAAACGCATGCTCCGATTTCCGGTAGAACCAGCTCTGGTCTTCTTCTTTCTGGTAGCGGAGCAGCTTGGCGGACATCATCGGGGTGAGCGTGAGCGAAACGAACGCGGAAACAATGATGGTGACGGCGAGGGTTACGGCAAATTCGCGGAACAGCCGGCCAACGATGTCCCCCATGAACAACAACGGAATGAGCACGGCGATCAGGGAGACGGTCAGGGACAGAATGGTGAAACCGATCTGCTCGGAGCCTTTGAGCGCGGCTTGCAGAGGGGATTCGCCTTCTTCGATATAGCGGGAAATATTTTCGATCATGACGATGGCGTCGTCGACCACGAAGCCGGTCGATATGGTAAGCGCCATCAGAGAAAGGTTGTTGAGGCTGTAGCCGAGCACGTACATAACGCCGAAGGTGCCCACAATGGAGAGCGGCACGGCGACACTTGGAATGATGGTGGCGCGAACGCTGCGTAAGAACACAAAGATGACCAACACGACGAGGACAATGGTCAGCATCAACTCGTATTGCACATCCGCAACGGAAGCGCGGATGGTGGTGGTGCGGTCGGTCAGAATGTCCACCTGCACGGCGGAAGGGAGCGCGGCCTGCAACTGCGGCAGCAAGTTCTTGACGCGGTCCACGACGGCAATGATGTTGGCGCCGGGCTGGCGCTGAATATTCAGGATGACGGCGGGATTCTGGTCTGCCCAGGCCGCTTGCTGCACGTTCTCCACGCCTTCAAGGACGGTGGCCACATCGGTCAGCCGAACAGGCGCGCCATTGCGATAGGCGATGATCAGCGGGCGATAGCTGTTGCTGGAAATCAGCTGGTCATTGGCGCCGATGGTATAGGCCTGATGTGGACCGTCGAAGGTTCCCTTCGCCTGATCGACGTTGGCTTGCGTCAGCGCCGTGCGGAGATCTTCGAGGCTTAATCCATACGAAGCAAGCGCGGTGGGATTCGCCTGGATGCGCACTGCCGGACGCTGGCCGCCGCTGATGCTGACGAGCCCTACGCCAGTGAGCTGGGAAATTTTCTGGGCCAGCGTCGTGTCCGTAAGGTCTTCGACTTTGGAAAGGGGCAGCGATTTGGACGTAATCGCCAGAGTCAAAATTGGAGAGTCGGCAGGATTGATCTTGCTATAGATCGGCGGATTGGGCAGCCCCTGCGGCAAAAGATTGGAGGCGCCGTTGATGGAGGCCTGCACCTCCTGCTCGGCCACATCGATGTTGAGATCGAGAGCGAACTGCAACGTAATGATCGAGCTTCCGTAGGAGCTCGTCGAGGTCATCTGGTTCAGTCCCGGCACTTGGCCAAACTGCCGCTCGAGTGGCGCCGTAACGGACGACGCCATCACATCGGGACTGGCGCCAGGATAGAACGTTTGCACCTGGATGGTCGGATAGTCGACCTGCGGCAGTGCGGAGACCGGCAATTGCCGGTACGCGACAAAGCCTACAAGCAAAATCCCCACCATGAGCAATGTGGTGGCGACCGGCCGCAGAATGAACGGCCTGGATGGACTCATCGTGAATTTCCCGCGGAGTGCCCCTCCTGCGGAGCTTGCATGCGCTGGTGCGCGCCGGCACCGTTCTGGGGATTGCCTTGCGGGGACGAAGGCTGTTGGCCACCGTTGGCGCTCTGCCCGTTTGACGGTGTTGCGGAAGCAGTGGTGGGACTGACTTTGCTGCCGTCTTGCAGCTTGTCTTGTCCATCAACCACCACGACGTCGCCGCCACTTAATCCCGCGCTGAGCCCAACTTTGTCCGCCGTAGCTTGCGCGATCGTGACGGTCTGGATCTTAACTATGTTCCCGCCCTGCACCACGTACACGTAGGTGCCCTGCGGCCCGCGCTGGATGGCCGAGGCGGGCACGATCACCAGGTTCTTTTTCACGTCGGCAAGGAGGTGGACGTTCACAAATTGATTCGCAAACAAGAGGTTGCGGTCATTGTTAAAAATAGCTTTCAATTTGTATGTGCCGGTGCTCGTATCAATTTGGTTGTCGATGGTCAGCAGCTTGCCAGATTCAATCTTCGTCGTGTCATCACGGTCGTAAGCGTCAACTATCAGTTGGCCGCCGCTGCGGAGCTTTGTGGCCACCTGAGGAAGCTGGTCCTGCGGCAAGGCAAAGATCACCGCGATGGGCTGCAACTGGGTGATCACCAGCAGCCCGTTGGTGTCGGTGGCATGCACAATGTTCCCGATATCGACCAAGCGCAAGCCGATGCGCCCGCTGATCGGAGCAATCATACGCGAGTACACGAGTTGCAGCTTCGCGCTGTCGATCACGCCCTGATCGGCCTTGATCGAGCCTTCAAATTGCCCTACTTGCGCTCCCTGCGTATCGAGCTGCTGCTTGGGGATTACCCCCTCTTTGTACAAAAGCTGGAAGCGTTCGTAGTTCACTTGCACGTCGCGGAGCTGGGCTTGATCCTTGGCAAGCTGCCCTTCGGCCTGTTCGAGCTGGACCTGATAGGGGCGGGGATCAATTTCCAGCAGACTATCGCCCTGATGAACGAATTGCCCTTCCTGGAAGTTGATCTTGGTGATTTGGCCGTCGACGCGGCTGTGCACCGTCACGGTATTAAATGCCGTAACCGTACCAAGTCCATTGAAATATACGGGAAGGTCGCCGCGCTGAGCGGTGGCGACGACGACTGGCACCACGAACCCGCCTGCACCCGCTCCCCGACCTTGTCCTTTGCCAGATCCGCCGGGCGCCGCCGGTCCCTGCGCTTCCGTGCTCGCGTGCGACCCGCGGAAATACCAGAAACCTACGGCAACAATCGCCGCCAAAGCAATGATCCACAACCAGTGGCCCTTCGATGCAGGCTCGCGCCGCACGGGTCGTTCTCCGGAAGGGTCCGGCCCGGCTGGATTAGCGCTCAAATGGCCCATTCATACGCTCCTGCGTTGGATTGTTGTGCGAGCAAGTATGCCACTGGCAAGAAATTGGGGGAAACGCCAAGAGGCTCCAGTTGACTGGCCAAACCCCTATCGGACAACCCTGCTCATTCGTAGAATAGGACGGCTCGCAGAGGGAAAAGGTTACGAACATGGGAGTAACGTTTCTTCAGTTTGATGTGAATAAATCGAGGTGCACAAATGGACGGCAGACAGTACACTATCGCCCGTTCGATGCCGACTCTTGCGATGCGAAAGCAAACCGGGACATGGCGGAAGCCCGTTCGACAATTCAAATCGGAGAATAGTGGATCATGCTCAAAGCTTTTGTGATTGGGATATTGATCGGCGTAGTGCTGCTGGTAGGAAGCGTCTGGTTTTACTTCACTTCGGGACGTGCGCCGGTTGCAACGGTAGATCCCCCGATGCCCTTTGAGAAGAAGCTCGCTCGTATCGCGTTACACACTCGGATCGATAAGGATCCGCACACCGATCCCGCTCCGGTTCCTGCGAATGAGGCGACGTATCTGGCGGGAGCTGAGGTGTACAAGCAGCACTGCGCCGTCTGCCATGGATTGCCCGGCGAACCCCAAACCGCCATTGCACAGGGGATGTTCCCTAAGCCGCCGGAGCTTTTCCACGGAACAGGCGTGACGGACGATCCCGCGTGGGAAACGTACTGGAAAGCCAAGAATGGTATTCGTCTGACCGGCATGCCGGGCCTCAAAGGGGCGCTGAACGATACGCAGCTCTGGCAGGTCAGCGTGTTGCTTGCGAACGCGGACAAGATTTCGCCGGCAGTGAAAGCAGTCCTGCTCGGACCACCCTCGGCTACGACCACGCCATCTGGGCCGACAGCCTCGGCGGCTCCGGTGAAAAAGTAATCGGTATCGCCTAAGCGACGCCGCCATTCACTTGCTTGAGTCCGAGCAATAGTTGCGGAGGGACTTGGTGTCTCTCCGCGACGTTGCCTTGGAGGATTTGCATTTTGGTGGATCTAGCCGGCAACCAGTCTGCGGTTTCGCTGTTGCGAGCCCCAGAATGAATAGAGCGCGATAACTACGTAGGCGAGCAAGGGAACGGAGTACGCCAGCGCAAGGCTGCGCGTCTTCTCCGAAATGAAACCCATCAGCGGCGTCAGAACAGCTCCCCCGATAATCGCCATCACGAGGAGCGACCCACCTAGCTTGGTGTTTGGCCCGAGGCCTTTCAGTCCGAGAGCAAAAATCGTTGGAAACATGAGCGACATAAAAAAGCTGGTCAGAAAAACGCACCACAGACCCAGCCAACCGGGGGTCAGCACAGCGACCGCGACAAGAACAATATTTGCGACACAGTAGGCGCCCATGAGCTTACTTGGATTGATGAAGCGCATCAGCCAGGCGGACGCAAATCGGCCGATGCCAAAGGCAGCCAGCGTTCCAGTCAAAAAATAGCCGGCAACCTTTTCGGATTGATGGGCATACTCCTGAACGTAAGAGATGAAATAGCTCCAAGTTCCCACCTGAGCGCCGACGTAAAAGAACTGCGCTACCACCGCGAAAAGGAAATGAGGATACCGGAACAGCTCGCGCAGGTGTCCATGATCGCCAGACTGATTTTCGTGCTCACTCTGAATCGAGGGGAATTTGGTGCGAAGGATAAGCAACGCCCAGATCAGGGCGATTGCACCGATGACGAGATACGGCTTCACGACGCGCAGCGTTTCGGATCGAAGGTACGCTTCGTAGGTGTGCGCCGCTTGCTGGGCTGCGATTTCCCGAGGCGTAAGCTCGACTCCGGAAAAAATGAAGACGGTGCCAATCAAGGCTCCACTGATCGCACCTAACGGGTTAAAAGCCTGGGCGAAATTCAAACGCCGTTCTGAACTGTTTGGGTCACCCAACTGAGCGATAAACGGATTGGATGCCGTCTCTAGAAATGACAGGCCGCTGGCGATCACAAACAGAGCGAAGAGAAAGAAACCGTAACTGCCGGCGAGCGCCGCGGGCCAGAAGAGGAAAGCGCCGGCTCCAAAAAGAGCCAGGCCGGTCACGAATCCCGACTTGTATCCCGCGCGGCGCATTATAAATGCCGCGGGCATGGCCAGCAGAAAATATCCCAGGTAAAAAGCGGATTGCACCAAACCGGCCTGGAACCGCGTTATCGCGAACGACTTCATGAAATGACGGATCAGGACGTCATTAAGATTGTTGGGAATGCCCCAAAGAAAGAACAAGACGGTGACCAGAATGAATGGGACAAGGTGTCCTGCGGGGAACAGTCGCGATGCCGCGCGGGCATCTACACGCGAGGAGCTATCCCCTTCCGCAATCGGCAACGTCACAGACTCTTCGGCTTTAACACTCATCTTCACCCCGCTCTGACCGGCAAGCATTGGAGTAGTGATTTATACACGAACGGCTGGCAAAGTGGGCGATAAACAGCCGCAATCCACAATTCTTTGTGGTGAACAAAACGCTTGTGTGAAAGGAAGACCGGCTACGAGCTTCTCGTTTGCTCTTCCACGCATTCATGAACCCGGCGAAGTCGTTCAGGGTAGGTCGTAAGGCAAAAACCGGCCGCGCCTCGCGACCGGTTTCACCTACCCTTTGTTGCTGAGTGTTACGCGATGAACAGTGTCGTGCCGCCGCGGTTCACCAGCAACAACGCCTCTTCCTTCCCTGTTTTGTGCAGCGCCCGCTCGAATTCCGCGACGTTGTGCACCGGCTGATGATTCACTTCCTGAATCACGTCGCCCTTGCGCAGCCCCGACTCGGCCTTCGGGCTGGACGGGTCAATGTCCGTCACGACCACCCCTTTGGTGGAAGCCGGGAGTCCGAGTTCCTTTGCCGTCTCGGCATCCAGGTTCTCAACGCTGACGCCTTCCAGCGCATCCTTTGACGCATCTTCCCCTTGATTCTGCGCTTCTTCCTTCGCTCCCGGGAGTTCGCCTAGCTTCACTTTGACGTCGCGCGTGCTGCCATTGCGCGAGATCTTAAGCGTCGCTGTCTCACCCGGCTGCATCATGGCGACAGTATTCCGCAGCTCGTTGGCGTCGTTCATGGCCTTGCCATTGAGGTCGAGAATGATGTCTCCGCGCTCCACGCCGCTGCTTTGTGCCGGCCCTTTCGGACTGACGTCTCCGACCAGTACGCCCTTCGCTTCACTCTGCCCGAGCGCCTTCGCCATTGCCGGAGTAATCGGCTGCACGACGATGCCGAGGTAACCGCGCGTAACCTTGCCGTGATCCAGGATCTGGTTCATCACATCTCGGGCCAGGTTCACCGGAATAGCAAATCCGATTCCCTCATTGCCTCCCGAGCCGTGCGACAAGATCGCCGTGTTGATTCCCACCAACTCCCCGCGATCATTTACTAACGCTCCGCCGGAGTTTCCCGGATTGATCGGAGCGTCGGTTTGAATGAAGTCCTCGTAATCTTCAATTCCAAGATTGCCGCGGCCTTTGGCGCTCACGATGCCCATGGTCACCGTCTCGCCCACGCCGAATGGATCGCCAATGGCCAGGGCGTAATCGCCCACTTGTACTTTCGTGGAATCTCCCAGCGTGATCGCGGAGAAATTCGAGCCTTCCAGTTTTAACACTGCGACGTCGGTTTTTGGATCCGTCCCCACAACTTGCGCCTTCAGCTCACGTTTGTCGGAAAGGGTGACCTTGATGTCCGTCGCGCCATCCACCACGTGATTGTTCGTCAGCACGTAACCCTCCGGGCTGACAATCACTCCGGAGCCGAGGCTTTGCTCGCGGCGTTGCTTCGGAACCTGCGGACCTGGGCCAAAGCGCTTTCCAAAGAATTGCTGAAAAAATGGGTCCGTAGGTACGTCTTCAAACTGATTAGGCGTCCGCACAACCTTGGACGAAGAAATGTTCACCACGTTGGGCAAAACTTGTTTCACGATCGGAGCGAAGCCCAATTTGCTGGGCCCCTCGCTCGGATCCGCAATCTTAAGCGTCGCACGAACGTGTCCTGCTGCGGCCACGCTTGGCGTGACGCGGGCTATTGCGTAGCCGCCTGCGCCAGCCGCCAAGGCCAGCCCCAGGGCTACCGCCTGGGACTTGCGCAAAAACTTATCTCCACTCATGTTTCCTCCGATTCGAGTCTCCGCTGGGCAACGCCAGCCATGCTTCTCATCTATTTGGACGTTCGTCGCCCCGGGCACGCGTATCCCGACGACTTGGTAATTTGCGTACCCTCCATGGGGTATCCATCCAAGATGTCCGCTGAGATAGAGGAAATTGAACTCGACAAGGATTGCGGGATTGCGTCGTCGCAGACTTGCCTCGCAGTGTGCTTGACTTGCATGCTATAATGCTCCTGGGAAAAAGTGCGTTTACTCCTGCCACCTGCTTGCCGTTCCAACTTCCGCCGACCCAGTAACTAGTTCAGCAACAGAATCGGCGCGATTTATCGTCTAAGTGACCTTTTTCCTGTTATTTACGGGCTCTTTAGACTGGGAGCAAAAAAGCCCTCTTTAGAATCAATAACTTACCGGCTCTTTGTCCGCTCTCAAAAAAGTTATGTGCTTTATTATCAATCAACTACAGACTCTTTTTGCAAAACACCCGGGGTGGGGGGGGACCCTCCCTACGGTATGGACCGGGCACATCCCTGACAGAATAGACCGGGAGCATCCCTGACACTGCGAGAACTTTGGCGATTGCGTGTAAAACAAGCGCATGCCATGGAAAACGAGCAGTGTTATGGAAGAAAAACTTCGCTTTATCT
>WNFR01004302.1_pt1 | contig 14639 bp, 8 predicted proteins | sample 5400221 | NCBI WGS metagenome assembly WNFR01 (sample SAMN13153357, study PRJNA577476) | soil metagenome | isolation source: 40 cm soil under Madrone tree | place: USA:California | collected 2016-06-14 | reverse complement strand
TTGGTTTAGCGGGACGTGAACCCCGAAGTTGATCTCTACGACTCGCTCCACCGCCACCACCAAGCGTTCAATGAGAGACAACGTTTCTGAACCTCGCCACGGCCCACCGCTGCCACCTAACGGTGAAGTTGAGGGGCCGGCCTGCTGAGCCGAACTGGCGCCGCAGGCGCACAATCTCTTCCTGCGCCTGCGGCGCCTAACTTCCAGCGCAACGCCGGCCCCCTCGAACGTGTGTTAGAGGGACTGCCACCACCGCCAAACGGAGCTACCCAGTTCACTTGGCACTGCCCCACCGCGCGCCGGCGCGCAGCTCCGACCTCGAACGAAGCGCAACGACAAACGAAGCCGCCGAGGCAGAATGCCCCCACCCACGCAGCGGCGCAACGCCAGCGTCCGCGGCGGCGACTGGCACGTTGATACCCGATCGCTTCATGGGGCAGTGCAGCTCAGCCACGGAAGCTACGGACCCGACCGCCGCGGAAACGAAGGGCTCTTCAAAACGGGTGACCGCGAAGGACCACGAGCTCACGTCCAGCACGTCTCCCGAACAGTCCCTCTAACGGTGAAGTTGAGGGGCCGCACAGGAGCGCCGGCCCATGGCGCCGAGGGCGCACAATCTCTCAGCGCCTGAGGCGCCAAGCAAGAAGCGCCTCACGGCCCCCTCCAACGATTGTTAGAGCGCGGCATTGGACCCTGCGGAGGCAACGCGGCGAACATAGCGAAATATCAGCCACAGAACCAGCGCCATTCCCAGCACAAATGCCGCTGCCGCGGGCTTGCCGCCCCATAAAACTTCAGGAGGAATCAATAGTAGGAAGAACACTCCAAGCAGCAAGGCCGCAACGGACCACACTAGAAACGCAAGCGGCATCCATGAACGCATGCGCCATGTGGCGACGGCGGCAACTAAGGCCGTGACGCCATAGAAGGACACTAAGAGCACAAATAGTGGAGTACTCACGGCAGCGGCAAATTTTGCAGCAGGCGATGCAGGCGGGAAAACACCCGCACCTTGCAGGGACTGCGACACAAAAAGGTTGCCGACAGCACTAAGAAAGAGCCAGAACAGAACGACGGAAACGATAGTCACGCCCGTTGGTCGGCCGGAGTTCGATGTCATGCTTGCCGCGCTCTAAGGAAGCTCTGAAGAACTGGCCATGAAGGCGGTCATCGGCGGAGATTTTGTGTCGAGAGCGACGGACGATGGTGTTTCGGTCGCCGATCGGGCGTTTATTGTGCCGAACCGCGCCGTTTTCCATTCTGCAAAGACACGTCTCCTACGCATGCAGCAACCGTCGCCGGACCATGTAGAGGTTAGCCAGCGCCGCCGTGACTTCGAGGCGGTGCAGGTTCTTGGCGAGGCCGCGGTAGCGGACCTTCTGGAAGCCGAACACCCGTTTGATCACCCCGATAGTGTGCTCGACCTTAGCGCGCACTTGCGACTTGGTCCGGTTCTTTGCCTTCTCCAGCTCGTTGACCCAACCTTTGCCGCGGTACCTGCGGTTCGTGAAGTCCTTCGCCCGTGGCGCACGGGCACGGATCACCTCCGTCTGCCCCTGATAACCCTGGTCGCCCCAGACACGCGTCTCGCGCCCATGCAGCAGATACGGCAGCGCATCGACATCCGACACGTTCGCCGCCGAGGCCAGGATCGTGTGCACCAGCTTGTGCTTGCTGTCCACAGCGATGTGCGCCTTCATCCCGAAGTACCATTGCTGACCCTTCGCCACTTGATGCATCTCCGGATCGCGCTTGCCGTCCTTGTTCTTCGTCGAGCTCGGGGCGCTGATGATCGTCGCATCTACGATCGTGCCGTTGGAGATCTTGATGCCACTGCGGTGCAGATGCTCGTTCACCGCCCGCAACAGCGTCTTGCCCAGCTTGTTGCGCTCGAGCAGGTGGCGGAACTTGCAGATCGTTGTCTCATCGGGGGCACCTTCCGCACCCAGATCGATCCCCACAAAGGCACGCATCGCCACCGAGTCGTAGAGCGCTTCCTCAACCGCAGGGTCCGAGAGGTTGAACCACAGCTGCAGGAAGTAGATCCGCAGCATCCGCTCCAGCGGTATAGGCGGCCGGCCACCTTGCTCGCCGATCTTCGGGTATACCGTCGCCACCGCCGCTGTCATCTCCGGCCACGGAATAATCCGCTCCATGTCCGAGAGGAACTGCGCTCGGCGAGTCGTCTTCCCGTATTTCTCAAATCCGGTCAGCGTCTGCTGCTTCATCGAGGCACTCGTATGACAAGAACCGATGCGTTAGATTTTACCGGTAAATCAGAGTTTCCCTAACTGTAATTGGACGACAAAATGCTACAGCGCGAGACTGGGATGGACACGGGATGCAGGCCCTCACTTGCCGCCGGCATACATCCAATGTACCTGCGCGCTCGAGCACCGTGGGTACAGTCGCGGGTACGGGCGGCGCGCCGGGGTCAAGAAAATACTGGTGATTCAGATCGTTAGCGCCAGCTATTCAACTCCGGCCGGGGGCGCCAAGGAATGCGCCATCGAATCAAGTGGCTGTGCCGGAAGTTGAGCCGGAAAAACTGGCTCCGAAGGCAAAGCGTCTAACGGCTGTCTAACGTCCGGCGGATTTTTGTTCTCGACGACACGCAGAAACCGGCTTCTCGCCGAGGGCTCGCGCTGTCACGCGCTCAGCCACGCTTGCCATGCCGGATGCAAACTAGGGGCATACACCTGATCGACCAGATGGCTGCGCGAGTGACCCATGGCGGCGGCCACGTTGCACGCGGCTTCGCCAGCCATGCGGCCGAGACTCGCGAATGTGTGACGGCAGGAATCCAGACTGACACTACGCGCAAGTGGAAGGAGGCTGGCAGTCGTCCTTACTACCGGCAGTCTCGACAGACTCGTACGACCCGGCGAACTCCGCGAGCCTTTCGTACTCAGCCGCGAGCAAACGAAGGTCATCCCTAGCCTCTGAGGACTTCTGAACGGAAGCAAGGCTACGGAACTGGCTCGCAAGATCGAGATAGTGGGCAGCTTGAATATCTGTCATGTCTAACGATCCATGCCAGCACCCGCCAGCAGACTGAGACGAATTGTAATGAATGCTGCATGGCGGTGTTTATTGCACGCTCGTAGGTACGATTCCAAACGCGTCGTCGGAAATGACCTACAGAACGGGCTATTCGTCTTCGGGGCTCGGCTTGGCCACCGCGACGACCTAGCCGCCTTCTTGCCGCACTGCGAGCAGCGCGGCCGCGGCGCCAAAGCCTTGAGCGTCGTTGACGGTGACTCCGCAGGCGGGGACGTAGCTGCCGTCATACGTATTCGGGCCAAACTGGAACCGGCTGACGCAAACGTCGCTCGCCACCAAATCCTTAGTGCTCTTCACCTGGGGCACTTTGCTGCTACGTTGCCTGCCGTGGGCCGCGATACACGCTGACGCGCCTCGCCCTGCTCGGATAGAGCCGGCGCGCACCGCAGTGCGGGCACGGGATTCTTAAAACCGTATGCGAAAGCGCAAGAGAGCCGATGCCTGGCACCATTTTGGCCAGCGCGATCATCTTGCCGCAGTCTTGACAGGCCCAGGCGTCATAGCTTTCGCCGGCCCGCAACTCGTCGAGTTTCAACACCGCGGTGAACAGTTTCGCCGAACCGGGGATCTGGTTTCCCTGGGCAGCTGGCGGCTTGAGGCCGTGCTTGTGCCGTCCGATCGCCATGCCAACGCCCCGCCTGATGGTGTCTCTGACCGATGGCGCAGTTTACCTCGTCTGACGAACGTCTAACGTCCCGGTACAAGTGGGCATGACTGTGTGTGCCAGCGCAGAGCGCAGGCGGTTGATTTTCCTGTCGCCCGCTCGCGCTGAGTCGCGTTCACATCTGGCCCTTACGTTCTCCTAAGCGGTAGGTCGTCGGTTCAATAAGCACACGAAAGCCTATAGAAATAGGCATTTCAGAAGAAATCTGATATACCCTTAGCCTCCAGGACGTACCAGGTCAAACCTGCGGGTACGGGCGGCTCTGCGACTACAATTGCGGGTACGGAAACACCCTGCGGGTACGATTTTGGCTGCCACTGATTTCTTGACCGAAACGCGCATTCGCAGTGCGAAGCCGAAATCACGCCCCTGCAAGCTGCGCGATGGCGGTGGCCTCGATCGGCAGCTGGATTGCTGGCGCCGGGCGCGACGTCCCGACTAGGGACGGCATGGCGACGCCGAAACCGTGTCCGAGAAGTTCAGGGCCGCGGCCGTCGAGCGCGCACTGAAGTAAGCAAGCGCTCCGCATCGGGTTCCATGTTGAGCTACATCAGGTTCGAGTCCTCTAGGGTTAGCGCGGTGCAATGACGAAACGCGGGATTCTCAGGGCCGGATTGTGGGCCCTGGCGATCATTGTCCTGTTCGTCGGGGCGGCCGGAGGTTTCGTGCTCTGCTTCCTTCACAAATTCAGTCCCGCTCCGCCGTCCAACGATTTTCCCAAGCCTGCCAACGCGCTCGAAGCGCAACAGCAGGACATCGAACAATTTTCGCGCCTGCTTGCGATGGATCGGTCATTTTCGCCTGCAGCGCGTGCCGAAGCCAACCGCCAGATCGCCGAACTGAAATCCGAACACGCACCGCTCGACAGGGAAAGATTCCATGTTGCGCTGCTACGCATCACGGCGCTCGCCGACAACGGTCACACAAACCTCTACTACGGTAAAGGCCGCCCGCAGAACTACACGCCCCTGCGTGTGGTGCTGTTTGCCGACGGGCTTTATGTCCTGCGGGCAAAATCGGCGTATGCGGATCTTCTGGGCGCGTGCGTCGAAAGCATCGAAGGCAGGCCGACGCGCGACGTGATCGCAGCGCTCGAACAGCTGCATGGGGGGACCGAGGGCTGGCGGCGCACCCAAGCCGCGATCTACGTCCAGTCGCCCGAACTTCTCTACGGCTACGCGATCGGTTCGCGCCCCGACCAGACGCATTGGACGTTCCGTCTGCCGAACGGCAGCGAGGTGACGCGCACGCTGCCAGGTGAAGTCTCCGGCGAGACCGAGCCACATGCAGAGATGACGCGCTGGCTGTCGCCACAAAAGATGAAAGGCGAGCCCTCGAACTGGCGCGCGCTTTTTTCCAATGACGCGGACTTGCCACTGTCGCTGCGCGACTTCAACAGCACTTTCCGCCGGGCATGGATCGATCACGGTTGCACACTTTTCATGCAGCTCAAGGCGATCGCGGATGCGGACAAGCAGCATATCGGCGACTTCCTGAGCGCCACGACGGATGAGATGCGCGCGCATCGGCCCTGCAACATCATTTTCGATATGCGATTCAATGCCGGAGGCGACTATACGAAGGTGGCTCGTTTCGCATCGCACCTGCCGGATTTCGTGCCGCCAAGCGGACGAATCTATCTTCTGACGAGCCCGCAGACCTTTTCCGCCGCTATTACGACGACGGCCTTCGTGAAGCAGGCGGCGGGATCTCGCGCGATCATCCTTGGCGAACCCGTCGGCGATCGGCTTACCTTTTATGGTGAGGGTAATGCAGGATGTCTTCCCCATGAAGACCTTTGCCTGCACTACGCAACCGGAATGCATGACTATGCGCACCGCTGTGACGACTGGGACAGGTGCTATTGGCTGAATTGGATCTTTGCGGTGCGAGTCAAATCGCTGGCTCCGGACGAGACGATCAAGATGACCTTCGCCGACTACACGGCGCAGCGCGATCCGGTGTTCGAGCGGGCTGTCGCGCTGGCGGCCGATTAGTCCTGGCGAGTACCGCTGGCCTAGGGCTGCGCGCGCGACGCGAACAACCCGGTGGTGCGTACGAAGGCGAGCAGGAAGGGCGCGATCACCCGCATCTGGGTGTCGTAACAGCGCCCGGGCGACGATGCGGGAGTCGGGCGGAACGTTGGACGGAGGCCGGCCGCGGGGCCTCGCTCCAAGGCTGTTGAGGGCCCGAGCAACGGCAGCCATTCCTCGGTCTGGTGAGCGCGAGAGCCTCATTCTGAGACGTGCTGCCTTGAACTACGGGGGAACGTGCACACGGCCCCACGACAGATCAAGTGCCTTGTGGCAGGATTGTCGGAAGCAAGACTGCGGGTCCGGCAAGTCGTGATGCGGCGGTATACGGCAATTCTCGTTGTTTGGGCGAGCCTCCTCGGGGGGCTTCTCCCGACCGTTGCCTGCGCATTCGATCTCTGCAGCAACTGCTGTCCTGCCGAGTTCTCGCATTTCAGCCAGGGTGCCCGACCGAATGCCGCACCGGTCTCATCGGTGGAGGCTTGTTGCGCGCTCGCTCCAGCGCAGCCGGTCATGGTTGCGGCGGCTGACGGACCGGGTCGCCATGATCTTCGTCATGTCCCCCCGCCGTCCGACCCAGGTGCGCTTGCCCCATCGATGCTTATCTCGCGCGCCCCCGATCGATCGTGGGGCACGCTCGCGCCTTCTGTGCTGGCGTATCGAGAAAACGCCTCGTTGACCTATCTACACACCGCTCGGTTGCGCCTTTAAGTCCCTCGCCGATTGATCGGGCTCGCAGATAGCCCGCTCCCTATAGATCTCAACCTCGACCAGGCGTCGTCGTGCAACGGCGCCAGTCCGGCTCGCTTGCCGTCCTCGACAGCGAGCTTACGAGGATGAGTTTCAGTCTTGGCGCAATTTCGTTGACCAACCATGAACCGATTCAAACACCGCCATGCAGTACGGACCTGCCGCCGGATCTTTTGGGTGCTGGGCCTTTGGCCAATAATGGTCGCCGCGGATGATCGAGCTCTGTCTCTGGAGGAAGCCGTCGATCGGGCCCTGCAACAGGCCCCGCAGGTGGCCGCATCCGCCGCCGGTCTCGATGCGGCTGTCGCCCGCGCACCCAGCGCGGGCCGCCTGCCGGACCCCGAGCTCGTCAGCGGCGTCGACAACCTGCCAGTCGATACGGCCGAGCGCTTCTCGTTCACACGTGACTTCATGACCATGCGGAAGATCGGCGTGATACAGAGCCTTCCAAGCCGCGAGAAACGGCGCCTGCAGAGCGAGCGCGCTGAACGGGAGATCGCCGTGGCGCACGGAGAGGTGCTGAAGACCCGCTATGAGGTCGCTCATGCGGCGGCGGATGCCTGGATCGCGCGTGCCGTGGATGAGGAGTCACTCGCGCGACTGAAGGGTCTCAAGCCCGATGTGGCCGTGCAGGCGGCCGCGGGGCGCGCAGCGCTGGCAAGCGGCCGGGCCTCCGCCGCTGAAGCGCTGAGCGTGCAAAGCCTCGTGGCCGCGCTTGATGAGCGGATTCTTGCGCTCGAGCAGGATCGGCAAATGCAACGCGCCGAGCTTGCGCGCTGGATCGGTGCGGAAGCTGAGCGCCCGCCCGCGGGCATTCCGACCGACGCCGAACTCAACATGACACCCGAGGCGCTCGTCGCCTCCGTCCCGCATCACCCACCGCTCGCCCCGGTGGTAGCGAGGCTTGCCGAGGCTCAGATCGACGTCGAGCTTGCCCGAGCGGACAAACGGCCCGACTGGAGCGTGGAGGCCGACTACGCGCAGCGCGGGCCGGCCTACTCGAACATGGTGTCACTCGAGTTTCATGTCAGTTTGCCGCTCTTTGGCGAGCATCGGCAAAACCCCGTCATCGCTGAGAAGCTCGCACGGGTACGCGCCCAGGAGGCCGAGCGCGATGACCAGGTGCGCATGCACACCGCGGAGATCGAGGGTGAGCTCATCCAATGGCACCTCGGCCGGGAACGCCTCAAACACTACGTCGCTGAGGTCCTGCCACTCGCGCGGGATCGATCCCGCGCCGCCGTGGCTTCCTATAGCGCAGGCCGCGGCGACTTGCGGGGGGCCGTGGAAGCGCTGACTCAGGAGATCGACACTCAACTCGCCTATGTGCAGCTCGAAGGACAGGTCGCACGCGCGTGGACCTACCTCCACTTTCTGCACGACTCGGGGGCTTCGCCATGAGCACCACACGAGCGAGCGTGATCGGTGGAGTCTCGGCAGCTGCCGCACTGCTGCTTGCCGGGGCGGCTGCCGGCTATTGGTGGGCGCACAAGAGCACGGCGAATGAGAGTACGCCGGCGGCTGGCGGCCCGTCAGGTCAAGGCAGGGTCCAGTATTGGTACGACCCGATGGCCCCGGGCCAGCACTTCGATAAGCCGGGCAAGTCCCCGTTCATGGACATGCAGCTCGTCCCGAGATATGCCAATGAGGCAGAGGGGGCGAGCACCGTACGGGTCAGTCCCGCCCTCATGCAGAGCCTCGGTATAAGGCTGGGCAAAGTCGAGCGAGTATCGCTTCCGACCCGGCTGCATGCAGTCGGCAGCGTCACCTTCGATGAACGGTTGCTGCAGCTCGTGCAAGCCCGCGTCGATGGTTACATCACTCAACTGCACGTCAAGGCCCCGCTGGTGCACGTGCGCCGCGGCGAGCCGCTGGCGACCATTCTCGCCCCGCAATGGCTCGAAGCGCAGCAGGAGTATCTGACGCTGCTCGATGCGACCTCCGAGAGCGCTCCCGCTCTGCGCGCGGCGGCCCGGGAGCGTCTGACCGTGCTCGGGGTGCCGGATGCCGCCGTTCGCACTCTGGAGGAAAAGCGCCAGACAACCGCCGCGACGATAGTGCAATCCCCGATCGATGGGGTCGTCACTGAGCTCGGTGCGCGCGATGGCGCAGCCTTTGCGGCGGGGGCCAGTCTGTTCCGTATCAATGGGCTCACAAGCGTGTGGGTCAACGCGCAGATCCCCGAGGCCCACGTGTCGATGGTGCCGATGGGATCAACGGTGCAGGCGCACGCAACCGCTTGGCCCGGCCGGGAGTTCAAAGGTCGCGTGATCGCATTGCTCCCACAAGTCGATCCGCAGACGCGCACCTTCACAGTGCGCGTCGCGCTGGACAACCCCGACTTCCGCCTCTCGCCGGGGATGTGGGTCGCGCTCGACTTCACCGGCCCCGCGCTCCCGCCGCAGCTGGTCGTTCCCAGCGAGGCGGTGATTAGCACCGGGGAGCGAAGCGTCGTGATCACCGCCAAGGATAGCAGAGCCTTCGATGTGGTCGAGGTATCGACGGGTGTCGAGCAGGACGGCAAGACGCCGATCCTGTCGGGACTGCAGGAAGGTGAGTCGGTCGTCGTCTCGGGTCAGTTCCTCATCGACTCGGAAGCGAATCTCAAGTCCGCAGTAGACCGGCTTAAGGCTGGCGGTTCACAAGGAGCGCCAGCGACGGGGGAGAGCGGGCGATGATTGCGACGCTCATTCGCTGGTCGATCGCGAATCGCTTTCTGGTGCTGTTGGCAACAGCCTTCGTCGCGGCCTGGGGTGTGTGGGCCATGCTGCATACGCCACTCGATGCCATCCCGGATCTTTCCGATGTGCAGGTCATTATCCGCACGACGTACCCCGGGCAGGCGCCCGAGATCGTCGAGAACCAGGTGACCTATCCCTTGGCGACGACGATGCTGTCGGTGCCCGGCGCGAAGACCGTGCGCGGCTACTCGTTGTTCGGGGATTCTTTTGTGTACGTCCTCTTTGAGGATCGTACCGACCTCTACTGGGCACGCTCACGCGTCCTCGAGTACCTGAACCAGGTGCAGTCGCGCCTGCCCGCTGCCGCCAAGACGTCCCTAGGGCCGGATGCCACAGGTGTCGGCTGGGTGTACGAGTACGCACTCATCGACAGAAGCGGCACGCGCGATCTGTCGCAACTGCGAGCCTTGCAGGACTGGTTCCTGAAGTATGAGCTGAAGACTGTCGCTAACGTCGCCGAGGTCGCGTCCCTTGGCGGCATGGTGCGGCAGTACCAGATCGTGCTCGATCCCGATCGGTTGCGTGCATTCAACATCACGCAACAGAAGGTCATCGACGCGGTACGCAAGGCCAATCAGGAGACCGGCGGGGCGGTGCTCGAGCTCGCCGAGGCCGAATACATGGTGCGCACGTCCGGTTATCTTCAGACTCTGGAGGACTTTCGCAAAATCCCCCTCGCGAGCACCGATTCGGGCGTGGCAGTGCGACTGAGTGATGTCGCGCATGTGCAATTGGGGCCGGAGATGCGCCGCGGCATCGCCGAGCTCAACGGCGAAGGGGAGGTCGCGGGCGGCGTCATCATCATGCGTTCGGGCAAGAACGCGCTCGAGACCATCCGCGCCGTGAAGGCAAAGCTCGCCAAGCTCAAACCCAGTTTGCCACCCGGGGTTCAGATCGTGCCGACCTACGATCGCTCGAGCCTCATCAAGCGCGCGGTGGACAATTTGCAAGAGAAGCTCATCGAAGAGTTCATCGTGGTGGCGCTCGTATGCGTGGTCTTTCTGTTTCACCTGCGCTCGGCCTTCGTTGCCATCGCCTCACTCCCGCTCGGTGTGCTGATGGCATTCATCGTCATGAACTATCAGGGCGTGAACGCGAACATCATGTCCTTGGGCGGTATTGCGATCGCGATCGGCGCGATGGTCGATGCGGCGGTCGTGATGATCGAGAATGCACACAAACACATCGAAGCCTGGCGGCATGCTCATCCCGGGCAAGACCTGCAAGGCGATGAACAGTGGCGCGTAATCGGCGAGGCAGCCGTCCAGGTGGGTCCGGCGCTCTTCTTCTCGCTTCTGATCATCACGCTGTCTTTCGTCCCGGTGTTCACCCTGGAGGCTCAAGAAGGGCGGCTGTTCTCCCCGCTCGCCTTCACCAAGTCCTACGCGATGGCGGCGGCTGCGGGGCTTGCTGTGACCCTCATTCCAGTGCTGATGGGCTATCTGATCCGCGGCCGGATTCCCGACGAGAAGAACAATCCGATTAACCGCGGCCTCATCGCGCTGTATCAAGCTCTGCTGACCCGTGTGCTCGCACACCCGAGGTCCGCGTTGGTGGTGGCGCTGGTGATCCTGGTAGCGACCCTCTATCCGGCCGCACATCTCGGGGGGGAATTTCTCCCGCCGCTCGACGAGGGGGACGTGCTCTACATGCCCTCGGCGCTACCCGGCATCGCGACGGGCAAGGTGGGTCAGCTGCTGCAGCAGACCGATCGGCTGATCAAGACCGTCCCGGAAGTGGCGAGCGTGTTTGGCAAGGTCGGGCGCGCGGAGACCGCGACCGATCCAGCTCCGCTGGAGATGTTCGAGACCACCATCCAGTTCAAACGCCGCAGTCAATGGCGTCCCGGCATGACACCCGACAGACTGATTGAGGAGCTCGACCAGACGGTCAAGGTGCCGGGCTTGACCAACATTTGGGTACCGCCGATCCGCAATCGCATCGACATGCTGGCGACCGGTATCAAAAGCCCCGTCGGAGTGAAGGTCGCGGGAACGGACCTGCAGGTGATCGATCGCCTGGCGAGTGAGATCGCACGCGTCGTGCAGCAGGTGCCTGGAGTGACGTCCGCCTTCGCCGAGCGGCTCTCGGGCGGGCGATACATCGACGTGAGGATCGATCGGGACAGCGCGTCGCGCTATGGCCTCAATGTGTCCGACATCCAGAGTGTCGTCGCCGCCGCCATCGGCGGCGAGAACATCGGGGAGACGGTCGAGGGACTCGAGCGCTTCCCGATCAACGTGCGCTATCCACGCGAGACCCGCGACTCTGTGCAAAAGCTACGCGATCTGCCGCTACTCACCGAGCGAGGGGCGCAGATTCGCCTGGGTGACGTGGCGGCAATCGGCATCAGCGACGGCCCGCCGATGCTCAAGAGTGAGAACGCGCGCCTGTCGGGGTGGGTGTACGTAGACCTCCGTGGACGGGATCTGAGGTCGGCGGTGCGTGACATGCAGCGCGCAGTGGCTCGGGAGGTGCGCGTGCCGGCGGGTTATTCCATCTCGTGGTCCGGCCAGTTCGAGTACCTGGCACGGGCGATGGCAAGGCTCAAGGTGGTGGTCCCGGCGACGCTCCTGATTATTTTCGTGCTGCTCTATCTGACCTTCCGTCGCTTCCAGGAAGCTGCCTTGATCATGACAACGCTGCCTCTTGCGCTCGTGGGCGGGTTTTGGCTCATGTACCTGCTCGGCTACAACATGTCGATTGCTTCTGCAGTCGGATTCATAGCTCTGGGCGGCGTTGCGGCGGAGATCGGGGTTGTGATGCTGGTGTACCTCAACCAGGCGATCAGCGCCCGGGCGGCGGCGGGGCGCCTGAATAACGACGAGGAACTCGTCCAGGCCATTGTCGAAGGCGCGGCCTTGCGGGTACGTCCGATCGCCATGACGGTGGCCGTGATCATCGCAGGCTTGCTCCCCATCATGTGGGGCAGCGGGACAGGCTCGGAGATCATGCGGCGCATCGCCTCCCCGATGGTTGGCGGCATGCTGACCGCGCCGCTCCTGTCGATGCTGGTCGTTCCCGCGGCGTACCTGCTGCTGCGTCGTTCCTTGCGGGCGGGGGCGCCATTCGCCCGTAACAGCCCACCCTCCGACAGAATGTAGATTGGGTCACAAAACTCGCACAAAGCACGGCTCCTGAGACGCCGAATTCCCGGCTTTTGGGCCAGGTCCCAACGCGTTCTCAGGTCCGGCAACTGTTCCGCCGTAATATGGCAATCCATTTTGGTTCGCGGTGGCCGGATGACTGAAGTTCTTAACGCGCTGCGGGTACGCCGGTGGTCAGTGGGCGCCCGCCTGCTGCTGATCAACGGCCTGCTGATGGTGGCTCTCGTGGTGGTCACGGTGATTGCCTGGCGGGCGCTCACCGCCCAGACCCGCGCTATGGCCGAGCTGGCTCTGATCAGCAAGGCCGCTCGCTACCATCAGGACGCCGATACAGTCCACGCCAATCTGCGAGCCGACGTGAATGCAGCTCTCGCGAGCGGCACGCTGTCCGCGGATGAGCGCTCGACCCTAGCCGATTCGCTGGCGGAGAACGCTAAGGATTTGCGGCGCGACCTGCTGGCGCTGGAGCACTTTGAACTGCCCCCCGACCTGGTCGAGACCGAAACCAAGGTGCACACCCTCGCCGATGCGTTTCTGGCCAAGGCCATGGAGACGGGGCCGCTGGCACTTCGCGACGCGAAGGCGGCCGAAGCGCTGCTGCCGGGGTTGCGGGAAGCCGGCGATGCATTGGATGCCGGCATGCTTCGGCAGACGGCAGCGTTCACGGAACACATCACCCAGGCCACCAGCGATGCGGCACGTGCCGAAGCGAATGCCAAGCGCTGGCTGGTGACGGCGGGAGTTCTGATCAGTGTCGTGGTCGCGATGCTGGTCGCCGCGCTGTCGCGGTCCATCAGGTACTCCCTGCGCAAGGTTCGCGATGTGGCCGTGACGATCTCCGAAGGCAATCTTGGTGTCCGAAATGTCGTCGTTAGCCAGGATGAACTCGGAGAGCTCGGTCACGCGATCAACAACATGGCCGATCGCCTGAATGAAGTCATCGGGCGATTGCGGGCCGAGGCAGACCGGGACGCCTTCGGCACCCAACTGATCGAAGCGCTGGAGATGGCCGACACTGAAGAAGAGGCTTACCGCGTGCTGGCGCGCGCCATGAAGGTAATCTCGACGGACCTGCCCACCGAGCTGCTGCTGGCCGATTCCAGCCGAGCGCACCTGGAGCAGGCGACACAGCATCCGGATGCCGGTGCCCCGGGATGCGGTGTGGAGTCTCCTTTCAGTTGCATGGCGGTGCGACGCGGCAATCCGGTGATATTTCCCGACAGCGAGGCGCTTAACGCCTGCTCGCGCCTGCGCGGCCGGACGTGTGGCGCGGTCTCCGCAGTGTGTGTCCCGGTGAGCTTCATGGGTCGGGCGCTCGGCGTCCTGCACACATCAGCTCCAGTGGGCAAGCCTCCGACGACCCGCCAGATCGCCCAATTGACGACTCTGGGCATTCAGGCCGGGGCCCGGATCGGCACCGTGCGTGCATTCAACAGCACACAGCGCAGGGCCACCACCGACAGTCTGACCGGGTTGCCCAACCGCGGCTCCGCCGAAGAGCGGGCCCGGAAGCTCAACAGCGAGGGCAAGGCGTTCTCCCTGGTCATGGCGGATCTTGATCATTTCAAGCGTCTCAATGACTCACGTGGACATACGGCGGGTGATCAGGCGCTCAGGCTTTTTGCCGAAACCCTACGTTTGAGCTTGCGCGACGGTGACATGGCCGCACGCTGGGGTGGTGAGGAGTTTGTTCTGATTCTGCCTAACTCCAGCCCCTCGCAAGCCGAGGAAGTGGTGGATCGGCTTCGCGCAAAGCTCGCTGAGAGCCTGCTTGCGGGCAACATCCCCGCCTTCACAGCCAGCTTCGGCATCTCCGACACAACCATGAGCTCACGTTTTGAGCAACTGCTGAAAATGGCCGACGAAGCCCTCTATTGCGCAAAGGAATCCGGTCGTGACTGCACGATGATTGCCGGCCAACACCGGTCTGGGGCCCCGGCTGCTCGTCGCGCGGTCGAGCATCCGGCCGCACCGGATCTGAGCCTGATCGCTGGCGCCGAATAGTTTACCGGCTACGATCGCGCGCGGGCCTGCTACTCCTGAGTAGCCAGCCTCGCGGCCACGACATCCGGGTTGCCGTTGGTTTGCACCTCGAATGCTCCAAAGAACCCGCTGTGCTGCAGCAGGAAGTCGTTGGTCAGCGCGTCGTAGTCGCCGATGTAGAACAGGTTGATGACCCCATCGTACGCATGCGCTGGGAGCCAATTTGCCGCCGACACCCGCCGTTCCTGCCAGCTGGCACCGTGATTCTGCGAGACGGAGCAGTACCGATCGATGAAGG
>WNFR01006362.1_pt1 | contig 14644 bp, 15 predicted proteins | sample 5400221 | NCBI WGS metagenome assembly WNFR01 (sample SAMN13153357, study PRJNA577476) | soil metagenome | isolation source: 40 cm soil under Madrone tree | place: USA:California | collected 2016-06-14 | reverse complement strand
ATGATGTCCTCCACGCCTGGCAAGGGTTGGGTTATTACGCTCGGGCTCGTAATCTTCACGCCACGGCCAAAACAATCGTAGATCGACACGGTGGCCATTTCCCTGGAGCAATCGATCAAATGCGGCAGTTGCCCGGCATCGGAAAATATACCGCCCACGCGGTCGCCACTTTCGCATTCGACCAATCGGTTCCAATCGTCGAAGCGAACACCGCCCGTGTTTTGGCGCGCATTTTCAATCTGCAAATTCCAATCGATAAAACCGCCGGTCGTGAAATCCTCTGGAATCGGGCCACGCAGCTTGTGCCCAAACGCGGCGCCGCGCGTTTTAATTCCGCGGTTGTTGATCTTGGCGCTCTGATCTGTCTTCCACGCAAACCGAAATGCCGGATTTGTCCGGTGAGAAAATTTTGTCGCGCCACAAATCCGGAAGTTCTTCCGCTAAAGAAAGCTCGCCCGCGCGCAAGACGGCTCACTGAGAACTACGCCTTTGTCGTCAGGCAAAACAAAATCCTTCTCGAGCGCTCCAGCAGTCGCTGGCGCGGCATGTGGATATTGCCGCCGCTCGAAACAAGAACCCGTCCTGAGCGCCAGCCGAATGGATCGACAATTAACGGTCCGATTTACAGGTCGATCTTTCCTTTCACGCATCATCAGGTGGCGCTGAATGTTTACCGGCGCCGCCCACGTAAAACCGACAAGTTTCAACGCTGGATTAAGATCGCTTCACTCGGCTCGATCCCGGTTCCATCACCGCACCGGCGCGCGATTACGTATCTTTTTACCTCAGCGCAAGCAGGACAGTCACACCAGCGATCGTTGTGAGAATCGTGATCGGGATGCCGAAGCGCGCATAATCCCAAAAACCGACGTCCAGATGTTCGCGCACAGATTCCACCACGATCATGTTTGCGACCGAACCGACGATTGTGAGGTTGCCGGCAAAGGTGGTGGCCAGCGCGAGGACTTTCCACATCAGCTCCGGGTCGGCAAAGCGCGCAATCCACTTCCCCGCGACGAGAACAAAAGGAACGTTCGAGAAAATATTCGAGCCGGCTACGGAGAACCATGCGAGGTTCCATGTCTGCGTGGTCGCGCTTGAACCGAAGACAGGTCGCAGATGCCGATAAATCGCTTCGGGCAGACCGGTGTCGCTCAGTCCATCGACGACGACAAACAGCGCGGCGAAAAATACAAGCAGGTGCCAATCGACCAGCTTGAGCACTTCGTGCGTGTCGCGGCGCGCGAGCACCATCACCAGCACCGCGCCCGACAGCGCCGTCCACGCCAGATTCAGCCCCGCGATAAAGCAGGCAAAGATCGACACAAACACGATGCAAACGATCGCGAACAAGCCACGGTCGAGTTGCGGTACGATGTGAGCTTCTCGTTCGATCACTGCTGATCGCAAAGCGCCCCGAAAACCGAATTGCAAAATTATGAAATTAATTGCCAGTCCAATGACCGCCGCCGGTGCCAGCGTTCGCGAGAATTGCACGAAGGGAATATGCGAAAAATGCCCAATGATCATGTTTTGCGGATTGCCGACGAGGGTCGCGACGCTACCGATGTTGGCGCTGGTCGCGAGCGCAATGAGATACGGCAGCAAGGGAAGTTTCCCGCGCCGAATCACCGCGATAACCAGCGGCGTGAGCATCAAACAAATCGTGTCGTTGACCAGCAGCGCCGAGAGCACTCCCGATGTGAGTATTAGATACAGTAAGAGTCGCTGCGGAGTGCGGGAGAACCGCACGACAACATCGGCGGCCCATTCGAAAAAGTGCGCGAGATACAGATAGGCTGAAACAAGCATCATCGCGAGCAGCAGCACGATCGTGTCATAGTTCACTGCGCGATAAGCGCGTTCGGGCGTCACAACGCCGGTTGCGACCATCAGTACAGCGCCGAACAAAGCCGCGGCCGGACGATCCAACGGCAGAATCTTGAGCTGCCGCCCGCTGATGAGAATGTACGTGATCGCGAAAGATCACGCTTGCCACCAGCTCCCGTTGCCAGTGATTCACAGCGCTTGCATAACGGATGGCGCGCCGCGTTTCAACGAGCACAATTTCTTTGCGAAGCTCCGACACCCTGCATAGCCTCTGGTCTTGGATTCGATGAAGAATCGTGACGTATGAGAAGCATGACTGGCTATGGTCGCGCCGAGACTGATCACGGGGGGACAAAATTTAGCGTCGAGCTCAATTCCGTGAACCGAAAGCAGAGCGACATCGTGATCAATTTGCCGCGCGATCTGACCGAGCTCGAGCCTCGCATTCGCCAGACGATCAATGAAAACATTTCGCGCGGCCGAACCAACGCCACCATCACTTTTCACACCGGCGCAAACGGCGCACGCCAGCTGGCGCTCGATACCGAGCTGGCTCGCTCATATCACGAAGCAATGCGCGCATTGCAAAAAGATTTAAACGCACCGGGCGAGATCCCCATCAGCACAGTTTTGCAGGCGCCGGGAGTAATGCGGTTCCCAGAACAAGTCGTCAACGCAGAAGAGGCGTGGCCGGCGATCGACCGCGCGCTGCGCATCGCGCTCGCCGATCTAATCAAAATGCGAGAGCGGGAGGGGAAACATCTGGCTAAGGATCTGATTCATCGCCTGAAGGCAATCCGGAAAAAATTGAAAGAGGTTCGCGCGCTTCATCCCGACGTGATCAAGAAATACCGTGCCTCGCTCCTCGATCGGATTCAAAAGGCCGGGCTGCCGATTGCCAGTGACGACGAGCGATTGCTGAAGGAAATTTCCTTTTTCGCTGACCGGTCTGACGTCTCGGAGGAATTAACGCGCCTGGAAAGTCATCTTGCCCAATTCGCGCATCATCTGCGCCGGAACGAGCCGGTCGGTCGCGCGCTTGAATTCATCACCCAGGAAATTTTTCGGGAGCTCAACACGCTCGGTGCAAAAGCAAATGACGCCGCCATTTCACAACGCGTCGTGGCCTGTAAAGCGGAATTGGAGAAAATTCGCGAGCAAGTCCAAAATCTTGAGTAAAAAGTTCAGTCGTTACGGGATTCTCTTTGTCATTTCCGCGCCCTCAGGCGCGGGCAAGACCACGCTGGTCGCGGCGCTTCGCCAAACTTCGGACCTCGTTTATTCCGTTTCTTGCACCACGCGAGCGCCACGCGCCGGCGAAATCGATGGCGCAGATTATCAATTTCTTTCAGACGCCGATTTTCGCGGGCGAGTAAAAGCCGGAGATTTTTTGGAGCACGCGCAGGTGCACGGAGATTATTATGGAACGTTGGGTCAGCCGGTGATCACAAACTTAAAGAATGGTATGGACGTTTTGATCGACATCGACACTCAAGGCGCAGCCGCCATTCGCCACTGCGATGACCCATTTATTCGCCAGGCCCTCACCGATGTTTTCATTATGCCGCCCGATCTCGAAGAATTGCGGCGGCGGCTGATGAAGCGCGCAACGGAAACGACACAACAGATCGACTCGCGTCTCGCCACCGCGGCGCGCGAGATGGAATTATGGCGCGATTATCGTTACACTATTATCAGTCGATCGGTTGAAGAGGATTTGCAGAAGTTCCGGCACATAATGAGCGCGGAGGCTTATTTGAGCCGGCGTCTTATTCAAAAGTAGAGTGTCGATCTTGCATGGAAAAAAACATCAGACGCAGAGGTGATAAAGCGAGCGCGCGAAAAGTGGTGCGCATTCGGCCCGGCACAAAATCAGTCGTGCTCGGTGTTACCGGCTCAATCGCCGCCTATAAGTCCGCCGAGCTCGCCAGCCTGCTCGTCAAACAAGGCCACGAAGTTTTTGTCGTCATGACCCAGGACGCGACTGAATTCATTTCGCCCCTCACGTTGCAAACGCTTTCCAAGAATCCGGTGACGACCAGCTTTTTTGACGAAAAGGAAAACTGGCGGCCCGGCCACATCGAGCTTGCCGATCGTGCCAACCTGGTTCTGATCGCGCCGGCCACCGCGAATATCATTGCTGAACTCGCGCACGGGTTGGCCGGTCATCCGCTCGCGGCCATCGCGCTCGCTACACGCGCGCCGATTCTGATTGCGCCCGCCATGAATGGAAAAATGTGGCAGCATCCTGCGACAATCGAGAACGTGGAAAAACTTAAAGCGCGCGGCATCGATTTTATTGGACCGGAAGAAGGAATGCTCGCCTGCGGCTATGAAGGCCTCGGCCGGCTTTGGAAAGTGAACGACATTGCCTTTCGCGTCGAGTTCCTGCTCGCGAGTCGGGATAATTTGATCGCGTGAGATTTCTTATCACGGCTGGCCCAACGCGCGAGCCGATCGATCCGGTTCGTTATATTTCGAATCGTTCCTCGGGGAAAATGGGCTACGCCATTGCCCAAGCGGCGCTCGAAGCGGGATACGATGTCGTTTTGATTTCTGGTCCGGTGAATCTCGATCCGCCGCCTGGTGCGCAGTTCATCTCTGTCTTAACCAGCGATGAAATGTACGACGCCGTCCATCAACATGTGGGCGATTGCGATGTCCTGGTGATGTGCGCCGCGGTCGCCGATTACAAACCGCAAAATGTTTCTGCAACGAAAATGAAGAAAAGTGACGCACCTCTCACCCTTGAGTTGGTTCCCACGCGCGACATTCTCGCGTCGCTCCCAAAACAAGATCGATCCGCCAAAGGACGGATTTGCCGTGGCGAACAATTTCTCGTCGTTGGTTTCGCCGCGGAAACAAATGATGTCGAAACAAACGCCGCGAAAAAACTGCGCACGAAAAATTGCGACATCATCGTGGCAAACGATGTGATCAGCGTCGACTCGGGAATGGAAAGCGACGAAAATGAAGTAACAGTCTTGGTCCGAAATGGTGGAATCAAAAAAATTTCACGTGCACCAAAAAAAATTATCGCGCGTGAGCTCGTGAAAATATTTTCAGATCTGCGAGAAAACTGTTTGACAAAAAAAATGTGATGATTACTGAACACGTGGAAGTGAAGTCATTCCCAACTCTTCACACATCTCCGCACGTTGCGGATTGAAAGGGGGGAATAGTCGATGGCAAAGAAAAAGAAAGCAGCAAAGAAAAAATCAGCGAAGAAAAAGAGGCATTAAGGCCCGACGCTTGATCACGATCCCGAAAGCTTTCGGGATCACAATCCCTAACTTCAACCCGGGAGGAGAATTTATTTTCCTCCCGGTTTTTTTCTGTCGCGGCTTGATCTCCCGTTTGGATGCACCGGGCTTGAAGCCCGGTGCTAATAAAAGAAACACAAATGACGATATCGATATTGTATCTGCATCTGGATTTCCGTTGTGCACTCTGCGTCCTTTGTGCGAGGTAGTCTGATCATGAAGCGTTACCTCGACGCGGCGGACAACGCTGCGCGCGCCGCGGGCGAGCTGCTGCGTAAAAGTTTTCAACACCCGCAGCGTGTCAATTCCGCCCTTGCGCATGATATCAAACTGGAGATTGACGTTCAGGCACAGGAATTAATTACGAAATTGCTTCTGGAAGAATTTCCCGACCACGCACTCTACGGCGAAGAGGGAATCGTCGGCGATCAATCAAGCGAGCATCAATGGGTCGTCGATCCACTCGATGGCACCGTGAATTATTTTTATGGCATTCCCCATTTTTGCGTTTCGATTGCTTTGCGTTTCAGGGGCGAGATCATGGTTGGCGTCACCTACGATCCCATCCGTGAGGAAATGTGGAGAGGACAGAAAGGGGAAGCGCCGAAATTGAATGGGGAGATTTTTCACGTGAGCGATCGCGCGGATCTGGCTGAAGCGGTGATCTCGGTCGGACTTTCCAAAACCGGAGCCACGATCGAAGCCGGTCTTCCTATTCTGCAACGGATGATTCATCGCGCGCGCAAATGCCGCTTGCTCGGCAGCGCTGCGCTCGATATGGCCTATGTCGCTTGTGGACGGTTTGACGCTTACATTGAACAGGGAATCAGCCTTTGGGACATCGCCGCCGGTTGGCTCTTAATTGAAACTGCGGGCGGAATTGTTGACCTTCGTCCGCGTGAGGACATGAAAGACAAATACAGCGTTGTCGCCTCCAACGGCCTGATCGATTTAAAACTCTGATCCGATGATTCGATCTGGAATCGGCTATGACGTGCATCGTCTTGTGGAAGGACGAAAAATGATCCTTGGCGGTGTTGAGATCGCGCATTCGCATGGACTCGCAGGACATTCCGATGCCGATGTTCTCTCGCACGCGATCGCGGACGCGCTGCTGGGCGCGATCGGCGCGGGCGACATCGGTCAACATTTCCCAAACACCGACGAAGCATTCCGCGACATGAGCAGCCTGGAAATTTTGCGGCGCGTAACCAAATTACTTGCCGATAAAAAGGCGCGCGTGATCAATGTCGATGCAACCGTTATCGCCGAGGCGCCCAAACTTGCGCCGCACGTTCCGGCGATGCGAAACAAAATCGCGCAAGCGATCAGCCTCTCTGAGTCCAATGTCAGCGTAAAAGCCACGACAAACGAAAGCCTCGGTACGATTGGTCGCGGCGAAGGAATTGCCGCGATGGCCCTTGCCACTGTGGAGCAAGAATGATCCGTTGTTGTAGCTGTGCGCATTGAATGGTCATGGTGAGCGGAGCGAACCATCTCTCAATCGCGGGCCCGATTTTCCGACACAAGAAAGCGCGCCATTCTTCTGCGAGCTCCCTCGCTCCCACTCGGAATGACACTGAATGAAGAATATGTCTCTCCGTTTTTTTAACACCTACTCACGCCAGCTCGAGGATTTCGAGCCGCGCGATCCGGCCTCGCGCAAGCTCGACATCTACACGTGCGGGCCGACTGTTTACAGCCGGGCGCACATCGGAAATTTTCGCGCGTATATCTTCGAGGACTTGCTCCAAAGACATCTCGAACTGCGCGGTTACAAGGTGCATCGCGTCATGAACATCACCGACGTGGATGACAAAACGATCCGTGGCGCACGCGAAGCAAAAATTGCGCTCCAGAAATTCACTGAGCAATTCAAGCAGGCGTTCTTCGAGGATATCGAAACATTGCGAATCAAACGCGCCGATGAATTCCCTTCCGCTACGGATCAACGTTACATCGACAGGATGATCGAGATGATCAACACGCTCGTCTCGCGCGGGCTTGCATATCAAGCCGAGGACAAGTCAGTTTATTTTCGGATCAACAAATTTCCAGATTACGGAAAGCTCGCGCATTTCGATCTCACCCAGTTGCAATCGACCGGACGCGTGAAGCACGACGAATACGACAAGGAACACATCGGGGATTTCGCAGTCTGGAAAGCGTGGGATGAAGAAGATGGCGACGTGGCCTGGGAAAGCCCATGGGGCCGCGGCCGCCCGGGTTGGCACATCGAATGCAGCGCGATGGCGACCGCGTTACTCGGCGATCAGATCGATATTCACTGCGGTGGCGTCGATAACATTTTCCCGCATCACGAAGCGGAGATCGCGCAGAGTGAAGGCGTCACCGGTAAAAAATTCGTGCGTTACTGGCTACATTGCGCGCATTTGCTGGTCGATGGACAAAAAATGTCCAAATCGCTCGGCAATTTTTACACGCTGCCGGATCTTCTAAAGAAAGGATACACCGGCCGCGAAATTCGCTACGCGCTCATGCGAGTGCATTATCGCGCGCCGCTTAATTTTACGTGGGAAGGGATGGAGGAAGCGCGACAAGCACTCGCCCGCATTGATGAATGGCTGGTGCGGCTGGAAGAAAAATCGCGAGAAACAAACGTCCCACGCTCAACGTCCAACATCCAACGTCCAACGCACAAGTTTGAAGAAGCGCTCGATGACGACCTCAACATTTCCGCGGCGCTTGGTTTCTTGTTTGAATCGATTCGGGAAACGAATCGCGCGATGGATCGAAACGAATTGGACGCCGCATCGGCCAAGGCATGGCTGAATTGGTGGGAGCGCGTCAATAGCGTGCTCGCTCTTGAGATAGAATCCGCCGTCGTGTTGCCAGCGGATGTTGCGCAATTAGCAGAGCACCGCGAAAACGCGAGGCGGGAAAAAAATTGGAAACGCAGCGACGAATTGCGCGATCAGATTTTGGAGCTCGGCTGGGAAACGCGCGACACGAAAGACGGGCAGAAGCTCGCGCCACATGCCAAGGTGTGATCTGATAGCGCTAACGATTATGTTCGCACCTGCTGAATTTCTTAACCTCGAACACACGGCCCATCCAAAGTTGTTCGAGAGCCAGAATTATGTCTGGGACGCGCTCAAACAGATTGCGAGTTACTTGCAGTTTCGCTTGAAGCCCGGAGTGCTCGGCGAACTATTGGGAAAACCTTTCGTCAGCAATCACGTTTTCATCGGGCGTGGCACGATTGTCGAGCAAGGTGCAGTGGTGAAAGGTCCGGCTTGGATCGGCGAGAATTGTCAGATTCGCAGTGGCTGTTACGTCCGCGAGAACGTGATCGCCGGCAATGGTGTGGTGATGGGGAACTCCTGCGAATTCAAGAATTGCATTCTCTTCGACGAAGCACAGGTGCCGCATTTTAATTATGTGGGCGATTCAATTCTTGGGCACCACGCTCATCTCGGCGCGGGCGTGATTCTCTCGAACGTGAAGCTCGATCATGGCGAAATCGCTGTCACGACACCCGACGGCGAGATCGCAACCGGACTCCGGAAATTCGGGGCTATTGTCGGCGATCGGACGGAAATCGGTTGCAACGCCGTGATTAATCCGGGCTCGGTCCTGGGACGCGACTGCATGATTTATCCAGGCGTGAACTTTCGCGGCATGCTACCTCACGGCAGCATGGTCAAATTACGGCAGGAACTTCAAGTGCTGGAGCGACGCGATAGATAACGTGCGGATGGGGGGGGATTCGAACCCCCGGTGCCTTTCGGCACACACGCTTTCCAGGCGTGCACAATAGACCGCTCTGTCACCCATCCCGTTGAATCGACAATCTACTAGTCTACGATCGTCTCACGAATTTACTGTAGGGGAAGCTGTCAGCTTCCCGTTTACTAGTTAGGACGCTAACAGCGTCCCCTACAGTTGTTTTCGAACTCACAATTGTAATCGTCGGAACAATTCGTCGAGCGGCAGTTGAATGCCGATGTAGAATTCACCGAAATCCGCATACTCAGCGCTCACCGGATCGAAACGCATTTTGTAAACGATCGCCTTGATCTGAAATGTGTCGCGCGCAAACAGCGTCACACCCCACTCCGCGTCGTCCAGACCGGTCGAACCGGTGATGAGTTGTTTCACTTTGCCGGCGAATTCGCGTCCGACTGCGGCGTGCCCTTTCATGAGTTTGCGACGCTCGTCATACGGGAGCGCGTACCAATTTCGTTCCTCCCCGCGGCGCTTGCTCATATTATAAAAGCAAACCACCGGCCAATCGGGCAGTGTGGGATAGACGCGCTCCTGCCGGTAATGTTTCATTCGCTCGCGGAATGAATGCATTGCCTCGGCGAATTTCTCCGAGTCGGGCTTGAGGTTTTGTTCCTTTGCCAGCGTCTCCGCGTACTCTTCGTCCGTGGTGATGTACTCGCTTTCCTCAGTCAACGAGAGATAGCCGTAGACCGGGGCCAGCACATCAGCGCCTAACGAGAGCAAGAGTCGCTTCTCGATCTTGTTTGCGTTATGCAAATCCGGCGTGATCAGCATGAAGCCGAGCTCTGCCTTTGGCGTCACCATGCTCAGGGTAAGCAGTTGCGTCGATTCCATTGCGCGCACTTCCTGCACGAGCGACGCGAGATTCGTTTTCGCAGCATTCTGTTCTTCGCGATTGAGCAATTGCCATTGTCCGTACTCGATTCGGTAAAATAAGTGCAGACAATGCCAGCCTTCCTCTGGGACAAGCGTCGTATTTTTATCCGTCATCGCGCTAGTCTCCGCTGTGAAATTCACTGGTCAAGATGGTAGCGGCGATTCCCCTCAGCTCGCCTGGGCGGTTCGGGTGAACCGCCCCAACCTAACGCGCCGGACTTTCGGCGCGCGGCAAATGCGCCATGCAATATTCCTCCCCGTCGCGCGAGACGCGGAAGTCGAGATTCGGATCGCTTAATTCCGTCGCTCCGCAAACCGCACATTTGTGCAATGGTTCGGATTCGCTGCGAGACTGGGTAGCAAAACGTTTGCGCCGCGCCGAGACTTCGCCGCGGTGCCGCGCTTCGTAAACGATCTGCGGGCCAAAAAAGATCAGATAATTCATGAACGCCGCCACCAGCGCCATACGATAGGAATTTGGGTTCACAAAAAATCCAAATAGCAAAAGGGCGGCCGAAACCCAGGCGAGCCATTTGATTTTCACCGGCAGGATAAACAAAATGTAAATCACCTGATCGGGATAAAACCGCGCAAACGCGTAAAACAGCGACGCGAACAGCATTGAGTTGGAAAAACGCGCGCCGAAGAAAAATGCAGCGGCCGTCGTCCCGATCACTCCGACAAAAAAATAGAGCGTGAGCCGAAAAGCTCCCCACGCCTGTTCGAGTCCGTCGCCAATAAACCAGAGAAACCAAAGGAAAAGGATGATCCACAAAAAGCTGGCGGTTTGCGGGAGAAAAATATATGTGACCAGCCGCCAGACTTCCCCGTGGAGGACACGCGCCGGATCCAGGTCGAGCACGAATCGAAAATCTGGATTCAGCCGTACCAGCATGAACACCAGCGCGGTGAGGCCCACGACGATCCGCATCAATCCCGGGACCGCAAGAAATCCAAGGCGGCGTTCGAGTTTATCTAACCAAGCCATGATTTGGGCAAGAGTAGCGCAAGCGTCTTACTTGCGAAATAAAACAGATTGCAGGCCGGAAGCTTGCGCTCCTTTTGTCGACGCCTAGCTTGCCGGCGTGAGCGAAACCGCGAAAAAAACCACGCCACTGTACGAAGAACATGTCCGGCGCGGCGCGAAAATTATTCCGTTCGGCGGCTGGCTCATGCCGGTCCAATACACAAGCATTGTCGGGGAACATCAGGCCGTGCGAAACAATGTTGGGATCTTCGATATTTCGCACATGGGTCAATTGATCGTCAGCGGTCCGGCAGCTGGCAAATGGTTGAACACGATGCTGACAAACAACATCGACAAGTTGGGAGTTGGCCAGGGGCAATACACTTTTCTGCTCAGTGAAGACGGCGGAATCATTGATGATCTGATTGTTTATCGAATCGAGAAAGGGGAGTTTCTCCTCGTGGTGAATGCCGCACGCACGGATGAAGACTTCGCCTGGCTGGACCGACACCGACCAACCGATGTCGATCTAAAGAATCGCAGCGCGGATTTTGGCGGAGTCGCCATTCAAGGCCCGCGCGTAGCGCAATTATTTCACGCGCTCTTCGGCGAAGATGTCGATCTTCCGGCCCGAAATCACATTGTCGATCTTGGGTTCGATGGAGCAAAGGTTTCAGTCGCTCGGACCGGTTACACGGGCGAGGACGGCGTGGAAGTTTTCTTTCGCACGAAAGATGCCGTGAAGTTTTGGAACGCTGTTCTTGAAAAAGGCGACCCGTTTGGAATCAAACCGTGCGGCCTCGGCGCACGCGACACCTTGCGCCTCGAAGTCTGTTATCCGCTTAACGGTTCCGATCTCTCGCCGGAACGTAATCCGATCGAAGCCGGTCTCGGTTTCTTTGTCGATCTAACCAAGCCAAAGTTCATTGGCCGGGAAGCTCTGCTCAAGACGAAGGAAAATGGCTCGCCGGAAAAACTGGTGGCGTTTCGAATGCAGGCAAAAGGGCCGCCGCCGCGACCGCATTATTTGGTTTTCGAGAACGGCGAGCGCATCGGCGAAGTAACCAGTGGCACACTTTAGACGCACGAATGGATTCGTCGCGAAGGCGATAAGGTCCGCGTTGGCATCACCGATCACGCGCAATCGGAATTAACCGACGTGGTTTACGTCGAGTTGCCTAAAATGGATCGGCAGGCGAACGCAAAGGAAGCCATCGCGGTTGTCGAATCGGTCAAAGCCGCGAGCGATATTTACGCGCCGGTGAAAGGAACAGTGGTTGAAGTAAACAAAGCGCTGGAAGCAGATCCGGGCTTGATCAACCGCGAACCATACGGTCAGGGCTGGATTTTCGTTCTCAAGATCGACAACGCCGATGATCTCAAACAATTGAAGAACGCGGCAGCGTATAAAGAGCAGATCGGCTAGTGGTCGTGTGACGCCTGAACCAAATTCGTTCCGAGAAGGCTGGAGACGGTGTTAATTAAGAGCGCAAGGATGATGGTATTGAATCCAAACGCGAGCACACTCTGCAGGAGTGTCAGCCGCCGCATCCGGTGTGAAGTAATTTGCACATCCGAGACTTGGCAGGTCATGCCTATAACGAACGAAAAGTAGGCAAAATCGAAATAATCCGGCATTCGCTCTCCTGGAAAAATGAGCCCGCCAGCATGTCGACTTTCGCCCGGTTGGTCGCTATCGCCATAAAAAGCGTGGGCGTAGCGCAATCCGAAAACGGTGTGCATAAGACTCCAAGACAAGACAACCGTCCCTAGCCCTAATATGAGATGCCCCGCGAAGTGACCGCGCGTCTTGCTCCCACCTACGCTTACGAGAAAGCCCACCGCGAACAAAGCCGCGCACGCCGCGACCACGACAAAGACGAAGAGCACGGTCCGCCCAAAATCCTGCTCTTGAGCACGAGCACGCAACTTCTGCTGCGGAGTGATCAAGATTGTTAGCCACGCCGAGGCGAGAACGAAAAAGGCAAAAGTATCCCAAGCCGCAATTACGTCAGTTGAAACACGCACGTGGTTCCGTAAAGAAAAGAAAACGGCAGCTCCGGCGGCGCTCCCAAAAATCATCCGATGCCGCGCATCGTGACCAGCAAACAAATCGATCAGGCGTGCCATACGTCGACGCATTAAATGATAACGGTATGCTCCCGCAAGCGCCACTTCCTAACTAGTCAATCTGCTTTTTAATGGCGAATCCCAACGCAACCCCAGCCTTTTCTCGGTGTTTGCCCGTGAGCAGCAAACCGAAGCAGCGCGAAACAGAGCGCAATTTTGAGAGCGCAATGGATCGGCTCGAAGCGATTGTCGAACAGATGGAGTCCGGCAAACTGCCGCTGGAAGATCTGATCGTGCGGTATGAAGAAGGAATGAATTTGGTAAAGATTTGTCAGGAACGACTTGCCAACGCCGAGCAAAAGATCGAAATCATTGCTCGCAACAGCGCGGGCAAGGCCGTGGTTAAAGATTTTGAAGCAACACCGGAGCCCGCAGCACCGGCCAACGCAGGTGCTGAAACCGAAAACACAAATGATGAAATCAAACTCTTCTGAGGCGTCCGACTCGGCTGCTCCGCCCCAACGCTTGCTCGACGGGATCCGTTCGCCTGCGGATATCAAAACGCTGCGCGAACAAGATTTGCCCCAGCTCGCGCAGGAAGTGCGCGATGAGCTGATCAAGGTCCTTTCGCAAACCGGGGGACATCTGGGTCCGAATCTCGGGGTAGTCGAGTTGACCATCGCGCTGCATCGCGTTTTCGATACGCCGCGAGACCGATTCGTCATGGACGTGAGCCATCAGGGTTATGTGCACAAAATGTTTACCGGGCGGCTCGATCGTTTTTCCACGATGCGACAGTACGGCGGGCTCAATGGTTTTCTTTTGCGAACCGAAAGTGAACACGATTGCTACGGAGCCGGTCACGCGGGAACTGCGCTTTCCGCTGGCCTGGGCATGGCGGTCGGGCGCGATTTGAAGGGAGGCAACGAGAATATCGTAGTCGTGGCGGGCGACGCCGCGTTCACGTGCGGCATCAGCTACGAAGCGCTCAACAATGTCAAAGCGCACACTAAGCGCTTTATCGTGGTGCTCAACGACAACGAATGGTCGATCGCGAAGAACGTGGGTGCGATCGCAAATTATTTAAACAGCATTGCAACGAGTCCGACGTTTACGCATTTGCACGACAAAGCGCGCGATTTCGTCCGAGCCATTGCCGGCAAAACGGCGGTCGAGTTCGCGCATAAGGTCGAGGAAAGCGTAAAGGGATTGATCGTGCCGAGCGTCATTTTCGAGGAACTCGGATTACGGTATTACGGGCCGATCGACGGGCACGATATCCCGTTGTTGATTCGCACCTTTGAGTTTCTGAAAACGCAGGATGAGCCGGTTCTGCTCCACATCCTTACCAAGAAAGGCAAAGGCTACGATCCCGCCATTAAACAGCCCGACAAATTTCACGGCCTTGGCAAATACAAGATCGAGAGCGGTGAGACCGCGCCGACGCCGACGCCGACTTACTCCGAGATCATCGGCAAGACCCTCGCGAAATTCGCGGAGCACAATCAAAAGCTTGTGGCGATCACGGCGGCGATGCCGAGCGGGACCGGCCTCTCGCATTTCGCCAAGGCGCATCCGAACCGTTACTTCGACGTGGGCATCGCCGAAGAGCACGCCGCGCTATTTGCCTGTGGGCTGGCGACGCAAGGGTTGACGCCATTTCTCACCATCTATTCCACGTTCTTTCAGCGCGCCTACGACATGGCGATCCACGACATGGCGATCCAAAAACTAAACGTCAGGCTCTGTATGGACCGCGCCGGATTAAGCGGTGACGACGGCCCGACACATCATGGATTGTTCGATATCGGTTATCTGCGTCACATCCCGAATTGGATCCACATGCAGCCAAAGGACGAAGACGAATTCGTCGATATGCTCTGGACGA
>WNFR01004298.1_pt1 | contig 14645 bp, 11 predicted proteins | sample 5400221 | NCBI WGS metagenome assembly WNFR01 (sample SAMN13153357, study PRJNA577476) | soil metagenome | isolation source: 40 cm soil under Madrone tree | place: USA:California | collected 2016-06-14 | reverse complement strand
GCGGCGATTTGCGCCTTGGGGGCCGAGGTGCGGCGCGTCGGAAAGAGTCAGGATGAGGCGCAGCGCGAGATCGACCGCCTCGTTCAGGATGAAGGGTTGATCGAGATTCCTCCCTTCGACCATCCGGATGTCATCGCCGGTCAGGGCACCATAGCTCTCGAGCTTCTTGAAGATCGGCCCGACCTCTCGGCTATCGTGGTTCCGCTTTCGGGCGGCGGCCTGGTTTCGGGCATCGCGCTTGCGGCGAAGGCGTTGAATCCAAAAATCTGCATCATCGGCATTTCGATGGATCGCGGTGCTGCGATGCATGAGAGTCTCACGGCCGGCCAGCCGGTCGAGGTTACCGAAGCGAAGTCACTGGCGGACTCGCTCGGTGGCGGGATCGGGCTCCACAATCGGTACACATTTGCGATTTGCCGGGCGCTTGTGGACATGACCTGCCTGGTGAGCGAGGCAGAAATCTATGCCGGGATGCAGGCGCTTCTGCGCGAACAGCGCCTGGTAACGGAAGGTGCTGCGAGCGTCGGTGTGGCAGCACTTCTGGCCAACAAGCTGCGCTTGGATGGGCCGACAGCAATTATCGTCAGCGGTCACAATGTCGACCTCGAGCAGTTTCGCGCAATCGCCGCAGGCCAACCGGTCAGGCTCGGCGATCAAATCGTGAAGGCCTGAACATGCGCGATATTTTCTTCCTGACCGAAGGCGATCTGCGTAGTTGCGTGACACTCGACCAAACAGCCATCCATGTCGTCGAGCAGGCCTTCCGCGCCCTTGCCACGAATATGGTGGTGATGCCGCCGATTCTCTCCATGGAACTGCCCGAGGTGCACGGCGAGGTCGATGTAAAGACTGCCTATATCTCGGGGTTCGAAGGATTCGCCATAAAGGTCAGTCCAGGTTTCTTCGACAACCCTAAACTTGGCCTGCCGAGCCTGAACGGGTTGATGATCCTGTTTTCCGCCAAGACTGGGTTGGTCGACGCCCTGCTGCTCGACAATGGCTATCTGACCGACTTGCGCACGGCGGCGGCCGGTGCTGTCGCGGTAAAGCACCTGGCCCCGCGCGATGTCGAGACCGCCGGCGTTCTCGGCACCGGCGTCCAGGCGCGCCTGCAAATCCTCGCCGCCCATCAAGTGCGCCCATTCAGGCAGGTGCTGGTCTGGGGGCGCGACTGGCACAAGGCAAACGCCTGTGCAAAAGACATCGCCGCGGCGCTCGGCGTCGAAGCGACAGCGATCGCGGATCCCGCCGCGCTGGTGCGCGACAGCCAGCTTGTGGTGACGGCCACGCCGGCTCGAGAGCCGGTCCTGGAAGCCGCCTGGCTACATCCCGGCCTGCACATCACCGCCATGGGCGCCGATCAGGCCGGAAAGAACGAGATAGCTCCCGCCGCCGTCATGGCAGCCGATCTCTTCGTTTGCGACCGCATCTCCCAGAGCGAAAGACTCGGCGAACTCCGCTCGGCCCGCGCTGCCGGGTTTGCCCCGGTACCGCCAGAGCTCGGCGAAATCATCACGGGCAAGAAGCCCGGAAGGCGTGGCGAGACAGACGTGACAATCTGCGATCTCACCGGAACCGGCGCCCAGGACACCGCAATCGCCACCCACGCACTCGCCGTCGCCCGCAAGGCCGGCGTCGGGGCCGTCATTCGAGGCTGAAGGAGGAAGGGATCATGTCCGCCTACGACAAGCTTTTCGAGAGCGCTGAATACGCCAGCCGCGTCGCCGATACGAAGCGGCGGATGCAGGCCGCAGGGTTCGACCTCATCATCTGCCAGGACCCCGCTAACATGTCCTGGCTAACTGGATTCAGCGGCTGGTCCTTCTACGTCCCGCAATGCGTGCTGATACATCTGGATGAAGAATGGCCGATCTGGTTCGGCCGCGCTCAGGATGCGAAATGCGCCAGTGTCACGACGCATTTGCCGGAGCGCAGCATCGTGCCCTTCTCCGAGCGTCTGGTGCAGCACAAGACCGAACACCCCTATGACGAACTGGCCCAGCTTGTTGAATCGCGAGGCTGGGGCAGGGCGCGGATCGGTGTCGAGATGGACGCGCACTATTACACGGCGCGCTGTCACGCCCATTTGACAAAGGGGCTGCCCAACGCACGATTCTCGAACAACGGCGACCTGGTGAATTGGGCCCGGCTGATCAAGTCCGAGGCTGAACTCAGGCTTATGCGAGAGGCCGGCAAGATTTGCACAGCGGCGATGAATCGCGGCATCGCAAGAATGCGGCCGGGCGTGCCCCAGAACCATGTCATTGCCGAGATCTATTCCGCCCAGACAATAGGCGTGCCGGGCGGCGCGGGCGGCGACTATACCGCGATCTGCCCCCTGATGCCGGTAGGCGAGGGCACCAGCACACCGCACCTTACCTGGTCCGACGCGCCGCTCCCCGCCAATGCGCTGACGATGATAGAGATTGCCGGTTCGCGGCGCGGTTACCACGCGCCGCTGACACGAACGATCCATCTCGGAAAACCGCCGGCGGCGATCCATGATGTCGCAAAGGCAGTGGTCGAGGGCGTCGATGCCGGACTTTCCACGGCAAAACCGGGCAACACGGCCGAGCAGGTGGAGGCGGCCTGGCAGGCTGTGCTGCGCCGCAACGGCCTCAAGAAGGAGAGCAGGGTCGGTTATTCGGTTGGACTTTCCTTTCCCCCGGACTGGGGCGAGCGCACCGTCAGTCTGCGTCCCGGAGATACCACGGTGCTCCAAGCCGGCATGTGCTTTCACATTCAGGCCGGCATCTGGCTGAAGGAGTGGGGCGTTGCGATCTCCGAATCCTTTGAGGTAACCGGCAAGGGCGGCGCGCGCTTCTGCGACGTGGCCCGCGAACTGATCGTCGTCGATTGATGCGCTCCGACGACGCCAGGAGAAGCGACTTCAAGCTCGACGAGCGCGATCTCAAGATGCTTGTGATTCTGCAGCAGGAAGGTCGCATTACCAAGACCGAGCTTGCCGAGCGGGTAAACCTTTCCCCGACGCCGTGCTGGAGCCGCCTCAAGCGCCTGGAGAAGATCGGCCTGATCGAAGGCTACCGGGCGAAGATTGCGCTCAAGCGCTTTGGCGTCACCATGGTTTTCACGGAAGCCGAGCTGGAAAGCCATCGCGCGGCGGACTTCGCCCGCTTCGAGGCCGAAATGCGACAGATGCCGGAGATTACCGGTTGCTGGTCGGTCGGCGGCGGCATCGACTATCTGATCCAATTCATGGTGAAGGACATCGACGCCTATCAGCGCCTGATCGATCGGCTTCTGGAAATGGCGATCGGCCTCAAGCGCTACTATACCTACATCGTCACCAAGGCGATCAAAGAAGACGGCCCCGCACCGCTCGACCGTCTTTCAACCCACTAAAGCCGCTCCGCCGTCTCCACCAACACGTCCCAAAGGGAAGCCGAGAAGCTGCGCGGGGCGAAGATGTCGATGCCACCGGTCCGCCGCTGCAACAGAACGCTCACGCGATGCAAAGGTGCCAGAGCCACCGAGCCGATGGGAAAATACCGCAATCGCAAATCGACGCTGACGAAGCGGCTCAGCAGCGGCTCGGCGAGGTCGAACTCTGCCTGGATCAATACCCTTGCATGAGAGAGATCAAGGCTGACCCCGATATCGACGGGCAGTTCCAGCTCGCTTGTCGCGTTCCGATCCGAAACAAACCAAAGGCGCTGTGGATGGGTTCGCAGGAGCGATCCGCCTTCGGCTTCCGCGTAGCGTCCAATCGCCGGCGGCTCCCCTGCGCGATAATGGTTCGACACGCGCCGCGCCATCTCGTCAAAACGATCCGGCCACGCGTGATACTGCTGCAACGCCTTTAGCGGACCCGTGGACAGGCCGCGAGGGTGGCGGGCCCTGAGCGCTATTTGTTCAGGCATGGAGGCGCGCCCCTTCCGGATCGAGAAAGTGCGGCGCGACCACCTTGACCCGCACGGCCCGTCCACGGATCGGATCGTCAGCCAGAAGCTCGCGCCCTTCCCAACTTGCGAGCCCACCCCTGAGGAAGCCCAGGCCGAGCCAGCGGTTCAATGAGGGGCTTTGCGTCACCGAGCTGATCCAGCCGACGCCATGACCGCTTCTGTCCTGAGTCTCGCACAGGATGGAGCCGCCGCTGAAAGTCTCTCCGGCAACCGCAGAGACGAGTCCCACTAATTGCGCCCGCTCCTTGCTGGTGAGTTCCGGCCGGCGGCGCAGCACGCCGCCGATAAACGACTTGCGGGTGGAGGCCATGCGGCCGAGGCCCAGATCCTCCAATGTTGTGCGCCCGTCAAGCTCTGGACCGCCGACATGGCCCTTCTCGACCCGCAATGCGCCGAGCGCCTCGAGTCCATAGGGGCCACCGCCGCGTTCCCCGGCCCCGGCGAGCAAGGCGGTCCAGAGCGGAGCGCCATGGCCGGCGGCAATATAGACTTCATAGGCGAGCTCGCCGGAGAAGCTGATGCGGGCGATCGGGCAGGGCACGCCATCGAAGTTTCCGCTTCGCACAGCCATGAAGGGGAAAGCGGAATTGGAGAAACCGATGCCACTCACCAGCGACTGCAGCAGCTCGCGCGACCTTGGACCCGCTACCGCGACCCCCGCCCATTGATCGGTGACCGACGTCACCGAAGCGCGCAGCTCAGGCCAGCGGGTTTCCAACATTTCTTCCAGCCAGGCCATGACCTTGCCCGCATTGGCCGTGGTGGTCGTCATAAAGTATTCCTGCTCGCCGACACGCCAGCACGTGCCGTCATCCATGACAATGCCGTCGTCTCTGAGCATCACGCCGTAGCGCGCCTTGCCCACGGACAGCGACTTGAAGGCGTTGACGTAGACGCGGTCGAGCAGCTCGCCGGCATCGGGGCCCTGCACGACGATCTTGCCGAGGGTCGACACATCGCAGATGCCCACAGCCTCGCGCACCAGCCGCATCTCCCGGAGATAGGCTCGCTCGACCCCTTCGTCGCCTTGCGGATAGAACCATGGCCGAAGCCAAAGACCGGTCTCCAGCATGCGCGCGCCGGTCTTGATCAGAGCCTCGCTCAGTGGCGAGCGCCGAACAGCCAACAGGTGCTGGTCGCGCTCAGAGCCCGCTAGCGCTCCGATGGAGACCGGCGCGAAGGGTGGCCGGAAGGTGGTGGTGCCGACCTCGTCGATCCGATTGCCGCGAAAAGCGCCGATCAGCGCCAGCGCGTTGACGGCGGAAGTTCGCCCCTGGTCGGTCGCCATGCCAAGCGTCGTGTAGCGCTTCAACAGCTCCGGTGCGTCGTAGCCTTCCGCACAAGCCTGGCGCACATCGTCAACTGTCACGTCATTCTGAAAATCCACGAACGCCTTGCCTGGCAGGCGTGCGCCAATCCAGGGTCGTGACGGGATCTCCCAACCGCCGATCGCCGGAAAAGCTTCTTCAGGTGCGTTTCGTCCCAGGGCGCGCGCCGCTTCACCAGCGGCTGCCCGGCCCGACTGCGCGCAGGCGTCGGCATTCCAGATGCCTGCGGCGGACCCTGCGCATCTGATGGGTTCCCTCGTTTCTCCAGGGAGGAATGCGGCCACGGCTGCATTCCAGACGGGCTTGACACCCCGCTGACTGAGCAAATGCTGGGTGGGCGCCCACCCGCCCGACATGCCTACGGCATCACAGGAAATCTCCTCCTCGCCGTCGCCGTCCACCGTACCGATCTTCAGCGCGCCAGGCATTGCGCGTAGCGGAATGCGCGCGAGCCGCAAATCGATACCGGATTGTCTGGCAGCACTTGCCAGAGAGTCGGAGATTCGGTCTCTGGAATCGACGAGTGTCACGGCCATTGCGAGCCGCGAAAGATCCAAGGCGGCTGAATAGGCGGAGTCATTATTGGTCGCAATCGCAATTCGCCGGCCGCACGCAACGGCCCAACGGTTGGCATAGGCACGAAGAGCGGAGGCCAGCATGACACCAGGGCGATCATTGTCGCCGAAGACGAGGGGCTGTTCGGCAGCCCCTGCGGCGACAATGACGCGCTTTGTGCGCAGGACCCACAGACGCTCGCGGAACGCCGCATCCTCCTGCAGCCGTTCCACCAGCGCCACAACGCCATGGTCGTAAAGGCCAAACACTATCGTGCGGTCGAGAATTCTCACATTTTGCGTTGATCGTAATTCTTGCTCGCGGCTTGCGACCCAACTCTGCGGGGCGGTTTGTTCGATAGGCTGACTTTCCGCCAGCAAGGCGCCGCCGAGGCAAAAATCGCGCTCCGCAAGCACGACATCGAGGCCAGCCGCCCCGGCAATTCGCGCCGCCTCCAGCCCCGCCGGGCCCGCACCCACCACCAGCACATCACAGGTTGCTTCGCGGCTTTCGTATCGGCTCGGATCGGGCAATCGGGATGCAACGCCCAGGCCCGCGGCACGCCGGATGAAGCGTTCGTAGAAGAGCCAGCTCCTCGGACTCTTGCCGGGGCCCATGAACGTCTTGTAGTAGAAGCCCGCAGTGAACAGCCGAGCCAGGGCCTGATTGATTGCACCGACATCGAAATTCAAGCTCGGCCAGCAATGCTGGCTGCGCACGTCCAGCCCGTTTACCAGCTCGGCGGTCGTTGCAAGCGTATTCGGGGTCGACGCTGCCTTGTCGCCGATGGTCACCAGTGCGGAGGGATCCTCAAGGCCGCAGCCCATGATGCCCCTGCGCCTGTGGTACTTGAAGCTGCGCGCAACCAGCATCTGGCCGTTGGCAAGCAGCGCCGAGCCAAGTGTGTCGCTGGCAAAGCCGCGCAACCGGCGTCCATCGAAGAAGAAGTCGAGCTGTTTTCCGCGATCGACGAGACCGCCGGCCGCAAAGCGGCGACCCTTCATCACGGCCGATCCTTCAAAAGCGCAGCAATCCCCGTATTTGCCGGCACCACGCCGGAAATCTCATGCGTGACGGTGTCGCGCTCAACGATCAGCCAAAGCCGGCAACCGTCGCTGTGGTGCCAGCGCTCGCGATGTGTCCCCCGGGGATTGGCCCGGACATAAACGGCCTCGACCCATGCCTCCAGGGGCGCCGCCAAATCGGGATAGGCGATGGTCGCGTCGCCACAATAGGTGAATTCGCTATGGTCGCGCGTACCGCAAAAGGGGCAAGTAATGCGCATCGGGTCAGTGCAGCCTGGGTGTCGGACCGGCGCCGGCTTCGTCGATCGCGGCACCACGTTCAAAGCGGTCGAGCGAGAACGGCAGGCTGAGCGGGTCTGGCTGATCGCGCGCCAGCAGATGGGCAAAGCACCAGCCCGAGGCGGGCGTTGCCTTGAAGCCGCCATAGCACCAGCCGGCGTTCAAATAGAGCCCGTCGATAGGCGTCCTGGAGATGATGTGGGAACCGTCCATCGTCATATCCATGACGCCGGCCCAATGGCGCAGCAGGCGGACTCGGCCGAGACAGGGCATTAGCGAAACGCCGAGCGCGGCTACGTCGCGCACCACAGGAAAATTCCCGCGCTGCGCATAGGAATTGTACATATCCAGATCGCCGCCGAAGACCATCCCGCCTTTGTCGGATTGGCTGATGTAAAAATGGCCATGCCCGCCGAAGCCGATGACATAGTCGAGCAACGGCTTTACGGGCTCCGATACAAAAGCCTGCAGCAGGTGACTTTCGATCGGCAGGCGCAAGCCCGCCATCTCGCCGAGCCTTGAGGTATGGCCCGCCACGGCAATCCCGGTCTTGGCGGCCATTACAGGCCCGCGCGTCGTCTCGACGCCCCTGATCCGTCCGCCTTCGCGCAGGAAACCCGTCACCTCACATTTCTGGATGATGTCGACGCCGAGGCGAGAGGCGGCGCGGGCAAATCCCCATACGACGGCGTCGTGACGGGCAGTCCCGGCGGTCGGTTGCATCAGCGCGCCCCAGATCGGGAACCGCGCTGAGGGTCGATAATCCAGATGCGGTACAAGATCTTGCAGCGCAGCCCGGTCGAGCAGCCGGGCCGCGATCCCGTGCCGGCGCATGATGTTGCCGCGCCGCGCCAGTTGATCCAGCCCGTCGGGAGAATGCGACAGCAGCATCTGGCCCCGCGGACTGAACATGACGTTGAAGTTCAGCTCATGCGACAGGCCGTTCCACAGCTTCAGCGAAAAGTCGTAAAATTCCGTGGCGCCGGGCAGCATGTAGTTTGAACGAACGATGGTGGTGTTACGCCCGACGTTCCCCGAGCCGATGTAGCCCTTCTCCACCACTGCCACGTTGCGGATACCGAATTGCCTGGCGAGATAATATGCCGTGGCAAGCCCGTGCCCGCCGCCGCCGACAATCACGACGTCGTACTGGCGCTTCGGCGCACAATCGCGCCAGGCTCGCGGCCAGGGCTGCCCGGTCAGAGCATGCTTGACGAGTGTCAGCGCCGAGTAATTGGACATTGGTCTGCCGGTAGAATCCGCAACGTCCCTATTTTCGCACGAGGGAGCCCGAAAAGACCTGCCAAAATGATCGGCATCGGGAGACGATTCCTCCGTCAGGATGCTGCTCTTTGGAGCAAAGCACCACGCCCGCCCTGCTAGGGTCCGTCTGCGCACCGCAATGACGGAGAGATGCGTGCAGAGTTCCGCCATAAGCAGACACAGCCGAGCCGCCGGACTGGAGCGTCTCAAGGATTCCCGGCTGCTCAAGGAGTTCGCTTATGTCGACGGGGCCTGGCGGGCAAGTGCCTCGGGTCGATTTCTCTCGGTCAGTGACCCGGCAACGGGAGAGTGGATCGGCCAGGTACCGGCATTGACCGGGACAGAGGCGCTGGAATCGATTGCGGCGGCCGAACGCGCATTTCCCTCCTGGTCGGCGCTGCTTCCCCAACAGCGATCGAACGTGTTGCGAGGCTGGCAGGACCAGATGATCGCGCATCGCGAGGACCTGGCTATCCTGATAACGCTGGAACAGGGAAAACCGCTCTCCGAAGCGCGAGGTGAGATCGACTACGCCGCATCATTCATCGAGTTCTACGCCGAGGAAGCCAAGCGCACGAACATCGAATCGGTGACCGCACATCTCGCCGGGGCAGAGGCAAGCGTGCGGCGGCAGCCCATGGGGGTTGCTGCCCTGGTAACGCCGTGGAACTTCCCCAGCGCCATGTTGACCCGCAAGGCCGCCGCCGCCCTGGCAGCAGGTTGCACCGCTGTGGCGCATCCCTCCCGCTATACGCCATTCTCGGCCTTGGCCCTGGCCGAGCTCGCCGAGCGTGCCGGCTTGCCGGCCGGCGTCTTCAATGTCGTAACGGGAGAGGCGGAGGAAGTTGTGACGCCGATGACCGCGGCGGCGGCGGTGCGCGCGCTCTCCTTCACGGGCTCGACCGAGACCGGAAGATTGCTTTACCGGCAATGCGCCCCGACGATCAAGACGCTGATCCTGGAACTCGGCGGGCACGCGCCCTTCATCGTGTTTGCCGATGCGGACCTCGATCGCGCTGTCGATTGCGCGATCGCCGCGAAATTTGCCACTTCGGGCCAGGATTGTCTCGCGGCCAACCGAATTCTGGTCGAGCGCTCCACCTACGATGCTTTCGCCGCGCGATTCGCCGAAAGGGTCAAGGCACTCACTGTCGGGCCGGGTCTGCTGGATTCCGATATTGGGCCGCTGATGAACGAAGCGGCCGTTGGAAAGCAGGAACGCCATGTTGCCGATGCGCTAGCAAGGGGCGCGCGGCTCATGCTGGGCGGCGGCCGGCACAACGCGGGGCCGCTGTTCTTTCAGCCGACCGTTTTGGCCGATGTGCCGCAGGATGCGCTAATTTTCCAGGAAGAAACGTTTGGGCCTGTCGCCGCACTGGCGGCATTCGAAAGCGAAGCCGATCTCCTCGCCCATGTGAATGCCACAGATTATGGTCTTGTGGCGTATCTTCACACCCGCGACCCTGGGCGCGTGTCGCGCCTCTCCGCCGCGCTCCAATATGGAATGATCGCGGTCAATCGCACCAAGATTACCGGCGCACCAATTCCAGGTGTCAAGCAGTCCGGCCTTGGCCGCGAGGGCTCTCGGCTCGGCATCGAAGCCTTCATGGACGTGAAGTATGTCTGTCAGGATGCTGCATGAGGCCCCGCCATGATGCATGACAATCCTTTCACGGATGGGGAACTGGCACGTCGCCTGTCGGCCTTCCGGGCGAAGCTGGTTGAACGCGGCGTTGACGGTGCCGTCGTTGCCGCGCCGGAAAACGTTTTCTATCTGACCGGGCTTGACCACTGGGGTTACTTCGCGCCCCATTTGCTGATCGTACCGCTGGATCGGCGACCGGTGTTGGTGACGCGCAGCATGGAAACCGTCTCCGTCGACAAGCAGGTGCGCAATGCCGATTTCCGCGGCCACAGCGACAGCGAGACCGCAGCCGACATGGCGGCCCGCGTCCTCAAGGACCTTGGCCTCGCCGGCAAGCGGCTCGGACTTGAATATTGGACATCGGGGCTTAGCCACGGGCTCGCGCTGTCACTGCAGGCAGGGTGCGACGCGCATTGGCAGGACATCTCGGGCGCTCTCGACGATCTGCGCCTGGTGAAAAGCGCCGAGGAACAGGCCCTGATGCGCCAGGCGGCAAAGGTCACCGACGCCGCGGCAGGTGCTGCGATCAGCGCAATCGGCGAGGGGGCTTCCGAAGTCGAGGTTGCTGCGGTCTGCCAGGCGGCAATGACGCGCGCCGGCGGGTCGCCTCCCGCCTTTGGACCCTTCATCCGGCCGGGCAGCCGTCTTGGCGAGGAACACAGCAGCTGGGGCCCCGGCCGCTACGTCAAGGGCGAGCCCGTTTTCCTGGAACTTTCCGGCTGTGTCTCGCGATATCACGCCCCGCTGGGGCGGCTGGTGCATATCGGCGCCGTGCCAGAGGCCGATGCAAAGACCGCAGTCACCGCGGCGCAGGCTTTTCAAACCGTGCTTGACGCACTCACGCCGGGCGCCAGGGCGCGCGATGTCTATGCGTCCTGGCAGGCTGTGGTCGACGACGCCGGCCTTGCTCACTACCGCCGCCATCATTGCGGCTACTGCGTCGGCATTGGGCTCGCACCATCCTGGACCGGCGGCAACACGGTGGTCGGTCTTCGGCACGATTCCGACCTTCCGATCCGCGAGGGGATGTCATTTCACGTCCTCTCCTGGCTCATGGGCACAGGCAGCGGAAACTATTTCATCTCCAACACGGTGCTGCTCGGCAGGGGCGGACCGGAAGTCCTGACCAAGACTCCCACAGGACCCATTCTCAGATAGGAGTGCCGCACGATGCGCAATGACACGCTCGACCAATGGGATCGGGCCGCCTTCTTCCACCCCTCCACTCACCTGGCGCAGTTTGCGCGTGGCGAAATATCAAACCGGATCATGACCGGGGGCAACGGCGTCTACATCGACGATCGCGACGGCAACAAGCTGCTCGACGCATTCGCCGGGCTCTATTGCGTCAACGTCGGATACGGCCGAAGCGAGATCGTGGAGGCAATTGCAAAGCAGGCGCGCGAACTCCCTTACTACCACGCCTATGTCGGCCACGGCACCGAAGCCGCCGTCACCCTTGCTCATATGATCCTCGAGCGCGCGCCGAAGAACATGTCGAAGGTGTATTTTGGCCTCGGCGGTTCGGACGCCAATGAAACCAACATCAAGCTTGTCTGGTACTTCAACAATATCCTCGGCCGGCCGAACAAGAAGAAGATCGTCTCCCGCTGGCGCGGGTATCACGGCTCGGGGCTGATGACCGGATCGCTCACGGGGCTGGAACTTTTCCACAAGAAATTCGACCTGCCGCTGCCCCAGGTGCTGCACACCGAAGCGCCCTATTATTTCCGCCGGCAGGATCCGGCGATGTCGGAGGAGCAATTCTCCGCCCATTGCGCTGCCAGGCTGGAGGAACTGATCGCCCGCGAAGGTCCCGACACCATCGCTGCTTTCATCGGGGAGCCGGTGCTGGGGACCGGCGGCATCGTCCCGCCGCCGAAAGACTATTGGCAGGCGATCCAGCCCGTTCTGAAAAAATACGACATCCTTCTGATAGCCGACGAGGTCGTGACGGGCTTTGGCCGGCTGGGATCGATGTTCGGATCCGACCACTACGGCATGGAGCCCGACATCATCACCATCGCCAAAGGCCTTACCTCGGCCTACGCGCCACTTTCTGGTTCTATCGTTTCCAAGCGTGTTTGGGACGTGCTGGAGCGTGGCACCGACGAGCTGGGGCCGATTGGCCATGGCTGGACCTATTCCGCTCATCCCATCGGCGCGGCAGCCGGCGTCGCAAACCTGAAGCTGATCGACGATCTCGGGTTGATCAGGAATGTGCGGGACGTCGGCGCCTATCTCCTGGAATCCCTGCGCGACGCCGTGGGCAACAACCCGATCGTTGGCGAGGTCCGCGGCGAGGGACTTCTCTGCGCGGTGGAATTCGTCGCCGACAAGACGGCCCGCAAACTCTTCGATCCGGCGATGAAGGTCGGAGCAAGAATTGCCGCCGCGACATTGAAGAGGGGTGTCATCGGCCGGGCGATGCCGCAGGGTGACATTCTAGGTTTTGCGCCCCCGCTATGTCTTACGCGGGCCGAAGCCGATACCATCGCTGCCGCCGCCGGCGCCGCGGTGAACGAGGTTGCCGGCGAAATCCCTCGCGCATAGACGGGTATGGCCTCGATATCCACATGGGCCCCGAAATCAGCCCTCGCGCTGCAGCATCGGGCAAACACCCAAGCTTGCGAATGGAGTCGATCTAGTAAGAGAAAGGCGAGGCCGATTTCGGCGCCAACACCATCGTGTTGTCGTAGCTTCGAACCATCATTGTTGTCGGATGTTCGAGTCTGATGCGAACCACCACCCAGTCCAGTCTCCCTCTGGCGCGCGCTGGAGATGGCCAGAAAGGGGCCCATTCGTCGGCGATTTTTGGCGCTAGTAGGTTGGCAGAGACAGCCCAACGTCTTCCAGCACGCGTAGGTGACCGCTGAAGCCAGGCGTGCATCGCTTACGATTGACCGCTAGCCGACTTCCCTCTCAAGACCAGGGTGGCGAGGACCGAGATGCAGTCGCCCATTTTTACGAGGCCCGGAAAGTGACGCCCCACGACCACGCCTGCATTCTTAGCATGATAGTCGGCAGGCGCCACACCGGTACGCTCTATCGGCCAAATTCGAGCGATCAGATCGCCTCTGGCGACAGAGTGACCAAGATCGATACAGGGTTCGATCAATCCCTCATGCTCGCTGAATGTGAAGCAGTCGCCACTCGGCACGTCAAGTACGATCGTGCCCGTTCGCTCGGGTTTCTCTTTTAAGATGCCGGCATGGATCAGAAGGTTTCGGATGCCGCGCTTGGCTATCGCGGTCGTGCGGGCGCTCGTCGTGCCGCCACCCCCGAGCTCCGTCGAAATAAAGACTTTCCCCATTTCCTCAGCGGCTGTGTCGTACATACCTTTGTTGTCGATCTCCAGCAGCATCATCGAATAGGGCGCGTTGAATGCCTCCATTGCGGCGATACAGGCTTGTTCCTGAGCCCTGTCAGACAGGCGATGGGCACAGCAAAAGGGGAGGAATTCGAGTGTCCTTCCCCCAGAATGGATGTCGAGGACGATGTCGGCCAAGGGCAGCAGGGTGCGCTGGAAGTAGTCGGCGATCTTCTCCGTCACCGTGCCATTGGGCCGGCCCGGAAATGTCCGGTTAAGGTTGCCCTTGTCGATGGGCGACGTCCGGGTCGCGGCGCGGAACGCAGGTAAATTCATGGCGGGAACCATGATCACGCGACCCGCGAGCATCGTTGCATCGATGGACGAAGCAAGATTCATCAGCGCGATGGGCCCTTCATACTCGTCGCCGTGATTGGCCCCGGTCAGCAGCGCCGTTGGCCCTTCGCCGTTTCTGGCAACCGTGACGGGGATCATGATCGCGCCCCATGCGGAATCGTCCCGGCTGTACGGCAGGCGTAGAAAGCCATGCTGCAGACCGTCGCGATCGAAATCCACCGTCGCGGTAATCGGGTTCGCCGTCTGGCCGTGATCAGACACTGCACAATGCTCCGATAGCCTACCTATTTGTCCGGGTAGCGCTTCATGCGCTTGACGCTCATCGAGATGTGGCTGCGCCGGATGTGACCGACCGCCTCGAGATCGCCGACCTCCATGGCGGCCAGGATATCCGCCATCTCGCGGCGAAAGACGATGATTTCATCCCTCAGATTGAGACGCGGCACTGCTTTCAGCCAGATGCGCGTTGTCAGGTAGTACAGGCGCTCCGAGATCTCCCGCAGCGGCGTGTTGCCCATCATCGCGCCGAGTTCCTGAAAAAAGTCCATGTTGATCCGCGCATAGACTTTGGCGTCGGGCGCCTTCAGCAACTCGTCGCAGCGGTCGAGCAGCGGGCGTACCCGCGCCAGATCGGCTTCGGTGCGGGGAATGGGATCGAGCTTGCCGATCAGTTCGGCAAGCTCCATGCGCAGCTGGAAGACCTGCGCCAGTGCGTCGATGTCGACATCAGTAACGAACGTGCCGACGCCATGGCGGCTTTCGAGCAGCCCCTCGCCCTCGAGCCGCGACAGGACGCGACGGATCGGCGTGCGTGATACCTCGAATTCGCGCGCCAGATCCTCCTCCGCGAGCCGCGCGCCCGGCTCATATTCGAGCAGGCATATGCGGTCGCGGATCGTCTTGTAGATCCGCTCGAAACGCTCCCGTGAGACGCTGAGCGGACGATTTGCGGCGGCGTCA
>WNFR01004297.1_pt1 | contig 14645 bp, 12 predicted proteins | sample 5400221 | NCBI WGS metagenome assembly WNFR01 (sample SAMN13153357, study PRJNA577476) | soil metagenome | isolation source: 40 cm soil under Madrone tree | place: USA:California | collected 2016-06-14 | reverse complement strand
CCGACGTCGTGTTCAGCGACCAGAGCAAGGTGACCATTCCCGGTGTCACGTTGCATCTCGAGTATCGTGCCGAGAACGGACACAGCCACAGCAAGGGCGACACAACTATCTATTTTGAAGAAGAAGAAATATTTATCGCCGGCGATTTACTCTACACCGAAGTCCATCCGGTAACTTTCTTCGGCAATATTCCCAACTGGCTCACGGCGCTAAAGCCGCTGTTTCAAACCCACTACAAACAACTTGTGCCGGGTCACGGGCCGGCGGTCGACAGCGAGCACGCGGGGCGGAATTACTTCAAGAAGATGTACGATTACCTGGAAGATTTTTACAGCAATCTGGAGGAAATCAAATCGGGCCGCAAAAGCCGCGACGAAGTCGCCAAGCACATGCTGAGCGGGAGTTACGCCGGACTCGGTAAGACCCGCATGGTCGAGCGCAACATCAATCAGTTTCTGACGGGAAGATGGTTTTAGATGCAGCTTGTCAGGTTATCCGAAGAAACAGCTCCGCCCTTCGACAAGCTCAGCATGAACGGAAAGGAAGAAGTCAGTGCAATTCTAAATCCGCTCACCCTGAGCTTGTCGAAGGGCGTCCGGAAAATTACGCAACGTGCAACACACTTCGTTCTCGCATTTATCGCTGTTACTTCGACCGGCGTTTCGGTTCACGCCGCCGAAAAGCTCGAAAAGCTCCGCGCCGCCTACCCTGCCGTCGCGCCGGGCTCAACTCCTTCGTGGATCACCGCTGAGAAAAAACTCTGGCAGAAATACGGCTTCGAAGTAGAGCCGATACTCGTGAGCGGCGGAGCGCGCGCGGTGCCGGCGTTGATCGGGCAGAGCGTTCAGTTTCTCTTCGGCTCGGATACCGGCGTGACGACCGCCCAGCTCCAGGGAATCCCGGTCGTGCGCCTCGGCGTAACGATGAATACTTTGGGCTCGTCTCTACTCACCCAACCGAGCGTTCAATCCGTACAGGACTTGAAAGGCAAGATCCTCGGCATTTCGCGCGGCCGGGACGCGAGCTATATTCGCCTGGCGAAGCTGCTCCGCGATAACGGGCTCAATCCCAACGAAGATGTAAAATTTCTGTCCATCGGCGGCGGTGAAGGCGGGCGGCTCTCAGCGCTTAAGGCCGGAGTGATTCACGGGACGATGCTTTTTCCACCGCTGGATCTGATCGGCAGGAACGAAGGCCTCAAGGTCCTGCAGAAATTCGACGTGCCGACGCCAGGGGGTGGCATCAACACGACCGCGGCGCTGCTCAAACAAAACCGCCCGCTCGTGGTCAATTTTCTCAAAGGTTATATCGAGGGCATTCACTACATGAACCGCCACAAGGACGACAGCCTGAAAATTTTGCAACGATATTTTCAAAACTCCGACATGGCGGCGCTGGACTATCTATACGACGAAACGACCCGCCGCCTTGAGAAAGAGCTACGCGCCAACCCCGAATCCATTCGCTTTCATCTGGACATGGCCGCCCTCGACGATCCCCACGCCGCGAAGTTTTCCGAAAAAGATTTCTGGGACTCGAGCGTCGTCGAAGAGATTCGCCGCTCCGGATTTATCGACCAACTCTACAAGAAATAGGAGATCAAAGGTGAGCTATTACACCAGTCTTCGAGACTACATCAAAACGTTGGAGAGCCGCGAAAAACTTTTTCGTATCCAGCGAGAAGTCTGCCGCGAGACCGAGCTCGAGCCTCTGGTGCGTTGGCAGTTCCGCGGCTTGCCGGAAAGCGAGCGGCGCGCGTTCCTATTCGAAAAAGTCGCGAGCGTCACCGGTCGTCAATACAACATGTCGGTTCTCTCTGGCGCGTGCGCCTCTTCGCGCGCGATTTACGCGTTGGGCATGGGCTGCCGGGAGGAAGAGATCTTCGACCGCTGGATCAATGCCCAGAAACATCCCATCGACCCCGTCGTCGTACCCATGGGGCCCGTCCAGGAAATCGACATCGATAGCCACCCTGATGACGCCGTGGATTCGATTCCCGTGCCATTGGCCAATCCCGGTTTCGACAGCTCGCTGCGCCTGACCGCCGCGCTTTGGGTCACCGCCGATCCGGAAACCGGTCAACGCAACGTCGGCATCTACAGCGGCTACATTCGCAAAGGCGGGAGAATCTCCGTCGGTCTCGGCGCCGGCAAAGACTCGCGCATCCATTTGGATAAAGCGCGTGAGAAAGGCGCGCCGCTCAAAGCAGCCGTCGTGATCGGGCCGACGCCGAATTTGATCTACGCCGCTGCGTCTACTTTTCCCTACGGCGTTGATGAATATGCCGTCGCGGGAGCGATCGCGGGAAAACCCCTAGAGCTGGTTCGCTGCCGGACCGCGGATCTTTACGTCCCCGCGCAAGCGGAGATGATTCTCGAAGGCGAAGTCTCGCTGGACGAGATGGATCACAACTGGCCGTTCGGAGAATTCTCCGGCTACATGGCCGGACGGGGCAAGTATCCCCGTTTCATTGTCAAGCACATCACGCAGCGCAAAAATCCGATTCTGCTCGACCTCGTGGCGGCGCATCCGCCCTGCGAAGGCAGCAAGCTTAAGCAGATCTCCACCGAAGCGATCTTCTACCACGGTTTGAAAGAAAACATCGGCATGAGCGGCGTCAAGCAAGTTGCGATTCATGAAGAAAGCGGCGGATGGGGCTTTTTTGTCATTCAGCTCAAAGCGCGCCAACCGGCGCATGCGTGGCAAGCATTGAATTCCGCCGCCAGCTTGACGCCGGGACTGGGCAAGATATTCATCGTCGTCGACGAAGACATCGATCCGCACGACTTGGACGCGGTGATGTGGGCGCTGGTTTTTCGCGTCCAGCCGCATCGCGACATACAAACCGTGACCGGCAGGCGGCCGATGATGGACCCGTCCGCGGTTTCACCCGCGCAGCCGGGCTGGCATCACCATTATCCCGAGCCGCACGGTTCGTCAGCGTTACTCATCAACGCGCTTAGGAAGTGGAACTACCCGCCCGTCGCTTTGCCGGCCAAGGAATACATGGAGCGCGCACGCCAGTTGTGGCAGGAGCTCGAACTGCCCCCTTTAAAACCGAAGTCGCCGTGGCACGGCTACGAGCTCGGCCATTGGCCGGAGGAATTGCGCAATGCAGCAGCGGCGGTCGCCGCCGGGCGGGAACCTGAAGAAGGCGGCAAGAAAGAATCATGAATTTAATGCCGTCTAATCGTTTCACTTTGTTAATCGCTCTCGCGGCTTCGCTGACGGGTTTATTTTTCAATGCGCCGCTGGCGATCGCGATCGATGACGTCAAGGTCCACACGTCCGGCAGCACCAGCGCCAACGTTCTTATCTACAAAATCGCTCAGGAAAGAGGTTTTTACAAAGAAGAAAAACTCAACGTCCTAACGATCGCGGCAACCTCGTCGGCAGGCATTCAGGGCCTCGTCGGCGGCAGCTTCGACTTCAGCCAGATCCTCGGCCAAACCTCCGCGGCGATCTTGCACGGCGCGCCCCTCAAAAACGTCATGGTCTTCGACACCCGGCCGCTGTTTTGGTTTTTCGGCAGCAAGAAGATCAGGCGCATCCAAGATTTGAAAGGTGGCAAGCTCGTCGGCGTCTCGAGCCTCGGCGCCAACACCGATCAAATGACGCGGGAAGTCCTGGCGATGAACGGCATCGATCCGCGCAAAGATGTCGTCATTCAAGGGACCGGCACCGGCGCGATACGTTTGGCGGCGCTACTCGGCGGCAGTCTCGATGCCGCGATTACCAACCCGACCGAAAGCATTATGGCGCGCAAGCAAGGACTGAACGAACTTTTCTTCTATGGCGATTATGATCTGAATATCGTCTCAGGCGGCGCCGCGCTCACGGATCGCATGCTCAAGGAAAAGCCGGATCTGGTGCGGCGTTTTCTCCGTGCGACCTTGCGCGCGCTGCTCTGGTTTCGCGCCAACGAGAAAGAAGCCGTGGCGCGCATGGCCGAGGGTTTCAGGATTTCGCGCGACGACGCCCTCGGCATCTATAAGGCGACGCTCAAGAGCTACAGCCTTGACGGCACGATTTCGCGCGAGCTGCAGGACAAGATCGTTAATTTTCAGCGCAAGCAACTAAAGGTGGAGAAGGAAATCTCGCCCGAGCAGGTTTATGACGTTACGATCTTGCGCGCGCTCAACGAAGAACTTAAAAAAGCGGGACAATGATAATGAAATTTTTCTTCAGGTTGATTCTCTCCTTATTGTGCATCTTGGCAATTGGCAGGAGTACTACTCACGCCCAGAAGCTTGAAAAACTCGTCATCGGCTACCCCGCCCGGTCGCATCGCTCGGCATCATCGACGTGATGCGAAAAGCGGGGTTGTTCAAAAAAAACGGCCTCGACGTCGATCTCGTTTACATTCAGGGCAGCCCCATCCTGACGACGGCGATGGTCTCCGGCCAGGTACCGCTGAGCTTTCTCGGCGGCGCGGCCATCGTCGCTTCCGCCGTCGGCGGCGCTGATACCGTCTATCTCGCCTGTGGCATCAACACGCTCTACTGGCGCTTTTTCACAACGCCGAACATAAAAACAATAGCCGACCTCAAGGGCAAAACACTGGGCGTCACGACCGTCGGCTCACAAGAGGATAGCGTCGTCCGCTTCATACTCCGCGACCGCGGCCTTATTCCCGACCGGGACTTCGCGGTCGTCGCCGTCGGCGGCGCGCCCACGCGTTTGGCCGCTTTGAGCAAAGGCGTGATCCAAGGCTCGACGTTCATTCCGCCGCAGGACATCGCCGCCGAGAGGCTCGGCCTCAACCCGTTCATCGATATGAGCAAGCTCGGCCTCTACAATCCCGGCAGCTGCTTCGCCAGCACCAAGACCTACATCAAATCTCATCGCGACACCGTCATGCGCGTGATGAAAGCTTTTGTCGAAGGGCTGCGCTACTACAAAGACAACCGAGAATTTGTTTTGAAAGTGACCGCTGACTTCGCCCAGAATCGTGACCCTAACGTGCTCAATCCGACTTACGAGGTCGTCACTCGCTACCAGGACCGGGTTCCGTACGTCAACATGAAGGGTATCGAGTTCATGCTCAAAACTTTGGAAGCGCGCGATCCACGCGCCAAAACTTTCGATCCCGCCAACGTTGTCGACTCGAGCTTCATTGAGGAGTTGGAAAAAACCGGTTTCATCGATGCCGTCTGGAAAAAATAGAACGTCGCCCTCATCGTACCAACAACAATGTAGGGGTAACCCCCTGGAGTTGCCCACCGGCGGGGCAGGCACAGAGGCCTGCCCCTACAAAAAATTGAAAAAACGATGAACATCGGCGAATCACTACCGCGCAACGCGCAACACTTTCCCGACAAACGCGCCATCGTCGACGCGCATCGAACAGTCACCTATAGAGAATTGCACGAGCGCACCAATCGGTTGGCAAATTATTTACTCAACCAAGATATCCGCAAAGGCGACCTGATCGGCCTTTCCGTCGGTAGTCGCGCCGAGCATTTCGAAGCGCTCTTCGCCATAGCCAAGATCGGCGCCATCGCCGTCCCCTTCGATTTCAACTGGAGCGCTCAAGAGTGCGAAGCGATGCTACGCTTCTTCGCACCCAAGGCATTCTTTCTGGAAACACGCAAAGAAACCGAAGCTCTCAGCGTAATTGCACGGCAACACATCCTGCCTGGAAATCTCATTCTCGTAGGCCCTCAGTACTCACCGAATTCCGTAATTCCCTCGTCCGTTCAACCTGAGCTTGTCGAAGGGCGGACATTTGAATCCGCCATCAGTCAGAGCGCGCTGGGTGATCCTGAAGTCGAAGTCCAAGGCTTGGATCCCTTTCTCCTAATGATCACATCCGGCACCACCGGTTTTCCCAAAGCATGCAGCATTAACCACGAGACCTATTCACTGCGCTGCATGAACTACGGCATGACCAAGGGAATGCACAAGGATGAACGCGCGCTAATGACATTGCCGGTCCACTTCAACGCCGGGCGCGGTTCCGTCATGAGCATTTTGTATCTCGGTGGTACGATCTTCATTGAAGAAAAGTTCGACGCCGAGCGCTTTTTGCAAACCGTGGAGCGGGAAAAGATCACCTACACGATGCTGGTGCCGACGCTATGTGAGCGCTTGCTGCGCAACGAGCGCCTGGACGGCTATCCAAAGTCATCGCTCCGCTACCTCGGCATCACCGGCGGCCACCTCTCGAAGGAATTGGCCCGTGAAACGCGGCAGCGGCTCTGCCCCGATCTGTTCGAAGCCTATGCATCCACCGACTGCGGCCAGATCACAACCATCGGCCAAAACGACTGGGAAATCCACGGCGATACCGTCGGCAAACCGATCTGGTGTGTGCTCTTGCGCATTGCCGACGACGACAGCCGTGAAGTTCCGCTCGGTGTAGAAGGCGAAGTCTGCGTCCGCACTCCGCTGGCGATCCAAGGCTATTATCAAAATCCACAGGCTACGGAGGAGTTTCTCCAAGGCGGCTGGTGCCACACCGGCGACATTGGTTTCCTCGACGCCGAAGGCTACCTGCACATCTCCGGCCGCAAGAAGAATATGGTAAAAAGCGGCGGCATTAGCGTTTTCCCGGAAGAGATTGAAGACACCTTACGGAAACATCCCGACGTAGCCGATGCCGCAGTTGTCGGTTTCAAAAGCAACGAATGGGGAGAAGGAGTGAAAGCGTTTGTAGTTCTAAATCCCGGCGCCGAATGCGGCGCGGAAGCGCTTATTCAGTTCTGCAAGCAATTGCTGGCGCCATACAAAGCTCCCAAAGCCGTCGAATTTCTTTCCGCACTCCCACGCACTGGACTTGGCAAGATCGATCGCGGCAAGCTGGAAGGCATGCACTCAATGAAGTAAGCGCCGCAACGCTAACTAAATTATGTTCAACTTACTGTAGAGTGAGAGAACGGATCGTACGCCCGGCAAGCTGAAGGCCCGGTGGCACGACTCACCGGGCCCGAATTTGCTTCAACCGCCTTGCTGACGACGCAAGGCAAAGACTTTCGAAGGAGTTATCGGTTTTGTTGCTGCTGATGTAATGATTTCCACATGTTTAGTTGTTGCGCTCTGTTAGCTGCCATCTGTGAATACAAGGTTGTGACTTGATTTTGTTGTGTAGAATTCAACAATGACCACACCTGCTGAAAAACACTATACCTTTCTTGTTGGAGCTGGCTTTCCAGTGCGTTGACCTGACTGATCAGGTTAGGGTTGGCTGTCCCGGTAGAATAAAGTGCGCTGTTAAGCTGCTGCCGGAGCGGCACGAGCTGGCTGACAATCTGCTGAGAATTTTGTCGGCTGTTTTGTATCAACGTATGCACCTGGGTCTTTTGATCCGGCGTGAGCTGGGCGGCGCGCATCAGGAAAAAAAGATTTGGCCCGCCGGCTCTTCCCCCACCGCCATGACGCATTTGCGCAAAGCCCGGCAGTACCCACAAACCGACGCCTAGCATAATGGCAGCTGCGATTATCCCGAAATGCTTCGTTTTGAACACCATAAAACCTCCCTGTATGATTTAGTTTAGAGCCAATTTAAATGCCCGGTCGCACAAGTTATCAGCCTCTCTACTTAAACCGTCTTCGCTCTATCTTGTTAAATTTTTTCGCCGTCACGTCGTTCATTAGACGACGCGGTTTGAAAAGGGTTTACTTGGCTGATGTTCAAATCATGTGAACACGGAGTGTCAGTGCATGGAGCAACTTCCTGACCATGCGTTCTTGTAACGCAGAATAGACAGACGGCTCGACTCTAAAGGAATAATCGCGGGCTTTGGCGTAAGCGTTTCGCTAAGCGGCTGCGACATGTGGCGAAATTGTGTGGCCGTTTGGTATCGCCTACACGTGATGCCGTTTTAGAAGATTAACAAAGGTCTGCTCTACATCACGACCGTGCGGGTTTTGAGGTTTCCTTTGGCTGCGCGTTCGAGAAGTTTGTCGATTTTTCTCTGCACTAGTTGTCCGATCTGCTCCTGTCCACACTCCTGGCACACCGTGCAGGGGATATTTTGTATTTCAACCAGGTCGGTCTGTATTGTCGTTCGGGCTAAATAAGTTCTCGCTCCGCACTGCGGGCATTTTCCCGGCATAGGTTTCAATAACGCGTCAATTTGGGTTCGCGCCACAGCCCAAGCGTCACCGTGTGCTTAAGAGCTATTTCGTCCAACGCCCGTAGTGCGGTCGCGAAGTCCCGACTTACAGTCAATACAGTACGGATGGCAGGTAAGCTCCCGCCGGTTCGTTGTAAAGTCCCATCGTCATCAAGGTCATGACCTGTACCACGCGCAAGCCGTGGCCCAGGCACCATTGAAATAGAGCCCCATTGCGGAGAGGCACAAGAATGCCCGGGCCGGCGAAAACGGACGCAGCGCCGATCAGCGCCATCAGATCCCGGTTGGTCTCGCCGACGGCGTGCGCAAGGAAGCCCAAATCCGTCGCATAGCCGGTCACGCGTCCTTCGTGTTCCACGACGATCGCGGTCCCCAGCTTGATCGCATCGAGCGTCTCCCCAGCGCGATCATGACCGTGGACAAACTTGCAGACGCGATTGCAAACTTCAAGGTCCGCCTCAACGGCCCGCCGCACGTAATAACCGGCCGGCAAAACCCCAATCGCAGAGCCTTGCATGCAGGCAATGGATTCCCGGGGCAGAAACCCCAGCGTCGCGTAGAGCGCGAGAGAACGGCTGTGGTATGCGGACTGCAACAGCCGGACCCCGGCAAATCTTTGTTCCGCGGCTCGGTCGAGAACGGCCTGCATCAGGCGGCGACCGATCTTCAGATTCTGCACCTTGGGATCCACGGTGATCGGACCAACGCCGGCGATCAGAGAGCGCTCGTCAAGAAAGTTGCTGCCGACAACCTCGCCGCCCACCTCAGCAACAACGCTGAAGAACCGTGGATGCGACAACAGCATCGTGATCAGACCGGTCGCGACGTCCACGGACGGGAAGTCGGGAGCAAAGTTATGTTGGCGGGCAACGGCTTCAAACGCCTCGTAGCAAATTCTGCCGCACGCGCTGGTATCCGTTGGACGTCCCGGTCGCAGCGTGACTGGGATCTGAGCGCCCTGTAAATCTGCCATTTTACATCCCTCATTGGGCTCCGCCGACGTCACTGCTGCCATTACCGCGGAATATTAAATTTCAGTTCGTGGATCGCTTCGTCCGCACGGTCGAAACTGAGCACGAACCCGAAGCCGATTCGATGCAGCCGGTGTGTCGCCGAGACGGCCTATCCCCAGCGCGCGAGCAAACCCAGCAAATCGCAGACGCGATTGGAATATCCCCATTCGTTGTCGTACCAACTGAGGCATTTTAGATATTTGCCCCCGGTAACGCTGGTAAATGCCGGATCGAATATAGAAGAGTGGGAATTGCCGATTACGTCCGATGACACCACGGGTGTTTCCATGAGTTGTAAAATGCCTTTCATCCGCTCCGAAGCCGCCGCAGATTTTATCGCGGCATGAACATCCTCCGGGTTGACGCGTTTCTCCAGTTCGACGAACAAATCGACCACCGAGCCATCGGGCACTGGAACGCGGGCCGCAATGCCGTCCAGCCGACCTTTCAGCTGCGGCAAAACCTCGCCCACGGCTTTCGCGGCCCCAGTGGAGGTCGGTATGATATTCTCCGCCGCAGCGCGGCTGCGCCGCCAGTCCGAGTGCGGCACGTCGGCAAGACGCTGATCGTTGGTATAAGCATGCACGGTATTGATGACTCCTTCGACGATGCCGAAAGAATCATGGAGCACCTTTGCCATAGGCGCTAGACAATTCGTCGTGCAGCTCGCGTTGGAAATCATCCGGTGCTCGGGCTTGAGCCCGTCATCGTTAACGCCGATCACGACGGTATAATCGATCGCGTCCTTCGCCGGCACGGTCAGCACGACGCGCTTGGCGCCGGCCTCCAGATGTTTGCTGAGCTGTTCCCTGCTGGTGAATATTCCGGTCGATTCTATGACGGCATCGATGGCAAGGTCGCGCCACGGCAGTTTAAGCGGATCCCTTTCGCGCAGCATCCGGGTTCGACCGTGCGAGGTGATCAGCTCATCGCCTTCGAGCCGTAAGGTGCCCGCGAATCGTCCCATCACGGTGTCATAATTCAGCAAGTATCGGAGCGCGTCGTGGTCGAAGACGTCGTTGATTGCTACTAATTCGGCGTCCGTCCGTTTATCCAAAATACGAAAGACAGAGCGGCCGATTCGGCCAAATCCGTTAATGGCAACTCTCATGATACACCTCCGTCAAGCTTGCCGTATTGTCGAACCACGTCGAGCACGCGGCATGCATGCCCCAGGCTCTCGTACCAGGCCAGCACTTTGACGATTTTCTTTCCTGCTTTGATGGTCGCGCCCGCATCGAAAAGCAAGGATTGCCGGCAACCGATGACGTCGGATGAAACAATCGGATCATCAGTGATACCGATCAAGTCCGGATGCTGAGCAGCCGCGGCGCGCATCGCGTCGTTTACTTGATTGACCGTAACGGTGCCGTCGCGCATGACGCAATTCACGTCCAGCAACGATCCGCGCTGGACCGGCACGTTGAGCGCGTAGCCACTCAACTTCCCAGAGAACTTCGGTAGCACCATTTCTACCCATCGCGCCGACTCATTATTGTTGGGAATGATATTTTCCGCCGCCGAGCGGCTGCGACGAAAATCTTCGTGAGCGTAATCCTGCAGCGATTGATCGCTGGAGTAGGCGTGGACGGTCGTCAGCGATGCGAAGTCGACTCCCAGACTCTGATCCAGAGATTGCAATAACAGCGCAAACGCATTGGTCGTTGCCGAACCGGCAGAAATCATTTTGTCGGCGCCGGTGGCATGGCCTTCATTGATACCGGGTATGACGATCCGATCTATCGGTTCTGACGGAAGCGACGCCAGGATGACCCGCTTTGCTCCGGCCCGCAGATGCGCTTCCATATCGCGCCGACGACGATATCGCCCGGTCGCATCGACCACGCAGTCGACGTTCATAATATCCCACGGAACCTCCTCAGGCCGCGCCAGCTGGAGCATTCGCGTACGGAATTTTTTATTAGTCAGGTAATTGTCTTGAAGCTTGCACGACGGCTCCTCCATGCCGTCACTTTGGAGCAGATACTCGATGATTTCCGGTTTGCCGATGTCGGCAACAGCGACGATCTCGATGTCGTCTTTTTCCAGCGCGAGGTGGTAAAGCTGCCGGCCAATCTGCCCTAGGCCCATAATGCCGACTCGGATTTTCCTGTCGCTCATTTCGGTACCTCCGTGTTCAGCAAGATTAAGCTCGTGATGTAGGCGTGATTCTATACCCGAGTATGTTAAAAATCGATGAGAAAAGACTAAAACGTTTTCTGGCAGGACCTCAAAGCTACTCGCACTATGTGAACGAAAAGAGGGCCCCGCCACGAACTCGTGTCGTGACCCCGTACGATGCGAGATGAATTCTTGAATCGGAATTCTTAAATAAGATAATCCCGCACGCCGCTTATCTCGCGGGCGAAACTGCTGCCCGATTAATTCTAGGATTCCTTTTTATCGCTGGCGCGCGGAGAAAAATCTTAGCTCATCCGTGGTTTTTCTTTTTCGTCTTTGAGAACTCTGATGCCATCGTTTCCGGACGTCTGGGACTTACCGCGCGGCTTTCTCTATGCGCCTGTGTTCACCCCGCTCTAGCGTATTCGTCGGGATCCGCGCGACCAAGTCCGATAAAAACCTGCTATCTTCTTCCCTGCGGGCGTCGATAGAAAAATGACGACTTGTTCTCGTCCTTTCCGCCGGCCGACTGCTTCAGCATCCGCGTAACTTTTCTTCCCATGACGTCGACGACGTAGTTCGATAGCAAGTGGTCGCGCGTGCTTTTGATCTTCTGGCGGATCCCGTTCTTGCGCACGTTATCGTTCACGGCCAGCCGCAGGTCGTTCGTCAGCAGGGAAACAATGCCCGCCCGCCCGCGCGTCGACAGTCGAAGCGAGAATCTTCCTTCTTGCGACGGGTCGATGAAAGTATACTCGAGCTTTTTGTCGATGCTTCGGATAATCGTTCTCAACAGTTCTGCGCTCTGTTTAACCGCCTGTTGTTCGGTCATGGAACCTCCGTGGTTTGCGGCCCAATAAAAAGCCTCCAAGGTTACCGGATGTCCTCGGAGCCTGAGAAAAAATGGTGTAGGACAAATCTATTCCGACAAGACTGACAGAGAGCCAACACCGGAATCGCGGAAGATAACTTCGCCTTCCGCCAAAGTCGGCAGTCAGCCGACGGTGAAGTGAAAAAAAGAGGGGAGCAACCCGACCTGTTGCTCCCCAGTTGATTAGCTAGATGTCAAAACGACTACCAGCGATTGCGTCCATTGTCACGGCCCGCGCCACCGCCGTTATCGCGCCGTGCCATAGGCTTGGCTTCGTTAACGGTGAGCGTGCGCCCGTCGAGCTGAGTGCCGTTCAGCGACTCGATGGCCTTTTGGGCCTCGCCGCTGGAACCCATCTCCACGAAGCCGAAGCCCCGGGATTGTCCGGTAAACTTATCCGAGATCACGTTGGCCGATTCGACGGCCCCGTGTGCTGAAAAGATTTCTTGCAGCCGCCCTTCGGTTACCGAATAAGGCAGACCGCCAACATATAATTTAGTACCCATGTTCTCCTCCAATGAGAAAATTGTTGTCTATGACCCTGAGAATTAGACTGCCAGTCGGCAGAACATGGGCTAAGTGAATAACTGAAACCACGCTCTGGTCGGATTATCCTTTAGGTATCGTTCGCAAGGAGAGAGACGGATTAGAGGCCTTCAACGCTTGTGTCATCCTCTTTCAGAAGGCCTATTACTGAAGTAGGAAGTTCACTCTACGGGTTAAGTGGGGTCGTGTCAATCACCCCTGTCAATTATTAATCCGGTGATGCCTTCGCAACCGCACCACCCACACTCTGCTCCTCAACTGATGTCTAGGCGCTACCACCTCGCCGTACGCGGCTTCAGCTAGCATTTGACGGCAAGTCTATGGTCTCGCCGGCCGGAACATCTTTCCGGCTAATCCTCGCCTTGTTCGATCAGGATGATTTCACGATCAAGCGTCGGCGCAGCGTGCAATCGCAGGCCGAACGCGCGCACGCCTTTAAGTACGGTCGAAAATCCGGCTTGCCGTCGGGCGATTCATAATTCTCTCGATCAGTTCTGGCCAATTCTTACGGCTGCCCCCTGGCGGATATAACCCGGAGGGCGGCCGTGTTTGGAGCGGATCTCTAACCAGCCATCGCTGGAGTCTACGACGTTGAGTTTCACGCCCGCGCCGATACTGGCGATCAACTCTGCGTTTTCACTGGGTCCGCCGTAAACTGTGGTTGGGCGAATCGTTTCAAATGTGCCCTGCAGGCCCGGCGTTGCTTTTACCCGCGGTTTTGCGGCAGGCGCAGCCGTGTATTCTTCGGTTCTTGTTTCACGCGCCACTGCCGACTCTTCCGACGTCGAAGATGTCGTCTCAAGAAAAACCATGGCAACTGTTCCGGCGATCACAACCAGTGTGGCGGCAACCGCTCCCACGCGCCACTTTCGCTTCACCGAAGCCCAAACCAGCGAACTTGCTTCTTTCTCATTGGCGGCTGGGATTCCTGCGGCGGTGTCGCCTGAGCCAAAATGCATTGGATCGCCAAGGGTTTCGACCAAGCCATTGTCCGGTGATTTTGTTTCCGAGATGGCGATCTCCGTTGGTATTCGCTCATCGGTATGGTCATTGGTATTCGCCGTACTCTGCATAATCGTGGCGCCACCGGCGCCAGCCGTGAGGTGTGACGCCGCCATAGGTTCGCCGGTGAGTTTGTCTTGCGCTCGCCGATTACCATCGAGGACTCGCGCATGCTCGTTCCGTAACTCGTCGAGCTGCTGGCGCAGCAAATTCACCTGTCGCTGGTTTTCTTCGCTTGCAGCGAGGCGTTCCTGCCAAACGGAAACCTCCTCCCCAAGACGCCGATTTTCCTCGGCCAACTCCTCACAGACCCGCTCCGTTTCCCTTAAACGTTGGTGAGTCTCATCGAGCGCTTGGACCTGGTTCTTTCCTTCGGAGAGCTCGCGTTCCAAGTCGACAATGAGCGCTTCCAGCTTCTCTTGCTGCTCCCGATAAATCGTCTCGCGAGATTCAACATTGGCTAGTCGTTGTTGCGCGGCGTCGATTTCTCGAACCTTCGAGTGGCTGTCTTCGAGCTGTTGTTTGTAATCGCCAACCTCCGCTTCGAGATGCTCGCAGCGATCGGACGCTTTCTGATTTTTCCGCGTCGATTCTTGCAAACGCGTTTCCGTCGAATGGAGTTGGACTCGCTGCTCTTCAAGTTCTCCTTGCAAGCGCTGATTTTCAAGGCGTACCGTTTGAAGCTCGGGTTGGATTTCCGCCAAGCACGTTGTCGCTTTCTGAAGCTCTTCGATCGCTGCTTGTCTTTGCTCTAACTGCTGTTTCAATTCGCCGGTTTCCAACTGCAGTTTCTCGTTTTGAGCGGCGGCCGCTTGGGCGCGCTCGGTGGATTCACCGAGTTGCACTCGAGTCCTCTCCAGTTGTTCGTTTAAGTCGTCGTTTTCCCGTTGGCCCTGCTGGTTCTCCGACCGCTCCTCATTTTGAGTCGCGCGAAACTCTTCGACATTCTTCTCGCTTGCCGCAAGCTTGTTCGACACCGCGTCGAGCGCGTCCAGCAGCTCCTTGTTCTTCGCC
>WNFR01009511.1_pt1 | contig 14649 bp, 17 predicted proteins | sample 5400221 | NCBI WGS metagenome assembly WNFR01 (sample SAMN13153357, study PRJNA577476) | soil metagenome | isolation source: 40 cm soil under Madrone tree | place: USA:California | collected 2016-06-14 | reverse complement strand
AAGAATCCGCCATTTATTTCGGCCTTCGTCTACAACGGGACCCGCGCTCTGTCGCAGGGACTGCAGCCACCGGTTCCCGCAAGTGCGACGGCTCCAACCTCGATTCCCGACGCAGTGGCTCTAAACTTCAAGAACACCGCGTTGCAGCAGTTCAACCTCAATGTCCAGAAGGACTTTCGGGGTAACGTTCTCACCGTAGCCTACGTCGGAATGTTAGGCCGGCATTTGGGGTGGGCCGTGGGTGATCTCGATTTTGTCACACCCAGTCCGGCTGCTGGTCTTTGCTTGCAGCTCGCCACCAGTACACTGCAGGCCGCGTGCCTGGCGCCGTTGCGTCCCTTTGCCGCTCAGTTGCCCAGCCTTACCGGACCCATTGGCGAGTACTTCACGACAGGAAATTCTTCCTATCATGCTCTGCAAGCGTCTTTTGAACGGCGCTTGACCAAGGGCCTCACTTTCAACATCAACTACACCTGGGCTCATGGAATCGACGACGTTACCGGTCTGAGCAACGAGAATGGTGATGGACTCGGGGTAATTCCAACTCTGATCTCCGTATTTGATCGCGGAAACAGTGACGTCGACATCCGCCATCGCATCGTTGGAACTGCTAACTACGAACTTCCTTTCGGCAAGTCTCTCACCGGAATCGCGGGTGGCGTCGCGAAGGGATGGCAGATAAACCTTATTAATATTTGGGAAACCGGTATACCCTTCTCCATTCTGAATCCGAACCCTGGCAGGTCTGGAGCCCGGTTTTTTGGCGGCAACACCGATCGTCCCAATAGAATTGGCGATCCCAACCTGTCCAGTCCCGGCGTGGGCGGCACCCACCTGTGGTTCAACAGAGCGGCCTTCGCAGGTCAGACCCTGGGAACAATTGGGAACGAAAGAAAAAATCAAATGTATGGCCCGCATTTCCGGCACTTTGATTTCTCCATCTTCAAGAACTTCAGGGTGACCGAAGGGTCCATACTGCAATTCCGGACGGAATTTTTCAACTTGACCAACACCGGCAGCTTTGCGAATCCGGGCAATACATTAACCCAGGGAAACTTCGGCCAGGTCACGAACGTGTCGCAGAACTACACCCCGCGGCAGATTCAATTTGTTTTGAAGTACATCTTCTAAGGAAAGGGGATGGGTGGCCCCGGCTACGCGTCCATAACCAACTCAGGAGGGTGCCCCGCTCAAGCTCCGCTTGGGCGGGGATTTTGTTAATCACAAACTACCCGATGAGAGGCGGGTGGCCACCCTTCCATTCGTAAAATAACCCGAGGGTGCCCCATCCTTTCACGCTTTCTGCGAAAGGGTGGGTACCACGAACCTCGACGAGATCAGGCCGGTGTACGCCGTACGTTAAGCTTGGCCGATCCGGGTGCGTTGATGAGCACCAGTCCGGGCTCATGATAAGCATAAAAACGGAAACTGCTCCAGGGCCACTGGTCCGGTTCAAGTACCAGCCCTCTTCGCACCGGATTGCGATGCATGTATCGTAGCTTCTCGATCCGCTTGCGGTCACTCCACCTGTTGAAGTCATAGAAGCGTCGCTGCCAGAAGTGTTCCGGATTCGCGTCCCAGAGGCTGGCCTGATCAGGACGTTGTCGTCGTCGCAGCGCGGTCAAGACCGCCGCGCCACGGGCTGTTTCAGCACTTGCATAACGCGCGAGAGGTCGCCTTCGTCCGCCTCACTAATCTCCCGCCACTGGCTCAGCCACTTCCGGCTTTTCTCTGTGAACCTCTGTGGTCAAAGGTTGTTGCCCCCGAAGTAAGCCCTCCGGTTACTCACGTAATCGTCATCTGTCCCACAACGACACCATTCCCGAAAAGAACCTCGTACTATTCCATCCAGGCACTCCTCCACTAACTCACGCCTGCAAATGTTTCGCTGGAGAATTGACATGAAAACCGCACTTCGTATGAGTGCCTTGGCACTACTTGCTCTATTGACGGGCTGCGGCGGCGCAGGCGGACCCGGCACATCCAAAGGGTCTTCTTCAACGACCGTGTCATCCATCCAGGTTTCCCCCTCGTCCGCGGCAGTCGGCGTTGGAGGGGTGCAGCAGTTCACTGCAACGACTCTTCTATCCGATGGCACAACCCAAGACATAACCAGCACCGCCCAATGGAGCTCTTCCGATTCCAGCATCGCCAGCGTTGATTCCTCCGGACGTGGTACTGGCTCCAATCCCGGCTCTGTCACGATCACCGCTCAATCCGGCACTCTTAGCGGGACGGCACTGCTGAAGGTGAGCACCGCGACCACAAATCTGTCGTCCATCACGATTTCCCCCGCGGCGTCTTCCTTGCCTGTAAACACGAATTTGCAATTTACCGCCACCGGCAATTTCACAGACGGCAGCAGTGCCGATATCACCAATCTGGTCACGTGGATTTCTTCCACCACCGCGACCGCGACCATCGACGCCAGCGGACTAGCCACAGCAGTCGCGGCCGGGACCACCAACATCTCCGCGTCTTTAGGAAACATTTCTCAATCCACGACCCTGACTGTCACCGCTCCCGCTATCGTCTCCATGGCGGTCACGCCCGAAGGTTTGACTCTGGCTATCGGCATCAAACAGCAATTCGTTGCGACGGCCACTTACAGCGACGGAACCAGCCAGGACCTGGCCAGCGGGGTAACCTGGACATCGTCCTCGACCGCCGTCGCCACCATTGATGCTTCGGGCCTGGGCACCACAGTAGCTGCCGGCTCCACTACCATCACCGCCACCGTCGGATCGTTCACCGACACCACCGTTTTGACCGTCGTTCCCGCGCATCTGGTCTCCATTTCCGTTTCGCCGGGAGTGCAATCCATCGCGCTGGGGACCACGCAGCAGTTCACCGCAGTCGGCAGCTTCGACGACGGCAGCACACAATTGCTGACCTCGCTGACCTGGTCTTCGTCTTCGAACACGGCCAGCATCGATTCCACCGGATTTGCCACCAGCACAGCCACGGGCACGGCCACCATCACCGCGACTTCCGGCTCGGTGAGCGGGACCGCATCCCTCACCGTCACCGGCGCGACGTTGGTTTCGCTAGCAGTCACACCCGCCAATTCGAGCATGGCTGTCGGCACCACCAAGCAGTTCACCGCCACCGGCACATTCAGCGATTCCACCACGCAGGACGTCACCGGCTCAGTTCTCTGGAGTTCCTCCAACGCCGCGGCCGCCACCATCAATGTCCAAGGCCTCGCCAGCAGCGTTGCCACAGGCAGCACAACCGTTACCGCGACCTTAGGCTTCATCACCGGATCAACCGGCCTAACCGTCTCCACCGCGCACTTGGTCTCGATAACCGTCCTTCCCGCAAACCCGCGCATCTCGAAGGGCACATCCATCAAGTTCACGGCGAGCGGCACCTTCAGTGACGCCAGTGTCGCCACCAACCTCAGCGGGGTTTCCTGGAAATCCTCCAAGCCCAACATCGCTTCCATTCGCGGATCGGGACTCGCCCACGGCAAAAAAGGTGGATCGGTGACCATCTCCGCAACCGCCTCAGGCGTGACCGGAAGTACCACGCTTACGGTCGGCACCGGCACTCTGGTCTCTGTCGCTCTCACTCCGCTGAATCCCACAGCCGCGGCGGGAACCGTGCAACAGTTCGCCGCCATCGGCACTTTCAGCGACGCCAGCACTCAGGACATCACTCTGAACGCCCACTGGAGTTCGTCCCATGCCACCGTCGCCACAGTCGCCAACGCCCCCAGCGTAGCCGGGAGCGTAAACTGCATCGCCGCAGGAACCTCGACAATCGGAGCCAACTCCGGCGGCACCACCGGATCAACTACCTTGACGGTGCAGTGACGTCAACGGAATTGGCCGATAATCCCGAACCGGGTGCCCCACTTCTCGCGTCTTTTGCGAGAAGTGGGGATTTTTATTGCGGGTGCCCCATGTATCCGTTCAATTTCGGCCTCATGCGCGGGACTTTTGGGATAGACCAAGGTCAAAGGCCCCACCCTCTCGCAAAAGGCGCGAGAAGGATTGATTGGATAAGAGCGAAGGCTCCCAGCCGAACCCGAGTTAGTCTTTCGGTTGAAGGACCAAAGACGCTGGGGAAGGAAAGGAGCCTCAGATGATGATTATAGGGTGTGATTTTCATCCCAGCTGGCAACAGGTGAGTTGGCTGGACACGGAGACGGGCGAGACCGGGGCACAGAAGTTAGTGCAGGGCTCGGGAGATGCGGAGCGGTTTTACCGGCAAGTGCCGGCCCCGGCGTTGATCGGGATGGAAGCGACCGGGAACTGTCACTGGCTGGTGGATTTGCTGGCGGAGCTGGGCCACGAGTTGTGGGTAGGGGATGCGGCGCAGATTCGGGCCAGTTATGTGCGACAGCAGAAGACGTACAAGCGGGATGCAGCCCATATTCTGAAGCTGCTGGTGGAAGGGCGGTTTCCGCGCATCTGGATGCCGTCGAGCGAGGTGCGAGATCTGCGGCAGTTGCTGTTGCACCGCTACAAGCTGGTCATCATTCGGGCGCGAGTGAAGGACGAACTGCAACACCTATGCCTGAACAAGGGAGTGCAGCGCAAGCACAAGCTGTGGAGTAAAGCAGGACAGCAGGTGTTGCGAGAGCTGGCTCTGAAACCGTGGGCGGGTCGTCGGCGCAAGGACTTACTCCAACTGATGGCCATGCTCGACCAGCAGATCGAGCCGCTGGACGTGGCGGTAAAAGCAGAAGCGCAGCGAGACAAAAGGGCGCTCTTACTTCAAACCCAGCCGGGGGTGGGACCAATCACGGCGTTGGCGTATGTGCTGACCATGGGCGACGTGAGCCGCTTCCCGCGCGGCAAGCAGGTGGCCAACTATCTGGGTTTGATTCCGCGCGAGCACTCCTCGGGCGGACATCGCGTATTGGCATCGCTGCCATCAGAAGCCGAAAGGTGTGGCGAAGGTGGCAGCGGCGCGTAAGTTGGCGGTACGACTGTACTGGATGCTACGCACCCAAACCGGCTATCCAGAGATCGTTCGCATCGAGAGCAGCCCGCGGGTGCCCCTGGTCGGCGCAAGCTAGACCGTTGGAAATTGATTGGGCGCTCTCGCATCCCGTAGCGACGGGATGTTCGCATAGAAGAATCATGGCCGATCTACAGGTCGAATCGATGGTTGGTGGAACGACGTTTCACCGCGAAATGATTTACGCGTGATGTTCCAGAGTCTTGGTCCTCAACCTTTCTGGACAAAACAAGCGGTGCTCTCGCACCGCCGAGGATTACTATGCCCTTGACAGAGCCTTCGCTCTTATCGAGGGGCACCCTTGGCGTTGTGATGGGACAGGTCATGTAGTGCCGTCAGAACCCGACAGCAGCAGATGCCACGCTTCTTCGTACTTGTGATTCTTCGATTTCGGCATTCCCGGTCTAAGGAAGACAGCATTGGTGGGAAGTTGCGGCATTATGAACCACACGTCGAGGAAGAGTACGTACACTGCAGCGAAGTCGAAAGCGCCTTGAACATATGGCGTCCCGTTGGAGCCGACCAGTTTGCAGATGAAGCCGTTGTCTCGACGAATCATGGTTGACTTCACCTGTATGCGCAAACACTGGCGGGCATGTTCGACGATGAAGTCGTAGGCGGTGGACTCTCGCCAGGGCTTGCTGACGTGAAGGCCTTCTTCGGCAGCGCGGGCCATGAAGCGCATCTCCACCCACTCGCCGCGCTGCTTCAAAGTTTTGAAATTCAATTTTTGATTCCCCCATGGATTCGGCCCAAAACAAAAACGCGGCCCCGCAAGGGCCGCGTCTGAATTGTTTATCTTATAGTTATATAATAACACACTCGTTTAGCTAATTGTGCCACACTTTGGAAGTTTATTTTTGCCGCAGGATGAACAGTTTAGGGGAAATCGAGGGCCGCAGGGGCTTGACAGAATTTTGCACAGGTAATCGCCCGGGCGAATGTTCGGCCTCGCGCGACCCGCCTTCGTGCGGAATGTGCTGATTCTCAACCTTCGACCAGTGCATCGTCTGGACTGAGGTAGTCGAAATCCCAGCGAACAAGACTCTGTAAATCGAACATTGTGACCTCGGACGTTATTCTTAAATCAGCATCCTCGACTTCGATACCCTGGCACTGTGAGAGAAGCTTACGCAACTCGCTCACAACTCCAATCGCACGCTGTTCTCTGGTTTCCTCCTGGCCCGCGTCCGGATAAATTACCACCCAAAGAATGATCCGGTAAGATTTGTCGTCGGCAAGCTCCTCAATTGTGTTAGCGGCAACCAATATGCAGACTACATCTTCTCCGTCTCGTTTCAACTTTTTTGTGAGCTTGTCTTTGATCGGATTGCTGATTCGGTTCAAAAATGCTGTTGGCATCGAGGGGCGGTTATAACGCCGTGATGCCCACTTTGCCATCGTCACCACATCGCGTTCGTGAACTGCGATTGATGAGTCACGGCTGCCCTTCTCCAAAATTCGGCGGTCAACGCGGTATTTTTCGTGAACATCAATTTCGTAGAGCCGTGGTTCTCCGTTCTCCTGGACGAAGAATTGAAGCCTCCGCGGATTTTTGCCGTTGAATAGGACGCCATTCTTGTGTTCGGGAGGTCTGGGGCGTGCGGCAAAGAGTTCTACGAAGGGCTCCGCCTCGTACGAACCGTTGACGAGATCGCAATCGTGCGAAAGGACGATCAGCTTCGCATCAGTAGGTACTGATGTAGGCAAGGTCCCGGACGGTAATAGGTCGTGCGGAACCACGGTACCCTGCCTCCACTCGGACTCGAGCAGAGCGGACACGGTTGGCAATTACAATCCTCGACTAATCGCTGCGAACTACAAGTCAACGTCCTCATTAGAGGACCAGTGTGCGGACGGTTGAACGGTAACAAGCTTGAAGCCTCGCTTCCTGGCTACATCCACAACACTTACTCGCCTTGACGAACGACTTATCGTCCTCTGAATCTGCCCGAAGGCATCTTGGATTTCAACCTCGTCCAATGCTTTCGCCGACAGAAGATCGAGAAGTGACTCGCCAGACACTAATGGTTGAGAGAGGAACTCTCCGACTGGTTGACTAGACATCCTCCGCCATTGTCTGGCGACTTTGTAAACCGCCTCAACTCGGCGCAGATGACTGCCTCTCAGGCTCGATTCATCCCGAAACCACGAGTACACGGTTGGCCTGGCAACGCGCAAAACCTTCGCTATGTCGGTGACGTTCATCGATAGATATCGGCGAATGCCTGCCAGCTTCTCTTGAACATCCAGTAGTCGATCGACGTCAGTAGTGTTATTTGAAACGCTGATGATTCGCACGGATGTTCCCGTGGCTTGGGCAATGGGCCCGCACGAAACACGGTTGATCGCCTGTGGATTTGCAATACCGCCCGTTCCGACTAGAAACAAAGCTGCGAGAACCGTATTACTCCAGTTGATTGAAAGAGGCTCCGAGTTCGAGGAGCTTGAGGTGGTGCCGGTAGGCACCACAGAGGTGAACGCTTCGAGACGGCTCTGCATTCAGTTTTCCACCCTTCCCCATTTGACTAACGCATTTTCGGTTACGGAGGCCATGAAGACCTTATCCAAACTCTGATGAAGGTTTTCCAAAGTAGACATTGCTGAAGGCACCTTGAAGTCGACGGTCTGTTCGACAAAGTGGTCAAAGTCCAACGTTATTACCGTTTCCGCCTTATAAAGTTCTAACGAGTAAGCGAGTGTCGTGGTAAGCAAGTCCGGGGGAAATGGCTGAGCCGATCGCGCACAGCGTACCGCCAACTGGCCGACCTCTGTCCTTCCGAGGAACTGAGAATTGCTAATCCAACTCTCGACTCCAATCGAACCGGGATCTAATCCGAGCAGGCCCGCGTGCAGGTATTCGCTCCACGTTTCGTTTGCTTTCAGACGAATTAAATTAACGTATCGAAGTCCGATTCGCTCTGCCAAACTTATGCCCAGGATGCGATTGACGGCCAGCAACGCTGTCCTAATGTGCTCCTCGAACGTCTCGTAATTCGAATACCGGTTAGTGTGAACTGCTACAGAATTGGATTGCAGCACAATCCCCAGGGAGGCATCCTTATCCTGAAACTCGAACCTGTCGATAGCATTAAACTTCGGAGCGCCGTCGGCCTGAAATGCAATCTCGTGTACCTGACCCTTCAAAAAACGTGGGAACCCTTTATGCCTCAATCGCTCTTGTATCTCAGGGACGTACTTTTCAATGGCTACGATCGCGGAAAATCGCACTTGGGCAACGACGTAGATGAGTGGCGCGTGCCGCAGGTGAAGAGCGGGAGAATTGCGTGTCACGATTAATACTTTACATCAAACTTTACACAATGGCAAGTTTTGCCTAACCGTTGAGCTGCCCCCCACCGTTTGCGCCTTTCAAACTGCGGAGGTCTCGACAGCGGGTGCCTTCATCACCGCCTTTATCGCCGGTCCGGAAATCAGCGATGTAAACAACGCCATCACCACCAGCGCCACGAACATGCGCTCGCCGATCAGTCCGGCGCGCAGCGCGATAACGCCGAGAATAATTTCCATGGCACCACGGGCGTTCATGGCGAAGCCGACGGCCCATGCAGAACGCGCGTCCATGCCGCCCAGGAGCGCTCCCCAACTGGCGCCGAGAATTTTTCCCAGGCAGGCGACGGCGATGAGGGTGAGGGTCACTCCGAGACTGAAGTTGGCAGCGAAGTTGGTGCGCAGGCCGATGCTGGCGAAGAAAAATGGGGCGAAGACGTTGGTGACGATCTGGCGGATGTCGGTGGTGATCCCAGCAAGAGAATCCCCGCCCTGTCTTTCCAAAGTCGGGAAAGACAAGGACGGGGCACCCAGTGAGTCTCCGATGGCGATGGCGACGATGAACGCGCCGAAGATGGCGTGGATTCCGGCGTACTCGGCGAATCCGGCTGCAGCCAGCGTCAGAGTAAAGATGAAAGCCAGGACCGCGCCGCGGCCGCTGGTGTGCGACTGAAGGAAACGAAGAGTTTTGGCGATAAGCCATCGTCCGCTGGTCAGAGTTAATACGACGAAAAGTCCGACGAGAATAATGGTGCGTAGAACTCCGGGGCCTGTATGTGCCCCCGTCGTTCCTCCATTGACCATGCCCAGCACCACGCCGAACAGAATCCATCCCACCAGATCGTCGAACATGACGGAGGACATCACCACCGCACCCAGTTCGGTTTGCAGCAGGCCGAGGTCCATCAGAATTTTGGCGATGACGGGGAGAGCGGAAATCGAGAGCGCAGTTCCTACGAACAGCGCAAAGACGAGCCGGTCGGATCCCGACTCTGCGCCGAGAAAATGCGGGAACAACTCTGCGGCGAGAAATCCCGTGGCAAACGGAAACACAACTCCGAAGAAGCTGACGAACAGCGCGCTTCTGCCCTGACGGAAGATGCTGTGCAAGCTGGTCTCAAGACCGGCAACCAGTAGAAAGAAGACAACGCCCAGAGTGGCAACGGTCTCGAGTGCTATCGGCACCGGCCCGCTGGAGGGAAACAACGTCGCATAACATTGCGGACGGAAGTGGCCGAGCACCGTAGGTCCAAGCAGAATGCCGGCGGAGATTTCGCCCAGAATGGACGGCTGCCCGATCTTCTGCACGAGCTCGCCCGCCAGCTTCGCCGCGCCCAGCAGAACGGCAAGCGCGAAGAACATCGTCGTTAGATCATGCGCACTCAGGTGGCTCACTTACCCACCTGTTTTGCCGCGTTTTGCTGCCGACGACGTGCGGCGTCATCTTTCCGGTAACGCAACTCGTCCTTCATGCCGTGTCCCCAATGAATGAGCCGCAGCCCGGCAAACACCAACTGGGTGCCAATCAGCACCGGCCACCAAACTACCTCTGCACCGGACCTCCACGCATACCAGAACAGCGGCAGCGAGATGGCAAATGAAATCAGTCCCCAGCGCATCAACTGGCGCGCCCGCGTCTCAGTATCGAGTGTGTGCGCGAATTCTTCATTGACTAGGACCGCAACCGGCGCGTTCGCCCGCCCCGCACTGTCGAAGACCTCACATTTCAGGCGGCGAATTTTGATGACCGCCTCGCGACAGTAGCCCTCGGCCTCAGCAAGCGAATCACACAGCAGACAAAAATATTCAGACGCGGAACTCACGGGAGTGCCGTCGCTCGAGAGCGGCGCAGAGCTCTCAACATCGCTGAGAAAAACAGCATACTGCCCCGGCCGGACCAGTTCCATCCAGTTCGGCGGGACGCGAGTTCGGTCGTAGAGGAGGACTTGCTGCATTGAAACTCATTGGATTATATTCGGTTAACTTCTAATCCCCTCAACGAGTTACGTCCATCCACTGCGGATTTCCGCCGCTCAACCCCGATTTTCACCCCCTTATTGTCTTACCCGTGTCTTATCCCCAGAGGCTCAATAGGATAACAACAGCAAAACCCCAGTTGCAGGTGTGCCCAGGTTGTCTCCAAGCGGTTGCGGGGAGACCAGTTGAGTGAACTTCCCCACCCTCTCGCAAAGGACGCGAGAAGGATGGGGCACCCAGGGTTTTAGCTGAAAGCTGGAAGCTGATGGCTGACAGCTACAAGAAAGGTAAACGGACACATGCACAAGCCAGTTAAGTACGTAGAGAAAGCAGTCACGCTTGGCGCCAGGGGCGCATGGTTGGTATTCGACCGGCTGAACCGGGTCAAGCAGAATGCGTCGCCGACGCCCAAGTGGTCGGACAAGCCGCTGCTCAAGTCCTACGAAAAGACCAAGCCGCCGCTGGGTTGGCCGCGCGCGACTGACTCGCTGTGCCCCAAATGCGTCCCCGAAATCCGTCAGCAGATTCTTGACGGCCATCTGCCTTACGAAGTTTTGATGAACGAAAAGGTCGGCGAAATCAAGGCCACCATCGTCGAGCGCGACGGAAAGATTTTGATGGTAAAGGAATGTCCGACACACGGCCGTTTCGAAGACGTGATGTCCATCGACACTGAATTTTCGAAGCATCTGGAAGACGTCTTCCCGGGCCGCGACATTCGCGCCCACAACGATGAGAAGCTGCATCATCACGGATCTTCGACGGTGAAGTACGGCCGCGGCTCGGTGCTGACCATTGATCTCACCAACCGCTGCAACATGATGTGCGATCCCTGCTTCATGGACGCCAATCAGGTCGGCTTCGTGCACGAGCTGACGTGGGCGGAAATCAAGCAGATGCTCGACAACGCCATCACGATTAAGCCGCGGCGTCAGATGAGCGTGCAGTTCTCCGGCGGCGAGCCGACGCTGTCTCCTTATTTCCTGGACGCAGTTCGTTACGCGCGTCACGTGGGATACAACTCAGTTCAGGCCGCGACCAACGGAATCGAATTTGCGAAGAGCTTCGAGTTTGCCGAGCAGGCCGCTGAAGCCGGAATGCGTTATGCGTATTTGCAATTCGACGGCATCGGAAACGCCGCCAACGCGCACCGCAAAGTCGGCAACCTGTTTGACGTTAAACTGAAAGCCATCGACAACCTGCATCGCGCCGGCGTGGAAATCGTGCCGGTAGTCACGATCGTCAACGGCATCAACAACGAGCAAGTCGGACGCATCATCCAGTTCGCTTTGGATAATCCGAAAAAGATCGGCTTCCTGTCGTTCCAGCCAGTAAGTTTCACCGGACGCGACGAAGCCATCACCGACGAACGCCGTCAAGCGCAGCGCTACACGTTGTCGCACCTGGCGCACGACGTAAAAAATCAAACCGGCCTGGGCGAACCCGCCCGCGACTGGTTCCCCATCAGCTTCATGTCCACGTTTAGCGATTGGGCCGACCTGATGCACGTCGAAGACAAAAACAACGACTGGGGCCAACTCTCCTGCGGCTGTCATCCGAATTGCGGGACTGGGATGGCGGTGATGATTGATAAGGAGACCAAGGAGGCGGTTCCGGTTACGGCGTTTTTGCATGGGGACCAGTTGGCTAAGGACATTGCCAAAGTTAACGATGCGGCGCGCGGGAAGTTTCTGACGATTGTGGGGATGGCGCTTTGTTTGATGAAGAATTACGATCCGTTTCAGTCGCCGAAGCATTTCAAATTGATGGATCTGCTGAAGAAGTTTGACAAGAACTTCAATGCGACTGGCAAGAACTACGGCAAAGTCGGGCCGGACCGCACGATTGATGACGTCATGAAGCGGCGTCAGGACCGGTGGAACTTCCTGTTCATCGCGGGAATGTGGTTCCAGGATCTGTTCAATTACGACTTCCGGCGCACCGAGCAGTGCATCATTCCGTATGCCACGCAGGAAGGCGAAATTTCATTCTGCGCGTACAACACCGGCGTGGGCTGGAGAAACATTATCGAGAAGATGCACATGACGGCCACGCTTACCAAGTGGTACGAAGAGCATGGACGGCATGAGATTTTTGCCGGCGGCAAAAACGTGGGCCTGGAGTCGAAGCAGCATGAGCTCTATCTGCGGGACGGGATCGTCACGCAGGAAGAGCAGCACGATCTGGACAAGCTGGGTATCGCGAAGAACGCCGGTGAAGAGAAGAAGCGGGCGCGGGATGCCAAGCAGAAGGCTGATCCGGCGTACAACGCGCGCATGGCGTCGCTGTATCGCGAAGTCGTGCTGAAAGAAAAGCCGGTGGTCGCGGAGAATGGATTCATTCCGCTCGGGGCGCTGGGGAAATCGAAAGGCAATGGACACACTGCTCCGGAGACTAAGCCGGAAGTGGCGGAGCCGGTCGCGGGGGATTAGTTTAACTGTCAGCTAGAGCAAAAAGGTCGCCGAAATGGCGGCCTTTGTTTTTTTACCGTCGAGGTTTGTGATACCTACCCTTTCGCAAAAGACGCGAAAGGATGGGGCAGCCTCAGCTTATTTTACGAAGGCAAGAGCCGGAGAAGGTGGGCCACCCTCGCCTCAGTTTTCATCCTGCAACCAATATGCTTCTAGAATATTCCTCATCTGCACCGGCTCTAAACTCGAAATAAAAACATCCCTTCGTACGGAACAACGTGCCGAAAACGCCGGGTCGATCTTTTCGACGATCGCATCCGCAGCCCGATTCTCTGCTTTCAAGCGCTCTGCCTCTGCCCACGGCTCCTGGCCGGGACGAAAGAGATAGAGCGATGGCGGGGTTATACCCAACTCCCTCTCAACATCGGCTATAGCTCCGAAATTGATACCGTTCCGCTGAATTCCTGATTTCAGCGAGAACCCAAGCACCACCAAAAAAGGAAGTTGCTCTCGATCTCGAACATTCAATGCGAGATCATAAACATGCAGTCCTGCTGAAATCCAAGTGTTTTGATCTTTCCAGCCTGCCCAAATCCGATCAATGTGGAGGTCATCGTGTCTGTCGATACCTCCATTCTGAATGATCGTGCGCATCCAGGACTCGATTCTCGATTCCAGTTCACTGATATTATTGTGGTAGATTGCAGCCATTTTGCGTGATCCAATCCTTCTCGGCATTCGTAAGCTCGCGTCCGCCGTGCTTCCAAGTTCCGTCATTATTCAACGCATTTCCGTCTTTAAATTCGACGTGGGGCTTTTCGTTTGGGAAACGCGGAGAATCGACGCGATCCACTGATTTCGGCGCTTGTCCCTTCTGTACTTGGCTTGGAAGGGTGGCCCACCCTTTCGAGGCACAGTATAAACGAGGGTGCCCCATCCTTTCGCGCTCTTTGCGAAAGGGTGGGTACCACAGACCTTTTCCCCAATGGAACTAGAGAACAAAAAAGTTTGTGCCAGCCGTATTCTACGAAGCAAGTAGGGATTATTTTTGCTCCTGTGCCTATCGGGTTGAAGCGCTACTACGGCGGTCAGGACCTACATTTCATCACCTGCAGTTGTTATGAGCGCCGCCCGTGGCTCGGCACTCCCGCTCGGCGAACTCTGTTCCTAAATGTCCTCGAACAGGTCCGCGTCGCCTATGACTTTCACGGTCATTGGATACGTGGTCATGCCCGAGCACATTCATCTCTTGCTCAGCGAGCCGGACCAAGGTGACCTCTCCCGCGTTATGCAAGTGCTGAAACAGCGCGTGGCGCGGCGGCGGGTCTTGACCGCGGTGCGACGACGACAACGTCCAGATCAGGCCAGCCTCTGGGACGCGGATCCGGAACACTTCTGGCAGCGACGCTTCTATGACTTCAACGTGTGGAGCGAGCACAAGCGGATCGAGAAGCTACGCTACATGCACCGCAATCCGGTGCGAAGGGGGCTGGTACTTGAACGGGAGCAGTGGTCCTGGAGCAGCTTCCGTTTTTATGCTTATCATGAGCCCGGCTTGGTGCTCATCAATGCACCCGGATCGGCAGGCCTTAAAACACGATACACAGCGGCCTGAGAGCGGCTCTCTTCTTGTCTCTTAATCTTTTTGTCACTGGAGGTTCGTGGTACCCACCCTTTCGCAAAAGACGCGAAAGGATGGGGCACCCGGCCTCCGACGGCGGGACTGGGTGGGGGCTGTCACTATATTCCAAGCCAAAGTCGACGGACAGAGATCATCGGATACAATACTCGTTCCTTGAAAGGACCTGCCTTGAGCGAAGTCGAAAGGACCATGAGCTCGTGATCGTTGGGGCTCCGAAAGAAATTTATCCGGGAGAGCGGCGGGTGGCGCTGACGCCGGTGGTTGTTCCCATGCTCGCCAAGGCGGGGCTGGACGTGGCGATTGAGGCGGGCGCGGGTGTGGAGGCGGGATACCCCGATGCGCAGTATGAGGAGAAGG
>WNFR01026030.1_pt1 | contig 14650 bp, 11 predicted proteins | sample 5400221 | NCBI WGS metagenome assembly WNFR01 (sample SAMN13153357, study PRJNA577476) | soil metagenome | isolation source: 40 cm soil under Madrone tree | place: USA:California | collected 2016-06-14 | reverse complement strand
GCAGATCTCGTCCCACTTTGTGTAGAGAAAACTTTCCTGATGATGCGCGAGGCACCATTTCGCCATGATCGAGCCGACGCGCCACCGGCATCGGGATGTATCTTAATAGTACCCCGGCGTGCACGGTGAAGTAATCGACCCCCTGCTCCGCCTGTTCGATGAGGGTATCGCGATAAATTTCCCAGGTCAGTTCCTCCGCGCGACCGCCGACTTTTTCGAGCGCTTGATAAATCGGTACGGTACCGATCGGCACCGGCGAATTGCGAATGATCCATTCCCGCGTGGCGTGAATGTTTTTTCCGGTGGAAAGATCCATCACGGTGTCGGCGCCCCATTTCGTCGCCCAACGCATCTTCTCGACTTCTTCCTCGATCGACGACGCGACGGCGCTGTTACCGATGTTGGCGTTGATCTTTACCAGGAAATTGCGGCCGATGATCATCGGCTCGCTTTCCGGGTGGTTGATGTTCGCCGGGATGATGGCACGCCCGCGCGCGACCTCGTCGCGAACGAATTCAGGAGTGATCGGATTTTGGATTTTCGATTTTCGATTTTCGATTGGTTCGGAACCTTCGTGACGATGATTCAGCGAATTTCTGACATCTGACCTCTGACTTCTGACTTCTGCATTGCAATTCTCCCGAATGGCAATGAACTCCATTTCCGGCGTGATGATGCCCTGGCGCGCATACCAAAGCTGCGTCACCGCGCGACCTGCGGAAGCGCGAAGCGCTTTGTTCTTTGCTGACCTCTGAAATCTGACCTCTGACGTCTGGCCGTTTCGTTCCGCAGCATGTTTCTCCGATAAATATCCATTGTCCTGCGGACGAACGGCCCGCCCATCGATCTCTTCGACATCGCCGCGGTCGCGAATCCATTTCGCGCGCAGCGCCGGCAAACCTTCCGTAACATCGACATGTTGATCCGGATCGCCCCACGGACCGCTCGTGTCGTAAACGCGCACCGGTTCGTTCACTTCGATCTGGCCGCTCATCGTTTTCGTCGGCGCGAGCGAGATTTCGCGGAACGGGACCTGAATATCAGGATGGATTTTGCCGCTGACGAAAATCTTGCGCGAGTTCGGCAAGGTGCGAGGCGCACTGCCGTTATTTTCGACAGAATGAACAGAATTTTCAGAATCGGCGCCCTTAGACTTACTCATAAAAAAGATGAATTAGGAAAGCAGGAAACAAGGAATCAGAAACCAAACAGAAGTCTTTTCCTGCGTTCCTGTTTTCCTGATTAGTTGTGCTGGATTCTTCAAAACAAAAAGGCCATGCGCGGAAAAACGCATGGCTGACTTCCCTTCGGCGGCATTACCCGCATCAGGTTCAAGGGGTCGTCCACCATTCGGACCTCTCAGCCATCCGGCTCCCCCGCATTTATTTTGCGTCAGGATAAGACCGACTTGGGTGAAGTCAACGAATCCAATGTTAGACAAACTAGATGAACCTCCTGAAAGGACCTGCCCCTAGCCACGTAAAAATGGATTGCGAGCCAATCAAACCATGTTTAATTCCGCGTTCTTAAAAATTATGTTCCCCTCGTTAAATGCAGTAAAACTGTGTCGTGGCATCGCGTTCGCGTGCCTTTTCGTCCTTCCTTCTTTTTCCGCCATCGCAGCACCGGCGCCCTCGAAATCGTCCGGAGGAAAACATTGCCTCTGGCGAGTCACTAACGCGAAAGCGCAGTTCTATTTACTGGGCTCGGTCCATCGACTCCGTGACGGCGATTATCCTTTACCGGCGGTGGTGGTGCAAGCGATTGACCAGTCGCAGCAGTTCTATTTCGAGTACGATCCCAACCGGGACGATGAATTTGGGCAAAAACTAGAAGCGGCGGCGAAACTGCCGCGCGGCGCGGAGATTAAAGACAAGGTCCACACGAAAACGTGGGATTATCTGCGCACGGGCGCGCGCGGCGGTAATTTCGATTGGGTCCATCTAAAAGCATGGGCGATCGCCATGTTTCTTCTCGATTATCCCGTGCACGAGCGTCTAAGCGCCGCCTACGGCCTCGACAATTACGTGGAGAAAAAAGCGCGGGCGCGCGGACGACCGATGCGAGGATTGGAGAGCGTGAGTGATCACGTCGCGGTTTTCGGAGGGATGAACGACATTGAGAGTGAAGCTTATCTGCTCCAAGCGATTGTCCATGCCGGCGAACATGACACATTCGTGCGAGACATGATAAGCGCTTGGAAAACTGGCAATACCGAGCGGATGGCTGCGATGGAGTCGCCGACAGTTCGTGAGGCGCCGGGATTGAACCCGCGCTTTCTCGAATGGCGCAACACTCGTTGGATCCCAGTGATCGAGGGCGCGATCAAATCAAATACACCGACGATAATTGTGGCGGGCGCGGGGCATTTTAGTGGACCGCGCAGCGTCTTAAGCATGTTGCGAGCACGCGGTTATCAAATCGAGCAACTCTAAGCACCCCAAAGACCAATATGTTTTCCACTTCTCTCTTTCGCATCGCCGCGCTTTCGGCAGTCGCGACACTCGCTTTTTCATCGGCGCGAGGGGCCGAGGAATCGATCGACAGTTTGCTGAACAAACTACCGTCGCCGCAAAAGCTGGTGAGGCCACGGGTGCAACAAGCACTGCAGGATCCGGCAGTGAAGGATCCGTTGGCGCAACGAGCCTTTGCCGCTGCCGAAGCCAGAGATGGAGCGACCGCGTTACGCCTTGGACGAGAACTGGTCCAGAAAGATCCGAAAAGCGCGTTTGCTCACCTTCTTCACGGCGCAACTGCAATGGACATGCAGCAATGGCCCGAAGCGGTGGCGGCATTGCATAACTCGATCGCAATCGACTCAAATCACGGAATTACCCATCTCGCGCTCGGTGTCGCGGAAATGAATCAAAATCATTTTGCCGCGGCCTTGCCTCCTCTGCAGCAAGCAAGTCGTCTCCAACCATCCTGGGCTGCGGGATGGTTACTCTCCAGCGAGTGCGCCGTGAAACTTGGTCATCGCGAGGACAGTCTGACGTTCGCCAAACGAGCGACCGCCATCGAACCGGACTGGATTTATACCTGGATCCAACTGGCGCGCACCGAGAAAGCAGCCGGGCATCCGCAGGAAACGTTGAATGCGATCGTGCGTGCGTCGGCCCTCAGTCCGAATAGCGCCGATATGCATGCCGTAGTGGGCTTCAGCTACATCAATCTTAACCACGTCCAGCAGGCGATCGCCCCGCTGGAACGCGCGGCGCAGCTCAATTCCCAAGATTATCTAATCCAGGGACAGCTCGGGTATTGCCTGGAAATGGTCGGACAATTCGACGCCGCGGTCAGTCACCTGCGCAAGTCAACGAGTCTGAATCCGGCGTATGGACCAGGGTGGGAACAGCTGGGATACGCCTATCAAAAGCAGGGACGACACCAGGATTCGATCAAGGCTTATGAACGGGCGACGCAGCTCATGCCGAACTCGCGACTTTCCTGGCAACATCTGGCCGAGGAATACCGAATGGTCGGACGCGCAGCAGACTCGGACCGAGCATACGCTCGCGCCGGCTTAGCGAGGCCGAGCGCAAGGATTGCGAAAAAGAAGACATAAGCCGTTGGATACCAACGACGGTCTTCGCGTGATAAAAATTCAGCCAGAGAACGGCTGCCGCCCCAACTCCTAACTCCAATCTCCTTGCTCCGAGCTATTGCTTTTCCTGTTTGACGTTGGTGTGGAAAATGGCCATCCATGCGCCGTTCTTTTGTTTCCAGACCGAGCCCGAATTGTAAGTGCCAGAAGCGTCCTTGCCATCAAACGTGCCCTCGATCTTCACCGTGTAAGTCGAGACCATCACGTCCTTTTCGTCAGAGAAGGCCTTGTAGTGGCTGATGGTGAACGATTTCATGTCCCACTTTTTCATGTCGGACAATTCCTTGTCCATATCGGAGACGCCTTCGGCATAAACGCCGAGGAAGTCCTTATCGACCACTTTCTTGAAGTCGTCGGCTTTCTTGTCTTTGAATGCCTGCCAGGCGGCTTTTTCGTTTGCCTCAATCGCGGCCTTGTCCGGCGCAGCGATGGAAACGGCGGTCGCGGCGAAGAAAGCGAGAATTGTATAGGTGAAATATTTTTTCATAGGTCTTTTCGGTTAAATTATTCGGCCTGAGACTGAAGGGGGCCGTTGACAGGGTCAATAACCAAAGAAAAGTTAATGGTTATTCGTTATTAGGTGATTATTAGCGAAAACTGCAGGCGGGACCCGCCTCCGCAATTAGCTACGGCGCGGCATGCGCCTGCCGCCACAGAAGAGCCGATAATTGAATGCAACGACACGTTGCTTGCGGCTGAGACAGCCGCCTCTACAGTTGTCGGATGAAGAAATCGCTTTTGGTTTCGCTTTTCAGTTTGGTCATTGCAATCGCTTTGCAGGCGCAGACCGAGCCGCAGAAATCGCCTCTCTCGGGGAGCACGCCGCCGGTCGGTGTCCATAAGTCGGCAAAGCCGCCGGCTCAAGGCGCTCCGCCTCCCGCTGTCGAAGCAAGTGCAAAAAGCGGCGAACAGGCAGCCGAGAAGAATCCGAAGCCGATTGATCCGACGAACATGGACACGTCGGTGAAGCCGGCGGACGATTTCTTTTTCTACGCCAATGGCGGTTGGATCAAGCGCACGGAAATTCCGCCGGAATATTCGCGCTGGGGCAGTTTCAATCAGCTGATCGAACGGAACAACGATGCGCTGCACGCGATCGCGGAAAAAGCGGCAAAGACCAAGGCCGATCCAAAGACCGCGCCAGAACTGCAGAAGGTCGGCGATTACTACGCGAGTGGAATGGACGAGAAGACGATCGACGCCATGCGGACCAAGCCGTTGCAAGACGAGTTGGGCAAGATCGACTCGATGAAAGATCGACAAGATGTGCTGAAAGAAATCGCGCATCTGCACATGAGCGGCGTGAACGCGTTTTTCAATTTCGGCTCCGGGCAGGATACGCGACCAGTATGTCGAGCATGTGACCAGGATGCTGACGTTGCTCGGCGAACCGGCAGCCAAAGCCGGCGACGACGCAAAGAAAATTCTCGCGCTCGAAGCCGCGCTGGCGCAAGCGTCTCGGACGCGGGTGGAGCTGCGCGATCCGCAAAAGAATTACAACAAGATGACGCAGGCGGAGCTGCAAGCGCTCACGCCGGATTGGAATTGGGCCGATTATTTCAAGGGAATCGATCTCGCGGTACCGGGCGATATCGACGTGCATCAGCCCGATTTCTTCAAGGCTGTGAACACTGCGTTTACATCGACATCGATCGACGATTGGAAAATGTATCTGCGCTGGCATCTCATCAATGCGACTGCCGCCGAGCTTTCGAAAGATTTCGTCAACGAAGATTTCAACTTCAAAGAGACAACGCTGCGCGGTACGAAGCAGATCAAACCCCGCTGGAAGCGCGTTGTCATTTCCACCGATGGCGAGATCGGCGAAGCCCTGGGTAAACTTTACGTGGCCGATTATTTTCCGCCGGAGGCCAAGGCGCGCGCGATGGAGCTCATCAATAATCTGAAAGAAGCACTGAGTGATCGCATCAAAACACTCGAATGGATGGACGAGCCGACGAAGCAGGCGGCTTTGAAAAAGCTCGCGGCCTTCACTGTGAAAATCGGTTACCCGGACAAATGGCGCGACTACTCCACGCTGCGCATCGATCGCGGCCCGTTTGTTCTCAACGCGATCCGGGCGCAGAACTTTGAAACGAAACGCGAGTTGAACAAGATCGGCAAACCGGTCGACCGCACCGAATGGGGCATGACGCCGCCGACGGTAAACGCGTATTACAATCCCAAAATGAACGAGATTGTTTTCCCGGCCGGAATTTTGCAGCCGCCATTCTTTTACGCCAAAGCCGACGACGCCATCAATTACGGCGGGATCGGTGCAGTGATCGGACACGAGATGACGCACGGCTTCGACGATCAGGGCCGGCAATACGATGAAGTCGGAAATTTGCGCGACTGGTGGTCGGCGCAGTCCGGTGAGGAATTCAAGAAACGCTCGGGAGCGATCGTGGCGCAATACAACGAATACGAACCGTTGCCCGGATTGCATGTGAACGGCGAGTTGACTCAGGGCGAGAACATTGCCGACATCGGCGGAGTGAAGCTCGCTTACGCGGCGTTGCAGAAAGCGCTCGATAAGAATCCTGGCGCCCGCGACAAAAAGATCGACGGCTTTACGCCGGAACAACGTTTCTTTCTCTCGTTCGCGGTAATCTGGAAACAAAAAATCCGCGACGAAGAGCAAAAGCTGCGCTTGAATACCGATCCGCACTCACCCGCGCATTACCGCGTGAACGGACCGCTCTCGGATCTGCCCGAGTTCGCGAAAGCGTTTAACATTCCGGACGGTTCGCCGATGGTCCGCGCTGCCGACAAGCGCGTGAACATCTGGTGACGCGGTGACAGGCGAAGCTCCAAGCTCCAAAACCCAAGCTCCAGGGAAATTCCAATCGCCAAATTTCCAAATAGACCCGCGCAGTGTCGTTTTCGGGTATTGGAGTTTGGAGTTTTTTTGGGATTTAGTGCTTGGAACTTGGTGCTTTAATCGCGCTACTGCGCGATTTTGCCGCCCCAGGAAAGAACTTTGGCTTTTGCGCCCGCGGCTTCGGCTTCCTTGATGTTGCCGGCGCGATTGTAAAACAACGAGAGACTGGTCCAGGCGATTTGGTCGTTCGGCCGGAGCTCGGTTGCTTTCTTGCCGGCCTCGATCGCTTCCGGAAATTGGCCGACCTTCATCAGCGCCATGCCGAGCGCGTGCCAGCCGTCGAAAAACTCCGGATCCAATTCGATGCAGCGCCGATATTTTTCGACCGCTTTCTCTAACTCGCCGATCGCCAGATCGCCACTCGCGTCATCAAAGATTTCATCGCGCGTTTGCACTTATTCAGCCGGAAAACCACGAATGCACACCAATGAACACGAATGACAAACGAGCACGTCGGTCAACTGTTCCATTGTTCGTGTCTATTCGTGTCAATTTGTGGTTGAATCCGAATCTCTGGACTACGGCACATCAGCCTTTGGCGAGTTGTACGCCGGCCTCCTGCTGGCGATCGCGAAGCCATTCGAAAAATACAATCCGGCGTGTGTTCTTAAGATAACGCTCGTCGAAGGCCGCTTTGCCCTGTTGATACTTCGCCGGATCGGGCGGTTCGCGTTTTTCAACGAGGACGATGACGCCGCCCTGTTCCGTAGGTAAAAAGTCGCTCACTTCGCCCGGCTGAACCAGAGCCGCTGCATTTTTGATCGCCATCATTTCGGGCGATTCGTTCTTCGGTTTCTCCTCAGGTTTTTTTTGCTCGAGATCGTCGGCCAGGATAAATGGCTCAACTTTTTCGGCCTTTAAACCGCCTGCCTTTTCGAGCGTAGACGAAAGTGGCGCGCCTGATTTCAAACCTTCGCGCAAAGTTTGCGACGCCAGCGTGCCTTTCGCCGTAACCATTTCGCGCTCACGCGTTGCTTTGATTGCATCGACAATTTTCGGCTTCGCTTCATCGATGGTCAGCCCTCGTGCTTCGGCAATGCCGGCAAGATGCAAAATACAAAATCCATCTGGCGTTTGAATCGGATCGCTAGTCGGCTCTTGCGCAGTCAAAAGAAACGCGGCCGCTCTGAGTTGTGGATCGCTCTTCAGTTTCGAATCGGGCGCCGTAGCGGTGAACTCTCCCGTTGTTTGAATCGGCAGCTGAAATTTCGCGGCCACCTGCTGAAAATTTGCTCCCTTTTCGAGCAATGCCTGGCTCACGTCGTTCGCGCGATCGGCCAGCTTCTGCAAGGCGTCGATCCGCTCCTTGCCGGCCAATTTCTTCTGTTCGTCGGTCAGGGAAAGATTAACGAACTCGATCTTGCGTTTCTCCTCCGTCTTTAACTCGGCTTTGTGCGCTTCATAATATTTCCGGATATCGTCGTCGGTCACTTTCACTTCTTTGGCGAAATCCGTGGCACGCAACCGAACAACGCTGACAAAGTTTTTGCCGTAAATCTGTTCGTAATCCGATTTGCTCTGCGATTCGGGGATCGAGACGGCCGACCCTAAAAGCTGCTTGATTCGATCCAGGCAGATCTGGTCCCGGGCCAGCTCTTCAATTTGTGCTTCGCTAAAACCATTCGGTCCAAGGAAATTCTGCACGACGTCTTCGTATTTCTTGGGATCGAAACCGGACGCGCCACGAAACGCCGCCAGATTCCGCACAAGATCGACAATTTCCGACTGGGCCGGCTGAATTCCGAGCCGCTCCGCTTCATGCTGCAGAACGATCAAGTTCACCGTAAATTGTGCGTATATTTCTTCCCTGCCCGCATCCCGCCTGGTCGTCCCGCCGACCATATCCTGCAAAAAATCGATCATGCCGAGGTCGCGGGCCAGCTCGAATAAGCGTGTATCCCGCCGGGCTTCGATCGACGAAATGCTGCGCCCGTAAATCTGGCCGAGTTGATCCGGGCGAATCGCGCTGTAGTCCGTTTTTACAAAATAAATACAAAACGGCAGGGCCAGGACCGCGATCACGATCATGAGCCAGTTACGATGCTTGCGAAGAATTCTGATCATGGATGGGCCGGCAATTTACGGACGGATGAACGTGCGCCAACTTTTTTCTTCGAGGGACGACCTCCGTGTCGTTCCAAATATTAGGGACGCGACGGAGCGCGTCCCTCCACGGTTTCGAGAATTAATTCCCAGGCGGTGCGCAAGTGTTGCTCGGTCGTGAGGATATTTCCAAAACCGATCCGCATGACGGTGCGGCCGTGCAGTTTTGTTTGAGTAAGATAGACGCGGCCGGAGGCGTTGATCCGCTCCACGATTTCGCTGTTCAACATGTCGATCTTGCCTTCGTCCGTGGCGACGAATCGAAAACAAACAACCGGCATTACGATCGGCGCCGCCAACTCGAAGCGCTTGTCGTTCGTAATCCAGCCGGCGAGAAGATTGGCCAGACGCAGATGATCGCGAATGCGCGCAGCCATTCCGGCACGGCCGAAGGCGCGCCAAACCACCCACGCTTTAAGCGCGCGAAAGCGCCGCCCCAGCTGCACGCCGTAATCCATGTAATTGATTTCTGCGCCAACCGGATCGCGCAGATGCAAATATTCCGGCACCAGCGTGAAGAGACGGCGCAACCGGCCGATGTCGCGTACATAAAGCGCGCTGAAATCCAGCGGCACAAAAAGCATTTTGTGCGGATTGATGACAATGGAGTCTGCTTCGTTCCAACCATCAGTGATCCATTCGCACTCGGGTAAGAGCGCCAGTCCGGCGCCGTAAGCGCCATCGATGTGGAGCCACATTTTGTGCTCGCGGCAGATTTTCGCGATCTCCGGCACGGGATCCACGCTAGCCGTCGATGTTGTGCCAACGGTCGCAACTGTGGCAAGCGGCTTGAATTTTTCACCAAGATCGCGCTCGACCATCGCGCGCAACGCCGCCGCATCCATTCGAAAGTCGGCGTCGCTCGGTACGCGCTGCACATTTTCTTCCCCGATCCCGAGCGCGATGGCCCCCTTCTCAACCGAGCTGTGTGCTTGATCGGAAGTGTAAATGCGAAAGATCGGCAAATTGCGTCCGCTCAATCCAAGCTTGCGCGCGTTCGGTGCAGCTTGTTCGCGCGCGGTGGCCAGCGCGTGCATGGTCGAAATCGAAGCGGTATCGTAAACGACGCCTGTGAACTCGTTAGGCAAGCCAAGCCATTGCCGCAGCCAGTCGAGCACGAGCGTTTCCAATTCCGTCGCGGCCGGCGATGTGCGCCAGGTCATGGCGTTGACGTTCAGCGCGCCAGTCATCATTTCGGCAAGAATGCCCGGACTCGTCGTAGTGCAACCGAAGTAACTCATGAATTGCGGGTGCGCCCAGTGGGCCACGCCCGGAACGATGACGCGGTCGATCTCGGCGAAAATCTCTTTGAGTGGCGCGGCCGTTTCCGGCGGCGCAGAATCCAGCTGCTCCAGAACCGCGCCCGGTTTCGCGTTCGGAGAAATGCGCCGCTCGGCAATCTTTTCCCGATAATCAGCGATCCAATCCGCGAGCTTGTGCAGCTGATCGCGGAAAACTTCCGGCGGAATATCGCCAAGATTGTCCTGTCGATCTTTCATGGGTTAACAGGGGATCCGCTAAACACGCCAAATAACGCGAAAGAACCTTCGTTTGATCAACCGATCTATCTTGGAAGTTTAGCGTCGTTTAGCGTCTTTGGCGGATCAATCTTATCGCTTACCGAGCGTTGAGGGTTGAACGTTCAGAAAGCGAATCCGAAACTGAAATGGAATGCGCCGACGTCCTCGCCCGTTTGACGGTCCGGATTAAACCCGTAATCGAGCCGGATGGGACCGATGGGCAATTTGTAGCGCAGACCGAGACCGAGCGCGTAACGCATGTCGTCGACTCCTGGTTCTTCGGACGTGGGCAAAAGATCGCCGGCATCGAAAAATGCCGCGCCCTGCAACTCGCCGTAGATCGGAAAAGTGTACTCGATATTAAAGACGGTGAAGAACTCGCCGCCGATCGGATTACCCTTCGGATCGTGCGGGCCGAGATCGCGCTCGCCGAAACTTCGCACGCTGGTGGCGCCGCCGTTAAAAAAGCGTTCGTCGATTGGAATCGTTGTTGGTTTGCTGGAACCAACGCTGCAGCGACGGAGTCGGTTGGTCCTCGACTACTCCCGGCGTTAATGATTTCGGCCCGAACGGAAGAAAATAGGCGATGCGTCCAGTGCCGCGGATGAGTTCGATGTCGCTGCCGAAAGCAGTGGATGCCGCGTCGATAGTACCATTGACCATAAGACCGCGAGGCGAAACGAGCGGGCTTTCCCGGAAATCGAGTGTTTGGGTTAAACCGAGCGAGTTTGCGAAATAGGAAGTGTCACCCAAAAATCGAGTGGCGATTGAGGTGGTGGTTACTTCGACGTGGCGCACTGCGAAAATTAGCCCGACCTCGTATTGTTTGGTGATTTTGCGGGTGAGCTCAACGCGGTCGCCGAGCTCGAATTTTGAATAGCCATCGTAATCGAAAGTGAAAGCCCCTAAACGGTTCTTGAAACCAAACTCGGTGTCGAAAAGATACGGGTCTTCGAAAAGCACCTCGCCTTTGTAGCTGCGTTGCGACACTTCGATCGAAGTAGTGATCGGACGCCCGTAACCAAACATGTCGCGGTCGCGATATTGAACCCCAAAAATTCCGCCTTGGAACGTGCCGTAACCAATCGACAAACCGAACTCCTTGCTCTTGGCTTCTTCCGCGGAAATATCGAGCCGAAGTAAATCTCCCTCGACCGGGATCGGCTTGATTTGCAAAACATTGAAGAGCCCGGTTCGCATGAGCGTGCGGAATTTTTCGTCGAGAACATCCGGGCTGTAGGGTTTCCCGCTCAGACTGCTGAACCGTTTGGTGACATAACTCGGGTGCAACCGGTCGAGTCCGCTCACGCTCACGTCGCCGAAATGATAAAGTGGACCCGGTGCGATCGTTACCTGCACCGGGATACGCCCACTTTCAGCGGTGGTCGGGTCGGCGGCCGTCGCTTCCACTTTCACAGCGTAGTAACCGCGTGCTTTGAAATAAGCTTGTAGCCGCCGCGGGATATCGTCGACTCGCGCGTCGGTGTAAGGCTGCTTCAGCAAATCATCCAGCTGTCCGCGCAACGCTTCCGGACCATAGATTGTCTGCCCCGAGAATGAAACGTTGCCGAAAAAATATTGGCGGCCTTCGTGGATGGGAATGGTCACGTCCACCTGGTTGGCCTCGTTGCGGTAAGTGAAACGCGGTGGATCGATCACGACGTCGAGATAACCTTCCGCGACATAAAGCCGATGCACGAGGTCCGCGCCTTCCTGGATGTCATTGGCGACAAAGGGGAGGTTCCGTTGCAATTTTGAGTAGCGTTCCCGCGTCGGTCCGACCGCGAAATCGAACAACTTCTGCGTCGGTTCCGCAACGTTTCCTTCAAAGGTAACCGTGCCGAGCGTCATCAACCCGCCTTCATCGATTTCGAGCCGCAATCGATCGCCGCCCTCGATCTTGTAATGGACGTTCACTTTTACGAAGCCGTGCTTGCGATAAAAGACTTCGAGGAAGAACGCGACATCGTCCGCACGGGCCGGCGTCAATCCGAGCTCATTGAGCGTGGCGATCTGCTCTTTCAATTGGGAGCGCAGTTCCTTTTCGCTGAAGCTCTTCTCGCCGCTGAACTCAATGTTGGTAGTACGTTGCGCTCGTTTTTCCTGCTGCTTCGCCACTTCGTGCTGTTCTTTTGCTTTTTCTTCCGGCTTCGGGACGTCGATCGCGCTTTGTCCCGCGAGATTGGAGATAACAAAAGCGCTGCAGAGAAAAAGAAATGCGGGACGCATCAGCGAAATCGGATGAGGTATTTTACCATACCGCGATAATCGCCGCCTACGCCGAGATCGCCCAGGACCACAAATTGATCGTTGATCTTAAAGCGCGCAGTGGCCTGCTGTTGTCCAGTGCGAGGATCGACTGTCCCGACGTCCAGATCCAATCGGTTGAAAACCGAATTGCTCTGTGTCGCCTGGCCTTTCTTAAAGATTTTCCGGTAAAGCTGCTGCACAAGCAACATCGCGGCGCGTCCAGCAAGCACGTTGTTGTTGCCGGTTAATTCCTCTCTGGTGGTGCCGGTTGCAAGTAACGAAATAATTTCTTCCTGCGGCAGCGGCGGCTCGCTTGTGAAAATGGCCTGCGGCGCGTTCAAAGTTCCGTAAACGTAAACGCGCACGGTGTAATCGCGGATGATGGACGTGCCGTGCAAATCGATTTTCGGGTTCAACGAATCGCTCGGATCAAAATAAAGAAAGCCGGAAGAAATTTCCATTCGGCTGAACGGAAGCGTCGCCTCCACATTGTCGAGCCGCACCCAGCCTTGCAAACCGGGGCGCAAGCCGGTGCCGGCCAAATGCAAATCGCTAGTCGCGCCGCCGGTGGCGAGATTGCCGCGAATGAGAACCGGGTCTTTTGTTTTGACAGTCACATCAAATTTCCAATCGCGGAATGGCCGCTGCGAAATCGAAAAATCCGTACGCGAGGAAGGCGGTTGCGGCGCCGGCCGCCCCGGCAAACCGATCGGAATGAGATCGATGTTTTTCAGAAACTGACTGTTGGTCATCGCCACGTTACCCGTCACGTTTGCACTAAAGAGCGGCCCAACCACTTTGATGTCTGCGTCCGCCCGAGCGGTAATGGCATCGTTGCGCGTCACAAGCACACTGTCCGCTTTCAGGTGCAGATCGAGGTTGGCGTTCGTCAATTTCGGAAACGTGGCGTGCCCGGTTAATGTAAAACGACCGCCGGAAAGGTCGCCGCTAAATTTCTCAATGTTGAGCGTGTCCTGAGCAAAGTTCAGTCGCGCTTTAAAGTCTTTCAGCGCCGGAAAAGTTGTGTTGCCGGAGCGCGCCACATTTATGGTCATATCAGCGGTGCCGGTGAAAAACGGTTTCGCGATTGTTCCGATTACATCGACATCCACCGCCACGTCGCCATCCAGTTCCTGAATTTCCGGCACAAATTGGCGGACAAAATTTACTGGACTGCGCGGCAGGCGAATTTTCGCGGTCACCGGCGTGTCGTCCGGCAATTTTCCTTGGCGGGCAATTTTCGGGACATCGAGCGGCAAATTTGCCGTTAACTCCAGCGGTTGAATCTTGGCCTGCTGCAGTTTGCCAGAAATAGACAACCGATCGTGCTGTGACTGTACGGTCAAATCGAAGCTGGCCGGCTCCAGCTTCTCAAACTTCTCGCTGCGCAAATTGCGCATCTGCACATCGAACCGCGCATCCAAATCGGCGAGCGTTCCATGCGCGTCGAGTTTCACATTCACTGTCCCCGAGGCGGCAGGTTCCAGGCCCACATCCTGGAAGAGCTTCTTAATGTCGATGTTCTCGGATTGAAACGTCGCAGTCACCTTTCCGGTCGGCGGCAAGACCGGCGCATCGGTCCCGAGATTTTTCCAGACGAAAGGAATCGAAATGTAGCCTCCCGCGTACTTCGCTTCACCCTGGTCGAGTTGGATCTTTGTGATCTCCAGCGTGTCGCCTTTGGCCTGGACGATGGCTTGGAAATCCATCTTGTCGCTCCGCACAAAAATCAGCGGAATATCCAACCCGTCCCGCGAATAGGTCGCGTCCGCATTTGCCTGCAACGACTGGGCGCTGCCGTAACGGCCCTTATCGAAAACGAGTTTTAATTTTCCGGTGTTCTTAAACTTGGCCGCGTCGCCGCTTCCTTCCCAGTTCATCACGAACGAGCCGGCCAATTCATTCTCGTTGCCGTAAGCGTGCAGCAACGGTTTCAGCTTCGATAAGTCGGAGACGTTCGCCAACAACTTCCCACTGTAATGATAAGGCGCGCGAAGATCGACAATCCCAGTTGCGCCGACAAAGTCCTGCTCGTTTAGATTTGCGCTGAAGTCGTTTACGTAAACGACATTGTTGAATATCGAAAATTGCGCCTAGAATTGTTCAAAGACCAGATCGCGCATCCGGAGATTCGAGACAAAAATCGACCATTGCCCGTTGCCGATCCCCTTCTTCCACTCGATTTGCCCTGCGGCTTGCAACGGCCCGCTCACCTTGTCCGCCGATTCGGCCGTCCAGTAATCCGCCATCTCCGTTGCCGCTAACGTGAACTCGAGCTGCGCCGTTTGC
>WNFR01007880.1_pt1 | contig 14650 bp, 12 predicted proteins | sample 5400221 | NCBI WGS metagenome assembly WNFR01 (sample SAMN13153357, study PRJNA577476) | soil metagenome | isolation source: 40 cm soil under Madrone tree | place: USA:California | collected 2016-06-14 | reverse complement strand
GGATGATCCAGGTGATAGCGCGAGATGGATCGGATGCCATAAGGACTCAGGAATTCCTTCTCGTCCAGCATGCGCGAAAGGACGCGTCGAAGCTTGTCTTCATCGAGAATCGAAAAGAGGAGCCGGCCGTTCAGACTCGGCTCCAGTTTGCCGATCCTTGCCGTCATATTGGGATGCCGCTGCAGGAACTCCCGCACACGCTCCACCAGCCGTGGGAACTTCTGTGCCGCTTCCGCCGGGATCACGGTGGTGCCGCAAAGCGGCAACAATCCCACATAGGACCGGACTTTCAAGCGCGTGGCGTGCCCATCGGGAAAGCGCAACAAATCGTAGAAAAAGCCGTCTTCCTCGTCCCACATCTCGTCCTTGTGTGCGCCCATCTGGTACATCGACGATGCAATCCCCAGGAAATGCTCCAGGAACTTCAACGCCATGTCTTCGTATGCCGGCTCGGTCAGAGCCAGTGTTACGGCGATTTCGAACATGTTCTGGCTGAATAACACCATCCACGCTGTTCCATCGGCCTGATCAAGCTGCCCCCCGCCTGGTACGGGCGCGCTGCGGTCAAAAACTCCTATGTTGTCCAGCCCCAGGAACCCTCCTTCGAAAACGTCGTGTCCCTCGGGGTCTTCGCGGTTCACCCACCAGGTGAAGTTCACCACCAGCTTGTTGAAAGCTCGCTTCAGGAATTCGATGTCTCCCTTCCCGCGCACCTCGCTCTCGATGTAATACAGAAAGATCGTGGCCCAGGCGTGGACCGGAGGATTCACGTCGCTGAAATTCCATTCGTAGGCGGGAAGCTGCCCGCTCGGGTGCATGTAGAGATCGCGCAGCATCAGATCAAGCTGCTCCTTGGCAAAGTCGCTGTCCACCAGCGCCAGGGCTACGGTATGAAACGCCAGGTCCCAGGCCGCGTACCACGGATACTCCCACTTGTCGGGCATGGAAATCACGTCGTCGTTGAGCATGTGCTTCCAGTGCTGGTTGCGCACTGAGGAACCGCCGTCTGTGACGCCGTGCTCCTTCAGCCACGTGATCAGGTCGTACTGATAATGCTGTTTGCTCCACAGCAGGCCCGCCAGCGCCTGGCGCATCACGGCCGCATCCTCCTGCCCAACCACCGGCGGCGTAATTGCGTTGTAGAACTCATCACACTCCGCCTTGCGCAATGAAACCGTCTGTTCCACCCTTCTGGCCAGGTCCACACTCCCACTCCCCGCCTTCTCCGGCGCATGCTCAGACAGGCGCAGGTGGACCACCTTGGTCTCCCCGGGAGCGAAGCTGAGATGATAGTGCGCTGAACATTTGGTCCCGAAATGGTCGGGGTTCACTACATTCGCCGCTCCCTGGACTACATGGTTGTTGATTCCATCCTTCACGAAGGGAGATGTGTTGGGCACGCCGAAAATCCGTTGCGTATTGGTCTCGTTCTCCGTAAACAGCAGCGGAACATTCCCTTGACAATACAAGTAGCGGTCTCCAAGTTTTGCATGCGACGCGCGTACCGCTTTCATCCCCGGTGCGGGGATTTCGCGCAGAAAAGGCCTTGGCTCCGGGTTGGGCCCGGTCCATGTGTTGCGAAACCATAAACTCGGCAGCAAGTGCAGCGTCGCGTTCTCTTGGCCCCGATTTGCGATGGAGATCTTGACGGCCAGTTCCTCCGGCGACTCTTTGGCGTATTCCACGAACACGTCAAAGTAGCGGTCGTCCGCGAAAATTCCCGTATCTATCAACTCATACTCGAACTCGTTGCGGCTGCGTTGCCCGTTCGTCTTCACCAGGTCCAGGTAGGGATATTCCCGCTGCGCATACTTGTAGAGGTACTTCATGTAGGAGTGTGTTGGCGTACTATCGAGATAAAAGTAGTATTCCTTGACGTCTTCGCCGTGATTGCCCTCGCTGTTGGTCAGGCCGAAGAGGCGTTCCTTCAGGATGGGATCGACGCCGTTCCATAAAGCGAGAGCAAAACACAACCGCCCGTTGTCGTCACAGATTCCGCCGAGCCCGTCTTCTCCCCAGCGGTAGGCCCTTGACCTCGCTTGATCGTGTGCGAAGTAGTCCCAGGGGTTTCCTGATGCGCTGTAGTCTTCCCGCACAGTGCTCCATTGTCGCTCGCTAAGGTACGGCCCCCATTTCTTCCAAGCCACGCCCTTTTTCACGACATTCAGGCCCTCGTCCAATTGGTCCCGCGATTCCTCCAGTCTCCGATCTTCCGCAGTTTTCGTTTGATCAGCCATTGTTCGCCTTCCAGCAGCCCTTACGAAGAAGCGCTTTTTGAAAAAGATGGTCGCGTGGCGCCCCGTTCATTTTCCAGGTCACGACTTGTGGTGGTCTACGCAGCCTTTCGAACGGGCCCAGATTTGGCAACCTCCCGGCACGTCTTAGCACAGCGACGGCACGCCTCGGCACATCTCCGCATTATTTCCATATCCTTGAATTTTTCGCACTCGGCTGCACAGGCATCACAGATATCCGCATAAACGCCGCAAAGCTGATATGCAAACCGCGAATTTCCCGACAGCAAAGTTGCGCAAGCGCCACAAACTGGCGTGCACTCGTGACAGAGGCGGATGCATTCTGCCATTTTGGAAGGGTCATATGTGAGGCTCTCATCAACGCATGTTGAGCACCAGCGCAGGCATTGCAGGCATTCTTCAATACAGCGTTCTATGGTCGGATTGGATGCAGTGGCGGGGGCCATTGGAATCTCCTTTCGAACTTAAGGTGTGACGGTGTTTGAACCGGTTGCCTAACAGAGGTACAAATCGTTCTCTCAGTCTGCGGAGTGCGACATATCACGGGTGGTTGGGCTTTCAATTCAGCACGAAGATAACTTTGCCGCTGCCACCCGAAGCAACGCGACCATAGGCCTGCGCGACCTGAGACAGCTGGTATCGTGTCAGCGTTTTCCTTGGGCTCCTAGCACGGTTAACCGCAGCACTTAGGACCGCAAGGCAACTAGGCCCACGACGGCCCCCACCAAGACAAGGACCGCGGGATTGATCCGGCTGCGGAGCAAGATCGCAAACACGCCAACGGCGATTGCCGCCGTGACCCAGCCGGTGAGGGCGCCTTTCACCATCGTGAGGGAACCGGCAAGAAGCAGGCCGATAGAGACGGGCGCGAGGCCGCGTTGGATTGATGTCCTCCATGGCCACTTTTCAAGCCGGGTCCACAGGCGCCCTATGAAGAAGGCCAGCAGGGCCGTAGGCAGAAAGAACGCAATCAAGACGACGACAGCGCCGGGAAGGCCAGCCACCCATTGACCGATGGCGACGATCATCATCATGTTGGGCCCGGGAGCCATCTGCCCGACGCTGTAAAGGTGGATGAGTTGCGGGAAGGTCAACCAGTGATGGACATCCACGGTCAGGACCTTGAGCTCCGGGAAGGCCGCCATACCGCCGCCGACGGTCAGAATCGATAGATAGGCGAACACTCGTATAAGTGCAGGAATTTGATTCATCGATCGGCACCTTCCTTCTCTCGGCGGCGAGGGTGATACCAGAGAGTCGCGAGCGCTCCCACCACGACCAAAACGCGCGGCACGGACTGGTGAAGCAGGTTGACCCCGATGACGGTGAGCAGGACGAATACGAGATCACAAGCGTGGGAGAGCGACTTACGACCGAGCTGTGCGGTTGTGGCGAGGATAAGACCGACGGCCGCGGCGGCCACGCCCTTCAGGGCTGCCGTCACCAGAGGCCGGTCCCCGTGGGCGTGGTACGCGATGGCTACCGCATACATGATAGCCGCGCCGGGAAGGCAAATACCGCAAATTGCGCTGATAGCTCCCGCGGCGCCGCGCAGCTGGTCTCCCACCAGCACTGCCATGTTTGTCGCATTCAGGCCCGGCAGCGTCTGGCTGATGCCCAGCAACTCCACGAACGTCGTATCGTCTACCCACTTGTGCTTAGCAACCAGGCTGTGGCGCAGGTAGGCGACCACACCGCCCCCGAAGCTTGTGGCCCCGATCAGCAGGAAAGCCGCAAAGATCCTGGGTATTGACACTTGGCCCGTCTTCGCCCCAGCGGTGACAAGCCTGGGCCCCGCTGGCGGTATCGCAGGACTTTCACTCGTGGCTCTGCGGTGCATTGCCTTGCAGCCTGTAGACCATGCCGGTTTTAGTCGTTCCCAGTGAGAGCCAATCTTTGACGTCTTGCTGCAGCGAGACAAAAAACTGCTCAGCGAGTTCCTTGGCCTTGCGGTGAACAGCTTTCTTGCGGTCGAACCTGACCTGGAAGGCGAACTCTCCCACCAGGGGCATGTGTTCGCCACGCGTACGCCACAGCGAAACGTCAGACTTGGCGACGATGGCTTTGCCGAAGTCTAATTGGCCGAGGCGCAGCAGCACCTCCTCGACGATCGCTCCGCTCACCAGGTTGACCCTCTCCTCATCAGATCTCTTCAGTGCGGAGAGGGCAGGAAACACGCGAGCCAGAGTCGACATCGCCGTGGGCTCACCTTCGTGAACCTGGCTCAGGCCGAATTGGCAATTATGCGAATGGAGAATGCGAAATCCGCCGATCTGGTCTTTCAGCGGCAACGCCTCGGCTTTGAATTTGATGCGGTATTTCCCGGAGATTTTTGGCCGTACGTCGACCCCCGCAGCCTTCTGTTCGTCGGGATGGCGGAACTTGAAAACGATCTCCGGATCGCCGACCGGGAAACCATCCACGTAGCTAATACGCCGCCGTAGAATAAAGGCGTTGTTGTAGAGTCGAGAGTCCGTAGTATCGCCGAAGGTGATCTCACGGATCTCCGGCCTGCGTCCTGCTTCCGGATCGTCGGTGAACCCCACTTTCAGTGATTTCGCTGTTCGCTTTACGAGCTTGCCGAAATCGCGAAAGCTCTCAACCGAGGTAAAGCGGTCGGGCTTGAGGATCAGCTTGGCCTCAAGGTATTGTACGACGTCGAGCGGATGTCCATCAGAGTAACTAGCCGGCCCTGCTTTGGCTTTCTCGCGTTCACCAGTGTGTTCCTCGGCGAGCGCGACTCCCTGACGTTCATGCTGTTTGTCCTTCTTCGACATGGCTCCAGCGGCCCTGTTGCCCTAGCCGGTTTGGAGTTGGAAGGACGGCATTCCTAAGGCGGGCCGCCGGATCAGCGGCGGATGAAATCCTGAATGCCCTTCTTCGCAGGCCCCCAAGGATGAGATTCGTCCCTGTTTCCCCAGGTTGCTATCGGTGTGAACTGGTTTCGCGGAACGCAGAGAACGCCAACGCTGCATCTCCGCATTCTCTTCAGCACGAGTATGTCGTGCGACAGTCAAAGCTTACCTCTCAAAAAGTCCAACCAAGCTCAAGAACAGCGGTCGCGTCGGTCCAGCCTGGGTTGAAGACATAGGCCGTAAATTCCGCGTGTTTATGGGAGAACCCGACCAGGAAACCTCGCTGGGTGTCGAGCTTCGTTTGAAAGGCCTTTGTACGCTGCGCCACCAGGCCTACTCGAAGCCAATCTGTCAGAGAGTACGTCGCTTCCGGCCAACTGTAGTAAAAACTTCGTGCGTTGTCGGTTAGGTCGAAGACATATTCGTTCGAAATCGATAACGTGACACGCTTGTAGCTCAGCGAGGCCTCGCAGCCCGGGGCGATGCCGCTGGATTGCCCGAACACTCCACCGATCATCGGAGTAACGTTGAGCACCAGCTCTTTACCGGCGCTGAAGTTATAGCCGAACCAGACGGATCCGGTTCTCAGGTTCTCGTAGTTGTAGCGCGCTTCGAGGTGAAGCCACCCGTGGTCTGCCGCTACGTTCGGGTTGACGTAGCCATCTCGATCCGGCAGGAGGTAGCCGTCAACGGTGATTGAAATTTTCCAAGGAACCGCGGCTGCAGGTTTGGGAGTAGCTGATGGGTTCGCAGGCGCCTCTTGTGCGCGCATTTGGCAGGCTGCCAGCAAAGCCACGGCCAAGGCTGCGCACCGCGCCACCAGCAGCCTTTCAGCTTTTGCCCGAGCATCGCGGATGGATAGAAAATCCCCTGTCGTCTGATGTCCCTCAGCCGAGGCGGGTGGCTCACACTTTCCTTCATCACGGGCTCCTGCGCGGCCGCCAGTCGGCAGCAGATTGCAACGGGTGCTCCAGGAGGTTAATTGCGGGCAGCCACTTTTCAACGGGCAACCGGGCAACGACACCCAGCATCCGCTCCTCAGTCGAGACGTGCCGGGTGCATTCTTTGGTGCGTGAATGCCTCCGCAACTCGCATGCAAGGCGCAGTCGGTAGCAGCAAAAACCGGCTGTGCCGCGGAGAATGACGCAGTGGTTGTCAAAAAGTATGAGTGACTGATAGTCGATTGAAAAAACTTTGGGTCGGAAGCGGCAGTACAGACGAGCTACAAGAAATGGAGGGGAATTCCATGTCCACACAAAGCTTAACCGAAGACCTTAAGAAACGTTCCACTTGGAGCATTCTCATGGGGGTCCTGACCGCCATCTTGGGTGTGTTCCTGATTATCTATCCTATGGCTACAGCGACAGTCACCACCCTCCTGCTCGGGTGGGTATTGATCTTCGTCGCTATTGCGCAGATTGTCTTTGCGCTTCACTCTCAAACCGTCGGGAAATTCTTCTTGAAGGTTCTCCTCGCCGTGATTTACGGGATCGCGGGTGTTGCTTTGGCCTTCTTCCCCATGGCAGGCGTGGCGGCATTGACCGTGGTGCTTGGATCATTGCTTTGCGCCTATGGCGTGGTGGCAATTGTCGGGGCGTTCCAGATGCGAGCCGTCGACGGATGGGGATGGTTTTTGTTCGATGGCCTCGTGACCCTCCTTCTGGGGATATTGATCCTGGCAAGATGGCCCTCCAGCTCTCTTTGGGCAATCGGCACGCTCGTCGGCGTGGCGGTGCTGATGGGCGGAATCTCCAGAATCATGATTGCCGGAAAGATACGGAAGGTCACTGGAATTGCTGGGGGTGACTTTCGGCGAGCAGCGTAGGAGTACGCGCCTTAGGGACGCACTCGCTGGAAGTGGTGAATATACGCATGCGATTGTTTGCCTCAAGGCGCGACCTGGATGTAGGGATCATGAGATCTTTAGCAGTCAGCGCCCTTTTTATCTTCGCAGCACTTTCGTGCGCAGCACAGACCAGCCGTGAGCCGTATACCTTCTTCAAGGAATTCGTCGGCCTCACAGAGGACCAGATCGCGGCGATTCAACACGGCAAGGCAGTCACCAAGGTCCTTTCAACAAAGACGCCTGCGGAAGTCGCGGTTTTCGGGGCAATCTACATCAACGCCTCACCGGAAGAGTATCTGAAAGCGGCGCAGAATCTGGACGCTTTACGCAAATCCCCGAACTATCTTGGCGTTCGAAGATTCAGCTCGCCACCGAAGTTATCTGACCTCGAGGGATTTGCGCTGGATGAAGATGACATCAAGGACCTCAAGAACTGCGAACCTGGCAACTGTGAGCTGCAGTTGCCGGCAGAGTCGATGGAAGAGTTCAAAACTCACGTGAACTGGTCTGCGCCCGATGTTCCCGGACAGGTGAACAGCCTGGCGCAAAAAATGGCCCTGGAAGAGTTGGTCAGATACCAAAGGGACGGCAACAGCGCTCTTGGAAGTTACTACGACAAAAAGCATCCGGTTCACGTCGTTGAGCAATTCGAGTCCTTGTTGCACGAGTCTTCCATGTCGCATTACCTTCCGGATCTGGAGCCATACCTGATCGATTACCCGCGCGCGGAGCTCCCGAACGCCGAGAGCGTCTTCTATTGGGAAAATGTCAAGTTTGGTTTGAAACCCACGTTGCGAATGAACCAGATGGTTATTTACCGCGGATCCGGACCTTCCGGCCCGCTTGATTCAGTTGCGATCAAGCAACTCTATGCCAGCCACTATTTTCAGACCGCACTTGATTTATCGGTTTGTGCGAAAGACAGCAGCCAGCCGGATGAAAAGGGCTTCTACCTGATTACGGTTAAGGGATCGCGCCAGGCGGGTTTGACAGGTCCCAAGGGTTCGATCATCCGAAAAAAAGCAATTTCCAAAATAAGCTCATCGCTCGAGACTTCGCTCACACACATAAAAGGCGTACTCGAGAACAAACAATAAGCTGCGGGAAGCCGGTAAAAGAGTTACGCACATTTTACAAACGCGAGTGGGACGTCACAGGGCGGCGCAATCCCTAACCAACTACCGCAGCTCTTATCCGATCATCCCGACGACCAGCACCGGATCAATGCTCTGGAGCAGCATTTCCGCGAAAATCCTTCGGCCTTTGGCGCGTTCAGCTCTAACCCGAAGTCGACGAAACCGTTTTCTGTTCCGAAGAATGCTCCAGAGGTGTTCTTGCATTGAGACGATGCCCATTTTCTATCCATGCGGTCGTTTACATGACAACACGTGCCTTTCTGATGGCTGCTCCACAAAGAGTAGGATTCCGAATCATGGCTGCTGATTCTCAAGGCTCTGAAGGGGGACGCCACCGCAGCCAGCTTCAGGGCCTTCTGGCTGAATGGCGCGCGGAAGGCGACCGATAATGTTCTCACTCGACGATCGTACTGGGAATATAGTCACGACCGTGGCGCTCTTCGCGGCCGGAGCCGTTGTCCTCTACCTGGCTCGCGGCGCCTTCTTCATTCTGCTGCTGACTATTTTCTTTGCCTACTTGCTCGAACCCGTAGTCACGCTGGTGCAACGGCGTTCGCGGCTGGGTCATAAGAATCGTACTTGGGCGGTCGCGCAGGTGTACTTGATCGGGACACTCGTGGTTGGCAGCTTGGGTTATGCGTTCGGTCCCCACCTCGCCGCGCAGGTGAAGAGCCTGAACGCGGCTGTGCCGGAGATCGTGCAAGGTCTTTCCAGTGGGAGCACTGGCGCCACGCCTTGGGGCGGGCACGTGTTGAGCGCCGCTCAGCAAGCGTGGATACAGAACTGGTTGGCTCGTCACCATGATCTGATCGCCGGTGTTTTCGAGCGCGGAGCGGCTTCCGCAGCCTATGTTGCCGCCAGCGCGATCTGGCTCTTTGCCATTCCCATTCTGGCCATCTTCATCTTGCAAGATGGACGCCAGATTACGGATGCCTTCATCGAAAGCGTTGAACTGCGCCGAGCCCCGACACTGGGCACGCGAATCCTGCGGCGGGTTGATACCATGCTTGGCAAGTACATTCGCTCACAGCTCGTTCTGGCGGGTCTCTCCTTCATTTTCTATACCGTCTCGATGCTCGTTCTGGGATTCCCGCATGCGCTGGCGCTGGGCCTTTTGGGAGGCGTTCTGGAATTTCTTCCCGTGGTGGGATGGATCGCTGCGGCGGCCGCCATGCTGACGATCGGCTTCCTGACTCACGCGCACTGGATCTGGATGGCAGGGTTGGTGATTGTGTGGAGGTTTGTGCAGAACTATGTGAACTCGCCTCGCATTGTGGGTGACAACTTGAACCTGCAGCCGCTGACCGTCATATTTGCTCTGATGGTGGGCGGTCAAGTGGGAGGCATCGCGGGCGTATATCTCTCGGTGCCGGCGGTAGCCGTGCTGAAAATCGTGTGGATGGAATATTTTTCGGCTCGGAGCTCCCCGACTTCCCTTCCGGATCAGCCGCGCATGCGGGTGAAGGGATAAATCGTATCGTTCTGCCAGAGGTGTTCTTGCGCTGAGTTCGATTTGCGCCTAGCTTCAACTGAATAACAGGAGTCAACAAAGGAGAGGACAATGACTAACATTTCTGATCTCTTCTATCCAGCGTGGCGAGTGTCGTCAGCTTCCCCGCAGTTCATAAGCGCGTCGTCGTTCTTGGGCGCGCGATCATTTTGCGGTTGATCCTTGCTCTTTCCACATTAGTGATCGCGTACAGCGATTTCTTCGATTTGTTGTTGTTCGCCCAGAGCCAAGTTACTAATTTTCATTCCCTAGAAATAGCCCCACACCGGGCGATGTGGGTTCAGAAATACATGCTGGCGGGTGAGTCAAGATGCGGGAGCCGCCCGTCTTGAGGATGTAAGCGGCCCCCTTCGGGTTAACAGCCTCGTGGGATCCAGCAAATTCAACATCTTTGCGGCGCAGATGACAACCCACGAATACGCATGAATACTGGAGATTTAGAACATCGTGACCCTTGACCTAGATTTTTAATCCTGTATCTCCAGGCGACTCCATCCTGACTTCAGTCGCGGGGTTCGCGATTCTGGAGATGCATGCACCATCGACATCTCGGAATCGAACTCGCGCCCTGTATCGGAATGCATTTGTAATCACGCCCCTAGAGCCAACAAGGTTGCCGAAACTGTCATCCTCGAACGGATACTGGCGCGCAGTCAGAAAAATCCACAAATCTGCTCTGTCCTCGACCCTTATTGTTCAGCAACATGGGCTTGCTCAGTAGTAATTGCAAAAATGGCCAGAGGGGCGTGTGCACCAACCAGCTTGCAACGCACACTTACCAGCTTTTCTCCCTGCGTGGACACCGACCAAAGCAGGATTTGATACTGCTCACGGACGATATCCTTTATATATTCGACTGCTGGTTGAGCTGCCAGAGCGATTGGATCAATGCGTGTGGCCGCATGAATTCGATTCGATTGCGCCACCTCGATCCCATTGCGAACCGGCAACGTTTGAGTCTTCCCACTGGCATACTGCAACTTGTAGACCGCGACGGTCTCCCCATAGCCACTGATCGTCCGCGCGGCTACCGGCCCAGAACGTCGCTAACGCGGCCTCCAACGCCGCCCAGGATTGCCGTCCACGAACGGAATCTGCCAGCGGTTGCAGGTCTGCGGTCTGAAACGTACTTCCCGGCGCAAACGGAAGGGATCGCAGCGGCAGCACGGTCGCTCGAGGTTGCTGACCAACGCTGCCGACGGACGGTTCAATCGCAAAGCGACGCGAGGCAAACAGGCGGGCCAACTCCATCCAGACAATATCGCGTGGTTCGCGGGCTTCGGTGACCACACCTGATTCAAGTACTCCGTCCCGCATCTCGCCGTCGATGCGGCTGTACTGCCGCATGTCTTGCCATGACCAGAACATGTGGCCTGAGAGGTCGCCGGTTTCCACCAAGTCTATGAGACGGTCAACGCTCTTCCGCATCATGGTGTCGTTCTGACCGATAGCCTTGCCTCCCCACTCGGTGAATGTCAGAGGTTTCGAAGGGCCGTCGAACTCAGCCTCCCGAGCAAAGTCTTCCACGTCGTCTGTGTACGGGTGTTGGTCGAAGAAATCCATGTCCGCGCCGACGAAAATGGCTTTGACTTTTTTTGCATCCTTGTCGTTCGCTGCGGAGACTAGCCTCTTGATTGGGTCCAACTGATTACAGCGTTCCTTGCCTTCCTTCAGAAACTTCTCGGTGAGAGTGCACTCGTTCGAAAGCAACCACGCCATCACTGACGGAGAATTCCAATCCCGCCGGATCAACCTTTCTAAAATGTTGTAGCCCACGTCGATTCGAGGGCGCTCCATAGTATTGAAATCCATGCCCCAAAAGCCTGGCTCCTCGCTCACCAACAGCCCCAACTGGTCCGCTAGTTCGATGATCCGACGGTCATGGGGATAATGCACTAGGCGCACAAAGTTGCAGCCCAGCGACTTGATCATCCCCATGTCTTGCTCCTGCTGTAATCGCGAGAGCGTGAATCCTTGTTCCCTCCACATGTCGTGCCGGCATACGCCGTTTAGCACGAGTTTCTTTCCGTTCAGGAGGAACTGGCGACCTTGGGTACGTATATCGCGAAACCCAGTCTTGCACGACCAGCTGTCTTTTCCTGATGATGTCTGCAGGTTCGCGGTCAGCTCATATAGATTCGGCGCTTCCGGCGACCACAGTAGTGGATTCTTCAGATCGAAGGTTAACTCGAATTCATTTGAGCCGGACCTGAGTCGCACCGTTTTGAGAGTGCGCGCCACTTCCACTCCCGCATGCTTCAGGACAAGTTCCAAGGAGCCGCTAGTCGTCTCTGCGCTTGACACCGTTACGCTCGGGCTACCACTGCACCGGCCGTAATCATCGCTCAGTTTGTAAGCGAGCCGCACGTTCTCCACGAAAGACGCAGGCCGTATTTCCGCCCACACATCGCGGACGATGCCTCCGTAGGCCTCCCACCCAGGATTCACTCCCAAAGCAAGCTCAGCTTTGCCGCTACCATCAGGCAGCGGCACTAGGTCAGCGATTTCCACCTGAAGCTCGTTCTTCCCTTCTTTGGCTTCGGCGCTCAACTCAAAACTGTAGGGGACATACGGTCCCATGGTTCCCAAAGCCTTGCCATTGAGCGTCACTCGCCCCCAATAGGTAATGGCTTCAAAATGCACGACGGCTCGCTGGCCGGGTCCTAGGCGAGGCAGGATCACGCTTCGATTCAAACTGTAGTAGCCACTCGGCCGACGCGACGAAGGGACCGTGACTTTGTCGTACAGCATTCCGTCAATGCGATGTTCCCATTCACCGTTTAGTGGAACGCGCGTCCTAAAACCTGTAACTGTCTGAACTGACTCGTTTGGTAAAGTCGACGCCCCACCCAAAACTGCAGAGGCGCCCAGCGTGCTCAGAAAACTACGGCGATCGATCATTCAGGTTTCCACCCCTCACCACTCTTGCAAGAGAAGTCCGTTGCCTGAGTGGGGCCTGCAACCAAATTCAGCCGCGTGCCGAACCCTAGCTGCGCGACCGTTTCGGGGACTTTCGCGAGAGCTTTTCATGTTCTCTTTGCTCTGAATCACCGTTTGTACTTCGTCAGAGGATCAGGTTTCACAATCTCCCGAATTGCATGTCCTTTTGCTTGTTTCATCTCGAGACCGAGGAGTGCAGCTATGGTGGGCGCAACATCCAGATTCGAAATGCTAGGTAGGCGAATCCCTTTGGGGATGCCGGCCCCCCAAGCGATGAAGATGGCTTGCATCGCGGGGTCGCTGTTCAAGTACCCGTGCGTACCGCCCTCGGCGACTTGGCTGACAACGTTTCCTTCGAGATCATCACTGAATGCATAATCGGGCGCGGCCGCAAGCACGAGATCCGGCGCTTGATCGCTCACCGCGGGAACCGGCAACCCAATTTCTGGAAACTCTTCCACGCCGTATACTCGATCGACGCCCTCGGCGCTGGCAAAGACGCGGCGAAGTTCAGAAACTACTTCAACTTTGAGATCGGGATTGGTCGCGTACACCATCGCGGTGCCTCCCTCGGCAACGACCCAGGCATTGCCTTTTTGCTTATCCCGCCCTTCACTCAAGAACTCTTTTTCGCGCAACAGCACATTGGGATAGATCTTATGTTTGATAGTTCGGAAACCATGGTCCGAAACAATAATTACCGTGGCGCGACGACGTAGGCCACTACGGTGTAAGACATCCACAATTTGCTTCACGCGGTCATCCAGAAAGGCCATGGCAGTGAAACTTGCAGGGCTCATCGGGCCATATGCATGATTCGTGTCATCGAGGGCGAGGAGATGAAAGAGCAGAAGGTTAGGCTTGTATTTTTGAAGAATGTGTTTCGCGGCGGCTGTCCAGATTTCGTCTTGCCAGGCCTGACTGCTGTCCTCAAATGTCCGCAACTGCTCTGGCGTAACCGTTCCGGCCGCAATTAATTCGCGCTCAATCGCGCCGTTCGCGTCGGGCAGTTCAGCGAATTGCCAGGTGATGGTCTTTGCCCGATAGATCGCCACCCAGTCTACTTGTGCGGTCGTGAGCCCAGCCTGGTAGGCGATGTCATAGATGGTGGGGACATGAACCATCACCTCTTTGTCCCGCCAAGGTTCAATTATCGGGCGCGCGTCTTTCTCAGAATGCGTCAGCAAACCGTTGAACAAAACGTGGTGTTCAGACGCGTCGACGCCGGTCACCATTGCCGTATGGTTGGGCCAGGTTACCGTAGGATTGATGGGCCGCATCGACGCAGCGACTGCCCCTTCCCTTGCCAGCTTACGCAAGGTGGGAATTGGAAGTCTCGGATCATCGAGCGCATATGCGGGAAAGCCATCCAAGCTGATCACCACTACGGTCCGGTTTTTTCGTATCTTCGTTTTTGAGTGCAAAAACCCCGATGCCGCGCATACGATCAGCGCCATGACACACAGCCATCGCACAAGGCTTGCTTGCCTTTTCAATGAATTTCTCCTCCACTTGTTCATGCGGTTAATCTAGGGCCACGATCCGGGGCAATCGTAACGATTCCTCTTTCGCCTGACGCTCTCGTCCCTGTCGCCCTTTTAGGCGCGAAGGAGAAAACGGAACTGCATATCCTCACCGGACCACATGATGTAATTGGTTCCCCAGGCGTTGTTGAAGAGGTTGCAGTGAACGCCGGCAGAAAGATCAGGCTGGCGCTTCGAAAAGCATAAGGGCGACTTTGTGCCTAGTGTGACGACCGGCGCATCCAGAGTCTCTATAAATAAAGTCCCCTTCTCGTCCTTATAGCCGAACCCTTTCGAGACGGCGTGCATATGACGATTGCCGGAAGAGACTACGTCCCAGGGAGATATTGGCTGGCCTGATTTCTCCAGCATCCAGCCTGTCGGATCAGACGCAATCGGATGGAAACTGAGCCAGAGAGCCTCAGGAAGGCGTGTTGCGGGCTTCTGAAACCAGGAAAAATTCAAGTGGATTACCGGCTCTGCTTCGGGCAACAGCATTTCCAAATACATCTTTTGTGGAAATGCCGCTCGCCCGCTGCGCAGAGCTTCCGGATCGTTCACCTCAAGCCGTTCCAGTACGCGATG
>WNFR01004294.1_pt1 | contig 14651 bp, 11 predicted proteins | sample 5400221 | NCBI WGS metagenome assembly WNFR01 (sample SAMN13153357, study PRJNA577476) | soil metagenome | isolation source: 40 cm soil under Madrone tree | place: USA:California | collected 2016-06-14 | reverse complement strand
TCGAAGGCGCCGGCAAGTCCGCGGACATCGAAGGCCGTGTGAAGCAGATCCGCTCGCAGGTCGAAAACACCACCAGCGATTACGACAAGGAAAAGCTCCAGGAGCGCCTTGCCAAGCTGGTCGGCGGCGTCGCCGTCATTAAAGTCGGCGCAGCCACCGAGACCGAACTAAAGGAAAAGAAGGCGCGTGTTGAAGACGCTATGCACGCCACCCGCGCGGCTGTCGAGGAAGGCATTGTCCCCGGCGGCGGCTCGGCGCTGCTCCGTTGCATCGCGGCTGTCGAGAAGCTCAAGCTCCACGATGACGAAGCCGTTGGTGCAGGCATCGTGCGGCGCGCTCTCGAAGAGCCTTCCCGCCAGATCGCGCTCAACGCCGGCCACGAAGGCGCCGTTGTTATCGGCAAGATCCGCGACTCCAAGGAAGAAAACTTCGGCTTCAACGCCGAAACCGGCGAGTACGGCGACATGGTGAAGATGGGCGTAATCGACCCGGCCAAGGTCACCCGCCTCGCGCTGCAGAACGCAGCGTCCATCGCGGGCCTCATGCTCACCACCGAAGCCCTCATCGCCGACATCAAGGAAGAAGACAAGAAGGCAGCCGCCGCCGGAGCACCCGGCGCTGGCGGCATGGGCGGCATGTACTAATCTGAGTGCCACAGGCTTCGGCCTGTGCACCGGGCCCGCTTCACCAGCTCGCCCGTTACCTCAATCCCGAAAGGGCGCCCTTAACTTGGGGCGCCCTTTTCGTTTTGACGGTCCCCTATTCCCCAACCTCAATCCCCTTACTTGCCTACGCTTACCCCCTCTGATATTGTCCGTTAGCCTCAAAGCACAGACTCCACAGGGGAGAGTCAGACATCATGCCAGGACTCTTGCAGCGGTTCTTGCCGCGCGAAGAGGGTTTCTTTGACCTCTTTGCAAAACAAGCCGCCAATATCCATGCGGGCGCCGATGCCCTATTGAAAATGCTCTCGCATTACACTGGCGTCCCGGAACAAGTGCAAATCGTCAAAGCCATCGAGCATGAAGGCGACGAGCTTACCCACGCTCTTTTCACCAAGCTCAATCAGACCTTCATCACCCCCTTTGACCGTGAAGACATTTACGAGCTTTGCAGCCGCCTCGACGACGTCATCGACCTCATCGACGCCGCCGCCAGCCGCTTTGTGCTCTACCGCGTCGACACCATCCGCGCCGGAACCATCGATCTCGTCAAAGTCCTGGTCTCGGCCACCGCTGAGGTCGAATTCGCCATTCGCGCCCTCGAAAAACCGCAAGAGGCCCTTAAGCACTGCATCGAAATCAACCGCTACGAGAACGACAGCGACCGCCTGTGCCGCACGCTCATCGCTCAGCTCTTCGACGAAGAAAAAGATCCCGTCCAAATCATCAAGTGGAAAGAAATCTTCGAAGTCATCGAAACCGCCGTCGACAAGTGCGAAGACGTCGCCAACGTCATCGAAGGCGTCATCCTCAAGAGCGCCTGACTCTGCCAATGCCTCTTGCTGAAGCATTTCACCCGAAACCGAACGCTTGTCATCCCGGGCGGAGCAGGCCAGTTTTTTCTTCCCATTTTGCTCCTGCGATCGAAGATCCCTACCCGGTCGGAAAATGGCTGGGCTGTGCAGTCGAGGGATCTCTCTTCGATTCAGACGCGCGCAAGGCACTTCATGACTAGCTTCTCTCTCCTCTGCGTCGTCATCTTCCTTACCCTGGCCTTCGAATTCTCGAACGGCTGGCACGACGCCGCCAATTCCATCGCCACCGTGGTCTCCACGCGCGTGCTCACGCCCTTTCGCGCTGTCGCCTGGGCGGCCTTCTGGAATTTCATCGCCGCCTTCGTGTTCGGCACTGCCGTCGCCAGCACCATTGGCAAAGGCATGATTCACATCGAACTCATCAATCAGGAGGTACTGCTCGCCGGTCTGCTGGGCGCGATTGCCTGGAACCTCATTACCCTCATTCTCGGCCTCCCCACCAGCTCTTCCCACGCTCTTATTGGCGGCTACGGGGGCGCCGCCGTAGCGCGCTCCGGCTTCAAAGCGCTGATCATCCATGGCTGGGTTAAACCCGTCACTTTTATTTTTCTGTCACCCATTGTTGGCATGACTCTTGCGATTCTCTTGACTATCCTCACGAGTTGGATCGTTCGACGCCAGCGCCCTCTCAAAGTCGACCGCTGGTTCCGCCGCTTGCAGTTACTCTCTGCCGCGCTCTTCAGCCTCGGCCACGGCACCAATGACTCACAAAAGGGCATGGGCATCATCACCACGGCGCTCGTTGCCGGTGGCCTGCTCAAGTCCTTCGCCGTGCCCTACTGGGTCATCATTTGCTGCCACCTCGCCATGGGTGGCGGCACCATGGCCGGTGGCTGGCGCATCATCAAGACCATGGGCCAGCGCATTACCAAGCTAAGCCCCTTCGGTGGCTTCGCCGCGGAAACGGCGGGCGGCCTCACGCTTGTCATGAACGCCGTCTTCGGCATCCCGGTCAGCACCACCCACACCATCACCGGCGCCATTGTCGGCGTAGGTGCTACCCGCCGTCTCTCCGCCGTCCGCTGGGGCATCACTCGCCGCATCGTCTACGCCTGGATCCTCACCATCCCCGGCGCTGCCCTCTTCGGCGCTGGCCTTTTTCGCATACTCAGCGCCATTCTCCGCTAGCGGCGCTCGAGTCTCCCTCTTACCCCTTACCGACTGGACATCACGAATTTGTTCTCGTCCGCATCCTTGAAGATAGCTGTGCTTCCCCACGGCTCCTTTTTCGGTTCCGCCTCAAACTGCACCCCTTTCGATTTGAGCATTTTCGCCGTCGCGAATACGTCATCGCACCAGAACGACACAGACTGAAACTCGCCGATGCGTTTTTCGTGCCCCTCCGGTGTGAACAACGCCAGCCCCGAGTCCGCTCCGGGAATCATTAGTTCAATCCATCTCTGCGTCTCCGTCATCGGCTGGTCCGTGGTCACTTTGAATCCCAGCTTCTCGGTAAAAAACTTCAAAGCCGCATCCTGGTTGCGTATCGGAATGGCCACAAATTTGATGCCTCGAATCATGGTCGACCTCCTTGTCGAAGGCGGGAGCATAGCCGCTCTTGAATGCGCTCCGCAATCAGCCATTCGATGCTATACTAACAATTGGTATAGTGATGCCGGACCTCGACGACTACATCACCGACGTGCTCCTGCGCGACCTTGTCGGTCACGATCGCCGCCCCGCCAGCTTTCTCGTCTATCTCTGGCTCACCGGCGAGCAGGCCCGCTGCGGCGCATCTGTTCAAATCAGCTACCAGGAGCTCGCCGAGAATATCGGCGTCTCCAAGAGCTCCGTCCAGGCCGCCGTAAGCTGGCTCCGCCGCCGGAAATTGCTCGCCGCCACTAAGGAGCACGCCACCGCCGTCCCCCGCTACACCGTTCTCACTCCGTGGAAAGCCACCTCCCGTCCCAAATCCCCCCGCATGCCCTGAAGCCCTACGCCAAAAGTGCTATATTTTGAATACCATGAAAGAAGAATCTAAAACGTTCGCTACCGTCGAAGAAGCCGTTGAAGAAATTCGCCAAGGCCGCATGGTCGTCCTCGTCGACGACGAGGACCGCGAAAACGAAGGCGACCTTGCCATGGCCGCTGAGAAAATCACCCCGGACGCCATCAACTTCATGGCCAGGTACGGCCGCGGCCTGATTTGCATGCCACTCACGGAAGAGCGCTGCGACGAACTCCACCTTCCGCTGATGTCGCCCATCAACACTTCCGTCCACGGCACGGCTTTCACTGAAGCGGTGGACGCGCGTGTCGGCGTCACCACGGGGATCAGCGCTTCCGACCGCGCCATCACCATCCTTACTGCCATCGATCCGAAGACCAAGCCGCAGGATCTCGCGCGCCCCGGGCACATTTTTCCGCTGCGCGCGCGCAATGGCGGCGTGCTCGTTCGTGCCGGCCAGACGGAAGCGTCCGTCGACCTCGCGCGAATTGCCGGCCTCACCCCCGCAAGCGTCATCTGCGAAATCATGGGTGACGACGGCACCATGTCCCGTGTGCCGCAACTCGTCGAATTCTGCAAGGAACACAACCTGAAGATGCTCACGGTGGCGGACCTGATCCGCTACCGCATGCAGCACGAACGCTACGTCCGCCGCGTGGCAGAAGCGGTCTTGCCCACCCGCTTCGGAGATTTTCGGATGATCGCCTATGCCAGCGACGTGGACCACGATCAGCACGTTGCGCTGGTGCGCGGAGAGTTGGAAGGCACCGAGCCAGCGCTAGTGCGTGTGCATTCCCACTGCCTCACTGGAGATGTTTTTGGCTCCACTGCGTGCGATTGCAGCGAACTTGTCTCGCGCTCGCTGGCCGCCATCGCCAAGGAAGACCGCGGCGTCTTTCTGTACCTGCACCACACTGGACGCGGTTTCAGCGTCGATTCGCCCGAGGAACCCGGCGTGCTCCCGCAAATTCATTTCCACAAGCGCGGCCAGCTCGATCGCGAACCGGCCCGCCAGCGCATGGTCCAGCACGAAAGCGGCATCGGCGCGCAAATCCTGATCGATCTCGGCCTCAAAGACATTCGCGTCCTCACCAATCACCCGAAAAAAGTCGTCGCCCTCGAAGGCTACGGCATCCGCATTGCCGACCAGGTCCCCCTGCACATCGACCAGCCCAAGCCCACCCACCAAACGTTCTAGGCAAAAAGCGTGGCCAACATAAAGCGCACTACAAAATGGATCGTCGGAGTGACTTTGACACTCTTTTGTTATTTGCCTCGTTGGGCTGGTACGGGCTCCACGTACTTAAGGCACAGCAGGTTCGTGAAACAGTCGCCGTAGTTGAAAGATTTCATCAACATTTCAATGCTGGTGAGTTCGACAAAATCCGTAACGAAGCCATTGGATGCCCCGAGGAGGTCCGCAAGGATTGGAAGTTAGTTCTGCAAGATATGGCAGACCGCGATGGGAAATTCCGAGAAGTAAAGAGTTCTGACGGACACGTTCGGATCCTAAGTTTCGGGACGGTGTGGAACCCCCCGCCATCTGCAGATCAGCAGAAGTTTAACTAGCGTGCTTGCGGCGCAACAGCTAAGGATTTGCAGGCGAACCGCTTTTTGCTGTACACCAGGCGATCTTGGCTTAGGGTGCTGCGTGGTTTGGGGATCTAGAGCAATACTGCTCCCAAGCCCAATGAAAAACAACAGAGCTCCCGCGGCAAACGTCTTCTCAAGCGGAGAGCCTCGGGGGTACATAGCCAATGATAGCAAGCAGGGCTGGGTCGTGGTCTTCGCGGTTGCTCTTATGTTAATGGAGATCCCTTGGCGTCATAAACTTCGAGTTCGCCGAAGAGGGCGGCTTGCGATTCGATTTGCGCACGGTCGCCGACGACTACGATTTGCATGTTGGCGGAGTCCAGATATTTGCGTGCCGTCTCGAGCAAATCCGCGGGCGTGAGCGCGCGGACTCTTTGGCGATAGGTTTCGAGATAATCATCCGGCAATTCGTTCAGCGCTACTGTGGAGAGTTGCGATAGCAATCCATCTTGCGTCGCGAGGCCCATCGAGAAAACGCCGGTGAGGTAATTTTGCGCGTCGGCCAATTCCGGCCTGAGCACAGCCAAGGATCTTAATTTGTCCATCTCATAAAATATTTCCGTGAGCGATGCCGCCACAACATCGTTTCGAACCGCGGCGGAAACGGAAAAGTAGCCGTGCCGCCGCAGCGCGCTCACGCCGCTGCGCGGACTGTAGGTGTAGCCCTTGTCTTCGCGGATATTCATTACCAGACGCGAATTAAATGCTCCACCGTACAGGCTGTTCGTGAGGCCGAGTTTCACCCAGTCCGGATGCTTGCGGGTGATGGCGTGGCACCCTGCGAGGATTTGCGTTTGAACCGCTCCGGGCACGTGCACTAGATACGCGCGCCGGCCGCGCGGATGCGGAGGAGCCGCGGCCGCTTTCGAATCAGGCTTTTTTCCTGTCCAGCCACCGAAGACTTTTTCGGCCGATTTCACCATTGTATTCGAATCGAAATCGCCGACGAGCAACAATATCCCATTCTCCGGCGTGTAAAATTCGCGGTACACGGCCTGCAAATCTTCTCGCTTGTAGGCGGCCACTTGTGCCTCGCTCGGCGAAACTTGCCCGTACGGGTGCGCACCGAACAAAACTTTTCGCAATCGCTCGCTAGCAAGGAATCCTGGCTGCGTGCGCTCCATCTTTACTTCTTCCAGTTTCTGCCGCCGTTCGCGCTCGAATTCGCCTTCGGGGAAGGATGCTTCGCGGGCCAGTTCATTCACCAATCCGAGCAGCGGCTCTGCAAATTCTGACAAACCGGAAAAGGAAATCGCACTCGTATCCGCGCCAGCACCGGAGGAAAGATCGGCGCCGATGCGGCGCAAATCTTCCTCGATCTGGCGGCTGGCGCGCTTGGTGGTTCCGGTCCGAACGACGGTGGCGGTCATTTCCGCGAGTCCTGGCGAGCGATCCGCAACGGCGGCGTTACCGGAACGAAAAAAGAGCTCGCCATGAAATTTCGGAATGGAATGGGCCTCCGCAAGAATAACTTCGAGGCCGTTGGAAAGGCGCGCCCTGGTCCGTTTCGGCCAGGTGACCGAGCGTTCCGGCGCGAGCGCAGGAACGCCCATGGCTACTTCCATTGCGCGACTGGCCATTAGGCAGCTTCCTTTTCACCCGCGGCGTCGGGGGCGCCCGCCTTGACAGGCGTGCGAAAGACGATGGCGCGTCTTTCATTTCGCAAATATTTTTTGGCGGCGGATTGAACCTCTTCGCGCGTGACCGCAAGAAACCCATCCAAAATGGTGTTCGCCAGTTGCGGTTGGTTATCGAAAAGCGTGAAGCAGGCAAGGAGATGCATCAGGCCAAACTTCGGCAGGTAGCCGCCGCGTCCGCCTTCAAGCGTGGCGTAATAATCGGAGCGCCATTTCACTTTCAATTGCTCCAGTTCGTCCGCGCTGATGCCGTTCTCTCGAATATCGCGAATCACGGCATCAAATGCGTCCAGGGTCTGTTGGCTCGAATACTCGGGTTTGTGGAGAATGCGCGTGGTCATTTGCGTCGGGCCGTTGTAGCCGAAGAGGTCGTCGATGCCGCCCCCGGCTTCGACGGCAATCTGCTTTTCAAGGACCAACTCGCGGTGCATTCTTCCCGCACGTCCGCCGTGGAGCGCCTGATCCAGCAGCGCCATGGCGCACCAATCGGTGGTCCGACGCGCGGGCATCACGTACCCGATGGCCATCGCCGGAAGCGTGCCGAATTTTTCTTCCACATTGCCGCGCCGTTCCTCGGCTTGTTCGGGCTCACTGGGATCGGCGAACGGTGGCGGCGCCCCAGCAGGAATATCGGCAAAATATTTCTTTGCAAGCGCTATGCCTTCTTCTGCTTTGACGTCGCCCAGGATCAGCAACACAGCATTGTTCGGCACGTAGTAGGTCTTGAAAAAGGCCTGCACGTCTTTCAGATCCGCGGCATCCAGGTCGGCAAAATCGCCGTAAAAATTGTGCGCGTTGGCCCAATTGCGGAACGCCACTGGCGGCATGTCCAGCCATGGGAAGCCGCCGTAGGGCTGGTTCATGACGTTAACGCGAACTTCTTCCTTCACCACGTCGCGCTGATTTTTAAGATTTTCATCATCCACTTTCAAAGCGCGCATGCGGTCCGCTTCGAGCCAAAGCACACGCTCCAGGGCATTCGAAGGCACCGCTTCGTAATAATTCGTCACATCGTAACTCGTCGAGCCATTCAGTACGCCGCCACTGGAATTGATCAGCTTGATGTGTTGCATCTTCGGTGCATTCGCGGAGCCTTGAAACATCATGTGTTCAAACAGGTGCGCAAACCCGCTGCGCCCCTGCGGCTCGAGCCGGAATCCGATTTTGTAATAGATGCCGACAGTAACTACTGGCGCGGTAGAATCCGGTGCTACGACAACGTCCAGTCCGTTTGCCAGTTTATTACTTTCCATCTCAATGTGGAATCGATTCACGCATTTCCCCCTATTACTTTTGCTTTTGCTTTCTGATCCACAGAATTCTTTTCCAGTTCAGCCAGCATCCCGAAGGAATCTTGAGAGAGCACGCGGGCCGCCAGACGGTTCAGCGCTTCATACGCATCCATAAATTCACTCGGCAATTCTCGAAGCGCGTTCGAGTGCGCGCGCACTACTTGGTAATCTCCGCGAGAGAGCGGACCCGTCCACGCGGCGCGTGGCCCCAGTCTTTCGAAATTCTCCAGCACCTGGCGTGACAGAGGCAACAACGCGCGAATGGCTTCGCCGCGTTTCATTCCCAACGAAACGAGTAACTGGGTGGCCGCTTCTTCCACCGCGAGCACATGGCCGGCGGCCATCGCGGCGGCGGCGTGGTACAAAATCTTTTTGTTGCCCGAGATGTGCACCGGCGATCCGCCGAGTGCACGGGCGATCCGCTGCGCCACTCGCACCGCTTGCGTTTCCCCTTCCAGTGTAAAAACCTTGCCTTCCAGGGATGGCACGGCGACTCCGCTGAATGATTGCAATGGATGCATTGATGCGGTCTTCGCGCCCCACCGCCGCGCGGGAGTGAGCACAATAGAATCCATTGCGCCGCTGGTGTGCAGAACAATTCTACCGCGCAGCTCCTCTTCGCCAATGCGCGCGAGTTCCTGGGCAACAACCGCGATATGGTCGTCGGGCGTGGCGATCAGGATCACCCGCGAGACGAGAATCTGCCGAGTGAGGTCCGCGCAGGCTTTCCCTGCTCCGATAAATCGAACAGCTTTGCGCGCGCTTGCCTCGGTGCGAGTAACAACCGCGCCGATTTTCCAACCCAATTCGCGCAACCGGCGCCCCAGTGCACGTCCAACGCGTCCCGCCCCGATGATGGCCAGGCTATTTTGCATCCCGTGTTAGCATAACCTGAAGGCTATATTTCGCACCAATCGACATGCACCTATTGGGGCTAATTCTCTGGGGATTCGTCGCTTCCTTCTGGGTTTTCTACGGCCTGCACATTGCTTACGGTGCGTTGCGTCTCCCCATCGTTAAGGATGTCGCGCCCGCGTCCGACCCCGACTGCCCCTGCATTTCAATTTTACTGGCCGCGCGGGACGAAGAAGAGAAACTGCCCGCCGCACTTGCCACACTCATGGAAATCGATTATCCGAATCTGGAAGTCATTGCCGTGAACGACCGTTCGCAGGATTCCACAGGGCACATCCTGGACGAGTTTGCCGCCACACATTCCCGGTTGCGCGTCGTCCATGTCGCGCAACTTCCCGCGGGTTGGCTTGGAAAGCCTCATGCGCTTCAAAAAGCCTACGAAGCCGCCACTGGCGAGTGGCTGCTTTTTACCGACGCGGACGTACGCTTTAAGCCTGATGTTCTGCGCCGCGCCGTTGCTTTTGCAAGGCGGCAGAGCCTGGACCACCTTTCACTATTCTGCGACGTTGAGATGGTGGGATTTTGGGAAAAGGCGCTCATCACTTTCTTCGTCGCGGTCTTCCACCTCGCCACGAACCCCCGCCTGGTCGGGAATCATGGTTCACCCTTCTATGTGGGAATCGGCGCCTTCCAGTTGTTGAAGCGTTCCACTTACGAAGCTTGCGGCACGCATCGACGGCTGGCCATGGAAGTCATCGATGATATGAAGCTCGGAAAGGTGGTCAAGCGATCAGGATTTCATTCCGGCGTGGTAATCGCACAGGATAGTGTGGTTGTCCGCTGGCACGATGGAATCGGCAATCTCACCCGCGGAGTTACCAAGAATTTCTTCGCTGCCTTCGGATACAATCTGGGCCTTGTGGCCGCCGGAATCAGCAGCCTCCTTCTGCTTAACGTGGCGCCTTTCCTCGGCATCATCTTCGGTCACGGCTGGAATCGCATTTTCGCCGCTATAGCGTTGGTTATCGCTATTTTCTTCTACGGCGGGACGGCCGCCAGCATGCGCGTGTCGCCGCTTTACTCCCTGACGTGTCCGTTAGGTGCCATCCTCTTGAGTTATATGCTCCTTCGCTCCGCCGTCGTTACACTCAAGCAGGGTGGCATCGTTTGGCGCGGCACGTTTTATCCGCTGCACGAGCTGAAGCGCGGCATTGTTTAATCTGCCCGCTCAGCCGGGGCGGGAGCTGTTTCCACCGAAAAGAGTCCCGTCACATCCCTTTGCTTCAAGGAGCGGATGCGGTCGCGGAGCTGGGCGGCTTTTTCGAACTCGAACTTTTTAGCAGCTTCGCGCATTTGTGTTTCCAGTTGCTGCAACATTTCCGCGAGTTGCTGTTCGTTTTTGATATTGGCGGTTGCGGCGTCGAGGCTGGCATCGTCCACCGGCACGCTCACGTAATCGGCTTCGACGATTCTCGCCAGTTCCATATCCACGGACTTGATGATGGACATCGGAGTGATGTTGTTCTCTTTGTTGTAGCTGACTTGTTTCGCCCGGCGGCGGTTGGTTTCGTCGATGGCTTGATTCATGGAGTCAGTGCGGCGGTCGGCATAGAGAATGGCGCGACCCTCGATGTGACGCGCGCAACGTCCGATCGTCTGGATGAGAGACGTGGTACTCCGCAAGAATCCTTCTTTGTCGGCATCCAAAATGCCAACGAGCGAAACTTCCGGCAAATCCAAACCTTCGCGCAGCAAGTTGATGCCGATGAGCACGTCAAATTCGCCGCGCCGCAAATCGCGTAGGATTTTGATGCGGTCGAGCGTTTCCACTTCGGAGTGCAGATAGCGGCACCGCACGCCAATCTCCGTGAAATATTCGGACAAGTCCTCCGCCATGCGCTTGGTGAGCGTAGTTACCAGAACGCGCTCGTTCTTCTCCGAGCGCACGCGAATCTCTTCCAGTAGGTCATCCACCTGTCCTTTGACGGGACGAATTTCCACTTGCGGGTCCACGAGTCCGGTTGGACGAATGACCTGCTCGACGACCACGCCGCCCGCCTTGGTGAGTTCATACGGTCCGGGGGTTGCCGAGACATACACCACCTGATTGACCCGGTGCTCAAACTCCTCGAACGTCAGAGGACGGTTGTCCAGGGCCGAAGGCATTCGAAAGCCGTAGTCCACCAGCGTCTGCTTGCGCGCGCGGTCACCATTGAACATTCCGCGTACTTGACCAACCGTCTGGTGCGATTCATCGATAAAGAGTAGGTAATCCTGCGGAACGTAATCCAGAAGCGTCGGTGGAGCCTCGCCGGGCAAACGGCCGCTCAGATGACGGGAATAGTTTTCGACGCCGTGGCAGTAGCCGATAGTGCGCATCATCTCGATATCGAACATGGTGCGCTGCACCACGCGCTGGGCCTCGACAAATTTTCCTTGCTTCTCCAATTCCTTTTTCCACCACCAAAGCTCTTCCTGAATGGTGACGATGGCGCGGTCTCTTTGTTCTTGAGGCATCACGTAGTGGGTCTTCGGAAAAATCGTGACGCGCGGCAGATCCTCCTGGCCGGAGTTCACTTCGCCGGTCAGCGGATCAATCTGCCGGATGGTATCGATCTGCTCGCCCCACATCTCGAGCCGGAAGCCTTCGTCCTGATACGGAGGATAGATTTCGATCATGTCGCCACGCACGCGAAATGTTCCGCGGCGCAAATCCTCGGAGCGTTCGTATTGAATGTCCACTAGGCGCCGCAGGAGCGCTTCGCGCGAGGTCTGCTGCCCCTTTTCGAGAGTGACCAGCATCCCGTAATAAGCCTCAGGCGAACCGATCCCGTAGATGCAGGAGACGGAGGCCACGATCACGACATCGCGGCGTTCGAAAAGGGAACGCGTCGCGCTCATGCGCAGCTTGTCCAACTCGTCGTTGATGGTGGCTTCTTTGTCGATGTAGATATCCGCAGAAGGAACGTACGCTTCGGGCTGGTAAAAGTCGTAGTAGCTGACGAAATATTCGACGGCGTTCTCGGGGAAGAAGCCCTTGAATTCGTGATACAACTGCGCCGCGAGAGTTTTGTTGTGGGCCAGCACCAAAGCAGGACGATTAGCCTGCTCAATCAGCTTGGCCATCGTGAAGGTCTTGCCCGACCCGGTCACGCCGAGCAACACCTGGTGCTTCTCACCGGCTTCGACGCCGTCATAGAGCTGGTCAATCGCCGCCGGTTGATCGCCGCGGGGCTGATAGTTGCTGTGCAACTTGAATTTCATGGCAAGGTCTCCTGCAGCTTCGCCGGCCAACGCCGAATCCTTGATTATACTCCGGGATGCAAGTGGCGGCTCCTGATGGGGAAAAGTCGGGGAAAATTGACGGCGTTTCAAATCAGGGTTGATTCAGCGGCGTTTCCGTCACCAAGAGCACTTGCGCATGGCTCTTGGCATCGATGTTGAAGTGCACGCGGTTCGAACCATCGGTTTTGGCAACAACGACGTCCATAAATTGAGTGGCCTCTTCGGTAGCACGCACGACAAGACCATTGTTCAAAGAAACATAGGTGATGATTTCGTTGGTCCCTTTTGCGGTTCCCATGGTGCGCAACTCGTGCAGCTTAAAGTCTTCAGGGGTCGCATCCTTCGATGACGAATTCTGCTTCAGCTTTGCGGTCGTCAGCAGAACCGCACACGTATCCGGAGGGCCGCTGGACGGAGAGACCTCTCCCATGAGCGAAAGCTGGCTCGCCCGACATGGCTCGTCGCGCACATACATGGAATTGCGCGCCCATTGCAATCCAGCGATGGGAGTACTTGACTGTTCCGCTTGCTCCGACTTCCATTTTTCGCCGGACTTCATTCCGTTCGGAGGAAGCGTCCATGCGAGGGCGAACCGGGCCACCCATTGCTGCCAGGCTTGCTGCTGCTCGGGAAAAAGAGAATCAACACCTTTTACCTTGTCTACGGAGCCTTCCGGAGAAATCGTGAACTCGATGCTCTTTCCTTCGGGATCCACGCGCTGCTTATCCCAATTGGGTTTTTTGTCACGCGGCCCCTTAATCCAGACGCCAGTGTCCAGAGTCAGAAACTGACCGCGCGCGTGAATTACCGGCCTGGTGGCTGTTTGCTGAACGTCGAGGATCTCAATTCGCAGCAGACCGTGCGCGTCAATTTGCGCGGCGTTCGGCACCATCGGAGCGACGACTTTGCTTTCTGTCTTGACGGTTTTGTCGCTCTGAAAGCGGATGAGGTAGGTGATTGTTTGTCCGGGCTGCAATTTTGGAATGAGGTGGACGCGACGGTCACCGGCGCAGAGAGTGGCGCCAGGGAGTAATAATAAAGCTAGGATCCGTTGTAGTCTGCTTGTCATGGCATCTATTGCCGTCTGGCGAATCCTAGAAGAAACGTTGCGCCTTGATATCGGAAATAAATGGATATTCAATTTCCGGGAGTCTTGAAATGGCGGTCGAAGAAATCAGTTGCCGCGTGATAGGCCGCAAGCCAATTCCGGTGCAGCAGAAAATCATGCACGTCATCCGGGAAAACGAGCTGTTCGATCTCCACGCTTTTTTCGCGCAGCCTCGCCACGAGGTCCACTGTTTGTGTGAAGTAGACGTTGCGGTCGTCGTCGCCGTGAATGAAAAGCACGGGCGATTTCCAGGTGTTGACGGAGGTCACAGGTGAAGAATCATGCGCGAGTTTGTTGAGTTCCGCGGGGATATTCTTTCCGTCCCAATTATCGGTGGGCCAGTCGTGCACGCCATGGAAGTCCGCGCCGGCCGCGAACAAATCGGAATTGCGACCCAGGCCGAGCGCGGTCAAATAGCCGCCATAGCTCCCGCCCCACAATCCGATATGCTTTGCATCGACATCGCTGCGGCTTTGCAAATATTTTCCGGCGGCCACGACGTCCTGATACTCCGTCGCACCGCGTCCTGCTCGGCCCGGCGCTACGCGGAACGCGCGGCCGTAGCCAATTCCGCTGCGGTAATTCAGCGCAAGAACGATGTATCCGCGGCTGGCGAGATACTGATTCATGGCGTAGGAATTTGAGTAGTAGTACATGTAGTGCCAGCCGAGGAGCATTTGACGGACAGGGCCGCCATGAAGAAAAATCAGCGCGGGCCGGTTGTCTCCCGCTTTCATTCCCGCGGGGACGAATAATTGGCCGTGAATCTCCAGCCCATCCCCCGATTTGAAAATGGCTTGCTGGGGAACGACCAGACGATCAGAGGGAAAATCCTTAGGCCACGTTTCCGGCGCGAGGGGAGGCTTTGATTTGGCGGCAAAATCGCTTACGACCGCTCTTGCAGGATGAGTCGCGTCAGAGGTCAGATAGGCGAATGTCTGAGCATGCCCAAGCATTACGGGGCTCCACTCAAGCCCCTCGCCACGCGTCCATGGAGTCGGAGGATTTCCGGATACGCTGACATTCCATAAATGGCGGCGATCCACATCGCCACAATTTGAATTAAAGAGGATCGAGCTTTTGTCAGGCGCGAGCGACCACTGCTCTACCTCGCAATTTCCAGGGGTAAGAAGCTTCGGCGTGCCTCCGGCGGCGGACAGCGCATACAAATGCTGCCAGCCGTCTTCCTCGGAAGCGATTACAAGTTGATTGTCGGTAGCCCAATTGATGACGCCGCCTCCGGTTTCTTGCGCCATATCCGGAAACGATCCTTGCGGCGTCGCACTGCTGCGCCAAATTTCTTTGGCGGATCCCTTCGAGGCGTCTGCCACCCAGATGGCCCAGGGGTGCGGCTTATCCGGAGCAAGGAAGTATCCCTGAGGGGCGTCGCGGGCTT
>WNFR01004292.1_pt1 | contig 14653 bp, 17 predicted proteins | sample 5400221 | NCBI WGS metagenome assembly WNFR01 (sample SAMN13153357, study PRJNA577476) | soil metagenome | isolation source: 40 cm soil under Madrone tree | place: USA:California | collected 2016-06-14 | reverse complement strand
AAAACCACGCTGGCGCCGTTTCTTCTGCGGGATACTTTGGGTGTGCTTGAATACGTGAATGCCGATCCAATCGCGCACGGTCTCTCGGGTTTCGATCCCGCAAGCGTGGCATTGCAAGCAGGAAGAGTAATGTTGAATCGATTGCACGGACTGGCGGCGCAACGAAAGACCTTCGCTTTCGAGACGACGCTCGCCGCTAAGCACTATGCTCAATGGATTAAGAAGTTGCGCAACGAAGGTTATGGCTTTCAATTAATGTTTCTCTGGTTGCAAAGTCCGGAGCTTGCTGTGCAGCGAGTTCGAGAGCGCGTAAATACTGGTGGGCATGATGTACCCGCACCGATCATTCGGAGAAGACACGCTGCAGGACTGAGAAACTTCTCGAAACTGTACCAGCCGTTGGCGAACACGTGGGCCGTGTATGATAATTCTAGTTCGTCCAGTCCGACCATGATTGGTCAGGGTGGTGTCGGCCAAGGTCAGAACATTATTCACGCTGACCTCTGGAAGCGATTTTCAGGGAATGTCCAACAATGAGTACTGAGATAAAGTTGACCCACCGTCTATTCCTCGACCACGGCAAGGATATTGAGAAAGTCCTGCAACGCGCAGTCAATCACGCCCTCCTGATGCACAAGCGTCTCGGCAATCCTATCGCCACCTGGAAAGACGGCAAAGTCGTCATCGTCCCGCCCGAAGAGATCGTGGTTCCAACGGATGTCTCAGCACCAAACGAATAATTTCGCCAGCCATCGCGCCGGCCATGTCGCACTGATCGGCCGGCCGAATGCCGGCAAGTCAACCCTGCTCAACCGTTTGGTGGGTGAAAAGATCGCGGCTGTCTCAAACAAGCCGCAAACCACTCGCTTCAAAATTCTCGGCATAGTCACGCGGCCAGATGGACAGATAGTTCTGGTTGATACTCCCGGTGTGCATAAGCCTGGGTATGAACTCAATCGGCGCATGATGACCGCCGTTCATGATGCTTTGATGGGCGTCGATCTGGTTTGCTTGATGCGCGATGCTTCAGCGGCTACCGGCAATGGGGATCGTTTCGTGCTCGATCTGGTCAAACAGTCCGGAAAGCCTGCGCTGCTGCTGCTCAACAAGACCGACAAGGTAAAAGATAAATCACAACTGCTCCCGTTGATCGAGTGGTACCAAGGCGAGCATGAATGGCAATCCGTAGTGCCGATCTCGGCTTTGAAGGGTGATCAAATTGAGGACTTGCTGGCTGAGATGACAAAGCACCTGCCTGCGGGTCCGCCGCTCTTTTCCGAAGACGAACTTACCGACCAGCCGATGCGGGCGCTGGCTTCAGAAATTGTGCGCGAAAAGATACTTCAGGCGACGGGAGAAGAACTTCCCTACGTGACTGCGGTGGTGACCGAACGTTTTGAAGAGATACGCGAAGACTATGCGCGCATCTACTGCACGATCTTCGTCGAGCGAGACTCGCAGAAAAAGATAATAATCGGCCATGGAGCAGAGCGGTTGAAAGAAATCGGCATCCGCGCGCGTCACGACATTGAAAACCTGCTCGGCCATCCCTGTCATCTCGAACTGTTCGTGAAGGTCGAAAAAGATTGGCGCGAGCGCGCACACCTACTCGATGAAATGGGAATCAAGCAGTGAACGATTCCCTCAAAAGCTGGCATGCCGTTGATGCGATAACCGTGCGGGATGCATGCGAAGCGGTCGAGTATGGCTTAATGGAAGCGGGCGCTCAGGGAACTGAAACAAACGACAGCGACAGTGCGAGAGTGACGGTAAGCGGGTATTTCGATGTGGTACCAGAAATAGAGAGCGTGCGATCGACGCTGTTCGATGCGCTGCGAATCTACAGCCTTGAATCGGCATCTTTAATCGATCTCGCAACTCGCGAAGTTCCCGATCGCGATTGGCTGGCGGAATGGAAGAAGGGCTGGCAACCAGTTGAGGTTGGCAATTTCATTATCGCGCCACCCTGGATCGAGTCAATACCGGGAGCGGTAGCGACCGGGTCTTTCAGGGACCATATCGTGATTCGCATCGAACCCGGCATGGCCTTTGGCACCGGCACGCACGAAACGACGCGGCTGTGCCTGAAGGCAATCGAGAAATATTTTCGAGGCGGCTCCTTTCTTGATGTGGGTACCGGCACGGGCATTCTGGCAATTGCGGCCGCGAAAATGTTTCCCGGCGCGCGCGTCGAAGCGTGTGACACCGACGCTGAAGCGGTTGAAATTGCTCGCGAGAATGCGCGGCTGAATGGCGTCGGGGAACAGATCGACTTCCGCGTCGGAAGCGTGACCGACCGGACGTCTTCGGCTGATCTGGTCTGCGCAAATCTCACCGCTCCCGTAATCGTCGAGCTGCTGCCGGCGCTGTTTGGTACGACCTGCGGACGTCTGGTTCTTTCCGGAATTCTCGGCGAACAGACCGACTTAGTGCAGTCAAGACTGCTGGAACTGGGCGCAGACGCCTTTGAAATTGATCAGGATGGCGAGTGGATCGCGCTGGTGGTTTGATATGTCAATTGGGACTAGCTCCCTCTCCCTTTTGGGAGGGGGCGGGGGTGAAGGATGCGAAGTTTGGCGCAAAAGCAATTTTTGATCGTTAATCGTGTCCGTTCCCGACAAGACTCGGTTCATAATAGGACCCTGGCTCAAGCCCTCTCCCGACCGTCGCCCTAACAGGCTGCAAAAATAATAACGATCCACGAAATCACACGAAGCAGCACGAAAAGAAACTCCGGGTTCGAGTTATTTCGTGTGCTTTCGTGGATCGTCCTGCTGCTTCCTGGGAATGGAAACCACTTTTTCAGCAGCCTGCTAAGGTAGAGGGAGAATAAACTCATGACCCGACGAAGATTCTATGCCCCGCCCGCAGCTTTCGCTGTTGATGAACAATCCTTAACGCTGAGTGCGGAAGAGACGCGCCACGCGCGCGATGTTTTGCGTCTGCAAAGCGGCGATGAAGTATTCGTCTTTGACGGCGTTGGCCGCGAGTTCCGGTGCTCAGTTCAAAACATCAATCGAGATTCGAGCGATCTGAGCGTGTTAGCGGAAGTCGAGCCGGCGCGACCTGAATCACCTCTCGATCTCACCCTGGCCATCGCTTTGCTCAAAGGTGAGAAGTTTGATCTGGTGATCCAGAAAACGACCGAGTTGGGCGTCAAACATATAGTGCCGCTGGAGACTGAACGGGGAGAGGTGCGGTTGCGGGATGGCGACAACGCGCAAAAACGCTTAACCCGTTGGCGGCGAATCGCACTGGAGGCAGCCAAGCAGACTGGCCGCGCATACGTTCCGCGGATTGACGCGCCGCTTACTCTCGATCTGAGGCTGCGGTTCCCCCGGGACATCGAGGGAATTTCAACGGATGCTGCTCGCCTGATGTTTTCCGAGCGCGCCGGCAGATCACTGTCAGAAGCCACGAACACATTGGGTCAACCTGGAGAAATCATCGCCCTGGTAGGCTCCGAAGGCGGCTGGACTGACGGTGAGATTGAGAGCGCGCGCGAAGGTGCATGGGAGATCGTCACCCTGGGTGGGCGTATACTGAGGGCGGAGACTGCGGGCATTACAGTTGTGGCGCTGTTGCAGCACCGCTTTGGAGATCTTGTTTGAGTCGCCAGGGACTAAGGGAGGTGCGAAAACCAATGAATCGAGTAAGACTCGTCAGTCTCATGACCTGTTTCGCGGTTTTGCATCTGCTTGGCGTTTCGGGAACGTTGCAATCGGCCAATCCATCCGCCAAGAGAAAAGCCGGCCAGATCGTGGGTGTGGTGCTGGACAAAAATGACGCGAGGGTGGTGCGCGCGCGAATTAAGGTAGCTGGTCAGGGATTCAAATGGCTGGGCGAAACCGACACGAACGGAGAGTTTACCGTTGAGGTTCCCTTCGGTGAATATCGGATCTATGTAATCGCCCCGGGTTTTCGCAAATTCGAAAGCGCATCCCTCAAGGTCAAATCCGGCGAGAAGCAGAAGGTTAACCTCCATCTCGAAGTGGCGGCAGCGAGTGTCCTGATTCCGGTGGGTGTAATCTAGCTTCGTGCGTTCTTTCCGCTAAGACAAGAACGATCCTCGATCGTTTTACCGGCAAAGCAATCTGGCAAATGAGCCGAATTGTTGGTAGTGCCCTAATTGGTGATGAGGTCAGTACCGGGAGCGGTAGCGACCGGGTAACAATAATTCGCGATCCGATTTTTGCTGATAACTTAGACCCGGTCGCTACCGCTCTCGGTACTGACTCCATGACACCCGACAGAAATTAGGGCACTACCGAATTGTTGGTCTCATTGTCGCGACACCACGGCAATCCTGTCTCCCTTCGGACTCACTGCGATGCGCGTGATGTTTTTCAGGCCGGCGTGGGAAAAGTCTGCCAGCTCTACCCACGCGAAATCCGATTTCTTGCGCCCGAACAGCTTCGATTCATTCGCCATCAGGAGCACGCCTGAAGGCGTCCAGGCATAGTCCTCAACACCCGGAAAGGTTTTGATGAAAGTCGCGACGTTCCGAGTTTTCAGGTCGAAGATTTTGACCAGCCACTCCTGGTCTGAGACCTTGTGCACGAAACTGAATTTGTTCTCATGCGGCACGCGCCGCAAGATCCGTCCGGGATTTTCGGCGATCACCTCCGCCTTTCCAGATCGCAGATCCACCAATTGCAAAGTATTCGGTTTGCCCAAAACAAAGAGCGCCAGCGTGTCATCATCGACCCACAGGTGATAGCCGACTGGCTTAATCTTTTCCAAAACCAGCGAAGGCGCGCCGCCCGCCAGCGGAAACTTCCAAAGTCTTTGTGTTCCGTCGCTTTCAACCCGCACCACAGAAATGGATTTCCCGTCCGGCATTAACGTCGGCGAGTACTCGCTTTCGGGCGTGTTGGTAACCTGAGTGGTGGCCGCGGTGCCAATGTCAAAGCGATAGATGTCCGCTTGCTTTTCCCGAATCGACGTATAGAGGATGCTCTTGCCGTCGGGCATGAACGCAGGTTGATTGTTATAGCCGGACCAGTCCGTAATTTTGACCGGTTGACCGACCTTCAGATTTCCCGTACGCGTGGTCGTGATGTCGATTAAGAAGATGTCGGTAGACGGCGGCGCAGGTGCCGGTGAAGGCGTAGGAGTTTGAGAGAAGACTATCGCAGAGAACGCGGCAACCGCGACGCACGCAGAGAGCAATCGGAGGAATCCAGGTTTCATGGCGACGAGATTAGCGCAGCGAACCTGGAATGAGAAGGGTTGCGAATCGCAGACTATTGTGCCTGTTCCCAAGGCGGCATAGACGACTGAATATGGAGGGCGCTGACTCGTCAGCGCTTTGATAAGCGGCGAGAAGTCGCCTTCAAGACTGGCCACTGCGGCCTCTTTGTGTCGATTGGTCCGCCGCGCGGACCGGTCCACTTTGCGCCCAGCTCGTAGATCTGTCGTTGTCATGACTGCTAGCTTGCCAGTGACCCTCCCTCTGTGTGATTATTGCTTCATGAATGCCACGATTCACAACCACCATATTCTTGCGAGGAGTCGATAAAGAGTGAAAGCGGAGTTAGCGCAATTAATAGCTTTGCAGAACGCTGATACTAATATAAGAAGACTACAGGCCGAAATAGAAAGCATTCCCGAGAGGCGCGCCGAGATCGAAAAAGAGTTCGATCAGCGCGCTTTTGAAATTCGCGCGCTGGAAGAGTTACGCGATAATGCCCGCAATGAACGCGTCCGCCTGGAAGCCGAAATCTTCGAACAGAAACAACGGGCCGAACGAGCCGATCGAAATCTGATGGCCGCCAAGAAGCCGGATGAGTACACGGCTGCAATTCGCGAAGCCGATGCCGCGCGTAAACAGATTTCGGCGTTTGAGACCCAGGTCCTCGAGCAGATGGAGATCGCCGACCAGGCGGAGAGGGATCTGACGGAGCGCGCGCCGGAAGTCGAGAAACTGGGCGCGGATATGAAAGCGCGGTTCAAAGCCTTCGACGAACAAGTACAGACACAGGAACATCAAGTCGCCATCGCCATCGCCGAACGGGAACGCCTGACAAACGAACTTCCCAAAGCTATCAGCGCGCTTTACAAACGGATTGCCGCGCGTATACGCGACGGGGTGGCGATGGCGGAAGCTCGCAACGGCGCCTGCACTGCGTGCCACATGTCTCTAAGACCGCAGATCATGGCCGACGTACGCCGCGGTGCGGAAGTGATCACCTGCGATAACTGCAATCGAATTCTTTATTACGCACCGGACAAAGCCGCGCAACCTGTAGGCGCTTCTTCTTAGTCGCGATCCAACTCAAGGTTTTCTCTGCGTGATCTCCGCGACCTCTGCGTCTTGCGGTGAATAAAGAATCAAAAGCACTCACGGCAGAGAACGCAGAGGCGGTGCAGAGAATTTCGCCAGCGGCGGACGGTCCACGAAGTCACACGAGTCATCACTAACACGCGGCCATCTCTCGCGGCGTTTCCCTCATTCATGAACGATTGAAGCGGCCCGCGCGCAGGATCTGAGTGTGCCGTCCCTTGAACTCTGCAAAGAAATTATCGCAACCTATCAGCGCCACGGCTGGGAGTTGAAGCGTGTTTTAGTTAAACCAGCGACGCGAATGGATCTGGCGGAGCAGGACCCGGGAGTATTCAACGAAGCGAGTTTGAGTGAAGCCGAATTCGATGCGCTGTGGTTTGCGCGTCCTTCACACGCGGGCCGGGAAGTCTGGGAGCTACGCCTGTTGGCCGAACACCCTTACGCATTATTTGCGGCTTTCGAATCTGACGAGACTGAAGCAGAACGTGAAGCAGCGCGGCTGGAAATGGAACATCAGATGCGAGACCATGTGGGTCCAAAGTCAGAACCGCCTGCGGTAGCGGGCGGTTGATCTGGACAAGATATCGATTTTCCCGGGGATAATGCGTCGGTTAAACCGCCCGCTACCCGCAGGAGGTTTCGGACTAATCCCGCCCCATGGTCACGGGAATTTTCAAAGCCTGACCATCGCGTAACACGCCTACTTCAACGACACTCTTTGGGGTAGCCCGGCGGACTCGCGAGAGTAGTTCCTCGCTGGTACGGATCGGCGTATTGTCAAAGTCAGTTATGATGTCGCCGGTCTTGATTCCGAAAAGATCGGCCGGTCCATTTGTATCCACCCAGTCGATGCGTACACCGAAGGTTTTGGTCTCCGGGTTACTAACAATACTAGTTCGGTTACTGCTGAATCCGAATTTTCCCTTCCCCTCAGGACGGCTGTCGTACAGTTGTCTTAGTTGATTAAATCCGGCTTCGGAGATAGTCGTCATGAGCGTCTTCTTCGTTATACCGTCGCGCAGGTAGATCACTTCAACCGTTTTGCCCACCGGCGTTTGGCGCAACAGATCCATCATCTGGGTGTCTCCAGTAACTGTATGACCATCGAAGCTGGTAATGATGTCTCCGCCGACCAATCCGGCTTTGTCCGCGGGCCCACCTGGAGGTGAAGCGTCAGTAAAGGTTACGCCACCCTCGGTGGTTCTAAGTCCATTCACTGCGAGATAAGAGCGCGGCGAAGAGAAAATCGCCCCCGGCCCCGAGCCCGAGCGCGGACCGCGAAACTTAAGCGAGCTCAGGAGGCCGCCGCTCGCGAAAAATGCTACCAGCACAATCCATATCCAGGTCGTGCCGGTGAACCCTAAACGGCGCCGCAGGTGCCCGCTGACGTTTTGACGAGCCATCGGCCCACCCATGCCGGCAGCATATTGACTGTTGAATTGCGCGTTCGGCGTCGTCGTGCCATTGGGCAGTCGCACAGTTTCGGTATACTCGGCCGGCCCTTCGCCCAGCCTGTTCCCGCAGGTGCGGCAAAAACGCGTTCCGGGCGGCATCGGCGCGCCGCATTGTCCGCAAACAATTGCGCCGCTTTGATCTGCTGAGCCGAAACCGCTCCCGCTGAACTTTTGCTGAGGCTGCATGACGAATGGTGCTCGAAAACTGTATCGACGGTCGAAGGACTAACGGCGAATTATACGCCCATTGAGGAGGATTGGTTGCGTCTTTTTGGGGACGATCCCAGCGTGTCAGAAGTCCGACCGTTAGGGAGGGCATCTATCCGGGGATGTTTGCCGGATATCCAGCCCTCCCTGACGGTCGGGCTTCTGACACTGATAGTCCGCCGGTTTACGAACCCCGCCCGACCAAGTATAGTCAGACAAACCCCGGACATTCAGTGAAGGCATTTGCATGGAAGTCACCAAAGCCCTGGCCGCGCTACGGCCGCTCTACGGCAAGAGCAATATCGAGATTGTGACACTCGATGGGCATCGCGTGCGCGGTGTGGTCCGCAGCATGAAAACCACCCAGGCCCTGACCATCCCGAGCGTGAAAGTCGAGCGCGCCGACGGCGAGATTGTAAAAGTGCCGTTTTCATCAATTGTCGAAATCATCAATCACAATCCGCGAGTTTGATTATGCCGTTGCCCTTCCAACCTTGTCGGAGTTGCTCGGGTGATTGCCGGGAGCGCGGACGTCTCGTCCGCAGACCCGAGCGAACCTCGCATCACATGTTCTTCCCGCGAAATATTTGACGCACCGGTTCGCGCTGGCGCGCTCAGTGCGGACGGGACGTCCGCGCTCCCGGCAAAATGGGTCTGGTGATCCAAACTGATCCTTCGCTTGACAGCCTCCGGCCTTTTCCTGCTTACTGCCATCTGATCAAATATGTCTCTGGAGTTCACCGTCCAATATCCCTGTGTGTTGCGCTCACGCTACTCGGAAAAGCATCTGCGCGAGTGGGGCCGTCTCAGCAATCTGCACACAATTCTGACGACTGGAGATCAAAGCGCGCCGGGCCCTGACAAGATTCAATGGATCGAAAATGCCGGCGCTGAGATCGAACGGCTGCAAAGTGAGACGGCCGTCTGCGCCAATTGTCCCGCCGGTCTGCCGCTCGACACCGCCGGAGAAGGCGAAGCGGTCGGTTGTCTGGGGCGCATCAACTACGCCATCGATGCGCAGTTTGAAAAGTTTCTGGCTGACCGGGTTCAGCTGGCGCTCGACACTCTCGATCGCGAAGACCAGCCGCGGCTGCTGCGCATTCTCGTCGATCCGGAATCGCCTTTTGATGGTGAAGCGACGAAAGAACTGCGCCGGGTGACGACTGCGGAAGGTCTCAGGTTTTTTGCCTTACGTCTGCCGATTAAGTTGACCCGGGAAGGGTCGCATCTGACGACCGATCACGTGTTTGATTTGCTGGCCGGGTTTCGCTCGGAGGATGCGGAAGATACCAGCTACACGCGCGAGTTTCCGCTGTCAGCCATCGCTGACTATTACGATTTCCTCGACCTGATGCTGCGTAACGACCTAAGTGAGACAGAAACGTCGCGGCTGCACGCGCGCAGTCGCAACTATGCGCAGTTCCTGCGACTGCTGTCAGCCTTGGAACGGGCGGAAGCCTTGAATGCCCGCGTGCTGGTGGATTAGTGGAGCGCCAATGGAGCGCCGACATCCTGTCGGCGGTTCGCGGGCATCCTGCCTGCGTCTTCGTTGAATGCATGAAGATGAGATCAGTACCGCCTGCGTGAGCGGGCGGGTCCTTCGGTTAACTCTAGCGCCTGACACGCTCACGGACTTCATTGTTTCGCGTGATGCTGACAACTTCAAGCTGAAAGCGTGACATGTAATAGCCGGGGGCAACGCCCCCGGTGGCCCAAAGATCAATTCCGACCCTGAAAGGGTCGCACCGCATGTGCGACGATGCTACCCCTTCAGGGTCGGGTTCATTTTGGGAATGTGATCCGGGGGCGACGCGCTTCGCGCTTTGCCCCCGGCTATTCTCTTTGACGCCTTCAGCGTCAGATAGCAGAACCACAACCGCGGAACCGCGTCACTACTCACTTCCCGACAGCTTCCTCATCCACCTGCCTGAGGCTATCCAAAATCAGATTAGTATTACTCGCCGCCTCGATCGTTATCGGATGCGTCTGCTGCGACTTCTGAAAATCAAACGTGCCGCCGGTGATTTCGACGATTTGCCGAAACGCTTCATGGGCGGTGAGGTGGCCGCTTTCAGCACCGACGATTTGGCCGTCATTAAAAAGCACGCGTCCCGCCTGCGCACTATTTGTCAGCATCAATGCACCCGTCAGTCGCGAATTTTCGATCGCCTGGATGGCATCGAACACGCTGATGACGGAAAGGTCGCCGGCGAAGCTTATGCCGGGCTTCATGCGCTGCGGTGCAGTTTTCTTCTCCGGTTTTCTATGAAGTTCCGGATGACGCGCGCGCCGAATCGCTTCCAGGCCGGTCCCGATCGAGATGCGCGGGTCAAGCTGCTTTGCTTCCAGCAGCCGATCGTGCGCGGCATCGAAATCATCGCGCTCGATGTAGAGGCTCGCCAGCGCCAGACAGTGACGCGCCGCTTCTTCAGGATGTTTGTGGGTCGACGCGACTTCGCGCATGCGCTCGCGCAACGGGATCGATCGCGGATTGTGCTCGAGCGCCGTCTTCAGACGCTTCAGGGCCCGATCCGTCGAGCCGTATTTGATGAACAGCTCGGCATCAAGCAATGCTGTCTCGACTTCGCCAACAGGCTCTTTGTGATCCTTGCTCATGTTCCCATTAAGTGTGTCAGAAGCCCGACCGTAAGCGAGGGCAACCTACGCCGAAAGCCAGCAGATTTTAACACAGGCACTTTCCGGGAGTGCGCTGACTTGTCAGCGTTTTGGTAAGCGGCGACTTCTGGCTGGGAGCACGGACGTCGCGTCCGCGCTAAGCGACCAGCGCGAACCCTTTGCATTCCGCGAGGGCTTCGCCGGCTGATGTGTGGAAGATCTCTGACCTTCCGACAAACGGCCCAACCGGTTTGGGGCTACGCCCTACATGACACCTGATTCTCGTAACCAGTCAACTGCTATACTGCTCATTGAGATGTCGACCATTCAGAAAGATTTTGATCTCATCGCCCTGGTCTCGCCCGATGGTTCGCTTCAGAACAATCATTACCACAACTTCCTGCTGCGTCAGCTTCCGATCAACTGTCGGGACGCCTGGGAAATTGGTTGCGGCAAAGGTGAATTCTCACGCCGGCTCGCCGTAACGTCAAAGCACGTGCTGGCCCTCGATCTATCACCCGAGATGATTCGCATTGCCCGGGAGCAATCAGCAGATCTGCCGAACATTGAATTCCAGATCGCCGATGCAATGTCGTATGACTTGTCGCCGGAAGGCTTTGACTGCATCGCCACTATCGCGACGCTGCATCATATGCCCCTCCGGGAAGCTTTGCTGAAAATGAAAGCGGCCCTCAAACCCGGCGGAGTTCTGATGATTCTTGATCTCTTCGAACCAATAAAGTGGCACGGGCATCCTGCCCGTGATTCCGAGCGCCATCGCCATTCTCCCGGCGCGTCATACAGAACAGGCTCGAATCACAACCCGGCGGCATCAGTGCGCGAAGGGTTGACCGATACTTTCCTCAACGCGGTCGCTATGTCCTTGAGTATGAGCCTAAGACTAATTCACCACGGCCGCCTGCTTCCCAGCCGCGCCGCCCGCGATGCCTGGGCCGCTCACGAGCGCCACGACATTTATCCGACGATGAAAGAAGTCCGCGTTCTCTGCGCCGAAATCCTTCCCGGCGCCAGGATAAAAAAGCATCTGCTGTGGCGCTATTCGATCATTTGGAAGAAGTGAGGAGCTAGGCACATCCCCCGCATGCTGCTTCATGAAGGAACTGCTAACGTGTTGCTGGGAGCGCGGACGTCCCGTCCGCACTGAGCGCGCAGCGCGAACAGTTTTCGTGTCACCGATGGGTGGTCCACAGATTACGCAGATTAGAAAGTCCTTCAGATAATTAGTATCCGGTTCTGCCATTGGCTCCGTGGTTGGACGCGTCAACGAGCCGCGGAGCGGCGGTATATCAGTAGCCCCGGGCGCAAGCCCGGGGTTCGGTTGCCCTAAAGAACTCCAGCCCGCTTTAGCGGGCGACGGAGTCTTCAAACGCATCGACCTGTCAGCGTCTTAGTTCTCATCACGAGATTTGGTTCCAGCTCCGTAGGAGCGAAATATTTATAGAACCGAATCCCGTTAACGCGTCGATAGCTCCGTAAGAGGGAAATGTGCTGCCACCTCTTCGCTCCTGCTGGAGCTTGACTCAAAATTAACGGTTTGCTCTATAAATATTTCGCTCCTAGAGAGTTCAATCAACTGCTCGCTTCCCGCCGTCCCAACCCTTACCCGCAATACCGTGTAATCTCCGATGCAATCCATTTCCCCACCGGCACCGACACCCCATTCCCAATCATTCGGTAAGCATCGTTACTGCTCCCCGCGAAAGTGAATGTGTCAGGGACTCCCTGCAGCCGCGCGTATTCGCGAACCGTGTACGGCCGCACGCCAAAAGGAAATCGCTCGTCCCGAACCAGTCTCGTGCTTAAGTCTTTGGCGTAATGCGCCACGCAGGTGGGCGCAATATCCCCGCGCTCGGCGTCGCTGATAATTGGTCGATCACGATACTGGCCGGCCAGGCGGCGACCCACATAGTCAGGAATGTGCGGCGCAGGATCCGGTTCAAGTATTTCTGCTAACGTGACGGATTTTTCAGCAGCAGGCTCGCGCCAGGCAAAGTTTCGCCGGCTGCCAATGATGATTAGCCGGTCTCTTTTTTGCGGCAGCCAGATCGAAGACTTCACCGGACAGGCAACATGTACGTAGTAATCCGGGAGCTTCGTCATCGCTTCCATGACGACCGGAAATTTCTTCATCCCCGGAACATTTTCCACCACATATAATTCCGGTCTGCGAATAGCGACGTGCCGAAAGAAATGCAGAAACAGATCATCCCCCGTGCGCACCCCATGAATGTCACCAATCGGCGAATACCTTGTGCAAGGATAGGTTGCCACCATCACGTGGCATTCCTTTTCCGAACTAACGAGCTTCTTGGTGATGTCGCAATGCACGACTTCGTGAGCGAAGTTCCGCCGGAGCGTGTCGCAACAGAGAGCCTCGATCTCAAAGCTTTGCTGCAACGTCAGCCCGCCAGCTTGGAGACCGATGTCCATGAGCCCCGCGCCGGAGAAGTAGGTGTTGGTGAGAATGGGAGTCATCTGAATCAGCCTTCGGTCCTGCGGAAGGCGTCGATACTACCCAGGCATGTTCGTATTCGGCAAGTACGATATTTTGCATCGTCAGTTGTTGGGCGTCCTTGCAAATGAAGTCAAAGTTCTTCGCACCTTGATTTACCGCGATGGAAGAATCTTGCGGGCCGAGTACGCCGACAGAAAGTAGGAAAAGAAGTATCATTTGTTCCGATGAATTCTCCCTTTTCTGTTCAGCCGTGAGGACTAACAAGCGACTAAGGCTTGATACCAGGCGCGGTGGATCAACTAACCGAGTTCCGTGGCCGCAGTGGGAGAGCGGTCAAGATGGGAAGACTAATGAATGGTAATAAAGAACAGGCTGGACCGAATTACGGCAAGAGCTTGATGTGGCCAGGACACGCGGGATGGACAGATTTCCTAGAAAAGCTTCAGGGTCCTGACGGCTGCGATTTCAAGAAAAACGAATATGGGAAAGTAACTTGGCGCTGCAAGGGCGGAAACGATAAGAGTCTTGCCGCGGCAATTATGCAGTCCATGGGCGACGTGGACATTCCGGCTTCGCTCGCTTACTTTGAACACCTTGGTGGCTTCTGCGATTGCGAGATTCTATTCAACGTAACAACCTCATGCATTCACAATTGAAGATTTGCAGCGCATGGGAAGAGCATCAATTGACGCCCCCTCTCGCTCCAATGCCGACGAAAGGTCAGCCTCAGTCGTGGCTGAAACAAGTTTCGTTCAAATTGTCCTGAAGCCGATCTCTCGCAGATACTCAAAGGTCGGATCGTAAAACTCAGGCTTGCGAGTTGGGTCATCCGAATCTCCGTTGGGCACGACTATCACCATTCCCTGCCGCGCGCGAGTTAGTAAAACTCGATAAGCGTTCTTTTGATAGACTTGGCGCTCCGGTTTATTGATGCGATTCCAACTATCGCCGCAGAACGACTTATGCAGCCAACCGTCCGGCGTATATCTAAAATCGGCATCCCATGTCACGCAGCTCCAATCAAGTTCAAGCCCTTGAACGTCGAATTCCGTCGCTACGTCCTCGAGATAAAAGGATGAGCGAACATCATGTGCTCCATCGAGAAACCAGTGAATGGGTTCAATAAGTTCTTCAAATCGAGAGCGTAATCATAAGCCTGATTCATGGCATACGAGGTGAACTCACGGTCTCCGATCTTAAACTCCAGAACGAAGAGTGCCGAACCTATTAGAAGAATGGTGTCGATGCGCTTGCCCATGCGAGGAATCGAGTACTCGAAATAGATCATTCCGTCGATATTGAGGAGGGCGATCTTGAGAATGGCGACTTCTTCCAGCCAAGCGTCCCGTTGAGTCTGTTCGATCGTGAAGCCACTATTTCTGGCAAGAGTGCCGAGAATTTCGTTTGTTGATGTATTGAGAAAGCCTGCGATCGAATCGGAGTAGTAGTCTCTTTTCATGAGCGTAACGAAAGTTGCCGTCACGCGGAATGTAAGCGGGTGCGGGGAGTTAGTCAATGAGGGAGGCAAGTCCGCGCAGCGGACGAATGAAAATAGCCCAGCAGTTCACTGCTGGGATCACAGTCGCATCAAGCAAGAAGTCCGTGAAGCGGACG
>WNFR01022830.1_pt1 | contig 14657 bp, 13 predicted proteins | sample 5400221 | NCBI WGS metagenome assembly WNFR01 (sample SAMN13153357, study PRJNA577476) | soil metagenome | isolation source: 40 cm soil under Madrone tree | place: USA:California | collected 2016-06-14 | reverse complement strand
TGCGTCGACTATCATTACGGCGACAGCGCCAAGGTGGCCCAGGCTTTCGCCCAGGCTGCGCACGTCGCGCGCCTGCCGCTGATCAGCAACCGCATCGTCGTCTGCGCCATGGAGCCGCGTTCGGCGATCGGTGATTACGACGCGGCCAGCGATCGCTACACGCTGCGCGCCGGCAACCAGGGCGTGTTCGGGCTGAAGCACCAGATGGCCGACCTGCTGAAGATCAAGCCGGCGCAAATGCGCGTGCTGACCGGCAATGTCGGCGGCTCGTTCGGCATGAAGTCGCAGGTCTATCCCGAGTACGGCCCGCTTTTGCTGGCCAGCAAGACGCTCGGGCGACCGGTGAAATGGACCGACGAGCGCTCCGAAAGCTTTTTGAGCGACCATCACGGCCGCGATCACCAGCGCGTCGCCGAGCTGGCGCTCGACAAGGACGGCCGGTTCTTGGCCGTGCGCCTTACGGGCACCGGCAACGCCGGCGCCTACATCTATCCGCCGATGCCGGCGACCACCAACGCGGTGAAGAACGTCATCGACGTCTACAGGACGCCGGCGATGGAGGTGAACTCCAAGGTGGTGTTCACCAACACCACGCCGATCGGCGCCTATCGCGGCGCCGGCCGGCCCGAGGGCAACTACTACATGGAGCGCCTGATCGACACGGCGGCGCGCGAGATGGGCATCGACCGGGTCGAGCTGCGGCGACTGAACCACATCGCACCCGGGCAGATGCCGTACAAGGCGCCGTCGGGCATGAACTACGATTCGGGTGAGTTCACCACCGTGCTCGACAAGGCGCTGTTGGCCGCCGACTGGCAGGGCTTCGACAAGCGCAAGGCCGAGAGCAAGGCGCGCAACAAGCTGCGCGGCCGCGGCATCGGCTCCTACCTCGAGGTCACGGGACCGCCCAGCAAGGAGTATGGCGGCATCCGCTTCGAAGCCGACGGCACGATCACCATGCTGAGCGGCACGCTCGACTACGGCCAGGGCCACGCCACGCCCTTCGCCCAGGTGCTGAGCGACAAGCTCGGCATCCCGTTCGAGCGCTTCCAACTGCTGCAGGGCGATTCCGACCAGCTCAAGGTGGGCGGCGGCACGGGCGGCTCGAAGTCGGCGCTGGTTGCGAGCCAGGCCTTCCTCGAGGCCGGCGACAAGCTGATCGAGCAGGGCAAGCAGATCGCGACCCACGTGCTCGAGGCCTCGGCCGTGGACATCGAGTTTTCCCGCGGGCGGTTCACGATTGCCGGAACCGACCGCGGCGTCGGCGTCCTGGAGCTCGCCGACAAGCTGCGCTCAGGCCTGAAACTGCCGCCCGACGTGCCGCAGTCGCTCGATGTCAGCCACATCTCGGACAACCCACCGTTTTCGTTTCCCAACGGTTGCCATGTCGCCGAGGTCGAGATCGACCGCGACACCGGGCAGATCGAGGTGGTGCGCTATTTCATGGTCAACGACTTCGGCACGGTCATCAATCCGATGCTGGTCGCGGGCCAGGCGCACGGCGGCGTCGTCCAGGGCATCGGCCAGGCGCTGATGGAGCGCACCGTCTACGACCCGCAGGGCCAGCCGGTCACCGGCTCGTACATGGACTACGCCCTGCCGCGCGCCTCCGATGCGCCGGACTTCTCGATCGAGAACCATTCCGTGCCGTGCAAGACCAACCTTTTGGGCGTCAAGGGCTGCGGCGAAGCGGGCTGTGCCGGCGCGCTGCCGTCGGTGATGAACGCGGTGGTCGATGCGCTCTCCGAAGTAGGCGTCACCCACATCGACATGCCGGTGACACCGGAGAAGGTGTGGCGGGTCAGGACGACAAAAATAACGTTACGCCGGCAGCTCGTAGCCGATCTTCGATTCGAGCTCGATCGTCTTTTTCACGGCCGGACGCGCCATCACGCGTTCGTAGTGCTTCTCGATGTTGGGGAAGTCTCCGGGCGCGGGATTGAGCGAGCCGCGGAAGCGCCAGTATAGCCGGAACAGGTGGATGTCGGCGATCGAGTAACGCCCGCCGACCGCCCACTCGTTGCTGCCCAGGCGCTGGTCGGCGAGCTTGTAGACCGAGCGGGCGTGCTCCAGCCCTTGCCGTCGCGCCGGATGGATGGTGGCGGCGATGAACGACATCCAGGAGACGACCTGCGCCTCGGCCTCGATGTCGCCGTCCGGCAGGAGCTTTGCGGCCGGAAAGCGCCTGGCGAGATAGAACAGGATGCCGGCCACTTCGGTCAGCCGGCGACCGTCGATCAGCAGGGTCGGCACCTTGCCTTCGGGATTGACGGCCAGGAAGGCCGGCTGGCGCATGTCCTTCTTGTTGAACGACAAGGGCTTGCCCTCGAACGGCGCGCCGACCTCATGCAGGGCGATGTGCGCGGCCATCGAGCTGGCGCCGGGCGCGAAATACAAGGTCAGCATGGGCGTTTCCTCCTGATCACGAATCAACCATTTGGCCGAAAAGATACCCCCGAATGCGCTAGAATAGGCATCCGCGACAGTGAATTACCGGGCTCCGGCGTCTTGAAGCCCGTGGCATAGGACTTGCGTCTCGTTTCATACTGTCCGCGTTCCGGAATTGGACAGCGAGGCACCATGAAGCCACGTCGGATGATGCATCTCGGAGCCTTCGTGCACGAGACCGGCCAGCATGTCGCCGCTTGGCGCCATCCCCAGGCGCATGCCGAGTCGGGCACGAGCTTCGCCCAGGCGGTCGAAGTCGCGCAGGCGGCCGAGCGCGGCAAGTTCGATCTTTTGTTCCTGGCCGACAGCGCCGCCGTCAACCTCTCGGCCAATCCCGAGGCCCGCGGCCGCATGGGCAAGGTGGTGAAGTTCGAGCCCATGACGATCCTATCGGCGCTCGCGGCGGTGACCAAAAATCTCGGCCTGGTCGCCACCTCGACCACGACCTTCAACGAGCCCTATACGCTCGCCCGCCAGTTCGCCTCGCTCGACCAGATCAGCGGTGGGCGGGCCGGCTGGAATCTCGTCACCTCCAACAACGAAGGCGACGCGCTGAACTACAGCCGTGAGGCGCACCTGTCGCATTCCGACCGTTACGACCGGGCGATCGAGTTCGCCGATGTGGTGAACGGGCTGTGGGACAGCTGGGACGACGACGCCTTCATCCGCGACAAGGACTCGGGCGTCTTCTTCGACCCCTCGAAAGTCCATGTGCTGGACCACAAGGGCAAGCACTTCCAGGTGCGCGGGCCGCTCAACGTCGCCCGCTCGCCACAGGGACGGCCGGTCCTGGTGCAGGCCGGCGCCTCCGGCACCGGCCGCGACGTCGCCGCGCGGCTGGCCGAGCTGGTCTTCACAGCGCAGACCACCTTCGAGCAGGCCCAGGAATTCTATGCCGACGTCATGACGCGCCTGCCCAAGTTCGGCCGCACGCCCGACCAGGTGAAGGTCATGCCGGGCTTCTATCCCGTGGTCGCGCCGACGGAGGCCGAGGCCAAGGAGAAGTTCGATTACCTGCAGTCGCTGATTCAGCCCAGTGTCGGCATCTCGATCCTCGAGCACACGATCGGCGTGAAGGGCCTCGACAAGCTGCCGTTGCACGGGCCGGTTCCCGAGATGGCCGACACCAACGGCCCGCTCAGCCGCCAGCGGCTGTTGCTGGAAGCGGCGCGGCGCGACGGCCTTACCTTGTGGGAACTCTGCCTGCTCAACGCCGGGCCGCGCGGGCATACGCTGGTCATCGGCACACCCCAGCATATCGCCGACGTGATGGAGCACTGGTTCAAGAACGGCGCCGCCGATGGCTTCAATGTGATGCCGGCCTGGCTGCCGGGTTCCCTTACCGATTTTGTCGACATGGTGATCCCGGAGCTGCAGCGCCGGGGTCTGTTCAGAACGGAGTACGAAGCCATGACCTTGCGCGAGAATCTCAGCCTGCCGCGGCCGGTCAGCCGCTTTCACATATCGCGTTCGATCGAGGCCGCGCAATGAGCCGGGTTCCCATCCTCAGCCGCCGCCAGGTGGGCGGGCTGGCCGGTGGCGTGCTGGTCGCTGGATTGCTGCCGGCCCAAGCCGCCGACGCCTCGACTTTCGTCAGCGGCTTCCCCCTGCCGATGAATCTCGACCCGCATCAGGTCTACGACGTGCCCATGCAGTCGATGATGCTGAACGCCTATGACAATCTCTATCGCTACCAGGGCGATCCGCCCAAGATCGTGCCCTGGCTGGCGGAGAGCCACACCGTGTCCGAAGACGGGCTCGCCTGGGAATTCAAGCTGCGCGCCGGCCTGAAATTTCACGACGGCAGCCCGCTCACGGCCGAAGACGTGGCCTACAGCTTCCGTCGCGTGCTCGCCCTGGGGCTGGCCCCGGCCGGCGCCTTCCTGAAGATCCTCAAGCCCGACAACGTCACCGCGCCCGATCCGCTGGTCGTTCGCTTCAAGCTCGAGACGTCCTATGCACCGTTCTTCGCGGCGATCCCCAGCATCAGCATCGTCAATCCGCGCGTGATCAAGGCCAACGAGAAGGACGGCGACTGGGGCAAGAATTGGCTCGCCTCCAACGGCGCGGGCTCCGGCGCCTATCGCATCATTCCGGCGGGCTACCGGCCGCTCGAATATCTCGACATGGAGATCAACGAGGGCCACTTCCTCGGCTGGGCGGACAATCCCAAGCCGGTGCGCAAGCTCGCCTATCGGCCGACCAAGGAGACCTCGACCCGCGTGCTGGCGCTGCTCAACGGCTCGCTCGATTGCACCGACAACAACCTGCCGGCCGACCAGGTGGCGCAGATCAACGCGTCCAAGATCGCCTATGTGCAGAAGGACGTGGTCATGCGGACCTTCGTCATCCGCATGAACAACACCAAGCCGCCGTTCAACAACCTCAATGCACGGCGCTGCTTTGCCCATGCCTTCAACTACATGGGCTTCATCAACGACATCTTGGGCGGCTATGCCACGCGCGATCCCTATCCGATGCCTGAGGATCTGTGGGGCATTCCGAAGGACGCCAAAGGCTACGATTACGACCTCAAGAAGGCCAAGGAGTACATGGCCAAGGCGGTGGCCGAGGGCGCGCCGATGAAGCGGCCGTTCGAGCTGCACGTGCAGACGGAGAACGAGCAGAGCGTGCAGGGTGCCCAGCTCTTCCAGGCCGACCTGGCGCAGATCGGCATCAACCTCAAGGTGGTCGGCAACATCTGGTCGAACCTGACGACCGCCGCCGCCAAGCCCGACACCACGCCCGATCTGTGGGTCCACTGGGTCAGCACCTATTTCGTCGATCCCGAGAACTGGGTCGGCCAGATGTACGACAGCCAGTTCCACGGCACGTGGAAAGCCTCGGCCTACTACAAGAACGACGAGGTCGACGCGCTCCTGCGCAAGGCCCGCGCGAGCGTGAAGCAGGAGGAGCGCGAGCCGCTCTATCAGGAAGCGATCCGCAAGATCATGGCCGATTCGCCCGACATCTGGATCTACAATTCCATGCAGCTGCAGGGCCTCAACAAGCGCGTCAAGGGCCGCCGTTTCTGCACCGTCGGCCAGGGCCAGGAGTTGCGCTGGATCACCCTCGACGGCTAGAGCATGTCTCGCTTCGATTCGTTCGACGGCCGTTCATGCTCTTCTGGACCGCGCGCGTCTCGCGCGCTTATGAGCGCATATGAATGCGCCGACATGAGCGAGCCAGAGGCTCGAGGTCCGGAAGAGCATGACAACCGGAACAGGCTCTAGCGATGCTGCGCTTCGTCCTGCGGCGCTGCGCCCTGCTGGTGCCCTCGCTGTTGGGGTTGCTGGTCGTCACTTTCCTGTTGATCCACGCCGTGCCGTCGGACCCGGCGGTCGCCATGGCGGGCGATGCCGCGACGCCCGAGCAGATCGAGCGCCTGCGCCGGCAATACGGCCTCGACCGGCCGGTCTGGGAGCAGTTCGCCGTCTATGTCGACAAGGTCGCGCACCTCGATTTCGGCGAAAGCGCCTTCTCGCGCCGGCCGGTGGCGCTCGACCTCGCCCAGCGCCTGCCGGCGACGCTCGAGCTCACCTTCTGCGCGCTGATGATCTCGGTGTTCGTCGGCGTGCCGCTGGGGGTCGTCGGCGCGCTCAACCACAATGCCTGGCCGGACTACCTGCTGCGCGTCTTCTCGGTGCTGGGCATCGCCTTGGCCGCCTTCTGGGTCGCCATCATGCTGCAGCTCCTGTTTTCCATGCAGCTCGGCTGGCTGCCGCTGCGCGGCGATCTCGAATCCACCATGACGCGGCCCGAACCGGTGACGGGCTTCCTGGTGATCGACTGTCTGATCGCCGGCCGCTGGGACGCCTTCGTCGATGCGCTGACGCATCTCGTGCTGCCGGCCGTGACCCTGTCGCTGGGTGGGCTCGCCACCATCGTGCGTTTTACGCGCGCCGGCGTGCTCGACACCTTGCAGCAGGACTTCGTGTTCTACGAACGCGCCATGGGCTATCGCTGGCCGCGGCTGGTCTGGATCTTCGTGCTGCGCAACTCGGTGACCGCGACCGTGACGCAAATCGGCCTGTTGTTCGGCGGCCTGATCGCCGGCGGCGTGGTCGTCGAGGCGATCTTCGACTGGCCGGGCATCGGCAGCTACACCGTGCAGGCGATCCTGACCGGCGACCGCCAGGTCATGCTGGCAGTGACATTGCTGGTGGGCACCGTCTATGCCGTCGTCAACATCCTGGTCGATGTCGTGCATGGCCTGCTCGATCCACGCCTGATGGAACGCGGGTGAGCCAGATCCTGCGCAAGCTGTCGCGCGACGTGCCGGCGATGCTGGGGCTGGCGATCGTGCTTATCGTGCTGGTCCTGGCCGTGCTGGGGCCGCTGATCGCGCCCTATCCCGAGGATGCCGCCGCCTCTCATCTCACCCGCCGCCTGCGGCCGCCCAGCGCCGACTATCTCTTCGGCACCGACAATCTCGGCCGGGACATCTTCTCACGCGTCATCCTGGGCGCGCGCGGCGCGCTTACCATCGCGCTCACCGTTGTCTCGGTCGCCACGCTGATCGGCGTACCGCTCGGCCTGATCGCGGGTTTCCGCGGCGGCTGGCTATCCGAGGCCATCATGCGGGTGACCGACGTCGTGCTGGCCATCCCCCAGCTCGTGCTGGCGCTTGCCTTGGCGCAGCTCATGTCGCCTTCGCTCGAAAGCGCCATGCTGGCGCTGTCGCTCACCTACTGGCCGTTCTTCACCCGCATCGTCTACGCCGAGACGCGGCGTCTGTCGTCCTCCCTGTTCGTCGATGCCCTGCGCGGCGTCGGCGCCGGCACCGGCCGCATCGTCTTCCTGCACATCCTGCCCAACGCCATCTCGCCGGTGATCGTGCGCGCCACCATCGGGCTCGGCTTCACCATCCTGGTCGCCGCCGTCCTGGGCTTTCTGGGCATGGGCGCCACGCCGCCGGCGCCGGATTGGGGCCTCACCATCGCCGAAAGCCGCACCTACCTGCCGCGCGCCTGGTGGTACGTGACCTTCCCGGGCCTCGCCATCCTGATCACCGTCATGGGTTTCAACCTTTTGGGCGACGGGCTGCGCGACCTGGTCGATCCCCGCATCCGGCGCTCCCGATGATGCCCTTGCTCTCCGTGCACGGCCTAAAAGTGTCGATCGACACCGACGAGGGCACCGCGCAAGTGCTCGACGACGTCGGGCTCAGCCTCGAGCGCGGCCGCATCCTGGGCGTGGTGGGCGAATCGGGCTGCGGCAAGTCCACGCTGATCCGCACCATCATGGGCATCCTGCCCAGGGGCGCGCGGGTCGAGCGCGGCGAGATCTGGTTCGAGGGCGAGAACCTGCTCGCCTTCTCCGAAGCCGAGCTGGCGCGCGACGTACGCTCCAGCCGCATCGGTTTCATCCCGCAGGATCCCCTGCTGGCGCTCAATCCGGTGTTCAAGATCGGCACGCAGCTCCTGGAAATCATGCGCTGGCACGCCCCGCGCTGGAGCGCTACCCGCATCAGTTCTCGGGCGGCCAGCGCCAGCGCCTGCTGATCGCCGCCGCGCTCGCCTGCGCGCCGCGCCTGGTGATCGCCGACGAGCCGACCACCGCGCTCGACGTCACGACCCAGCACCAGATCCTGCTGCTGCTGCGCGAGCTGGTGGCTGAGTTCGGCATCTCGCTGTTGTTCGTGACCCACGATTTCGGCGTCGTCGCCGAGCTTTGCGACGATCTCTGCGTGATCTATGCCGGCCAGACGGTCGAGGCGGGCGCGGTCCTGCCGATCCTCGACGCGCCGGCCCATCCCTACACGCGCGCACTGCTCGCCTGCCATCCCGACCGCGCCACGTCGTTCCAGGGCATTCCCGGCTCGGTGCCCTCGCCGCTCAAGCCGCCGCCCGGCTGCCGCTTCGCCCCGCGTTGCGCCGACGTGCGCGCTGTCTGCAGCACGGGCCCGCCGCCACAGGGCCGCTCCAGCACCGGCGCCGAAGTGCGCTGCGTCCAATACGTATGAGCGCCGAGCCTATCCTCTCATTGCGCGACGTCTCCGTCCGGCTGGGCGGCAGCAAGGGCCTGCTGCGCAAGACGGTGCCGCCGGTGCAGGCGGTGAGGGGAGTCAGCCTCGATCTGCACGAAGGCGAAATCCTGTCCCTGGTTGGCGAATCGGGCTGCGGCAAGACCACGCTCGGCCGCACCATCCTCGGCCTGCAGCGCGAGAGCGGCGGCGATATCCGCCTCGATGGCCGTCCCGTCGGTGACCTGTCAGCCGAAGTCGCGCGCCGCGCGCGACGGGCGATCCAGTACGTCCATCAGGACGCGGGCGCCGCGCTTGATCCCTGGTGGAGCATCGGCCGGACCCTGGAAGAGGGCGTGCTGATCCACGGCGTCGGCGACCGCGCCGAGCGGCGCGAGCGCGTGGCGGCGATGCTGTCGGCAGTCGGCCTCGAGCCGGTCTCGAGTCGGCGCTATCCCCACGAATTCTCCGGCGGGCAGCTCAGGCGCGCGGCGCTGGCCCGCATCCTCCTGTTGCAGCCGCGCATCCTCATTCTCGACGAGCCGACCTCGGGCCTCGACATGTCGGTCCAGGCGACGGTGCTCAATTTACTGCTGGATTTGCGCAAACGATTTTCCCTCACCTATCTGTTCATTTCCCACGACCTGTCCGTCGTCGAGCGCCTGTCGGACCGGGTGGCGATCATGTATCTCGGCCGCATCGTCGAGAGCGGCCCGGCCAAGGCCCTGTTCGCCAACCCCACGCATCCCTACACGCGCACTCTCTTGGCCGCGGCCCCGCGATTGAACGGCCGGCGCGCCACCGACCACGGCGCGGTGCGCGGCGATCCGCCGAGCGCGGCGCTGGTCTCGCCCGGCTGCGCCTTCGCCGATCGCTGTCCGATCGCCGACGCGGTCTGCAACACCGCGGTGCCGCAACTGGCGCCGATCGCACCGGGCCACGACGTCGCCTGTTATCGCGCGCCCGTCGAGCAGTTTGCCTCTATGCGGGCAAGACGCCGCGCCTGACGTCATCTCTTTCCCAAGGAATCCCGCCCTCGTCGCAGGTGGCATGGGAGTTGCTGCGTTGCAGCAGAACCGGGTCACGCGTGGGTGCAGGATGGAAATCGGCGTCTTCATTCCCATCGGCAACAACGGCTGGCTGATTTCGTCGACCTCGCCGCAATACACGCCGAGCTTCGACCTCAACCGCGAGGTCGTGCTGCGCGCCGAGCGCGCGGCTTCGGCGGCAAGTCGCGTTACTGGGACGACAATCTCGAATCCTTCACCTTGATGGCGGGCCTCGCCTCGATCACGACCCGCATCGAGCTCTATGCCACCGTCGCCGTGCTCACCATGCCGCCCCCGCTGACGGCGCGCATGGCGATGACCATCGATTCGATCTCGCACGGACGCTTTGGCGTGAACCTGGTCACCGGCTGGCAGAAGGCCGAGTACGACCAGATGGGCCTGTGGCCGGGCGATGACCATTTCAAGCACCGCTACGAGTTGCTCGACGAGTACGCCACGGTGATGAGGGAGCTGTGGACCGGCGGGCAGTCCGACCTCAAGGGCAAGTACTACACCATGAACGACTGCCGGCTGGGGCCACTGCCGTCGCGGCCCATCCCGCTGATCTGCGCCGGCACCAGCGATCCCGGCATGACATTCGCCGCCAAGCATTGCGCCTACAATTTCTGCAGCGGCAACGGCCAGATGAACGATCCGCGTGACTGCGCCGATTCGGTGGCGCGACTGAAAGCCTGCACGACGGTCGCGGGCACCGAGACCAAGGCGCTCGCGCTCACCATGATCATCGCCGACGAGACCGACGAGGCGGCGATGGCCAAGTGGGAGCATTACAAGGCCGGCGTCGATCTCGATGCCCTGAGCTGGAGCCGCGCCCAGGCCGGCGCCGACAAGTACGCCGCCGAGAATTCCACCGCCGGCCGCATCCGCCGGCGCGAGCCGCTGCCCAACAGCGGCTCGCGGCTGATCGGTTCCTACGCCACGGTGGCGCGCCTGCTCGACGAGATGTCGGAGATCGATGGCCTGGCGGGCGTCATGCTGACCTTCGACGATTTCGTGATCGGGGTCGAACAGTTCGGCCAGCGCATCCAGCCCCTGATGCGCAGCCGCGTCAACCTCGCCGTGGCGGCGTGAGTTGGACGCCCTTGCCGTTCCTCTGGAGGTGATGGCAAGGCCGCAGCTCGATCTGGAGCTGCGCGGCATTCGCAAGCGCTACGGCGATTTCACGGCGGTCGATGGCGTCTCGCTGCAAGTCCAAAAGGGGCAGTTCGTCTGCCTGCTGGGCCCGTCGGGCTGCGGCAAGACCACGACCCTGCGCTGCGTGGCGGGGCTCGAGGAGCCGGACGACGGCGATATCCTGATCGGCGGCAAGGAGGTCACCAAGGACCCGCCGTGGCAGCGCGACATCGCCATGATGTTCCAGGACTTCGCGCTCTTTCCGCACATGACCGTGGCCAAGCAGGTGGGCTTCGGCCTGGAGATGCTGAAGAAGCCCAAGGCCCAGATCGCCAAGCGCGTACATGAGGTGCTGACCGCCTTCGAGATCGCCCCGCTCGCCGATCGCAAGCCGGCAAGCCTGTCGGGCGGCCAGCGCCAGCGCGTGGCGCTGGCCCGCGCCATGATCACCGAGCCCAGGATCCTGCTGCTCGACGAGCCGATCGGTGCGCTAGACTACTCGCTGCGCGAGACCGTGATGCTGGAGCTGAAGCTCCTTCAGCAGCGCACTGGCATCTCCTTCATCTGGGTGACGCACGACCAGAACGAGGCCTTCTCCCTGGGCGACCTGGTCGTGGTCATGAACCATGCGCGGATCGAGCAGCAGGGCACGGCCGAGGAGATCCTGCAACGGCCGGCGACGGCTTTCGTCGCGAGCTTCGTGCAAGGCAACAATGTCTTCCGCGGCCGCGTCGTCGGCACGCCGGCGAGCGCCATTCAGGTCGAGACTTCGGCCGGAAGCTTCCTCGTGCCGCGCCCGTCCGCTCGCGTGCCGATGGTGGGCGATGAAGTCTCCTTCTCGGTTCGCGCCGAGCAGGTCACGGACGCGCTCTCGGATCGCCACGCCAACCGGCTGTCGGCGCGCTGCACTGCCGTCGAATATTTCGGTGCCGTCCGGCGCCACGTCTTTGAACGGGCCGATGGCGAGGTGCTGAAGTACGACCAGTTCGGCGCCCATGCCGCGCGCATCGTGCCGGGCCAGATGGTGCAGCTCGGCTGGCAGGTCGAGGAGACCGTCCTGCATGCCGGGGCGCCGCCATGAGCACCATCCGGGTCCGCTCGCCCGCGAGCTACTGGCTGGCCGTACCGGCGGCGGCCTGGATGCTGGGCGTCGTCGTGGTGCCGATCGTGCTGCTGGTCTGGGTGTCGTTCTGGGGCGGCCGCACCTTCTCGCCGGCAAGCCCGCTCACCTTCGACAACTACGCGCGCTTTTTCGCCAACCAGACCTACATCAAGCTGGCGGGGACCACGGTGTTCCATACCGCCACGCTGATGGTCGTCACCGGCGTGCTGGGCTACTGCATCGCCTATTTCCTGGTGATGAAGGTGAAGAGCCCGGGCTGGCGGCTGGCGCTGTTCATGGCCTTCATCATCCCGTTCTGGACCAGCACGCTGATCCGCGCCATCGCCTGGGTGCCGTTCCTCGGCGTCAACGGCGTGATCAACCAGACCCTGATGGCGATCGGCGCCACCCAGTCGCCAATCGAGGCGTTTCTCTATTCGAAGACCGGCATCACCATGGCGCAGGTGTCGCTCTATACGATGATGGCCGCCGGGCCTGTCGTGTACATGCTGAACGCCGTCGTCCCGCAGTGGCGCGAAGCAGCGATGACCTTGAAGGCCACACCCTTCACGGTATTCTGGCGCATCGTCTTTCCGCTCACCTTGCCCGGCGTGGTGATCGGCCAGGTGCTGGTGTTCCTCAACGTCATGTCCGACTTCGCCACCGTGGCCGCGATCGGCGGCAACAAGCACGCGCTGCTCTCCAACCTGGTGCTGCTGTTCTACGAAAGCTCGCAGATTCGCGCTGCCTCGGTGGTGGCCGTGTTGCTGATGATCTGCATGCTGGTGGGCGTCGTCGTGGCGCTGCGCGTCGTCGACGTACGCCGCCTGGGAGCGGAACGATGAGGCCCGCAACGATGAAGTTGGCGCGATGATCGGCTGGAAGGGCCGCCTCAACCTCACCGGCTGGATCCTCGGCACCCTGACGGTGATCTTCCTCGCCTATCAATGGCTGCCGATCTTCACCCTGGGCCTGCTGTCGTTCAGCGGCCCGACCGGCGGCACGACCTTCCCCATGAACGGCGCGTCGTTCCATTGGTACCAGGAGCTGTGGCGCGCCACGGTCATGAACGACTTCAAGCCGCCGCTCTTACGCTCGGCGGCGCTGGCGCTCGCCTGTTCGGCCACCACCATCGTGCTGTCGGTGATGGCGGCGCAGGCCATGCGCGGCCAGTTCCGCGGCAACGGCTGGTTCTTCTACCTCATGCTGCTTGGCATCATGGCGCCCGGCATCCTGGTAGGCTTCGGCTTCGCCATCCTGATGCGGCTGATGGATGTCGAGCTGTCGTGGGACACCACGACCTTCCTGGTCCAGGTCTCGTGGACCTTGCCGTTCGGATTCTTGACCATGCTGGCGGTGTTCAACCGCTTCGACAAGCGGGTCGAGGAGGCAGCGTTGACCTTGGGCGCCTCGCGGCTCAGCACCTTCCGGCGCATCACCCTGCCACTGGTTTTGCCCGGCGTGATCGGCGCCGGCCTGTTCGGCTTCTCGCTGTCCTACGACGAATACGCCCGCAGCATGTTCACCACCGGCCCCGACGCCACCCTGCCGCTCGCCGTCATGGCGCAGCTCGACCGCCAGCTCACGCCGGAAATCTATGCCGTCGGCACCACGACCACCCTGTTTTCCCTGTTCGCCGTCACGCTCTGCACCTTCGCCTTCTGGGCGATGCGGCGATCGACGTCTCTCCGCAAATCCTGAAGGAGGTAGGACCATGCTGATCACACGCCGTACTCTGATTGCCGCCGCCGGCGCATCGACGCTGGCGGCACCCGCCATTGCCCAGACCAAACAGATCAACCTCGCAGGAGCGAGCTACGATATGCGCGAGGCGATCCTGGGCGAGTTCACCAAGCGCACCGGCATCACGCCCAGGCCCTTCGTGAACCCCTCGACGCAGGTCCGCATCGATCGTCTGCGCACCGCGCCGGTCGACATCGTGCTGACCGACGCGCCGTTTGCCGCCTACGCCAACAGCGAGAAGCTGCTGCAGCCGATCGACATCTCGAAGCTGCCCAACTGGTCGCTGATGCATCCGCTGCTGAAGGATGGTCGCGCCACGCCGACGGCGCCGCTGGGCTACGGCGCCAATCCGGGCCGCATGATGTATCTCGACGAGGCGCGCACCAAGGTGTCGTTCGCGCCCATGTTCTTCCAGATGGACTCGATCGGCTACAACGCCTCGAAGATCCCGGCCGAGAACAACACCTTGTCCTGGGGCGAGCTGTTTAATCCCAAGTGGCGCGGCAAGGTGGCGATGTTCGGCATCGACTGGCTGGGCATGCTGAACGCCGCCATGGGCATGCGCGCCCTCGGCCTGCTCAACCCGGTCGACATCAGCAGCATGAGCGAAAAGGAAGTCGACACCGTGGTTGCCTTCCTGAAGGAGAAGAAGAAGGAGGGCCATTTCCGCGCCATGTGGAAGGCCTATGGCGAGCTGGTGAACCTGATGGCCTCCGAGGAGGTCTGGATCGCCGATGCCTGGTGGCCGGTGGTCGTCGAGGTCGCGAGCAAGGGCATCCCCATGCACTACGCGGTCGCCAAGGAAGGCTACCGCGCCTGGTGCAACGGCTACGGCATCGCCGCCAGCACCAAGAACCTCGATGCCTGCTACGAATGGCTGAACTACTGGATGGAAGGCTATCCCGGCGCCCGGCAGTCCGAGATCGGCTACTTCTCGACGGTCAACAACTACGAGAAATACCTCGATCCCAAGCTGGTGAAGGAGGTCTATGGCGGCGAGGGCCGCGACGGCGGCTCGCTGGCCGATCGCGCCGAGCGCGTCTTCGTCTGGAACACGCGGCCCAAGAACCTCGAATACTATACGGAGAAGTGGAACGAGTTTCTGGCGGCTTGATCGTCGCGTCGTCCTGAGCGTAAGCGAAGGACCTCATCGCCGTTTGCCACGGCATGAGATCCTTCGCTCCGCTCAGGATGACATTGCGACTAGGTAGGCTCT
>WNFR01012397.1_pt1 | contig 14658 bp, 10 predicted proteins | sample 5400221 | NCBI WGS metagenome assembly WNFR01 (sample SAMN13153357, study PRJNA577476) | soil metagenome | isolation source: 40 cm soil under Madrone tree | place: USA:California | collected 2016-06-14 | reverse complement strand
AAAGGGCGCGTGAGTATTTGCGCATTTCGGTCGAGGTTTCGGAAGTTGAGCCGAAAGTCACCATGAGACCCGCGGCGTGCCAGGTCGTCCCGGAGGTGAGCCGGTCACGTTCCAGCAGGACGATGTCCTTCCAGCCCATTAGAGCAAGGTGGTACGCCACAGAGGTGCCGATGACTCCGCCCCCAACAACGACGACGCGGGCGTGGGCCGGAATGCTGACGGAGGTCGAATTGGCAGCGGTCACGGGCAGTGGGTGTCCGGGTCAAAAATGCGATCTTGGCATCATCCTACGGGTCTCGCTCCTAGGGCCTATCCAGGTGAGACCTTGTGCTGGCCGACTGGAACGCCTCCAAAAAGCCCATTTGCTGCGGTGTCCTACAGAATGGCGTGCTCCGCATCACACAATCGAGTGCGACCTCGTGCATGATTTCACGGACTGATTGGGATAACGGGACTATTGTCAACACCCTCGTAAAGGGAATTTTACATTGCAAACAATGCAGTTGCTGATCGTCGAAGACAATGTGTCCGACGCCGAGCTGACGGTATGGCAGTTGCAGGCGGAGGGCATTGACTGCACATGGACGCGCGTGGCGACGGAGGATGCCTTCCGCGAGGCATTGCTGTCTGCGCCCGACCTGATCATCTCCGATTGCACACTCCCGTACTTCGATGGCGTTTCGGCATTTTCGATTGCGGCTGAACAGACCCCGGAAATCCCCTTCGTCTTCGTCTCGGGAACGCTTGGCGACGAGCGGGCTCGCGAGGCGCTCAAGCACGGAGCGGCCGGCTATATCGCAAAGGGCGATCGTGCACACCTGGCACAGACCATCCGAAGTGTGCTGGAAAGGGGACCCCCGCCCCACCGCAGAGCGAGCGATCGATCCCTGCTGTGGGCCGACGCTAACGCCGGCCCGGGCGCGGCTCAGCATTTGCTCGCGAGGCGCAGGGTTCTGGACGCTACGCTGCAGCCGCGGGATTCCCGGGCGATGACCAGCATCCTGCTGCGGACGGCGCCGAGTCCCGCAGCGTTGCTCGTGATTGAGGCACAGCTGACGCGGGATCGGTTCGCCAAGCTGCTGCCGCTGGCGAACCTTGAGATCGAGACGGCGCACAACGCCGACGAGGCGCTCGCACGCCTCGCCGATCGCGTTCACGCGCTGATGTTCACGGACAACATCGCCTTGATACGCGGCGCGCGCGAGCTGCCCTCAGGCGAGGCGACACACATCGTCTTCGTGAGCGCCGGCGACGAGTCGCTGCAGTCGGAAGCCATCCGCGCGGGCGCTGATGACTGCGTACCGAGCGATACGTGTGGCGAACACTTCTGGACGCACGTGACGAGTGCACGCCGCATCGCCGATTTTGCGGCTTCTCTGCAACTGGCTGTGCGCGACAACGGCGTGCTATCGACTATTGATGAACTGACGAGCGCCGGGCGCCGGCACTACTTCGAGGAGCAGTTCCCGCGCGAAGTTAAGCGCGCAGCCCGCCTCGGCCGGCCGCTGGCAATCCTGATGGCGGACATCGATGACTTCAAGCGAATCAACGACCATCACGGGCATCAAATCGGAGATCAGGTACTGAAAGAGTTCTGCCATCGCCTCGGTGGCGGCCTGCGACTTGGGAGAGACTGGATCGCCCGCTTCGGAGGCGACGAATTCGCCGTCGTGCTTCCTGACACCACTGCGTCCAAGGCGAGCGCGGTGGCCGACAGGTTGTGCGAGAGTATCCGGTCGGCAGCGTTCACAGATCAATCCCGCGAGATCCCGGTCACGGCGAGTTTCGGGGTTTGCGCACTCGATCACCTCTCCGGTTCCAGCAGCGATCTCGCAGAACGGATGATGAGAGCAGCTGATGCAGCCCTCTATGAGAGCAAGCGCGCAGGCCGCAATCGTGTGACGGCCGGCTGCATCGCCGATACGGAAGAGCGCAGCGTCTAACGACGCGGCTTGTCGTCGGCACCGGCACCTCGCCTACGACCGGACAGATGGCGCGGACACGGTCCGATTCGGTTGCGCCGATAACTTCCGGCAAGTCGCCGGCCCACACCGCAATTGGCCGCGCCGTATCAAGTTGGCGACGGCCAACAGGCTCATCGCGCCCACCCACGAGGCGAGCGCCCCCCGCAACGTGAATCCGTACTCGCCGATCATCGGTATCCCAAGTACGCGGGCCGCCAGACCGCCGGCAATCGCCGCACCAATGACTCCGGTTGCAAAGTCCGGCAACGAGACACGGCCGATGTCGGAATAAAGGATCAAGGTCGCCAACCAGCCGACCAGCACGGACAGAATCAACAAGGTTATGACGCTCATGCGCGGGCCCTCGAACTGCTGCTTGCAATCAGTATGCGATGGTTGCTCGGATTGTGCGGGTCTTTCCGAGCAGTAGCCGACAACAAGGCGTCTGCGATGCTCAGGACTTGTACGTATTTGTCGCGGGTTTGCGACTGAACCGGCAGCACGCGCCGCGAGAACCCGCGCCCGGCGCGGATCTCCCGCCACCGGACCATCGGCGCTCAGTCATGGGCGCGTCTGCAGCAAGCGTCCGCGGCGACCGCGAGGGCTCCGAGTGGCCCCGCCCGCGTACCCAGGCCTGGCGGCGCGATGTATCCCTCGAGCCCGCCAGCCGCTCGCTCGATGTCCACGTAATCGTTGAGGCTCAGACGCAAGTACTCGCGAATCCGGGGAAAGAGATGTGTCTGCTCGCTTACCACACCACCGCCAATCAGGATCCGCTGCGGCGCCACCGTCAAAACCAGATTGTGCGCCAGTTGTGCCAGCGCGTGCGCCACCGTGTCCCATACAGGACTGTCGGCCGGCAGGTTCGCGGGCGCTGTGCCGCTGCGCGCTTTGATCGCTGGCCCTGATGCGAGTCCCTCGACGCAAGCGCCGTGAAAACGGCAGTTCCCGGGCCAGTCGTCCCCGGGAGCGCGCACTATGCGAATGTGTCCGCCTTCGGGATGGTGCCAGCCGAATACAGGCTTGCCCGCCGCGATGAGACCGACTCCCACGCCGGTACCGACCGTGACGTACGCGTAGTCGGTCAGCCCCTTGCCTGCGCCCCAACGGCCTTCGGCGAGGGCCGCGGCAATGACGTCGGTCGTCATCCCCACAGCATCTGCAAACCGATTGGCAAAGAATCCTGCGACGTCCACATTCTTCCAGCCTTCCTTGGGCGTCATACCGATCTTGCCGAAATTGGGTGATTTGGGCCGCAGCTCCAACGGGCCGAAGCATGCGAGCCCGATGGCACTGAACGTGCCGTGTTTGGTCTTCCAGTCCCGCAGGATCCCTTCGATGCGCCGCAGTGTTGCCGCCGCGTCGCTCTCAGTCTTGAGCGTGATCCGCTCCCGGATGTCATCGGGTGCGGTGCCGACCAGGCACTCGCACTTCGTTCCGCCCAGCTCCACTCCACACATCAGGGGTTTCGGCGTCATCGGAACTCTCGTTTGGCGGTTTTGGGAGGCAGCGACTCTCACGGCTCAGTTTGAGCAGCCCCCATCGACGACATGGCACTGTCGCGTGGTGAATATCGCCTCGTCGGACGCCAAATACAACGCCAACGCGCGATTTCCCCTGGGGTGCCCAGCGGCCCTCGCACGAATTCAAACCGGGCGATGCGGAACGCGTCGCGCGGGCGCAAACTGTCGCCAGGCGAGATCCTGACTCCGGCTCGTGACGAGCGCCCAATACAGGCGATCACCGGTGAAACTACTTCGTTACGGACCAAGTGGCGCTGAAAGACCAGGTCTGCTCGACCACCAAAGCGTCGTGCGGGACCTGTCCTCCGTCATTCCAGACCTGGACGGCACGACGCTCAGTCCGCAGCAGCTTGGCTCCCTCGAATCGCTCGATGCCACCCGTCTTGCGGCCGTAGCAGGTTCACCCAGACTGGGTCCGTGCGTTGCGCGACCCGGAAAATTCATTTGTATCGGCCTGAATTACACGGACCACGCTGCGGAGATCGGCGCCGCGATCCCGAAAGAACCCGTCGTGTTCCTGAAAGCCACGAGCGCCTTATCGGGACCCAATGATCCGATCATTCAGCCGCGCGACTCGACCAAACTCGATTGGGAAGTGGAACTTGCGTTCGTGATCGGGACGGAATGCCGTTACGTTGATGAACTTCAGGGCGCCGCCGCGATCGCGGGCTATTTCATTTGCCACGACGTCTCCGAGCGTGCGTTCCAGTTGGAACGCGGCGGCCAATGGGACAAGGGCAAGGGTTGCGACAGTTTCGGACCTATTGGCCCCTGGCTCGTGACCGCTGCGGAAGTACGGGATCCGTGTCGACTCGCGATGTGGCTGGATGTGAACGGCCGACGATTTCAGTCCGGATCGACGCAGAACATGATCTTCAAGCCGGCGTTTCTCGTTTCGTATCTCAGCAGGTTCATGAGTCTGCAGCCCGGCGACGTGGTCACCACCGGGACGCCCTCCGGTGTTGGGCTCAGCCAAAAACCGCCGCTCTTCCTGGGCGTCGGAGACACCGTCAGCCTTGGGATCGAAGGCCTCGGTGAGCAACGCCAGAGGGTCGTGGCTTCACGTTAACGCGTGCACGGTTGCAATACATCAGTCAAATCAATAAGTTCAGCACGCTCGCCCGAAGACGCGGACCGGTTTTGAGCTCGATTTGGAACTGGACTACAGTGGAGATCTGTGAGCGCGAACCATTCTTCCGTCAGACGCGATCCCGGTTATGTCGGCCTGACGACCGCCGTCGACAGCCTGCCCGCGTCGTTTTATTTTGATCCAGCGCACCACCAGCTGGAAATGACCCGGATCTGGTACCGGAATTGGATCTACGTCTGCCGTTCGAGTGACATTGGCGCACCGCGCACCTTTCGCACCCTCGAGGTGGGTGACCAGTCGATTCTGGTGGTGCGCGGCGAGGACCGCCTCGCGCGCGCTTTTCACAACACCTGTCGGCATCGCGGAGCCGCGTTGTGCCGGACTTCGGAAGGCCGCTTTTCCTCTGCCGGGATCGTGTGTCCGTATCACAGCTGGAGATACAGTCTGCGCGGCGAGCTCCTGCAGACGTCTTCCAGGCAGCAGGGCGACGGCTTCGACAGGCGCGATTTCTCACTGTACAGCCTGCCGGTTAGCGAGTGGAACGGTTTCATTTTCGCCGCACTGACGAATGAGCCGCCGCCTTTCAGTGCGAGTTTTGATCTGCCCTTGAACCGCCTCGATGATTGGCAGCTGGGCGAGCTGGTCGTGGGGCATACGCTGCGCAAAACGATTCAGTGCAACTGGAAGGTATTCTGGGAGAACTACAACGAGTGCCTGCATTGCCCCGGCGTCCATCCCAGGCTGGCGCAGCTGGTACCGCTCTTCGGCAGAGCGCTTCTGGAGCGACGCGACGATCCGAGTTGGCAGGATCACGCCGACGACGACGATCCGAAGTACGGGGGCGGATTGCGCACCGGAGCCGAATCATGGTCCATGGACGGCAAACCGGTCGGAGTGCCGTTTCCGAGAGTGAGCCCCGAAGACCGCAAGGCCGGCCACGTGTATCTGACCTCTGTGCCTTCGATGTTCATGGTGGCACACGTGGACTACGTGCGCGTCGTACGTCTGCGCCCGCTCGGACCGGAGCGAACGGAGATGAGCATCGAGTTTCTCTTCCTGCCCGAAACGCTGGCCGATCCGAAACGCGACCTCATGAACGCGGTTGAGTTCACAAACATCGTCATGAGTGAGGATGCCGAAATCTGCGAGCTCAATCAGCGTGGATTGCGCGCCTTGCCTCACGCCGGGGGCGTACTGATGCCTGAGGAGTATGCGATACGGCAGTTCCAGAATTGGGTCAGGTCTGAGTTGAGCCGGACCTAAGCGCTGCGCCGGATTTGCGCTTCGCAGCGCTGACCCGCTGCGGGCAAGCGATTTTCCCCTGTGCTAGCGGGCACTATTGAGACTCTCGGCATGTGGGTTCGCTCAGCGGCGACGATCTGCGCAGCGCTGACTGCCTTGTGCGTCTGCGGGTGCAACAACTCCCCACCACCCCAGGCGGTGGCCGAGGAACCCGTACTCCACATCTATAACTGGGCGGATTACATAGGCTTCGACACCATCGCGCGATTCGAGCGCTCGACGGGCATCCGCGTGATCTACGACCTCCGCGTGATCTACGACCTCTACGACTCGAACGAGACACTGGAGGGCAAGCTGCTGGCAGGCGATTCGGGCTACGACATCGTCAGCACGAGCATGGCGTATTTCGGCCGCCAGATCCGCGCGGGCCTCTACGAGCCCCTCAATAAGGCACAGCTCCCCAACTGGAAAAACCTCGACCCCCAGGTGCTCGCCGTGCAGGCAAAGGCCGATCCAGGCAATCGCTACGCCGCCCCGTACCTGCACGCCATGAACGGCTTCGCGTACAACGTGCAGCTCATCCGGGCGCGCTTGCCGCAGGCGCCGGTCGACAGCCTGGACATGCTGTTCAAGCCGCAGGTAGTCGCAAGGTTCGCCGACTGTGGGGTGAGCTTCCTGGACTCTCCCGACGACGTATTGCAGCTCGCCCTGCAGTATCTGCACCTGGATCCCAACTCCAGGCGCGTCGCAGATCTTCAGGCCGCGGAGCGGCTGGTCATGTCGGTCCGCCCGTTCATCCGCGTCTTCGACTCGAACGACTACGTCTATCAGCTGGCGAGCAACGAGCTGTGCGTCGCGATGGCCTGGTCCAGCGACTACTCAACCGCCGTGCTGCGCTCGCGCGCCGCCGGCCTCGACCTGCATCTGGCGTTTACGCTTCCCAGGGAGGGTTCGAATGTCACCTACAACGCCCTGTTGATCCCGGCTGGAGCGCCGCACCCGCAAGCGGCGCATGAATTCATCAACTTCATTCTCGAACCGCACGTGATCGCCGACATCACCAACGATATCTACTACGGCAACGACAATCTCGCGGCACGCCCGTTCGTGAGGCCGGAAATCATCAACGATCCGGCGATTTACCCGCCGCCTGAGGTGCGGGCCAGGCTCTTCCTGCCGACAGAATTCGACTCCAAGTATCAGCGCCTACGAACGCGTACCTGGACGCGGATCAAGAGCGGACTCTAGCCGCGTGGGGCGGCGCGCCGTCTCGCTGTCATCGCGCTCGTCTGGCAGGCCGTCGCACGCCGACTTCGAAGAGCTCGATGCGGAAGATGCAGGTATTGCATCCAGGTTCGCGCAGCTCAAGCCCATGAACTCACGCGGCGGCGCAGTCTCCTCCGGTATGAGGAGCAAACCCCAGCGTCGCGCGCTCCTTCCGGCGCTGGTGCGACTCGTCCAAGCGGTAAACCATACACCGCAAATGAGACCGACCAGCACCGGCGTCAGCCACCAGAAAAAGCGCGGAGCCACCCGCAGCATGATTGCGCCCCACGCGAGACCGAAAGCCAGGTGCCATTTCTGCCGCCGGAAGGCTTCCCGCAGCGTGACTCCGCGGTCGGCGCGGGATGCGGCATTCCAGGACACCGTTTTGCCCAGCAGGATTTGCGCCACGAACGTCGAATGGAACAGCATCATGGACGGCGCCAGTAGCATGCTGAAGAGCTGCTCGACGAGCATGCTTGCGCACAGCCGCGCGGCACCACCGAATTGGCGGCGCATTTGCCGGTCGCGAAGTGTCAGGAAGGCAGCGAGAATCTTCGGCAGCAACAGCACCGCCAGAGTCAGCGCAAACAGCACGGCAGTCTCACCGGCCCGGATTTGCGGCCAGTGGGGAAACAGACTGCGCAGGCCCGGCAGGAAGTATTGCGGCTTCTTGGTCGTCTCGATGGCGCTCACGAGGGAGCTCACCAGCAGCAGCGCCAGCCACATCGGTGAGCTCACGTAAGAGAGGATGCCCGTCAGAAAGTGAACCCTGCTCAGGGGATGCAGCCCGGGAAATCCCAGCACGCGCGCATGCTGCAAGTTGCCCTGCGTCCAACGCCGATCGCGCACCGCGTAGTCGATGACGTTCGCCGGCACTTCTTCCCAGCTGCCGATGAGATCGGGCAGCTGGCGGACCTCGTAACCTGCGCGCCGCATGAAAGCGGCTTCCACGAAGTCATGGCTCAGAATTGCTCCACCCAGGGGCGGGCTCCCGGACAGATGCGGTAGCGTACAGTGACGTGCGAAGGGCTGCAGCCGCAGGATGGCATTGTGGCCCCAGTAGTTGCTCTCCCCCAGCTGCCAGAATGCGAGCCCGCTCGCCAGCATCGGGCTTTGCAGCCGTGCGCCAAACTGGATGAGGCGTCCAAACAGAGTCTCGCGTCCCGCTGGCAGCGGCAGAGACTGCAGAATGCCGATTTCGGGATGCGCGTCCATCACACGCGCGAGTGTCACGAGGGCCGAACCGGTCATGATGCTGTCCGCATCGAGGACGATCATGCATTCATAGCCCGCGCCCCAGCGACGCACGAAGTCGGCGATATTGCCCGCCTTATGGTCGCTGCGATCGCGACGGCGGCGATAGAACACCCTGCCGGCGCCCTGGTGGCGCGCGACAAACCCATGCCACATGGCTTCCTCTTCGGCAGCGATGCCCGGATCGCGTGTATCGGAGAGGATGAAGAGATCGAATGCCCCGCGCTCCGACTCCTGCGCCAGCGAAGACCAGATCGCCTCGAGGCCCGCTGCCACGCGCCGGGGATCCTCGTTGTACACGGGCATCACGATGGCCGTGCGTGTGCGCAGCGGCCGCCCGGCCACTTCGCTGAGCTGAATGGCCGCAGGATCGCGCCCGGCAAGTCGAATCGCAAAACCTGCGATCGCGGTCCAGAAGGAGCTGGCAATCCAGGCAAACAGGGCAAAAAAGAGCAGTAAGCCCAATAGCTCGATCCCGCTCAGACGGTTCGCTTGCAGAACATCCAGCAGCAGCGCGCTCGCACAGCCAGCCGTGAGAAAGGTCAAACCGAAAAACAGCGTGCGGCGCAGGCGCGCGTGCCAGCGCATCTGCGAGCGCGACCACCCGCTGCTCAAGGCGTCCATTGATAGACCCAGCTCTCTGTCAGCGCCTCGCCGTATAAGATGAGATAGCAGCGCAGATCGACCGGCTTCTTTATCTTGGGAGTGACCACAAATACAGCCCGCCAGACGCCCGTCGCAAGACGCTGCACGGTCAACGCCTCAATCTGGCCATTTTCGGCGCTCACGTCCGCTTTGACCGGTTGGGCGCCATCGAGTCCGTCCAGATCCCCGCCGGCGAAGTCGACCACCATGCGGCGCGCGCCGGCGGCAAAACGCCCTTTGTTGTCGCCCATGGCCGGATTGCCGTTGCGGGTCGCAACAACCCGGCCGCCCGGCGGCCAGTGCGGCGCCTGGGCATAGGAGGACAATAGATAGGAGAACGACAGGGGTTTGCCGGCCACGGTAGCCTGCGCGGGTACCCAATAAGCGACCATGTTGTCGTGGATTTCCTCATCGCTGGGGATTTCAACCAGCTCCACTCCGCCCTTGCCCCAATTCCCGAGAGGCTCGACCCAGTAGCTCGGCCGCGCTTGATATTGGGATTCCACATCCTGGTAATGAGCGAAATCGCGCTCCCGCTGGATCAGCCCGAAGCCCCGCGGATTTTCGTCCATGAAGCGATTGACCCGCAGCTCGCGCGGATTGGCCAACGGACGCCAGATCCATTCCCCGTGACCGGTCTGCGTCATGAAACCGTCGCTGTCGTGAACCTGCGGACGGTAATCGTCAAAGCGCCGAGCGGCGCCGTCCTCGCCGTAGAGAAACATGGAGGTAAGCGGCGCCACGCCCAGCTTCCCTATGCCGTGGCGCGGGTAAAGGTCGCAATGCACTTCGACCTGAGTGATGGCACCGGGTCGAATCTGGAATTGATACGCGCCCGCCACGCTCTTGCCGTCGAGGAGCGCATAAATCGTGAGCACGCGGTCGGATGGCTGCGGCCGCACCAGCCAGAAATCGGTGTAGGTGGGGAATTCCTCTCCGCTGGGCGCTGCGGTATCGATCGCCAGCCCGCGTGCCGAAGCGCCGTAATGCTGATTGCGGCCGAGCACACGGAAATAGGAAGCGCCGAGGAAGACGATCAGCTCGTCCTTGTAGGCGGGTGACTGCAGCGGATAATGCACCCGCAGACCCGCGAAGCCGAGATTCGCCGCAGCCTTCGGGGGCTTCAGCAGGCGGCCAAAGGCGAAGAATTGCGGGTTGTACGCAACCGGGCTCGCGCCTGCAGCGCCCACCTCGAAGATATTGACGCGCTGCCTGTTACGGTAGCCGCGGTGGAAAAACTGCACCTCGAACAGGGACTCGCCGTGCCACAGCGCGCTTTCGGGGCGGAAACGAATGTCACGGAATTGATCGTAGCTCAGATTGGCGAGCGCCGCCGGTAACGCCTCCGACATGGGCCGATAATCGTGCGCCGCGCGTTCCTGCGCGAGCTTTTGCACGTCGGCGAAAGTGAAGGGTTGAGGTTGAGCGGCCCGTGCCGTCTTCGCCGCACCAGCGCCGGCATGACGGCGAACTTGGGTGGTCGGCGCTTTAGCGGGCGCGCCGGAACTCGTGGCTGTGTCTTGAGACAGCAATATCGACGCGAGCAGAACCACGGCAATCACAGCCGCCTGCCGCAGGCGAAGCCACATGGACGCACCTGGGTTCTCTCTGATTACAGTACGCAGAGCGCCGCATGATACATAGAACGATTATGCCATCTCACATCGGCGCTTTACCTGAATCGCGTGTCCGACGCGGCTGACAAGGCCGAATCGCAAGCTTGGGCGCTGCTTTCCGCGAACGCAACGCTGAGGAAACATCCGTGTAAGCGCTTGCCCTACTTCCGCGCCGCGACCCGCAGCACGTACTCCACGACGTCCCGAGTCATGCGGCGGCTGATCGGTGCGTGCCCAAACAGGGCGCGGAAGTAGAAGGGCCCCGTCAGCATGTCGAGCATCACCTCCATCTGCAGATCATCGCGTATCTCGCAGCGCGCCTTCGCTCTCGCGAATGCCTCGCGCATGGACTCGCGTCGTGTCGCAAGAACCTGCTGCCGCATGATGTCTGCCAACTCGGTATCTTGCGCCATGTCCGCCACCAGCCCCGCGAGCGCCTGCCCCAGCGGTCCTGCGAATGCGTGCAGTAACGTCCCGACCGCCGCCTCGAGGTCTTCGCGCAGCGACCCGGTGTCCGCGGCCGGGTTCTCGCCCATTTCGCTAAGTACCGAATAGGCCACGAGATGCCGCTTGCTGGGCCAGCGACGATACAGGCTCGTGCGGGCGCGTTTGACCTTGCGGGCAATGCCATCGACGGTCACTGCGCCGTACCCTCGCCTTCGCAGCACATCCAACACCGCAGAGACCACTTCCGTATCGATGCGCTCGTCGCGAGGCCGCCCGAGACCGCCCGTCCCTGGGCGGTACCGGGGTTGGGACTTCGAGGCGCCCTTCATGGCTGCGGGTCTGATGGTGGCTTGGGCTGCGGCGGCGGCCGCACGTCCAGCACCGCGACGCTGATCACCGACGGATCGTCGCGCAGCTTCACATAGAGCTGCCCTTCAGTGGGGCGCGGGACCGGTAGCGCCGATCCCGGAAAACCATCCGGAACCTGCATTGGCTGAGTGAACTGCGGGTCGCCGGATACGGAGTCGAGCAGGAACAGGTTGACGCCGGACAGCTTGCAGGCGACCTCCGCGGAGGGCGCCGGACAATCGAGGCTCTTGAGCACAGGCAGACGTACCAGCGTGGCGAGCGGGCCCCAGTCACCCGCGACACCGTTGCTGACCATCCGGAACCGAAGCGGCCCGAACGCCGAAGACCCGAATGCCTTCGCAGGATCCAGTGTCGCTACGGCAACCTTGGAATTTTCGAGCGTCATCCCGCCGCTAGCGACTGCAAGCAGGGTCGACCATGATCCGTCGGTCGTCGCGACCTCTATTTTCTCCTCACGTGTAAAGGATGGGGGAGACTGCGCGCGCAGTGAAAATGTCAGTTGCGCGTCCTGTGGCAGCTCGTCCTGGTTGGAGAGCCGGATAGTGCCATTGCTGCCGGAAGGCGCGAGCTGCGCACTTTTGCCGATCAGGATCGCACTCGGACGCGGCACGTCGACGGATACCCTGACATCGAAGGCGCGTCCGTCTTTGAATGTGACTCTTGCTTTTGCGGTTTCGCCCTGGCTGAGAACACTGGCAGCATTCGCAGGGCGTGCCAGCATGGAGAGCTCGTCGCGGCCTTCAATGGTCGACAACGCTCCGGGTACGAACTCGACGCCCTTGAGAACGAGGTTGTCGACCTCGTCCAGGCGATTGCCCCTGAGAACGCCCTGGCTGTCTCCGGCGTGAAGAGCAAAGCGGTCGAGATGGCCGGCCTCGGAGAAGGCGCGAAGCGGCAGGCTTTGCGGCTGATTCGCGCCGTACTGCCTGACCAGCAAGGTCATCTCCCCGGGAGTCGCCTCCTGAAGCGGAAGTTCGATCTCCACTTCGTCCGGCTTCACGCTCTTCCACACGACCTTCAGTTCCTTGCCGGCCGGGTCCTTCAGCGCGATGTCCTCGATGCACCCGACACTACCGGCGCGAAGATGAACCGTGTCCGTGCGACCGACGATCAGTGCCGCTTCGTCCCCAGCGGCCAGCTTCCACGTCTGCTCGCGCGCGTCCACCAGCTGGAAGCTCGGCCCCTCGTACTTGTCGAAGCCCCAGTAGCCGTGCAGGGAAGCACGCGTGGTGTCGCCCAAGCTCACGTTGCGCAGCGCCGAGGTGTCTACGGCAAAACCTCCCCGCTCGGCCTCGGCCCTGGCGGGCAGATCGACGGTGGTGCCGTCCCGCGCCGAAAATCTCAGCGCTACGCCATGCGCGTAGGCGGTGGAGAACACCAGCGGCGCGCCGTCGACCGGCAGGATCAGGGAGTCCTTTTTCGCGCAATGCATCTCCTTGGGATCGACTGGATGCAGCGGAGGGAACTGCGGAGCTTCGACCGCCGGCAGCCCCACCACCAGCACCGATTTCGGGTCATGAAACGACGGTGGCGCGTTCAGGGTAAGTGTCAATTGCCGGCCCCGCGCTGAAGCGAGCGCCGGAATGTATTGATACTGTGCGGTGCGAAACGAGTCGAGGATGCGGGCAATGTCGAACACCGCGCCAATGAAAGGTCCGTAGTTGCCGGACCTCAGCATTGGGGTACTGCTGGCCTCCATGGCCAGATCGCTCGCGGGACCGGACGTGAGCGCCTGGGCAATCGATACACTGTGACCATCGTTCAGAATCAGCGATTCCCGGCCTTGCAGCAGGCAGGAGGCCTGCAGTAACACAATCTTGTCCAGACACTTCTCGTCCACCTTGATGGCCAGACTGCGTGCCACGAGCGGCGCGGCTTCCCTGAGCCGGGCGGGATCGGCGTTCCCAAGGGTACGAATCGCGTCCAGATAGCGTTGCAGTCGCGAGCGATCGAGTGTGGCCTGGTTAAGGTCCTGGGACGTGCGCACGAATGCCCCCGGACGGCCGCGCACGGCATTCACCAGTGTGTTGAAGTCTCCGCCGGTCTCTGGCGCGAGGAACACCAGTAGCTGCTGAGCATCCTTGGGCACTGTCAGGGTCATCCCGTCCTGCGAACATTTGCCGGCCCACGTCTGGCAGCGCGAGAACCAGTTCGCCGGAGGGGGATTGGTCGATCCCCTCAGAAAGGCGGCTACCATGAGGTAATGCGCGGACTGCAGCACCGTGGGCAGATCCGCTTTCATCCACACGCGGTCACCGGCCGCGAGATTCGGAACCTGCGAAGCCGGCAAGCTCATGGCACCACGGGTGACTTCCAGCTCAATGCTGGGTCCGGCAAGGTCGAAGGGGGCCGGGTCGGCATGAGCCGCTGCGGCCGCAGCGAGACCGAGAGCGGCGCCCAGCATCGGGGAGCGGTACGACGAACGCATTGCGCTATTTTAGTGGCGCGGTCAGCAAAGTCACTGAGCAGCCGGTCCCATGTTGCACTTAACGCTACATACCGTAGCGTATATTTGGATGCCCTGCCAAGGGCCACGCTTGACCGGCGGCCAGATGCCTGGGCCTGACTGCCGCCCCCGTCCCTTATTGACCTCGGCGTCCTGCGGCCCCAAAGTCTCCGCGGGACTCACATGATCTTCGAGCACATCGCTACAGGCGGCTGCCAGTCTTATCTGGTGGGATGTGCGGACACGCGCGCGGCAGTGCTCATCGACCCCGAAATCAGCCAGTTGGATCGCTACCTCGGGCTGGCTGCGCGCAATGGTCTGCATATCCGCTACCTGATCGACACGCACACCCACGCGGATCATTTCTCCGCGACTGCGGAGCTTGCGCGCCGGATGACCGTGCCGGTCGTCATGCATCGCGAAAGTGGTGTGCCCTTTGTCGACATGCGGCTCGACGACGGGGAAATGATGGCGCTAGGACGGCTCCGCCTGCGCGTGCTTCACACCCCGGGGCACACCCGGGACTCCATGTGCCTCGTGCTCGAGGACCGGGTATTCACGGGCGATACGCTGCTCATCGGCGCGACCGGGCGCACCGATCTGCCGGGCGGTGATCCTGAGGCTCTGCATGAGAGTCTGTTTCAGCGACTGCTGTGTCTCGACTCCGGGCTCAAAGTGTTCCCAGCGCACGAGTACAAGGGACGCAGTCATTCGAGCATCGGACAGGAGATGGCCGAGAACCCGCGCTTGCAACGCCGCGATCGTGCGGCCTTTGTCGAAATGATGCGCAGTCTCA
>WNFR01004749.1_pt1 | contig 14660 bp, 16 predicted proteins | sample 5400221 | NCBI WGS metagenome assembly WNFR01 (sample SAMN13153357, study PRJNA577476) | soil metagenome | isolation source: 40 cm soil under Madrone tree | place: USA:California | collected 2016-06-14 | reverse complement strand
ATGCCAGAGCTCCGGACAATGATTTAGTGAACTGTCTGCATCTGATGCGCCGCGAGCACGCAAATCCGCTGCAATTCCTCGTAGGTGAAGTAGGTCTCTTCCTGGTTGCCGGCGCGTTCCACATGGCCCAATCCCGATTCCTTCGAGATACGGCTGAGATCCGCTTCCGATAGGCCGAGCAGGAAGGAAGCTCTCGCCTGTGTGATATATTTCAGGACCTGATTGTTCATGACCTCCTCCTATTGCCCGGCAATGACCATGGCAGCCTTTCGACAGCCAGGATCATCGTCTTGTAAATGTTGGCGTTGAACGCTCTCTCCATTTACATGAACCTCCACTAACAAAAGCTCGGCCCGCCTCCGTGTCAGCGCAGTTCGGTTATCGGGGTGATCGAGGTGGGGGCCCTGACCACGGAGGCGACCCGCTCCTTTCGCTGCAGGATAGCCGGTTGCCAAACCAATTCAATCCGGTGAATCACCCATTTCGACTCAGTGAAATAACCGAGAACGGTATCTGGGCAACCCTCCCAGGGGCGCGGTCAGGCCTGGATCAAACCGCGGCGAATGGCGTAGCGAACTAAACTTGCTGTTTCGTGGATATCGAGCTTCTTCATGAGTCTTGCTCTGTGGGATTCCGCGGTCTTTACGCTGATCCCCAATTGCGCCGCGACATCTTTGGTGGACTTTCCTTCGCCTACTAATTGAAGAACTTGGCGCTCGCGCCCCGAGAGGGGATCGGTCGGAACATACGTTTTGGATAGATAAGCATCAACAACAGCGCGCGAAATGTTCGGGCTAAGATATACGCACCCGCGACAGACTTCTTGTATCGCATGCACGAGGTCGTCCCCCGCCTGGCTCTTCAGCACATATCCTCTGACCCCTGCGCGCAGAGACTCAGTGACATACTGATCCTCGTCGTGGTGGGTGAGAAGAATCACCTTCGTCCTCGGCGATGATTTCTTCAGTTCGCGAGCCGCATCCACGCCATTCAAGATCGGCATGCTGATGTCGATGATGGCGATGTCCGGTTGCGTCTTCTGTACCGAACGAATTGCTTCTTGTCCGTCCGAGGCCTCGGCGACAATTTGAAAGCCCTGTTTTTCCAGTAATGCCTTCAGTCCCTGGCGGATCAGGGCATGATCATCGGCAAGCAAAAGGCGTGTGGGCATCGTATCGTGGGCAGGTTAAGGAATTCCAGCGCACCCGGCAATCGGGTGGTTTCCTATATTTTTCTGAGGTAAACACCCGAGCAAGGGAGCAGTGGCGAGGCTGCTGCCACTAGGTGAGCTGACAGCGAGTGTTATCCTACTGAAACGGCTCCACTTGCAGTGCACTTACCTGAGTGGCAGGCTCCATCGTTTCCATTCAGGGCTGCACGAGTCCCCGGCGGACTGCGTAGCGCACAAGGCTTGCGGTCTCGTGGATATCCAGCTTCTGCATGAGCCGCATGCGGTGAGATTCGGCTGTCTTCACGCTGATACCCAGGACGGAAGCAGTATCCTTTGTTGATTTTCCTTCCGCAATCAATTGCAACACCTGCCGCTCGCGGACCGTCAAAGGATCCGCGGGCTTCTCGGATTTGGTCCGATATGCCTCCATCACCGTGCGTGAGATCCCCGGACTCAGATAGAATTCGCCCCTGGAGACTCGCTGAATTGCATGAATCAGATCGCTTGCGACCTGATTCTTCAATACGTATCCCTTGACGCCGGCCTCGAGCGCTTCGTGGATGTACTGCTCTTCTTCATGCTGCGTGAGAAGGATAGCTTTTGTCTTCGGGCAGGAATGGCCCAGCTCGCGAGCCGCATCAATCCCGTTGAGCGTCGGCATGCTTATGTCGAGCACCACGATATCCGGGTGGTGCGTTTCCGTTAGGCGGACGGCATCTTGCCCGTCGGAAGCCTCCGCCACGACCTGAAAGTTCTCACGCTCCAGCAAGGATTTTAGCCCCTGACGGACCAGCACGTGGTCATCCGCGAGTACGATTCGAACTGGCATGATTACCCTCCAATGGAACTCGGATGGAAAGCTCTGTTCCGCCGGTCGGGCGGGATTCGATTTGCAATGTTCCGCCGACTGCGCTCACGCGCTCTCGCATGGCGATTAGTCCCAGCCCTTTCCGGAGCTTTGCTCTTTGGTTCGGACGAGTGTTAAATCCCGCTCCGTCGTCCCGGATTGAGCAACACAAAACAAGTTTTTCTCTCCAGGCTCGGATCCAGACGTTGCTTGCCTTCGCATGTTTGACGGCGTTGGTTAGCGCTTCTTGAACGAAGCGATACAGAGTCGTCTCAATGGTGCTGGGCAGTCGATCGGAAACGGCTGCATCGATGTGAATTGGCAGATTGGCGCGTTTCGAAATTCCGTCTGCCAGAAAACGGATCGCGGGAACCCAGCCGAGATCATCTAGAATCGTTGGCCGCAGTTCATGAGAGTACCGCCGCAAATGTTTCTCAACGTCGTTTAGCATTTCTTTGATCCGCGTGAACTGAACTTGTTGCGGTTCGGGCAATCCCAGCGCGACTTCCGCCAGTGCAAGGTGCACGGCGACGAGCAGCTGGCCTGCCTCATCGTGCACGGCGTACGCGATGCGCTTGATTTCTTCCTCGAGAGTTTCGTTCAATTGCCGCAAGGCGTTCACCGCATCTTGAAATCCACGGAGTGCCATTTCATAAGGAGACAAGCACTCCGCGAGGAATTCGGCGGTGGCCGGGAGAATTTCCACCAGGCGTGGATCACCTTCCGTACGGCGAACCAAAGCAAGTACCGCTTGATGATGCAGAGAAGCCATCTCCACGAGACTCTTTCGTTCAGCGAGTGCTCGGCGGCCAAGTTCATACGCCCGGCCCAATGCCAGTTCGCCACCCCCGGCCACATATTCATGCAAGCACGACTGGTATTCTTCTTCAAAACCCGCCTGCGGTTTCGCCTTTTGTCGCATCACGCTCTTCATTGATCTATTCCCGTTAACCGGGCGGCTAGAACGAGCGCGTCATCATTTCCGCTGCGATACTGCCGGAGAATCCTGTCTGCCGCTCTTTGCGGATTCTCCCGCGCGGAGAGCGTCTCGGAGAAATCGCTGCGGACTCCGTCTGTCGCAAAAAAGATGGTGTCTCCTCGTGCGATTGGAATCACCGTGGCCTGTAAGGAAGGCAACTGGGAACCGACCACGCCAGCCCTGAGGAGAAGTGACTCTTGCGCGTTTCCATTCTTTGAATTGGAGCGCATCAACACTCCCTGGACATTGCCTACACCGAGCCATGTCATCATGCCGTGTTCAGGGTCAATGGAGGCAAGACTCAAAACGGCTCCGCGAGTTCCCCGCAGCCTCTCGTGGCACCGTTCTACGAGCGAGATGATTGGCTCGTCGGCGGAGCTTTTGAGCAGTGCCGTTGCGCTTCTCGCCACGCTGGCAGCTTCCTCGCCGTGCCCTATGCCGTCAATCGCTGCAACCAGAACTCCACTTCGGTTGCAGCAAACCAAGTGGTGATCACCAGACTCGCCTTGGCCTGGAAGAATGAACTTCGCTACACCATATTCGACCATCGGCTCTTTTATTGTCTCCACTTCTTCACCGTCACCGTTGTTCCCTGGCCAGCTTGGGAAGAGATCTCAAATTCATCCATCAAGCGGCGCACCCCTGGTAGTCCGAGTCCCAGACTTCCAGAAGTGGAATAGCCGTCTCGCAAAGCCTGGCGAATATCGGTGATCCCGGGACCGTCGTCGCTGGCGATCACCGAAATGCCTTGACGATTCAAGCCGTTCACCACCTTCAGCGTGATTTGGCCTTTGCCCGCGTAGGAGACGATGTTTCGCGCCAGTTCTGAGATTGCCGTGGCAATCAGTGTGGCGTCTCCCGAGGAAAAGCCAAGCTCGTTCGCCATCACCCGGCCCTTCTGACGGGCTGAGACGATGTCCTGGTCGGAGTTGATAGCCACCCGGATTTCCCCAACCGACACTATGGCTCACTCTCAGTTCGTTGTTTTGAACTTTTCGTTCAAATAGGCCAGACCTTCTTCCAAGTCTAGCGCGGTCGCAACGCCTTCCAGCGTCAAGCCTAGCTGCACCATGGCAAATGCCACTTCGGGTTGAATTCCTACGATAACAGTCTCCGCGCCGCGCAGCCGGATCATGTGCGCGATCTCCCGCAAGGTGCGTGATGCAAACGAGTCCATCACGTCCATCGCCGTTACATCGACGATAACCGCGCGCGAGCGAAACTTCACAACTTGCTGCACCAAGCCCATGCGCAGCTGGTTGAGGTCCGCGTCCGAAAGAGCGGCCTGAAAGGTCGCAATCAAGACCGCTCCCTGTTTGAGAATCGGGACTTCCACGTGGCCCTTTCCCCGCTTTGGCTAGCGTGGCTCCGCTAGTTTCTCAACTTTGTATCCCAACAGTCTTTCCGCCTGCTCGATGCCACCCTGCAGGTCGCCCACGGTATTCATCTTGCCTAGGTCCACACCGATGGTTACCAGTGTCTGAGCAATCTCCGGCGAAAGCCCCGTGACAATGACCGTCGCGCCGAGGAGCCGCGACGCCTCAACCGTTTGCACCAAGTTGTTCGCCACCGTGAGGTCCATGGCGGCCACACCGGTGATATCGATCACCACGACTTTCGCGCGGTTAGTACGAATTCCGCGAAGGAGCTGCTCCGTTAATTGGCGGGCGCGCTGCGGGTCGATCACCCCGATGATGGGAAGAATCAACAGCCGCTCGCGAACCTGCAGCACGGGAGTGGAGAGTTCGCGGATTGCTTCCTGCTGCTGGCGAATAACGCGTTCGCGCTCTTGCACGAACCCGACGGCAACCGTGTTTGCAATGCGGTTTGCCGCTGGCTCGTAGGCGTCTAAAATGCGATTCAATTTCCTGAAATCGTTCTGGTATTTTGCGAAGAGGGAACGTGCAAGCACGTCGCGCAGCAACAATACAATGCCAACGACTTCGTGGGTTTCGACACCTCGTGGAATGATGCGTTCTGAAAGATTTCGCGCGTAAGCTTGCAGCGCTTCGAAGGCTTCGGTTTCCAGAGCCTCAACGTAACTGTCGTACACTGAAGTTGCTTCCGCGAAGATCTCCTCTTTGGTCATCGCGGTGAGCAGGCGCGTCTCGGTGATGCGCACCACCCATTCCTCGCGCAATTGCGTTCGATTCTGCCGGAGGTGGGCCACAAGTTCTCGAAGCAGCTCTGATGGTTGTTCAGTCCGATTCGGTTCGAGGTCGGTGGTCGTGCCATCTCGTTTCGCCATGAAGATTTTCTCCTGAGCGCGAACTGTCCGTTTCCGAACCAATCCGCCGCCTGAATACATACAGAACTGGATAGTCAGTACCACCTATGACCCGGTTCCTCAATCAAGTAGACTCCCGTAACAAGCCTCAGGTAAACACCTTAGTTGCGCAAAAAAAAACCACCGGGCACTTCGCGCCTCCGACGCGAGCCCAAGTCCTTTGCCCCCAACCTCTTACATTAACCGATACCGATGCGCGTTACCGCTATCGCCTGACGCAAATCGTCCTTGCCCATACGGTGGGCTCCCCCCCAAAACGAATCGCGTACTATTGCGCAAACCAGCCGTTCTATGTATGCTTTTAAATATGCAAGCTAACCCACAGAGGACCGCGCGGACCTGTTGCTGCTGTCTGTGCTGTATGTGTGCGTCTTCTGGCGCGGGGAGGCTGGGCATCTAGAGACTTGAGTTCTAGCCTGGATTTTCTAACCCACCGCCAGACAGATGGCAGGTGGGTTTTTGTTTTTGCTTGCAAAGAGATCGAGATTCAATACTGCAAAGGAGAAATGGAAATGTCTGAATACAAACATCCCGAAGTATTGGTTACCACCGAATGGGTGGCGCAGAACCTGAACGCCCCGAATACGCGGCTCGTCGAGGTAGACGTGGATACGACTGCTTATGATCAGGGTCACATTCCCGGCGCGGTGGGGTGGAACTGGCAGACGCAGTTGCAAGACAACATCAAACGCGATTTGATCGACCGGGCCGCATTGGAAAAGTTGCTGGCTGAATCGGGAATCTCCAACGACACGACCATCCTGCTCTACGGCGACAACAACAACTGGTTCGCGGCCTATGCCTTCTGGCAACTGAAGTATTATGGGCACCAGAATGTGAAGCTGATCAATGGCGGCCGCAAAAAATGGCTGGAAGAGAAGCGTCCGCTGACCAAGGACGCCGCCGACGTTTCGCCAACGACTTACCGCGTCACCAGCACGAACGAGTCCGTGCGCGCCTACAAAGAGGACGTACTGGCCATCGCGCAAGGCAAGAAGCGCGGCCAGCTTGTGGACGTGCGCTCGGTCGACGAATTCACAGGAAAAATTATCGCGCCCCCGGGCATGACGGAAACCGCGCAACGCGCCGGGCACGTACCGACTGCCGCGAATATCCCGTGGGCACAAGCTGCCAATGAAGACGGCACCTTCAAATCCGCCGACGCCCTTGCGACTCTGTACCAGGGCAAGGGCGTGACCGGCAGGGACGAAGTGATCGCCTACTGCCGCATCGGCGAGCGCAGCTCGCACACCTGGTTCGTGCTCCAGTATTTGCTGGGCTACAACAACGTGCGTAACTACGACGGCTCGTGGACCGAGTGGGGCAACCTGATCGGCTCGCCGATCGTCAACGAAACCGCATCAAACACAAAGGTTGCGAGCGCCAAGTAGCAAGCCACCTTTGATCGATTGACAAGTTTGCACGAAGTGGCTACCCACCAGCTTCGTGCATCGAGGCGCGGTCGCCAAGTGGTAAGGCAAAGGTCTGCAAAACCTTTATCGGCGGTTCGATTCCGCCCCGCGCCTCCAAAATTTTTGTGGATACTTACGCCATTGTGGAATCCGAGTGCGAAGCCACTGCGTTCGCCACGCGGGGGAGCTTCACAAGCATCACTGTGCCCGCCTCCGATGTGCGCTCGATGGCCACCGAGCCGCCATGGTCGCTGACAATTTTGCTGACGATCGCCAGCCCCAGTCCTGTCCCATTCGGTTTGCCCGAGCTAACAAACGGATCGAACGCGCGCCCACGTATGTTTTCCGGCACCCCGGATCCCTGATCGCTTATGCGAATCTCGAACGAGTCCTTTCGAGTCTGCACATCCACGGCCACACGGCTCTCGCCGTCGGGACTCGCTTCGCACGCGTTTAGCACGAGGTTAAAGAAAACCCGCTCCAGTTTGCGCGGATCAAACATTCCCTCCAGTTCGCTACCCGCGTGGAGCGTAATTGAACGATTGCGAAATTCCGTACGCGCCTGCACCGCTTCGATTGCCCGGCGGATGATTTGTTCGAGATCGGTGGGTTCCGGTGAAATCGCACTGCCCTGGTGCGCCACTTCGCGCAGCGAGTCGATCAAATCAGTCATCTGCGTCGAAGCTGTTTTGATCTCTTGATAGATTTCGCTCTTGTCGAGCTTGAGCTCTTCCGCCTCGTACAGAAATTCGGCGTTGGCCACCACGGCCGCCAAGTAATGCCGCAGATCGTGGGAAATGGAGCTAGCCGCGCGGCCCAGTGCCGCGATTCTTTCCGTCTCAATCTGGTGCCGCTGCGAATCCAGCAACTCGCCGCGCATTTTCGCGAAGGCCCGGCTCAGTTCGGCCACTTCCGTGGTGCCCTCGGTCGTGATGGAGTAAGTGTAGTTGCCCGTGGCCAGCGCACGAACTCCGGAAACGAGATTGTCCAGCGGTTTGGTAATGGTGCGCGAAACGAAACCGAACAGCAGCGCCCCAAACAGGATGGCCGACGCGCCCAAAATGAAAATTGTGCGGTTCAGCCGGCTCATGAAGCTGTTCACCGGTCCGAGCGGCATCATCACGTAGCAGCGCACCGGCGACGGTAGCGCGCCGTGCAGCAGCACGGAGGAAACAGCATAGCGGTCGGTGTCCAAAGCGATTTCATGCTCCTCCACATTCGTTTCGGGGTTCGACTCGCTCAGGCGCTGCTGCATTGCCGCTTCATCTTTCGGCGGCAACGTCGAAGCAATCAGCCGATCTCCGCTCGCCAGCGCGATTTGATTTCCCGCCTCCATCGCCAGATGTTCAGCCACCGTCGAATCCACTTGATAACCGACGACCAGAAAGCCCAACTCCTGCGAACTCGGCCCAGTGCCAGCCGTTATGGTCCGTAGAAACACTTCATACAGCCGCCCATTGTCATACCACCAGGAAGCGTCCTCCCCTTGTTCGACGGACCGTTTCAGGTCGCGCTCTGCGGCTTCCGGGGGCCAGCCCGGCTTTGTCACGTGGAAAGCCACAATGCGGCGGTCTGGCATGGCAAGAATGAAGAGGTCGCTCCCCGACAGTTTCCACCACGACGTGGAAGCATCCTGGATCGTTGGCGCGTGTTCGGTGGTCATCTGTGCTTTCAGCGTCGGCAGGTCCGCCAGCATCGCGGCCGTCCGCGAGAGCTGCTGCTCGCGCTGCCTTTGCACGCTTTCAAACGCGCGCACTGAGGCTTCCGTGCCGTCGCGCACCTGCCGGTCCGTTTCCACGCGCACCGTGTGGCGGATGATCAGCAGCAGCGCGCCCGTCAAGCCGCAAATGATCAGCAGCGTGGCGATAAAGAGCTGTGTGCGCAGCCGGAAATGGGTCATTTCAGTTCCATCGTTTCACGAATGGACCGCGTCAGGGCTTCCCGTTCGCCGTGGCGTTCCCGGGAATAAACTTATACCCGGCGCCGTGGATGGTGAGGAAAAATCGCGGACTGGCCGAGTCCGGCTCAAGTTTTTGGCGTAAGCGCAAAATGTGATTGTCGACCGTACGCGTGGAAGGATAATTCTGGTAGCCCCAGACTTCGTTCAAGAGCTCGTCGCGCGTAAGCACCCGCCCCGGGGAGCCGGCAAAGAATTTCAGCAGCTTGAATTCCTGCGCCGTCAGCGTCACGGGCTTCCCGGCCAGTGAGGCCTCCATGCTGGTGAAATCCACGTGGGCATCGCCGAACACCAAGATTTCGTGACTCACGTTCTTCGCCGGAACGCTGGCCACGCCCTGGTTTTTTGTGCTGCCCCGCCGCATGGCCCGCCGCACCCGGGCCAGAAGCTCGCGCGGACTAAAAGGCTTGGTGACGTAGTCATCCGCGCCCAACTCCAGAAGCAGCACCTTGTCCTCGACCTCCGCGTTCGCGCTCAGTACCACGATGGGCACCGACGCCGCGATGCTCTTGAACTCGCGGCACAATTCTTTGCCCGAAAGTCCGGGCAGCTTCAAATCGAGCAACACGGCGCTGGGCGGCTGCTTGCGAAACGTCTCCAGCCCGGCGATTCCGTCCGAGGCAATCTGCACCTGCAGCGAATCTGCTTCCAGCAGGCGCTGCAGCGTTCTTTGCATGGCCCGGCTGTCTTCCACCACTAATACTGTTTCCATAGCGTTTGTGTCCTTTTCTGGTTGTTTCATCGCGTTCGTCAAAATTCACCTAGTTTGAAGCATCCCAGGTCCGTTTCGCGGCGAGCGCTCGGGCACGCCGCAAAGCTCAGTAATCCGTCTTCAGCGTCTCTGGATCGTAGACCTGCCCATATTTGTTCTTGTGCTCCGCGGGCGACTGTTTTACTGCTTTCACGGATATCGGCGGCAGAGTTTGATTGGCACTCTCTATCGTCACCTGCCGCTGTAGTGCCTGCAGCGATTCCGGCGTTGCATTCTCGTACCACACATGCAGAACGTATTTTCCCGGCGTCACTCCTGCAATCGCGTAGCGGCCGCTTTTGTTGCTAATGGCAAAGAGCTCCGAATCTATAGCCAGCACCACGCCGGTCATCTCCGGATGAATGTTGCAAAAAAGATAGGACGGCCCGATGCGGTCGAATCTCACCGATCTTTGCGCGCCGGCTTGATACAGCCCCAGATCGAACCGTTTTCCCCGGTAAAGCGAAAAAACATTATGGAACCACGGATCGGCATTCGGGAAATCCACAACGCTGCCGACCGGCACGACCAGCAACCCAGGCTCGAACCTCTTGTTGTGCTGCACCAGCCGGTAATGCGGGCGCGCTGTAGTGACGCGTACCGGTTGCACGGTGTCCAGCGGCACGAGCCATACGGCAACCCTGGAGAAGTCCTTCTCCATCGCACCGCTGCCTGGTACGATTACGACTGCTTCGCCGCTCACTCCCGCTTGCCCGTCTTTCGCGCCGCCGTTCGACTCAGCCAGACCCCAGCCAACAGCCACCGCCAGCATCGCCATCATTGCGAAAGTGAGTCGAAAGATTCTCATGGCCGCTAAAACAAAAATCCTATGGCCAAGCCGACCTGCCCAGCGATGTCGGGCGCCCCGGCGGCTTCGTACGTTCGGATGCGCCGGTATTCCGCGGAAAACACCAGGTCAGATCGCGGGCGAAAAATATAGTTCGCAAACATCATCTCGTTGCGCGCCGGAATCAGCGGGGCAGGGAAGCTGGCGCTGAGCGCCTGCCGTAGCGATGCCGAATTACGCCCGCCCGTTCCCGCCGCAACATTGAACTCGTTCTGCACGTTCACTTTGAATTTGAGCTGCGACCATCCCCCGATCACTCCTACCTCGGCCAATAGTCGCGCGGTGACCGCGGCGTATAGAAACGGGTTTTGCAGTGGGTACGGATTTTCCGGCAAACCGCCAAACCCGTCTATGCCGCGCCCGGTAAAAAACTGCCCGCTTAGCTCCGTTCGCGGCAGCAGGGCAAATTTCCAATCCGTGGTCGCCGCCCATCCCTCCAGGCTATAGCCGCCATAGAATTTTTGCGGGGAGTACACACCGGCCACCCCAAACGATGCGGGATGTTCTTCCGATTTCCTGCTGTAAGACACGCGTACCGCATAGGTGGGAATGCGCGAGCTTTCCGACGGGCTCGGCACCCGCAAATTGTTGTTCGTGGTGTAGTTGATGTTGGCGGATGGATCGAGGAAACCGGCTTCGACCTTAAACGGCGAGCCAGCTCCCCCGAATCGCTGCTCCACTCGAATCGTAGGCGTCCATGTCCACAAATTCCCCGCGGACGCGAAAGCTGGCACCGCGACGGACATGTACGTCGTCGGCATGTTTGGTGAGAAAAACGGAGTATCCAGCCCAGCAATCACCGACGTGCTGTCCCAATCAAAGCGGATGCGCGCGATCCGCAAGTTGGCGATCCCGGAAGTGGTGGCGTTGTATCCGCTGGGCAGCCCGCCATAAAACCCCATTTGCAAGTCCGCACTCGTACGCGCGCCAAAAATTTCCGGACCAATCCCGGTGAGACCGATGATCGATTGCCGGAGCGACGCTCCAAGCCCCCCGGAGGGATATCCCGCGAATTTTGGTACTGCGATCGATGGCACGTCCAGGTTATCCACTTTGCCGGAATTATCGAACGCGTTGAACAGCGCGATGCCTGAAAGCTTCAGGCGAAATTTAGAGCCGCTCTCCACCTTGGTCTGCCGCTGTTCCTCGACCCGCGCGTTCAGCAAGTCCCAATCGTCCTGCGAAATCTGCGCCGCCGGTTGCGCGCCTTCCGGCCCGGTCGCCCCCGGCGCGCTGCCGGCGCCCGCGCCTAACCCCTGCGCAGGCACTGCCGCCGCGGCGCCATCCATGCGCTTCAGCACCTCTCCCAGCATGGCGCGAAGCTGCTCGATCTCGCTCCGCGACCGCGCCAGTTCCGTTTGCGTCTGCTCCAGCGAACGCGTAAGGAGCTCGATCTTGCCGTTAAGCTCCTGACCGTTCGGCGGAGTCGCACTAGCCTGGCCATTCTGTGCGAAGCCGCTGGCACAGTTGGCCAACTCCATCACCAAGCAAAGGCCTATGACCTGGGCATTACGCAGCGGAGACATCATGCCTTTTCCTCCTCCAACCCCGGACCGCGTCCGCCTCGGCGGCATCGACGGCCCTGCTATTGAGGTGCCGTCTGGCAGGCCAAGAGGGGGCGCGGAGTTTATTCCCGGTGCTCATTGAATAGACTGATGGCAGCCTGTAAAAATTCTGCTAAAACGGTGCAAATTGCACGGTTTGCAGCCCCGAAGGGCCCGATCGTCTCGAAATACCACTCTAACGCGAAAACCCGCCCCGTGCCCGCACGAGACGAACAAATGACGGCATGGTGACACGCTATTTACATTGTCGAGAGCGCGGGTTTAATCAGGCCCGCACTTGAATGTGAGGGTCCTCAGTCAGCGGGTTCGCTGATCGGCGCGGCGGCCATCCTCCGGCTTGGTACCAGGCTGCGCACCAGCACATACAGCACGGGGATGAAAATCAGGTTCAATGTCGTCGCCGCGATCATGCCGCCGAACACCGTCGTGCCCACCGAAACGCGGCCGGCCGCGCCAGCGCCGCGCGCGACCACCAGCGGCACCACGCCAAGGATAAACGCCAGCGAGGTCATCAGGATGGGCCGTAGCCGGATGCGCGCCGCTTCGACGGAGGCGTCCACGATGCTCATCCCTTTTGCCCGCAGCTGCTCCGCGAACTCCACGATCAAAATCGCGTTCTTGCTGGAGAGTCCGATCAGCATCACCAAGCCAATCTGGCAGTACACATCGTTTTGCAATCCGCGCAGCGCCTGCCCGCCAATCGCGCCCAGCAGCGCCACCGGAACAGCCAGCAGCACGATGAACGGCAGCACAAAGCTTTCGTATTGCGCTGCGAGCGTCAGGTACACGAAGGTCAGGCCGAGCGCGAATAGCATGGCCGCTTTGCCACCGGACTCGATCTCTTCCAGCGACAGGCCGGTCCACTCGTAGGTCATACCGTTGGGCAGCACCTTTTTCGCTAGCGCTTCCATTCCCGCCATGGCTTCGCCGGAGCTGCGTCCCGGCGCCGCCGAGCCATCGATTTCCGCGGCGCGGAACAAATTGTAGTGACTGATGACCTGCGGGTTCGCGGTCTGCTCGATCGTCACCAAATTGTCCAGCGGAATCATCTTCCCGGTGTCAGAGCGCAAGTAATATTGCGCGATGTCTTTGGCTTTTGAGCGAAATTTCTGATCGGCCTGCACATAAACGCGATACGCGCGGTTGTTGAAATCAAAGTCATTCACGTACACCGAGCCCATATACACCTGCAGGGCGTTGGTGATCTGGTTCAGCGGCACCTGCAAGCTCTTCGCCTTTTCCCGGTCGATGTGCACGATGTATTGCGGATCGTTCGCCGTGAAGCTCGAAAAAAGTCCGGCGATGTCAGTGCTCGTCCGGCTCTGCGCCACCAGTTGATTCGCCGTGTCCGCCAGCGCCTGCAGCGTGTTGCGTCCTTGGTCTTCCAGTACGAACTGGAATCCACCGAACTGCCCCAAGCCCTGGACGGCAGGGGGATTGAACGGGATCACCATCGCTTCCGGTATCCCCATCAACGGCCCGCGCAGCCGGTTCAGCACTGCAGCCGCTGTATGTGCAGCGCCCCCTCGTTCTCGAAACGACTTCAAGGGAACAAAGACAAGCGCACGATTGGGCGCGGAGCCGGAGAAGCTGAAACCTCCGACCGAAAAAACGCCCTCAACCTCCGGTACATTCGCCGCCGCGGCTTCGACTTTGCTCACCGCCTCCAGCGTGTACTCCAAGGAAGCGCCCTGCGGCGCCTGCACCAGAACGATCAGGTATCCTTCGTCGTCCTCGGGAATAAACCCCCGCGGGACTTTCTGGTAGAGCCAATACGTCCCGCCCAACGCTAACAAAAAGGCCGCGAATGCCGCATATCGCCACCCTCCAAGCACGCGCCGGACGGACGCTTGATACCAATTCGTGCCTGCCGTTACCACTCGGTTGAAGCCGCGGAAAAAACGACCCTGCGCCCGCTCGCGGTGATGCCCCAGGAAAATCGCGGAAAGCGCCGGCGTGAGTGTCAGCGCGTTAAACGCGGAAATGGCCACCGAAAAGGCGATGGTCAGCGCAAATTATGGCCACGGAAGCCGCGTTGTGCGGCTCCGTGATGCCTTCTACTATGTGCCGTTCGACGTTCTCAATCACCACAATCGCGTCGTCCACCACCAAGCCAGTGGCCAGCGTGATGCCGAACAGCGTCAACGTATTGATCGAAAATCCAAACGCCTTGATGAAAATAAAAGTTCCCACCAACGACACGGGGATCGTAATCGCCGGAATAAACGTGCTGCGCCAGTCCTGTAAAAATAAAAAAATAACCGCGATCACTAGCGCAATCGCCTGCGCCAGCGTGATGAGCACATCGCGGATCGATTCGCTCACCACGTTGGTGGTGTCGAAAGCGACCGCGTATTTCAGTCCCGGCGGAAAATTCTTCGATAGCCGCAGAAACTCCGCCTTCGCTGCTTTGTCCACGTCGAGTGCATTGGCTCCAGGCAGTTGCGTGATGGCCATTCCCACCGCTTCGTGCCCGTTGTAGCGCAACCGCGAACTGTAATCCTCCGCGCCAAGCTCCGCGCGCCCCACATCTTTTACGCGCACCAGCGTTCCGTCCGCGCCAGTCTTCAATATGATGTTGTCGAACTCCGAAGCTTCGCTCAGCCGTCCGATCGCCCGCACGCTAATTTGAAAAGCCTGCCCGCTCGGCGTAGGCGGCTGGCCGATTTGTCCCGCCGCTACCTGCACGTTCTGTTCTTGCAGCGCCGCCAGGATGTTCGTGGCCGTCAGTCCGCGCTGCGCCATTTTCGAGGGATCGAGCCACAGCCGCATGGCGTACTTGCGTTCGCCGAAGATGATGGCATCCGCGACGCCGGGCACGCGCTTGATGGCGTCGCGAACATA